>Ga0209918_1000411_pt1 | contig 28487 bp, 20 predicted proteins | sample SalPonD_shore_MG_FD_185712 | JGI IMG/M metagenome (GOLD analysis project Ga0209918, IMG submission 185712) | Salt pond soil microbial communities from South San Francisco under conditions of wetland restoration - Salt Pond MetaG... | ecosystem: Environmental > Aquatic > Marine > Intertidal zone... | reverse complement strand
GCACCGGGCGGGGGCACAGACCGTGCTGCCGGCATAGTGATCGGTCAATCGTATCCCTTCGGCAGCCATGCGGTCCAGATGAGGCGTCCGGATCTTCTCCTGTCCGTAACATCCCAGGTCGGCATATCCCAGGTCGTCCGCCATGATAAAGATGATATTAGGTTGCTTCCTCCGGAATCTCCCGCAACTCAGCAGCGGGAACAGGGCGCCGGCAGTGATCTGAAGAAATGTACGTCGATTCATGTAAGCTGTTCACACTCCGGTTGTATGAAAAGCCGCTTTCCCATCAGGAGACGGGACGCGGTACACTCGTTGGATCGTACTCAGGATTGAGCTGATTGGGCACCGGTGCCCCCACGTTTTGCTTCCAGTCGCGGAGGACCTGCAGCAGCTCCCGGGTTTTGTCCGGTCGTTCCTTTGCGAGATTGTGCTGCTCCCTGATATCGTCCGAGAGATGATACAACTCCAGGGTTTCGTATTCATACAATTCAATGAGTTTCCAGTCACCCTGCCTGACGGCGCTACAGGGTGTGATCCGCCAGGGCCACTTGTCGTCGTTATACAGCTCCAGGTAGGCCGGGAAATGCCAGAACAACGCAGACCGATCAATCTGCTGTTCGCCCTGCAGCAGAGGCACCAGGCTTTCACCGTCCAGGGTCTGGTCAGGCGGTGTCACACCGGCCATCTCCAGGATGGTGGGGAAAAAGTCCAGCCCGATGACCGGTACCTGGCACACGGATCCCGGGGCAACGTGCCCCGGCCATCGTACAATCAGCGGCACCCGGATGCCGCCTTCATAGATCATCCCTTTGGAGCCTCGCAGTGGTTCCATGGAGGTCTCGTTGCCGTGCCCGCCGTTATCCGAGAAAAACACCACCACGGTATCTTCCGCCAGTCCCAGTTCCTCCAGCGTCTCCAGGAGGCGGCCGACGTTGGTATCCACGCTTTCAATCATGGCTGCATATTCCGGATTGTTTTGCCCGTGGCTTCCGGGTTTCCCCCGGTATTTGTCCACCAGAGATTCCGGGGCCTGCACCGGTTTGTGCACGGCATAATGGGGCAGGTAGAGGAAAAACGGTTGCGCCTGATTCTGCCGGATAAATGTCACCGCCTCCCCGGTGAGCCGGTCCGTGAGATATTCTCCCTGGGGAGCCTCTTCCAGGTTTGGCAGTTGATACGGGCTAAAGTAGCCTGCCGGCGGATGCCCGTGATGATCGCCGCCGATATTCACATCGAATCCCTGGGAGACGGGTCCCAGCTCCGGGTCATCCCCGAGGTGCCACTTCCCGATGCTGGCACTCATATACCCGGCCGGCTTCAAGGCTTCGGCAATGGTGATGATTTCCGGGTCCAGTGTGATCTTGTTGGGTGTCGGGATCAGTTTCCGCAGACGGGTCTCCCCGCGCTCCGGCGTTCCCACCGTATAGACGCCGTGCCGGGGCCCATACTGTCCTGAAAGCAGACAGGCCCTGGTCGGTGCGCAATTGGGCGCGTTGGAATAGGCGTTGGTGAAGTGCATTCCCTGACTGGCCAGCCGGTCGATGACCGGGGTTTCGTAGTATTCACTCCCCATGAATCCCACGTCTTTCCAGCCCAGGTCATCTGCCAGAATGAAGACGAAATTCGGCTGCCGGGGTTGTGGCCCGGGCCCGGAACAGCGCAGGAAACCGGCTGTAGCGAGCAGGCCGAACCCGCCTTTCGCAGCAACTCGCAGAAATTCTCTTCGCTCCATCGTTGCCTCTGTTTACGGATCAGTCAGGTACGGAGAGTGTTTTATCGGGACCCCCCGCTCACTTCCGGGAGACGGAACGCTCTTAAAACTCTCTGATCTTAATATTCCGGAAGGCGTTATACAGTCCTTCGTCCTGGAGCAGAATGTGCCCGCGGGGATCCTCACCGAAACCGGGAACATCCTTGTATTTACTTGCCGCCACCAGTTGCCGGAAGTGTTCGCTTCCCCGCTCGAATTCCACCACCTTCCGGCCGTTCAACCAGTGCTCTACATGATTCCCGCGTACCAGGATCCGGGCCGTGTTCCATTCACCCACCGGTTTGACGATCTTGTTTGTTGCAGGGATTAAATCGTATAAGGATCCCAATCGCTTGTCCGCTTCCCGGGGTTGCTCGTCGTTCCAAATCTGGTATTCCAGTCCCAAGCCGTGACCGGGGGTGGGCTGCTCCCGCTCCACCACGAAATACTTAATTCCGCTGTTCGCATCTTCACCGTATTTAAACTCCAGCGAAAGTTCGAAGTGGCTGTATTGTTTATCGGAAATAATCGACCCCCCGCGCTGGGAAGGATCTGCCGCGGTCTGGACGGTGAGGGCGCCATCCTGTATCGTCCAACCGTGTTCGGGGAAGTGATCCAGATAGATTCCGCGCCAGCCCCGGGTGGTTTTGCCGTCAAACAGGAGCACCCAGCCATCGCGCTTCTCCCGGGTGGTAAGGGTATTGAGGGGAGCCGCCCCGGCACTCCCGGCGGAATCACCTCCGGGTTTTGCCGCTTTGTTCTGACCATGGCAGGCCATGATTGTGAATATCACAACCAGGCCGAACACTGTGAGTAACCAACGTCCAATCAACTGCGTATTCCGTCTCATTTGCACACGCATCCGTTTCCGCTATTTTATTCTGTTTTCAGGGTGACCGAAGCACTTTGTAATCCCGGCGAAGTGGCAGTGACCCGGATGGTCCCCTGTTGCCGTCCGGCCCTGATAACCGCAAGACACATTCCGCTGAACGCCTTTCGGTGGTTCGCCGTAAAATCTTCATGGCTCAATTGATCCCCGCTTCCCACCGCAACGAGCTTTCCCGGGCCTTCCACGTCAAAGGTGACCTGGTTGTCTGACCGGGGCACCAGGTTTCCATCCTCATCCAGAATCCGGACCGTCAGGAAGGAGAGATCTTCCCCGTCGGCATGCAGATCTGCCCGATCCGGTTGCAACTGGATCTGCGTCGCCGCACCGGCGGTATGGACCTCCGCCCGGGCGACCTGTTTCCCATCTTTCCACCCTACGGCACTCAGGGTCCCCGGGGCGTACGGGACCTGCCAGGCTACATGATATTGCAACGGATCGGTGCAATGCTTTACTCCCAGGGATTTCCCGTTCAGCGACAGTTCCACGCTGTCACAGCTGGTATAGGCCCAGACCGGAATGGTTTGTCCGGCCCGATCCTCCCAGTTCCAGTGCGGCAACAGGTGCAGCACGGTTTGATCCGTCCACTGGCTCTGATAGAAATAATAAGCATCTTTGGGAAAGCCGGCCAGGTCCACGATCCCGAAATAGGAACTGCGCGCCGGCCAGGGATACGGGGTGGGTTCGCCGATGTAATCGATACCGGTCCAGACAAATTCCCCGGCGATATAATCATTTGCGGCGCTGGCCCGCCAGGCGGCCTCCGCGCTGCTGCCCCAGGGTACCCAACAATTGTCGTACGATGAGCAATACATATCCGGCGTGCGATAAATCAACGAATCCGCCGGCATATGGTAAATCCCCCGGGTTTCCAGCGCCGATGCGGTTTCGCTGGCCACCAGTTTTCGCTTGGGATATTTCTGATGCTCTTGCGGGTAGACTCCCAGATGATAGTTTATACCCACCACGTCCAATTGATCGGCAAACCCACTGGCGTCGGCGCCCTCCGGGTGATTGAGACCGCTGGTGACCGGCCGGGTGGGATCCAGCTGGTGAAACCGTTCTACCAGCGTTTTCAAAATTCGGGTGCCGGAGGTATCCCGCTGTTCGGGGATTTCGTTCCCGGCGCTCCACAGGATCACGCTGGGATGATTCCGGTCCCGCCGCACCAAATCCTGTAAATCCGTCATCGCCCAGTTGTCAAAATACAGGTGATACCCATAGGGTCGCTTGGGGCGTTTCCATTCGTCAAAGGCCTCGTCCATCACCACAAAGCCCATGCGATCGGCGTAATCCAGTAATTGCGGTGCCGGCGGATTATGGCTGGTGCGGAGAGCATTCGTGCCCATGGACTTCATGATTTCCAGCTGTCGCTCGATAGCACGATCGTAGGCCGCTGCCCCCAAGGGCCCCAGGTCATGATGCAGGCAGACCCCCTGAAGTTTCAGCGGTTCGCCGTTCAGGAAAAAGCCCTTGTCCGGATCGAACCGGAAGGTCCGGATACCCACCGGCGTCTTGTAATCATCCACCACTCTGCCGGCATCCTTCACCTCGCTATACACGGTATACAAATACGGATCACCCGTCGACCAGAGATGAGGCCGGTCCACCTGGATCTGCTGGGTAAATTCATGCATCTCGGCATTCTGGATTTCGAAAGATTTTTCATTGCTGGCCACGACCCGGCCCTTTTGGTCCACCAGCGTGGTCGCTAGCGTGACCTCCTTCAACGTCCGGGTATCGTTCCGGACCAGCGTCTCGATCCGAACTTCCGCTTTCTCCCGGGAGACCTCCGGCGTGGTAACGTACGTTCCCCACTGGCCGACACGGACCGGATCGGTCACCATGAGCCAGACATGGCGGTAAATGCCGGACCCGGAATACCAACGGGAATTCGGCTGTTGGGAATTATCCACCCGCACCGCCAGGACATTCTCGCCCATACCGTATTCCAGATACGGTGAGAGATCATATTGGAAGCTGCTATACCCGTAAGGCCGCTTCCCCAGGTAGTGCCCGTTAATCCACACCTCGCTGTTCATATAGACGCCGTCGAACTGAATCCGTACCGACTTGCCTTGGTCCGCCGCCGGCAGCGAAAAGGTTTTCCGATACCAGCCGATGCCGCCCGGGAGGTACCCGCCGCCGCTTCCACTGGGATTATCCTGGCTGAACGGCCCGGCGATACTCCAGTCATGCGGCAAATCCACGGAGGCCCAGCCCCGATCGTCAAATCCTACTTCCTCTGCTCCGGCTGCGTCGCCCCGGTGAAATTTCCAGTCGAAGTCAAACAGGTTCACGGCGCGTTTACCCGGGGAGGTGTATTTCCCTCCGCATTCCAGAAACGAGAGCACGAATAACAGGGAGAATCCCAGCAATACGATTTTCTTCATCGGTGACTTCCCTTTCGGATGTTAATATCATCTACACAATAAATTCCCGCGGACGTCCGTGGCACGGATTTCCGGGATACCGGCCACCCCGGAGTGCGTCACCGGATTACGGATCCGTTCGGGCGCGGGAACAGTGATTCTTTTTTGTCACCCGAACCGCCTCGTGTTGACGGGCCCATCTGGTTGGTGATCAGAAAACATGAAGTTCATCGTAATTATAGATTAGTATAACAGAAAAAAAGCAGGTAAACAATTTGTTATTCGGAGAGCGGCGCATTTCCGCCGGAGCCCTGCGACAGCCACGCCAGGGGAAAACGCGCAAACACGATCCGCTCGTAGGGATTGGCGTCCCCCGCCTCGTACAGGCAGCCGACGGCTCCGTCCGGGAGCGTGGTAAGACAAGAATAGGCCGCCGGACCGGGCTGAAGCACCCGCTGATCCGGCCAGGACGCTCCTTCGTCGAAACTCAACCGGACGGTCAGGTTCTCCCGATCGGTCCGGGAGGCGGGATTCGAAAAAATCAGCCGGTTCCGGCTGCCCGGTCCCGGCCAGGAATATCGCACCAGGCTGGCCTGACAAATTGGCTCGATCAAAGCGGGATCAAAGGTGAGAGCATTCCAGGATTGACCGGCGTCGTGGCTGTCAGCAATGGCCCGCTGCTTTCCGTGTGCCGGATCACCGCCCTCCCGGCCCTGGTAATTCCGCATATTAATCATGAGCCTGCCGTCCGACAGCTCCGCAACCTGGCATTCATCCGTATACGGCGCGACCGAACCACCCACCTGCCAGTGGTTTCCGTGATCGTCGCTGTAGAACACATGGGAAAACTTGGTGGGCACACCGTTCACCGCTTCCCGGTGATCGCAGGGGATGACAAGCCGGCCTTTCCGGAGTCCGTGTTGCAATTGAATACCGATGCCGGGGCCCGTGGCATACCAGCTCCAGTGGGCGGGTTTCACATCCCCGGTAATCGTCACCGGATCACTCCAGGACTTCCCGTCATCCGTACTGTGAGTGATCAGCACATCGGTGTTATTCCGGGTGAAAGGCAGCCAGATCACCCCGGTCGCACCGTCCACAACCGGACAGGGGTTTCCAATGGTGACCGATTCGGTGCCGCCTTCTTCGTAGACCACCTGCTGGGCGGCCCACTGCCTGCCCCCGTCCTCGCTTCGCCGGACCAGCAAATCGATGTTTCCGTGATCCCGGCTATCATTTTTCCGCCCCTCGCAAAACGCGAGGACGGTGCCGTTTCGGGTGACTATCACCGCAGGGATACGATACGTGTGGTATCCGTTCACGCCGGAGCGGTACACCACCGTTTTTTCAGGGATGGCGATGTCTCTTCGGGTACCCGAAGCGCAGGACAGGAGAGCATAACTACCGAGTCCCAGGGACGTGGCGGCAGTCAATTTTAGAAAGGTGCGCCGGTGCATATCCTCATCCTGTTATTCTATCGGGATTTCTGTTGGTCTTTCCGTCAAACGGCAGCGGCTAACATGAGTAAAGCGCAGAGAGCAGAGAACAACTCCGGAGCCCGCACAACCAACAACCAACCACTCCATAGAGCACACGTGCTTCCCCGCCGCGAATCGGGCAATCACAGAGGCCACGGATGTGCACCAAACATTTGAACATCAATTTTACAACGTTGTCCACTGTCCTCTCTCTGTTCCCTTTTTTTCTGTGTCTTGCGGTGTTCTCATCTTTATTATCAATCCGTGATTTCATCCGTTGCTTCCACTGTTTTCCCCCTTCCTCCAGTGAGAGCCCATCTCGCTTTACATCCTGCCTCTTCCAGGTCTTCCGTCTTCCGCTCTCCGTTTACACTCTTTCCGCTTTCCTGTTATTTTTTCCCCGACGGCTCGGGGCAGGCAGTGCTTCCATTTTTTTCGGTGTCATTCGTGGTTTAATTTCCACTATACTACGCCCTCCAACAGTATCAGACCTTGGAGCAATAATCGAAAAACCCGATATCCGTCAACCGCACGTGAAAGGATTTGTATTCTTCTTCCGAAAGACTCCGGAGGGGAAGCCGGACCGGACCGCAATCGATTCCAATCGCCCGCATGGCCGCTTTGGTGCCGACAATATCGCGAGACTCGTGCAGCACCGTCGCCAGAGCGCGGGATTTGGCCTGCCAGGCGCGGGCCGTGGACAGGTCGCCTGCTTGAAAAGCGTCGATCAGTCGATGATACAGCGGGGTGGCGAAATTGTACGTGCTTCCGATGGCGCCGTGCACGCCCAGCGCCAACGCCGCCAACAGATTCTCATCCTGGCCGAAGAACACCTGGAGTGTATCGCCGGCGATATCCAGGCACTGCCCCAGGTCCAGCATATCGGAATGGGAATATTTGATCCCGGCCAGCGCAGGAATTCGCTCTTTGGCTTCCAGGAGAAAAGCACTTCCGGATATCGGGACATCCGTCTTCACCGGGATATGATAATAATAAAAAGGTGTGTCCGGGGCAGCAAGACTCACCTGCTCACAAAACGCCACCAGATCCCGGGGGGTCTCAGGTTTATCGTATCCCGGCGCCACCGAGGCGATCGCATCCGCCCGGATCTCTTGTTGAGCATGACGGGCTAACCGCTTACTCTCTTCGATACTATGATGTCCCGCATGAATGAAAATCTTCAGATCGTCATCCGCTTCTTCCCGCCAGCGGTCGGCAACGGCCATGCGTTCCGCCACACTGAGCGCCATTCCCTCACCGGTTGAGCCACATAAAAAAGCACCGCTCACGCCATTTGCCTGCAGACACTGCACCTGATCCGGAATGCGATCCAATGCACAGCTTCCATCCCGGTTCATGGGCGTGTGTGGCGCCGCGATGATCCCGGTAAAACCCTGTTCCGCCATCAAAGACTCCAATGTTCGTTAATGAGCCGCCACCTGCCATATCCTCGGTGTTATCCGCGACTCCTCTCCAGCTACTCCTCTGTAGGTTCGTGTACGAAAAAACCTCTACCGTTAGTATAATAAATTCAGCCAGAGCTCGAAACGGTATATTCAATCCGGGTATGAACTTCTTTGGGTTCAGAAAACTTTCTCCTTGACATGCGGGACCCCGAACTTAAAAGATCCCCTCTTATCGAAGGCCTCACCCTGACTGTTGATAACTTGTGAACAAGTGTGAATAAGGGGCTAAACAACCAAATACTAAGCAGTTACCCCGAACGTATCACCGGCAGATCATTCTTGCCGGTTCGAAAAAACCGCCGAATAAACATTGAATTAAGGAACAATTTAAAGTTAATATTAACAATAATATACAGTCTATTATCCCGCCTGAATATTCTACCGGGGACTTCCCGGTAAAACTTGCCGGTTCCGCCCCTCCTGCCCGTTCAAGCAAATTGAAGCCAGCATTCAGCGTGTCACACACACGAGAATAAAAATGTGAATAACTCTTCAAAAGTGTGGAGACAAGGATGTGAGGAATCTTCTTACCCCATGAAAAGATAGGCGCCGCCACCGGCCCCAGAGTTACAGGAAATCGATGGAAACCACAATGATAGAAGTAAGAGGAAGTATGAAACGGATACTTACTGTGGGCGACATCTTGCGCCGGCCGGATACCAGCAGATCACCTTACTGGGAAAGCTTGTACTCGGCCAGGGTATAGTACAGTTGCTCCTTCGGATCGTACCATCGCGCTCTGATAATGCATTGGGCGATGGTAATCTCCGTCTGCCCCTCCGACCACTTACTGTACACGGTGCCGGCGTCCGACACCCGCTCATTTTCCAAGTAGGATTTCTGCGCGAGCAGGTTCAGGGCAATCTCCCGCCGGGCCTGCTTGGCCGAATTGGCCCAGGCATCATCGATGTGCCGGTAGGGCAGACTGATGCCAACCCCGAACAGGACTCCCTCCTGATGAGGCAACCGGTACACCCACTCCGGAGGTGTTGCCCCCGACGATGAATACGCAATCGCGAGATCAGCCGGTACCTTCGGTGTGGTGAGATCCTCTGCCACGGCAAGCAAAATGTAGGCATAATCACCCCGGATCAGACTATCGACGGTTACCGAGTACTCGATACATCGTCGGAATACCAGGGTATCGCCATATTCCAGAGTATACCCATAGGAAAGTGCTCGCCCTCCGTACCGGCGCTCCGCTCGTTTGGACACAATTCTCACCCGGTACTGTTTGGCGAGATTTTCCAGGGCATTCAATCGTGCATTCCGAAAGGAAAGCGAATCCGATCGGTAGAGGGCAGAGACTCCTGCGCTAAAGAGGATCCCCTGATGTTGGGGAGGAGTATAGAGCCATCCGGGCGGTTGCTGCGCTGTAGCCCGCCCGAACGCGACGAACCACAGCGCACCGGCGATCAAACAATATGTGCGAATCGTGTGGCTCACACCCTCCCCATTAATCAAGAGTTTACCGGAGGGATGCGTTATTCCATATCCTGGACGGCTTTTTCCAGCGCATCGAATCCCTGCTGAGCCTTAAATTCGTTATACAGGGCTTCCTGCTTCTGCGCTTCGGTCAGGGTCGACTGTCGGAGGGCATCCAGCGGATATTCCACGAGGGCATAGAACGTCCCGTCCTTCGCCGGATACACTTCTTTGACCTTGCATCCCTGCAAGGAAATGTCCGTGACCTGTTTGCTGACGCTCTGGGTGAATTCCAGCGCCTGGGCATCCTCACCCACGCCGGCTTCCTGCATAAAATCTTTCAGCATCGAGGACACCTTCACATTGACCTGGCCGGAGACATCATCCCGGGCCCGGGCAATGGCGGCATTCCGCGCCAGAGACGGGTTCTGTTTCTTCGCCATTCCGACGCCATATAACGCATCCTCGGCCTGCGGCTGGACCAGGAACCACTCCGGGGCATCCTTCATGCCACTGGATTCGCTGCTGCCGGATCGGGAAGACGCACACTGCTGCAGACTCATCCCGGCCAGAAATAGCATCCCGAGCACCATAGCTGTCAAACGACCTGTCTTGTTCATTATTTACCCTCCTTCTGTTGGATACTCATCTTGTTCATTGGTTCTGTGGGCACCTGTAAAAGTTTATTTTCTTTGTTGTAAATGTAAGCAACAACCCAGCAAACGTATGTGAGCAAAATCAAGAAAGCAATTCAATAATAACCCAAACCGCAGGAAATTAAAAGTGAAATTTGCAACAATTTGCCAGGCATCCGTTCACGACACATCGTAACATATTATCGGCGGAACCCGGTAGATATTTAACAATCAGGTTCGTAATTTCACTGTTTGTCAGTCGAAAACAAGGGGGAACGGCATGAATTACCGACAAGTAGGGCACTCCGGAGTGCGGGTCTCGACGGTGGCGCTGGGCAGCTGGCTCACCTATGGGCACAGTGTCGAAGACGATATAGCGGCCCGGACAATCCTGACCGCCTACGATTCCGGCATTAATTTTTTCGATACTGCGGACGTCTACAATAACCATGAAGCCGAAATAATGCTGGGGGACGTGCTGGGGGAAGTCCCCAGAACCGACCTGTTCATCGCCAGCAAAGTGTACTTTCCCATCGGCGAGGGCCCGAACGATCGGGGCCTCTCCCGCAAACATATCTTCGAAAGTCTCGAAGCCTCTCTGACGTCACTGGATATGGACTATCTGGACCTCTATCAGTGTCACCGGTACGATGAAGAGACGCCGTTGGAAGAAACCGTCCGCGCCATGAGTGATCTCATTTCCCAGGGAGTAGTCCACTACTGGGGCGTCAGTATGTGGAGTGCCGACCAGATCAGGGCAGCCTGCCGGATCGCCGATCAAATAAACGGTTACCGGCCGGTGTCCAACCAGCCCCGGTATAATCTGCTGAAACGAGAAATCGAAACCAACGGAGTACAGCAGATGTGTGAGGACCAGGGCCTGGGCATCATCGCCTTCAGTCCGCTGGCGGAAGGGATTCTCACGGGAAAATATGCCGACGGAAGTATACCGCCGGACTCGCGGGCGGCCCACAAGGGCATCAACCGGTTTGTCCGGCGCTGGATTACCGATGAAAACATTCAAAAATCCGCCCGGCTGGTGGAGTTGGCGGAGAGCCTGGAGACCACCCCGGCCGTGCTTTCCCTGGCGTGGCTCTTACGGCAGCCGGCCATGAGCAGCGTAATCGTTGGGGCAAGCAAACCCGCCCAGGTAGAAGAAAACGTCCAGGCGGCGGATTTGGAGATCCCGGACGACATTCTGCAACAGCTGGACGTAATTTTTCCGGCCTGAGCGCCGTGGTGACCGGACTCCCTACGCCCGGACGAACTGTTTGCCCGGCAGCTGCTTCACCAGGGATCGTAATTCCATGGACAGCAGTAGCGATAAGACCGTTGCGGTGGATTTCCCGGTATCTGCAGCCAGATCGTCCACGTGGACCGGTTCATCCGACAACAAATTGTAAATTTGTTGTTCGTCGCCGGCCAGTTCCACCGGTGGCGTGTCAACCGGTTCCCGATGCAGGAATCGTAACTGGCCGGAGAGCTCTTCCAGAATATCATCGACGGTTTGGACCAATTTCGCCCCGTGCTTGATCAAGCGATTCGTCCCCACACTCCGCTTACTGTCGATGGGGCCGGGGACGGCAAACACCTCCCGGTTCTGCTCCAGGGCCAGGAGAGCGGTCAGAATAGCCCCGCTCTTGTTGCCGGCTTCCACCACGACCGTTCCCAGCGAAAGGCCGCTGATGATGCGATTCCGTTCCGGAAAGTTCGGTGCATCTGGCGGGGTCCCCAGTTTAAATTCCGTGCAAACGCAGCCCCGGCGGGCGATCTCCCGGGCCAGCGTGGTATTTTCCTGGGGATAAATCGTATCAATCCCGCTCCCTAACACCGCAATGGTACGCCCGCCACTCTCCAGAGCGGTCCGATGCGCCTCGGTGTCGATCCCTCTGGCCAGGCCGCTGATGATGGTAAACCCGTTCCGCACCAGCTCCCGGGTGAGATCCCGGGCCACCTGGTGGCCGTAAGTGCTGCTGGACCGGGTCCCGACCACTGCGATACTCTGCTCGTCCGCCTCCCGGATTTCACCGGCGGTGTACAATAAAACGGGGCTGTCGGGTATTTCACGCAATCGTTTGGGATAATTGTAGTTCAGAAAGTGCAGGACGGAGATGTCTTTTTCCTTCACCGTCTGTGCAGTCTCCCGGTGTTCCCGGGTCATCTCGGCCTGCAGAATATTCTGCGCCACGTCCTCGCTGATACCGGGTATCGCCAGGATCTCGGTCCGGGTGGCAGCCAGCAGGCGTTGTGCACTGGTAAACCGTTGCAACAGTGTACGCATGCGATGCAGCCCGATCCCGGGGACATCTGACAGCGCATACAGGGCGCTCAATTCTTCAATGGTGAGATCAACTTTCAACCGTCTGTTGCTTTATAGTCTCTAAGGTGTGCCCGATTTTTTGCCGCAACGTGTCCAGTCCCTGGCCGGAGACGGAAGAGATGGGCAGAACTTCCAGGATTTCGTCCGGCACATCCCCCGGATCCGGGACTTCCTGCACCGTATCTATTTTGGTGATCACCAGGTAGCGCGGCTTCCTGGCGAGAGAGGGGTTGTAGGCTTCCAATTCCTGTTGCAGGCGGCGGTAGGACGCCAGCAAGTCTTCCGAGTTCACATCGATAAGAAACAGCAGAATACCGGTTCGTTCGATATGGCGCAGGAACTGATCCCCCAACCCTTTCCCCTTATGCGCCCCGTCGATCAGCCCGGGGATGTCCGCCATCACGAAAGAACGGAAATCGCCGTATTTCACCACCCCCAGATTCGGAGACAGGGTGGTGAACGGATAACCGGCTATCTTGGGGCGGGCAGCCGAGATCCGGGACAGCAGGGTGGATTTCCCGGCATTCGGATACCCGACCAGCCCCACATCCGCCAGCAATTTCAGCTCCAGCGCAATGCTTCGTTCTTCTCCGGGAGTACCGGGTGTCGCTTTTCGGGGCGCCTGATCGGTGGAGGTTTTAAACCGGGTGTTCCCCTTCCCGCCTCTACCGCCCGCCGCGACTACCACCGATGCCTCTTCTTCCTGGAGATCGGCCAGCACCTCCCCGGTCTCGAGATCGCGAACCACCGTCCCGGGTGGCACCTGCAAGACCACGTTCTCCCCGCTGGCTCCGGTTTTATTAGCGCTGTCCCCGTGATCCCCGGCCGGCGCCTTATACCGACTGTGGTAGCGGATATCCTGCAGAGTCTGTAGCTGAGAGGACACCCGGAGAATCACCGATCCCCCGTCGCCTCCGTCGCCCCCGTCGGGGCCACCTTTCGGGACGAACTTCTCCCGGCGGAAGCTGACGCATCCCATGCCGCCATGTCCGCCCTGCACCGCTATTTCAACATAGTCAATAAATTTCATCGGTAGCTGGTAACATAGTAAAGTTTCAACTGAAATGCATCCGCCGACCCCCGGTTTTATCCGAACGCCCAAGCCGCACTGAACAGCGTGAGGCCATTACTTGATCTCTCCCTGCTCCAATATCTGAATCTCGCGATATTGAGGATAAATATAAATATCTAATTGCTCTTGCTTCCCCGGAGATAACGCAACCTGGTAGCTTTTCTGATCGAGGGTATAGCCGTCCGGGAGGGACCTTTCTTCCACCGCAAGAGTCCACTCTCCAGGCCGGAGCTCATCAAAGGCAAATCGTCCCAGCAGATTGGTCGTTGTCCGGTACGCCTTCCCGTCTCGTGAAATCTCCAACATCACACCTGACACACCCGCGGCAAGTGTTTCCACCTGCTGCGCAGCCACGCGCCCCGTACTCTCTGCATTTTCCGGGCCGAGGAGCAATTTTCCCCCTCCCTGGTGAATTCTGGTTGAATCACGCTCAGGCACCACTACCCGTCCGTGAATGCCGGCCGGAGCGGTGATCTCAATTTCGAGGTCTTTCTCTTCTCCCGGCTGGAGAGAAACAGGTAACGGCATGGGCTGCACAGGTATGCGGTCGAAACCAAGTGATGTGCGATCAATCCGCAATAAATAGGTATTAGCAGTCAGAGCAGGAAATAGAAACATACCGTCGGTATTGGTAATGGCTTGTTGTGTTCCGACATCTACAAGCACCCCCCGCAAGGGTTCCTGCCGGGTTCCCATCGAGTGAAATACCACCCCCTTGAGACTGGAGATATTCCTCTTTTTTGCTACCGGAACCCCTATTGGCAGCGAATAAGTCACGTGTCCGGCGAGGTCGTTCCCCAGTGGCGTCCGAATATACCTGGCGCTTAACTCAAGGGACCCTCTGCCGGGCAACATATACGTCACATTGCAGAGCCAATCATTGCGATCCCAGGGCTGACTTGCTTCATAACGGCTCCAGACATAGTTCACCATTCCCCGGATTCGCTCGTTCAATCGCCATACGCCGGATAACCGAAGGGTGGTAGTATGGGATTGCAACGGCGAATACATGTCATTTCCCCGTTCAACGTATACATTGTACTCCTGATTATTCGTCGGATAGTATGCCGTCCCCACTCTGAAGCGACGGAACAGCTGCGATTCTTCCAGCAGTGCATCCCGCCGGATACCCACCTCTGCCCGTGTGTTCAATTGCCATTGACCTTTGCGATAAAAAGCATCCAGAATCGCGGTATTCAGCCGGTTGTCAAAACCAGCACCGTCGGGCGGGGAAAAGCGATAGGCAAAGTATTGGTACTGGAGATTGAACCACACCCCGAACGGGAAAAGGTATGACATCCCTGAACGATATTCACGGTTTCTGGTGGCGACGGTGTGCATTTTTTCAGGCTGTAATCCCCGCGTAATCGATCGATAGAGGAGATGAAAATTCATCGACTTGTTTATTGGGATCTCCACTGTTCCGCGATTGTAAATAATATCCTTATAATATCCGGAATACCCGGTTCCGGCGTAGATGCCGCCGAGATCAAAACTCACCTGGTGTATGGTTTTCCCCTTCAATTCAAGCCGGTAAGCGCCATCAGTAAATTGTTTATTTTGAATCCCTTGTCCGTATTCAGCTTCAAGAGTGGTATTGGTCCAGGGCGATATCATACTCTCCAGGCTGAAAATTTGATCGGATCCTCCCTTCTCGCCCAGCCACCGGTTGAGCAAGTTTCCCTGGATCGCGATTTTTTGGCTTACCTGGCGATGAATATAAGCGGCCAGATTTGTCTGCATCGGATGTTGATACAAATTTCGCAGATAATAGACTCCAACCTCGGAGTGATTGAAATTGTAGTTGAACGAGAGCCCCCGTCCGTAACGATACCGGTCGGTCAGGATGGAAAGTGAATAAAAACGGTCTCCCAGTTGCAGGGCAAATGGACCTTGCTGGTACCCCAGACGATATTCCTCCCGCTGGCTGTAATATCGAACATATCGCGCATCGGGACCGCGGAACAGGAAATCCACCCGGTTTTCTCCCCCTTCTTGAAGAGAACCGGAGCCGCTGACCTCTACCTGGGGACGTATCTGATCTTTATCCATGGCCGTCGTCATCCGGATTTGAACCGGGAGCCGGTAATAGGGCGTCACGCTTTTGGGATTTCGGGGAATTACATTGATAAAAAAGGTCTTCGACTGGGTAATTCGTTCACCCGCAAGTGCGGGGGTGGTAATTTGAATATTAATTTCCTGGCGCAACTGATTCGGAAGGTCCGGATCTGTTTGCACCTGCAAAGTGACGGTATCCACAACGCCGGCGTCCAACTCCACCGTTTCGGGTGTGAACGTGATCCTGGTCTGGGGAGTCCCCCTGGCAGAGATCTTCACCGGGGTGTGCACATTCCCGAGATTTTCAATCCGGAGTGGAATATCGTAGGGTTCCCCCCCCACTGCATACGCCGGGACATCTATGGCAAACCAGTTTATTTCGACTTTCGGCAATACGACAACCCGCAACTCCACCCGTCCGGCGAGAGTGGAATCCTGCGCATTGACCGTCTGATACGCGACCTGGTAGGTATCGGCAATCGCCGAAGCCGGGACGGAGAAAGCGATCAGGCGGGAATACGCTTCTCCCGGTTTCAGCGAGAAGGTGGCTTCCGGAGCCAGTACGTGACGCCAGTGCTCCGGAAGCAGAAGTTCATCATGCACAGACTGGGGCTGTTCAGCAGTGTTGGTAATTAACACCTGCCCGGTGAACACCCCACCCGCCTGAATTACCGCCTGGGTGTTTCCGGTAAAATTTAGTTGTAGAGTATTCGATTGCGCCCGGGCAATCACCGGTCCGGCCGGCAGGAATATAACCCAGAGTAGCCACAGACACACAATACGGAAAGAAGCATTTTGCAACAATCTATCAGGCTCACTCTTCTTTCAACGTGAGGCTATATTGCGCACCGAACGGTTGAGAGTCCTTGGGATCGACAATGACAAGCACCTGGTAATCTCCCGGCGGCACATCCTTCAACTCAAATTTATATCGAACGGATGTTCCCGGAAATAATCGATACCGATCCGCAGCAAGTTTTTTTTGCGTTCCACCATTGCCACCATACAATTCCAGCCACACATCCGGTCGCATCCAGCGTTCCCCTGTATTCTGCACATCGAGCATAAGCCACCACTGGCCGTTCTGCCTCAACAACTCCCTCTTTAGAAACCTGACGGCAACACGCCCGGTGTTTCCGATTTGGGTGATCATCTGGATACCGTACCGCATCACTGCCTGAACCGAAAATTTGGTGCTGTCTCCGGATCCGGTCGGTTCCGCTAACAGGGGTTCGACCATGATCATGCTCCAGTAGGTGCCGGACAGGGTATCAGCCCGGGGAACGGATATCTCGTAACTGACTGTCTGCTCTTCTCCCGGTTGTATTGTTACTTGCCGGGGACTGTACTGAATCCAACGCGCATTTGACCGGGGCAGAGTTCCCGCCTCGGGGTATTCGCTGGTACTGTTGCTGAAAAAAAGATAATCTGTCTGATAAAGTTTGACCTCCTGAGCGGACTGCCCGATATTTTTCAGCACCACGGTACCCGTCACACTCGCGCCCGGCTGCACCTGGTGAATCTTGGAGAAATCACCATCCACGATCACTTCGGCGGATGCGCTTCCCAAAATGACCGTAGCCAGCAGCAGCCAGCCACAGAACATCTGTTTTACCTTCTTCATCGTTCTATCAAGGAATAGGAAACACGCGCCGAGTAATATCCGGTGGGAATCCGGACAGACAAGCCATCCAGTTGATACTGCATATGGAGGACGCTGAACCCATGTCCGGTCATGATGGTTTCCGGCGTGTCGGTGACTTCCTGAAAGGAACCGGATCGCTCTCGAACCAATAAACGGAGCCCCGGAGGCCACTGCTGCTCTTCCCTTTCGATTTGTAATTCCCAGTCTCCCCGTTTTCGAATAACGACGATCGCCGCCGAGGGATGACTGGCCTTTGTTGGCTTCAGGTCTGTGCCGGCTCCTGCCTGGAGGTCATGTTGCGTCACAATGGCCGTCCAATGACCGACCAAGATAAAATCCCGGGGAAATCGTTGGGCAGAAGCGAGACTAGAAAATCCGATGAGAAATAGAATCGCTACGCACAACCGTCGGAGCATCTGCACTCAACTCGGGAGGCTACAATAGAGCTGCAGAGGATCAGCCCGGAGCAGGAACCGGAAACCAGTCTCAGGCGCCATCACCCGAACAACGGGTTCTCTGTGATAACTGCGCTCTCTTTGCAGCCGGTAGATTTTATTGATCGGTCAGAGTATAGGTCACGGTTTTGCTTGTAGAGGAGATGACACCTCCGGAAGCCGTGGCGGATAAAGTATAGGTGATTGCTAAACCGCTCTGTGCCACCGTTGAAATGTTGGTCACCACATCTGAACTGGACGTGGCGAGCGGGGTATTCCCGGCCGACGTCGCTCCCGATGGGGCGGCGAGATTCGTGCTCAGGGTAATGCCGGTGGGCAGACTGGAGCCGATGGACGCCGTGATCTTTTTGCTCGTTTCGTTGGTGGTGATGGCATAGGTCGACGTCGCGTCGGTGGCGTCGGCGGGTTGACTCCCGGCAGTTCCTGAATTTACCGTCAGCGTCGGGGAGCCGGTAATGGCCAGCAGGTTAATTGCATTGACTATGATCGTGACGGTATGACTCACCGTTTGTGCCTGCCCCAGGGTCGGAAAACCCAGGCCCATGAAACATAGGACAAGTACCATTCTCCACATTTTTTTCATCGCAACCGCTCCTCTGTATTCGTTCCGCTCTGAAAAGTAAAACGTCCCCCCATTAGGATTCAGTAGACCATCTTGTGCATATTTCCACAATCAGTCCCAACAGGGCAATAAATTTTAATATCTTCAATAATAAAGAATTTTTATACACGTAGCAAATATTCTTTTATCAATTAACTCTGAGATTGTTAGTTCTGGCTTTTTTATCTCCCAACGCTTAAAAGAAGTAAAAAGTGAAGTACAATGGAACAGAACAGCCGGGCGAATGCATTTGTGCCTTCCCCGGTCTGGCAATTTCGGGAAAAGGCACACCTCAATTCATCGAGGCCTTGAATCAGGGCCCTCGCAGCCCGGTTCTATCGGTCTATTGACTTCATTTCTACAGGCAACGAGGCGGGCGGTCCCTTTCCTCAGAGCTTGTACAAGGAAGCAGGACGCCCCCTTTCGGTGGGAAACCCATACAGACGAATAGCTGTACGGGAACCAGGGGATCTATTCTCTGGTTCCTCCCCGCTCACACGCAGGCGTCAGGATTTTTTCAACGACGGACTCAGCCGTTTGGCCATCAGGTTTCGTTTCAGCACGCCGATGGAGCCGGTGATATCGATCGTCTTGGGACAGACCTGCTGGCAGTTGAAGATGGTATGGCAGCGCCAGACGCCGTGCTCACCGTCCACCAGTTCCAGACGCTCCTCATCCGCCTGATCCCGGCTATCGCTGAAAAACCGTTGCGCTTTCAGCAAGGCGGCCGGGCCCAGGTACTCCTCATCGTAATTATTCACGGTGCAGCTCCCGTAGCAGGCGGCACACAGAATACAGTCGATGATCACATCCAGCCGGCCCCGTTCGTCCTGTGTCTGGAGGCGCTCGTTTTCTCCGGGATCATCTCCTGGGATTAAATAGGGCTTGATAGATTTGTACTTCCGCCAGAAGGGCTCCATATCAACAAACAGATCTTTCATGACCGGGAGATGAGCCAGCGGACGGACACGTACGGTTGCCCCCAACTGTTTCACCTGCGTTTCGCAGGCCAGTCGATAAGTCCCGTTGATATGCATGGCACAGGATCCGCAGACCCCTGCGCGACAGGAAGACCGGAACGCCAGCGAACCATCCAGATGCTCCTGGATATAATACAGCCCTTCCAGAACCGTCATGCCAGGTTTCTCGGAAACGGAGTAAGTTTCGAACCGGTGGCGTTTATCTGTTGTGGGATCAAAACGGAATACCGTAAATTTCACTTCGCTCATAACTTGTCTCCTGACCTGTTCAATATTTTCGCTCTTTCGGTTCCCAGATACTCACGTCTACTTCACTGTAGGAAAATTTCGGACCGTGTTCCGTGTAGACTGCCAGGGTGTGTTTGAGCCAGTTCTGGTCATCGCGGGTGGGATAATCCGTGCGGAACTGCGACCCCCGGCTTTCCTTGCGATCCCGGGCCCCCTTCAGCATCACTTCCGCCATGGCCAGGTTGCCACCCAATTCCAGAGCCCAGAGCAGGTCGAAGTTCACCCGTAATCCGCTGCTGTTCAGCGTGATCTGTTTGTAGCGTTCCAACAGTTCTTCCACTGTCGCGATCCCGGCATTCAGTTTCTCTTCCTCCCGGAAAATCCAGCAGTTATTATTCATGGTCTGGTTCAGCGCTTCTTTCAGGTCGGCGGGATTTTCCGTGCCCGTTCCTTCGAACATACCTTTCAACCGGGCTTCCTCCCGCTTTCGGGCTTCTTCGTAGATCGCATCCTTGGGCGGATGGCCCGTACCGCCGGCCAGCACATATTCGGCGGCGGTTGCTCCGGCGATGGCTCCGAACACAATAGTCTCCAGCATGGAATTCCCGCCCAGACGGTTTGCTCCGTGCACACTGACACACCCACACTCGCCAGCCGCATAGAATCCCGGCACTGGCGAAGCCCCGGTGGCGTCCGTATCGATCCCTCCCATAGTGTAATGCATCCCCGGCTGGACCGGCACCGGGGCTTCGATGGGATCCACACCGACGAACCGAATGGCCAGATCCCGAATTCCGGGCAATCGTTCCAGAATCTTTTTCCGGCCCAGATGCCGCAAATCCAGGTGCAGGTACTCATCCTCGAATCCCCGGCCCTCCAGAATTTCACTGGTCATGTTTCGTGCGACGATATCCCGGGGCGCCACTTCCATGGCTTTCCGGGAATCATCATAGTTTGCCAGGAACCGTTCTCCCTTATTATTCAGTAAGTATCCCCCTTCTCCCCGGGCGCCTTCCGTCATGAGAATATTCGTGCCGAACAGGGTGGTGGGATGAAACTGGACGAATTCGAAATCCTTCACCGGGACACCGGCCCAGTAAGGAATGGCCATCCCCAGCCCTGTCGAAATCAAGGCGTTGGTGGTTTTGCCAAAGATCCGGCCCGCGCCCCCGGTCGCAAAAATTACGGCTTCCGATTTAATCACATCAATCTCCCCGGTCTGGAAATCCCAGACCACCACTCCCCGGCAGGCCCCGTTTTCGATGATAAGGGCAATGACCACCTGTTCATCATAAATCACCATCTCACCCCGCTCGGATGCCTGTTCGTATCGCACGCACTGTTCATACAAGGTGTGCAACAAAACATGCCCCGTTTTATCGGTGGCAAAACAGGTCCGTGGAAATCCGGCGCCGCCGAACGGCCGCTGGGCGATTTTCCCTTCCGCGGTTCGACTAAAGGGGACGCCCCAATGCTCCATCTCCCGGATCCGCAATGCCGCATCGCTTGTCAGGCGCATCACCGCTTGCTGATCCGCCAGGTAATCGCTGCCCTTCACCGTATCAAAGGCGTGCAGCTCCGGCGAATCGTGAGAACCTCTGGGATGATTCCCCAGGGGTGCATTGATCCCGCCCTGGGCTTCCACCGAGTGAGATCGCAATGGGTGCACCTTGGACACCACCGCCACTTTCACATTTCTCTTATTTAGTTCCAGGGCGGCCCGCAGTCCGGCCAGACCGCCTCCTACAACCACAACTTGATGATATCTCATGGTTCCGATTCTCCCTCAGGCTGGTCTGGTTAGTTCCGGAATGAAAATGACCACACTTACGATGGCCACAATTGCAGTCAGGACAATGGCCCAGGCCAGCAGCCGCTTCTGCTGCCGGGTGAACCGCAGAAAATCCACAAAGGTCACCCGAATACCATTGAACAGATGCCAGGCGACAGCCAGCAACAGCAAATATTCAAAGAGGTGGCCAACCGCATTGTCCCACTTATCGATGGAATGATTGAAGGCCGCTTCGCCTTCCTGTACCGCGCTTAGGGTCCAGATATGTAAAAACAGATACAGTGAGAGGGCCACGCCGGTAATCCGATGGAGTGCGAAGGCGATCATCCCCCAGTTGAAGTTGAGTTTCAGTTCTGTCAAAGACCAAATCTTTTTCATTATAACCTCCTCAGACCGGCGAAGTGAATGGAATCAGGGTAATCAACCCCCAGATAAAGGTGGCCGTCCCCAGGAGAAACAAACCCCATCCGTACACCTTCCTGAGGACCCCGGGCGGATTATAATCCGCCAGAATATTCCAGATGCCGTTCAGGGCATGGTAAATCACCGCCAGTAACAGCAACGAATCGAATATCGCCCATCCGGGTGCCGTCAACCGGGCAGCCACCTTTTCGAAGCTCAACGGCTTCTCGACGAAGTAATGGAGCACCCAAAAGTGAACGATCATCCCTATAACCAAAAACAACGCACTAATCCGCTGGAAGAACCAACCGAAGACATGGGCGGTACTGGGTCGAAATTCACTCATACATCCCCCTTTCAATAAAAGGCGTGAAAGCGTACACTACGGTAATATTCGTACGTTAGTGCTCTGCCGGATACCGAAATAACCTGATCTGGCCTCTGAACTTGTTGCAAAAATTATACTCAAAATGGTCACCGCCTGCAATCACGCTCCGGACGGGACTCTTTCAGTACCCTTCCGGCCGCACGGGATCGGCCATCGGGTACACGGCGGTTCCCTATTTTCCGCAACAGAGAGCACTTTTTCCTCTTCAGAAAATCGGGTTTGCGGTTGTTCGAATCCATGGCAGACACACCTGGTGCAATCTGACCGCTGTTAATTATTTCAACAAATCCATGCCGGAATGTAATAATTTTTGATAACTGGTTTCTCACTCCTTGGAAAGAAATCAGACCAGATGCCCCGGATCTCTGCTGGAGGTGAAAGGAATCTCCGAACGCAGATGAGCAGGATAATCAGAACGGAACCGTGAATGACGAAAAGACACTGCCCCCAATAACCGAGCATTCATCTGCTCAGGAAGGAGTGATTATCTGTCGCAACGACCTTTTTATCGAAAGACTGCCACAAATGGAAAATCAGCCCATCAGCATCCTGAACGCATACCTCATCCCGCTCGGAATTCTTTCATCTTCTGAACTCTTCTCTATTCATGATCCCCTGGGATTTTGCAGTTCGGTTACACACGGGAGACGGCAACCGGTTCACTCCCGAGATCTTCAGGAACCGAAAGATCTCTGAATTTGGACCCGGACTTCCCATACGATCCGCCTTTTTATTTTTGAGAAAAATCCGTAAAATTATTCAACATCAGATAGCTAAATCTGTTTCCCTTACCTCTCAACAGGCCGCCACTGAATCACCGAATACCACTCATCGTGCAGGTACGATTCATGCATCCCGAATGCCGGGACAAGGTAGTACCGGAGAATCAGGACAGATTTTTGAATTTCTTCGAGGTCCTATAAGTCTTAACTTAGAATCAAAAGGAGTATGGTTTTAAAATGAATTGGCTACACATCCCGGACTTTAGCTTGCAAAATAACGGAGTGGCGGCGAACGCCTCCATCTTGCCTCTCAATCCCGTTTTAAAGCACCGCAGGAATCTCTCTCCAGGGTCTTCCGGTTGCGGGGACCAAATCCTTTCCTCTGCCAAGTCACATTCGCAAGCAATAAAATCCCATCCAGGCACATCCTATTAAGCCAATTCGCATGCATAAATACCGGATCCGGAGTTCGCGGAATATCATTCCCCCATGGTCTCGTATCTAACCACTAACTTTACCGAGTAGAAGATATGGCAAAAAATATTTTTATTGCAGCGACGGAACCCAATAGCGGAAAAAGTGCAATTTCCATCGGACTGCTGGATGCCTTCGAACGGCTGGTCCCGGACGTGGGATACATCAAACCTATCGCGCAGCGCTTCAAAAATCATGATACGCACGACGCGGATGCCACCCTGCTGAAAGAAGTCTTCCACATGGAAGCCGAACTGCCTGATATGAACCCCGTCTCGATGAAAGATATTCAGGCGGATAAAGATCAGGCCATCGAAGAAATCATGCATGCCTATAACACCATTGCCAAAGATAAAGACGTGGTGGTCATTGAAGGAACCGACTACACCAGTTCCACCTCTGCTCTGGAATTCGACATTAATGCAGAGGTCGCAAAAAATCTGGGAGCGCCGGTGCTGTTGGTCGCAAACGGGCGGGGCCGCTCGGTTGAAGATATCCTCTCCAACATTACGGAATGCCGGGACTCCTTTGAGGATAACGGCTGTCATTTCCTGGGTGTCATCGTGAATAAACTGGATACGGAGAATTACGATGAGACCTATCAGGAATTGCAGACCCACCTGGCCCAGGAAGAAACCTCGTTATTCGGTGCGGTCCCCTTCTCGCCGATCCTGGCCAAACCACGGCTCATTGACGTGGTGGAAGCGCTGAACGCAACGGTGATCTACCGGGGTGATGATTTATTAAAAATCGTGGTGGAGCCCAAGATCTTTGCCATGAGCCTGGAGAACGGGTTGAGCTATATTAACGATAAGGACGGTTACCTGGTGATCACTCCCGGGGACCGGGCCGACGTGATTACGGCCATCATGGCAGCGCAGATGTCCGGCACCTACCCCAAGCTCTCGGGCATTATCCTCACCGGTGGGATGGAACCCGGCGCGTGCGTGAAAAAGCTCATAGGGGGACTGGGAGACGCCCATCTTTCCATTTTGTCCGTGCCGGGAGACACCTACGTCACCGCCTTACAGGTGAATGAAGTCACCGGCGACCTGAAACAAAACGATTACGAAAAAATCGACCTGGCCGGGCAAGTGGTCGAGCAATACGTGGATACCAAACGGTTGTATGATCAAATCGGGTTGGAAAAAGCCGACATCCGGACGCCGAAGATGTTTATCTACGAACTCCTGGAACGGGCCCGGTCGGATAAAAAACATATCGTCCTGCCTGAAGGGATGGAACCCAGAATTCTGCAGGCTACGGAAAAGATCCTGAGCCGTGACATCTGTGATATCACCCTGTTGGGTGATCAGGATAAAATTCTGGAAAAAGCCAAAACCCTGGACGTGGATATCCGGGAAGCTAATATCATCGATCCGGCTGGATATCCCGGGGTAGACGAATTTGCTGCCACTCTATACGAATTGCGAAAACATAAAGGTGTGACCGAAGAACGCGCCCGGGATCTGGTGCTGGATCCCATCTACTTCGGAACCATGATGGTGCACCGGGGGGATGCCGACGGCTTTGTTTCCGGATCCACCCACACCACTGCGGACACCATCCGGCCTGTGCTCCAGATCATCAAAACCAAACCGGACGTTTCGCTGGCCTCCAGTATATTTTTTATGTGTCTCTCCGACCGGGTCCTCGTGTACGGTGATTGTGCCCTCGTCCAGGATCCCAACGCCGAAGAGCTGGCGGACATCGCCGTGACCAGTGCCGAAACGGCTCAATCATTCGGTGTCGATCCCTTCATCGCCATGCTCTCATACTCTACCGGGTCATCGGGACAAGGGAAGGTGGTGGACAAGGTCCGGGAAGCCACGGAGATCGCCCGGCGCAAACGGCCCGATCTGATGCTGGAGGGCCCCATTCAATACGACGCGGCCATCTCCCGGGAAGTGGCGAACGTAAAATTAAAAGACAGCAAAGTGGGCGGCAAAGCGACGGTGTATATCTTTCCGGACCTGAACTCCGGCAATATCGCCTATAAGGCCGTCCAGCGATCCGCCAACATTCTGGCCATCGGCCCGGTACTGCAGGGAGTCAATAAACCGGCCAACGACCTGAGCCGGGGAGCCACGGTCGAGGATATCCTCTACACCGTTGCGATTACCGCGGTACAGGCACAATACTCCCAAAGCCAAAAGAGGTAGGCACCTCCACGCCGAGATTACTTTTTTCTCCTGGCGGCCTCTCTCCCCAGTAGAAAACTGTTCAGCCCGGTCAGCAAATAGAGCACGGCCGCCAGTGCGATCACCCGCGAGAAGCCGAAGGCCATCGCGAGCAGAATAGCCAGCGGAGAGGCGGCCACCGAAGCAAAACCGTTGATTCCCCACGCCCAGGGCACCAGTTCCCTGGCATGCCTCTCCACTAACTCCAGCCCGGACGGAAAAAGCCATCCCATAAAAAAGGCAACGGGTGCCAGTACGGCGACAATAATGACAAACCGTACAACAAAAGGGCTCTGTATAAACAGCTGCAGTAGGGGGGTCAGCCCGATCTGCAGGCAAAAGGCCAGGCCGGCCACCACCCCGGCGGCAATGCGTAACCGATTCGGAGTCGATCCGGGAACCCGGCCCTGCAGAATGCTGCCCGCCCCGGCAAACACCAGGATGGAAGTTAACACGGCCGTTGCGCTATAGATCGGATGCCCCAGGAAGCTGGTAAACCGTTGTATGAAGACCATTTCCAGGAATAAAAAAGCGAATCCGATACCACTGAAATGCACGATGACCGGCCAGGCATACCCGATCTGCCCCGGTGCGGACCGGATTTGTACCAGTGGCAGGAGAATCAGCAAAAAAGCCGTCACCATGATTGTCAGAAACGTGATGGTCAGAATAAGGGATCCCAGTTCCAGCTTTTGAAACCAACTCTTTCCAAAAACTTCCATGAATTTTCCCAGCGAACGCCACCGAAAGAAATGATAGAAGTACGGGCGATCATCCGTTGGCGGTGTGACCCGGTACATCCATTGCCCGTAAAAACGTTCCCGCTCGGGAGAGAGGACTTCCCGGGCGGCATGAGACAAGTAGGAATACGGTGTGCCCGACGGCCCCGCGATTTGATTCCGCTGCCGCAGGGTATCGCTCCGGATCCCCGGATAATAGTCGGGGTCCAAAACCAGGTCGCCACAAATTCTCCGGTAATGCTCAATGCGTTGCGCCGAGAGGGGCTCTCTGGTGAGGATGGTGTTTACCGCCAGATAGTTCCGTCCCTGTAGCATGTGACCACCGGGATTGGTAATTCCCGCCGCCTCCAGCGCGGCGACAAAGAGCCCGAACAGCCTGATATTATCCCTGGGCGGCATCTGCAATCCCCGGGTAACAGTTAAGAGCCCCCGCTTCGTCAGCAACTGAGAACCGCGTCGGATTGCCTCGATCGTCAACAGATCATCCTCATTCAACGAGGTCATGCCGCTGCCCAACGCTGCCATTTGTTCCATCTGGCTCAGCTGGATAATATCGAAGTGTTCCGAGTGCCGTTCGAGGAACAGGCGGGGCGTTGCTTGCACTACGCGCACCCCGTCCGCTGTAAAAATATGGCCCCCGACTTCCGCAAGTGCCGATCGCAGAGTACGTATCATCCGGGGATTCGGCTGTACGACCGTAATCTGTCGCGCGCCAAACCGCTTCGCCAGCCAGATCCCCGTGCCGTCGATTTCCCCCAATAACAGGACTGTCAGGGAATCGGGCGGGGCCGAACCAGCCGCCAACAACCGGTATGGTAAGGATTGCGGGGTGGCATCCAGAATCCCGGTCTCCCGAATGTCCTCTGTGTTAAAGACCGTTCCGGCGAGATCGCCGTTCTGCAAGATACTGATCTCCGGAGGAGGAGGCGTTTTCGCAGTCAATCCGGCAAACAAGGTGTGATGAATACGGTCGGATTCCCAGGCGTCAATCCGCCCCCAGGGGCCGGAGGTTGTCAGGAGCCGGGACGCATCACCCTGCCGTTCCAACCGCTGAAAATTTGCCAGGGCCTTATATTGATCAATGGGTACCGGAAAGCGCCAGAAAATAACTCCCAGCGTCAACAGGAAGGCCCCCGTGATCAGCCCGAAAGTGATCCGGCGTGATTCCTGATAATAGACTGGAGAGGAAAAGCCCCAGCTGATCAGCGCAAGCAACCCCACCACACCGATGAAGGCCGGCAGCCGGAGTAAATCAAAAATCTGCATCCCGCCTAACGCAACTAACCCTCCCATGCCGCTTCCCAGAAGATTAACTCCGTACACTACCGGGATTTGACCGCCGAATGAAGTAAGTGCGAGACCTATGACCACGGCGGCAAAGAAAAAGGGAAAGAAGAGGCAGAGGTTATATGCCGCCAATAACATGATCTGCCCCGGGCTATACAGCACATACTGGATATCCAACGGAAGATATTGCGCAACATAATAGCCGAACGGAACGGAAATGGTGAATAAAAAAAGGAAAAGCAGAAACCACCGGGAGAGGTCTCGTGATATCCGATTCCCGGCAGTGAAGAGAAAGGTGCCGCTTACACCGAATCCAAGCAGGGCCGTACTAATGACCAGATAGGAAAAGTGATGATACCGGGTCACTGAGAGAGCCCCCATCAGTGATATTTGCAAGGCAGTGACCGCCAGGGAAACAAAAAATAGAGCCGTGGCCGAAAGAAAATTCAACCGTACCCGGCCGGTATATTTCTCGTTACTCATGCTTGCAACCGTTACTGCAGACCACCATGCAGACCCCTCCTATCTGCGGTTCTGGTCAACTCCGCAAGCCGTCATGACCCTACCGGGTTTCTCAACCAATGCGGTCATCGCATCGGCGGAAGCGTGTTATTTTTCCTGAACTGTCCCCGTCATGGGTACGAACCGGACTGGCATTAATTGCTGGGTGTGGAAGGAACCGTCGTTCTTTTTGGTGACCAACATCAACGACTGGACCTGATAGATACCCCCTATCGGAATGACCAGGCGTCCTCCCGGCTTGAGCTGTTGGACCAGCGGTGGGGGAACATGCCCGGCCGCCGCGGTCACGATAATCGCATCGAAGGGGGCGTGCGCCTCCCAACCGTAATATCCATCACCGATTTTTACCCGGATGGATTGATACCCGAGTCTCCGGAACCGCGTCCGCGCCTGCTCTCCCAGGTCCCGGATGATCTCGATAGTGTAGATTTCAGGAGTCAGTTCCGCAAGCACTGCGGCCTGATATCCGCTACCGGTGCCGATCTCCAAGACCTTATCTCCAGGCTTCACGTTCAATAACTCGGTCATATATGCCACGATAAACGGCTGGGAGATGGTCTGGCCCGAGCCGATAGGCAGCGGCCGGTCCTGATAGGCTGCCCGGCGTAC
>Ga0209918_1000409_pt1 | contig 28507 bp, 26 predicted proteins | sample SalPonD_shore_MG_FD_185712 | JGI IMG/M metagenome (GOLD analysis project Ga0209918, IMG submission 185712) | Salt pond soil microbial communities from South San Francisco under conditions of wetland restoration - Salt Pond MetaG... | ecosystem: Environmental > Aquatic > Marine > Intertidal zone... | reverse complement strand
GGCATCTTCATAACTCACATAAACTACAGGTTTCTGTTCAAGTCCCTTTGGTATACTTCCATTTTTCCATTGTTTTAAAAAGTTTTTAGGATTTTTAGGAGCATAACCGGTTGCATCTATGAACTTTTTGAATTGCGCATTCGTAACCGGGTGCCGATCCATATAGAAAGAATGAAAGGACATTTTTTTGGGATACCCCCCGGTTGGATATGGTATGAATTGATCTCCCTGAGTTACTTTCATAGTGAAACTCCCCGCCGGGATTTTTACCATGCCTTTGGGAGTATGGTCAGCTAGTTTTGTTTTCACCACCTTACTTGCCAACCTGGGTTTCCCAGGATTGATTTGTACCACACGCTCGTCCAGGAGTTCTTTATTTTTAAATAACTGGACAACAAATTTCCCCTCAAAGACTCCGAAATGACGAAGTAAATGAATGGTTCTTTTTTTTGTATTAAATACAACAGGCGATTTTTCATATTCAGGTCGACCGGCCCAAATTTTAATCGAATCTCCTCCCTGAGCTTCTAACGTCAGTCGATCCCCGATTAACCGAGTATGCAAAACTGCAGGAAGTTTTGCTATGGCTCCCACGGCACCTTCGTTATTGGTGCCCAGCCATTTCTTATTAAATGCACCTACATCAACAGGAGCGTATATTTTCCCATCTACCGTATCCGGCATAACCTCTTGGTGATTCCATAAGTCAACAAAGTGATACCCTTTTTCTGGATTAATTGGAAAAAGAGGCCCCAGGAATCCCTGTGGGATAACACTATAGACAGTATAAACCGTCTTTCCGTTATCCGGCCATTTGTTAACAAAGATACTATCGTGCAAGGTAGGTATTAGTGGGGTATATCCATTCTGTAGAAAATTGCTGGTATTTTCTCGCAGTATACGTGCGGTCTGTCCCAAAAATTTGTATTCCTGATCGACCCATGATGGAGTACCGGGATGAAATAAATTTATCTCTGTTCCATACCCGTTAAAAAATGACAGGGCAAATTCACGACGAATTCGTTCCAGGTAAATCTGGGCTACCCTGAAAATGGCAAATTCCGGTTTTATAAATTTGTTCAGATTCAGCATCGGGGGATAATACAAAGCATTATGAACCCGACCGGCAACAATCTCCTGCATGTTTTTAGGTACGGCCATACCTTCACTGTACATTACCACACCTGAGCGAACGCTGTCGGCAGCATGCTGCAATGCTACACTGGAGCTTCCACGGGTATCCAAAACCACCCCATCCACTTGCATTTTTTGGATGAGGGTAGCCATACCTTTCATTTGATTTTCGGCCCGGGTGCTATTATCCCACGGGTTGTATGAGATGAAATATTTCGTGCCATACGAACGCGCCATTTCAGCCAGTTCCCGTTGTTTTTTCAGACTACCGGGTAAGTTTCTATACATATCCCATTGATTCCGCTGGTCTAAACCCAATACCGGCCATGTCGGCCAAATCCCTATAACATCATCTCCCCCATATAAGCGTTTTCCTTTTTTGATAAATTTTTTGAGCTGGTATTTACCGGTATATCGGTCATAAAAATTTCGTTGATCCCATGTCATGATCAGATGAATTATATAGCTGTGGCGTATCCATTTAAGGTCTTTCCGTTCAAACATGTGGTTGTCAAACTTTTTAACATCATAGAGGTATCTTTTCTGGAAGATTTTACGCATTCCTTCCTGCCATTTACCTTTATAGAGATCGGCATAAAAATTATAGGTTACCGATCCGCCCGGTAATAAAACAGTGGAGAACCGGTGTACTTGCGTGTTTCTCTTAGTCCATGAATCACGTCGCACCAGTGCACAAACAGAATATTTACCATTAAGAGGGATATCGGAAAAACCCAATTCCCAAGCGTTATCGGGGACTATAACATTTACCGACTCATAACCGGGTCGAAACAAATAAGTCCGGGATAATGGATTTTCCCCTTTGCCGGTTATATACATATGATGCGTTGACTGGCCAAAAGGAACCACATTGGATACTGTCAAGGTATCCCTGGAAATATTTTTAAAGACGAGTTGGCCTTTCCATCCCGGATGAAATTTATTATCTGCAATAAGCTTAACCGTTAACCGGTTGTTAAAATTATAATGGGAACCATCAGATGAAACATGTGAGTTGAATGTATTTTTGACATCATTATTCAGTTTAAATGAAAACAATGGAGTTTTATAGTACGGGTTCCACTTTTGCTGCTGGCTATCAGTAAAGTGTTGTACGACACCAGTTGTACCTTCAATCACTTTTGAAAGCTCTTGAGCCTGCACATTTAATGCATAACACATTATCAAAACAGGTAACAAAACCCGGTAAATTAATTTCATATTTCGTCTGTGTTTTCTTCCGTTTTTTCTCATCATTTATCGTTCCGTCCGCTAATTTCTTTATTTAATAAACTCTATATAATCCAGGCCCAAAAAAGCTTTTTTATCAATTGGACTTTGACCGGTAATTTTAATTCGTATCACATTATCGCCTTTATTAATTTTGACTCGGCCCAAATTTACTTTTCTTGTTGAAACGGTTGGATTAAAGGCGTTAAAATTCTGTAAAACGGTTTGCCCATTAATAGAAACACTCACTTTCCCGTAATCCCGGGCAACGACAAAATGGCTTAGGGCATTGTACATTCCGCTCTTTTTAGATATAAATTCTGTCTGCAGTACATCTCCTACCTTGCCGTTCCACCACCAAAGCTGTTTACCATTGCTCAGTTTGGGTTTGTCTAAATGCTGATAGGTGAGTGCACCACCTGAAAATGAATCAATTATCATATTCTCCGCTTCAATCCTGTTATTCTTTATTACCGGTGAAATCAGATCACTTCGTCTGAGAGGTACAACTTTTTGAGCGTCGACCCAATCCGGCGGAATCAATCCCTGGCTGCCTGGTTTCAGGTAGTAAAATGTTGTTGGTGCAATATCAATGACAGTGCTGGCCCAATGCCACAAACCCATGTTAAACACTAATTTTTTTCTAAATGGGATGGCATCAAGTGAACGTAAACGGATATCCACGGTATAGCCCGGGGTTATGTTACCGCTGCCGTCCGGTTGAGAAATAAACGGATGACTGGTAAAAGGTTGTGGCCGGGCCCAGGCATAGCCGTAATAATCCTCTGATCCGGTTCCAAAATTCGAGGGAAAATTCTCTCCGTCAACAAATATTTTTTCATCACCTTCGCCCCACCAGGCATATGCGGTATTGAAAAGGGTTAATACATCACCTATATATACTCCCTGCCCCTTCAGCTTGGTATAATTAATGTCAAAATACCTGCCATGGTCACCATGTTTACCCGTATAAAGGTTGGTGTACTGATGCCATGAGGCTCCGAAATACATGCTCGATGGATCCCACTTCCAGTTAGAGTAAGAAACAGAACCATTTCGAATAGATACTTTTTGTTTACCCAAATTAGTGAAAGTTATTTGTGCCTGTTTATGGAAAGGCATCACCCAAAAGGTCTCCATATCACCATTTTTCGTCACTGTTGTATACCACGTATTTGATTTTCGGTATTGATATCCGGTTCCGAAAAAATCTCCTACAGGGACCCAAACTGTCCGGTTTCCATCAAAAGAGATCTTGATGACAGTCGATCTAAGGGCTTGTTCTGGATTTTGGGCTTTTAATTGTAGAGATAGTTGGCGAATGGCAGCCGGACCATTAATTACATAACTCCATGAGGCTCCTATAGCAAGGGTATGAGAAAAACTCCTTGTTTTTAGCCTGGTTTTGGCTAATTGGTATTTTTTATCTCTGAAAAGTAATTTTTCCCGGATCAGTCGTATTAACCTTTTATTATTTTTCAGTTGTTTGTAGGAAAATGTTCGAACCTGGGTATCTGTGGTGTAGGCCCTGTAATTTATATTATAATAGACACTTTCACCGCCGGATTTAGCCCCCGGGTTTAACGGGTGTTTGCTTTCATAGGTAATCTTACAATGCTTACTATAGGGAAGTGGCAAATACAAACTGTGTCCACGCATCTCATATTTAGTTTTAATCGGTTCTGACATAGAAAGCGGCATACCTGCCAGAGCCCCCCCGCTTAAGATATCAAGAGCTTTCCCTTTTATAGTCGGTTCTTTCTCACCGTCAAAATAAATACGCAGAATACCCTGTCCGGCATCCCTGCCTGCAAAAGTCATCCAAAAACGTACAATAGCTCCCGGTCCATCTGTATCCATCATTACATACTCCGTCCGTCCGCGATTTTTCTCAATTCTGATGAATTGGGAACGGTCCCAGTTGGCAAACCAATGGTCTTTTCCCTTTTTTTTCGAATCCCGGTCGAAACTACTGAATTGCCGTGTGGTATAATAAGGATCAGGATACCGGGCAAGAGCATCCCGGTCGACCATAGAAGTCAACAATGTTTTCAGGCTGACTATTTTATTCTGTGCCTGAGTATCTGAAAAGAATAAAGTGAATACTAATAACGAATAGCAAAATATAGTTTTCATTATGAAATAAACAGGTTATCAGGGTTAATCAATTATAAATAATTTGAAACCGCATCGAATAAACGGTATCACAACAACATTCAATGGATACTAAAATCCAGCCCAAGCCACAGAAAATTAATGCCAAGTCCAGGTATTATTATGATTATTTTAAGAATTTGCTTTATTATTCAGTTTATTTTCCAATTGATTAGCCCATTCATAATTAACTATATAAAACCACCAGTTATTCAATTTTTTATCCTGAGGATTCACACCCGGGAAGTGTGGAAAGTGCCGATACCACCAGGACATATATCCCATTTGGCTACACCCCCAGGTTGAACAATCAACAACTTCCGGTTTAGCTTTTTTCCAGTCCAGGTCAGGGTAATTTTTCCATATACTTGCGTAGGATTTAACTTTCCTTTTATTGGCATAGTCATAGTCTTTAACACCATTTACCGGGAAATGACAGTTCCCAACCCCCCCTTTTCCGGGTGTATCTTTATCCAGGGAGGTTAATAACTCCCAATTATTAGGCTTAGTCATGTCTTTTAAGGGCTTCCATCTGCCATAAACTTTACTTAGAACGGACTCTGCTCTATGTCCAAAGCTGTGCATAGCCAAATCTGCCGTTCTTTCGAAATTAAAGCCCATGATGGTCAGGATTTTTTCATTATCCATTTTAATCGGGGGTGAATTACACCAGAAGGCATTTTTACCTACCTGTTCCGATTCCCACATCCCGGCATAGGGCCAACTCCAAACCCATACTTCATTTATTTTACCCTCGTCTCTGAGTTTATCGAAACCATAGTATTTTACAAACCCTTTGTAATCAAATTTAGGGTGTTTTGCTTTAAACTCGTTTTTCTTCGGATCACTCAGGAGCTTATAAACCCTGTTTTTATCGAGATATGCCGTAGAATCCTTGAAACGGGTCCAGATTTTATCGGAATCTATAACTTTAACAATCTTGTAAGTAACGGTATGGTGTGTTACGGCCTCCATTGAGTCTTTATAAATTTTATTTAGCTCATGAGGATCATAGTAACCAAAAATATCATGAAATCTTTTTCCACCTTCCGCCGCTATTTTTGGGTCCTGGTACACGACAGCAACATTTACCGTTATGTGATTTGGGGCCGTGGTTAAACTATTTTGTGAAGTACTATTTCCAGAACCATGACCATGATCAATTGTCTTGCAACCGGCAAACGCAAATGTGCCGAAGAGCAGAAAAATCAGATACTTTTTGATATTCATTTATTGTTTAAAATTAGGTATTAAAAGTTATACGATGCTGAATTCAGTCTATAGATAAGAGAAAGCCGGGAATTTTTAACGTGTGATCTAGATTACACGGAGCAACAATTAAATATCATTATCAAGATACGAGGTGAATCAGAACTGAAATTTTCAAGCAGAAAACTTCAGTTCTCAATTCATTGCGTCTCCGTCTGATAAAGGCAAAACCCAAAAATCAAACTTCATGCTGTTAAAATGTTTGGTCTATATGGGTATAGGGGAATGTTGCAGAAATAACCCATGTACCAGGTTCATTGAATTCAATTTCGGAGCGAAGTCGAACATAAAATTTATTGGCTCCCCAACTAGAATCCGGCCATGCTTGAAGGTGAGCATATTTACTCTCATTATAGACTTGTTGATGAAGCGATGCAGTATCCAAAACGGTATAATTATAAGTCCCCCCTTTTAAATATGAAAGTAGAGTGTGATTCACCGGCCAGGGAGTAATGGGGAATTCAATCATAGCCCCCTCAGAGGTATTCTGCCTGTTGACGGCATAATCGAAATAACTTTGTGTACCTGCCGAATATGTATTATACTCCTTTGCAGCAAAAATTTTCCCTTCGGCATCCTTATACTGAATCAATATTTTAACACCCGTAGTTGGTGTATCACTTTTTTTATAGACATCTATCAACTCCTTGCCATTTCTATCATAGATATTCTGATGTTTGGCTATGTCTGTCGGACTGATGTAATCATATAAAGTAAATAGCTTTTCACCCTGTGGATTAAGCAAGATAATGGCCACAGTACTTCTGGTGAATGTAAAAGGTTTGCTATTAGCAGTTAATTTAATTGTAGCATAATTTTTTAATATTTCTCCCCCCTTTGAATTACTGGCTTTTACATCGACATGATATACAAGTCCTGCCCACTTCATCAGATTTCGTGAAGGTCTCAGATATTGTAAAGCGCCATTAACAGGATTTATACTTAATGGGGGTACATTTATCTCGCTTAATTTTGCATTTATAAGTGCAAGCGTTGTATCCGTTTGATAATCATAGGGTTTTATCCAATTTTTTGTCTGGAATTTCTCAAAAAACTGGGTAGCCCTGTTTCCTGTTGAGTCTTTAACGTTATCAATTGAAAATTTGACAGGCTGTGTAGAACCATCCAAAAAGGCTGGATTAGTAGTCCCATTGATTCCAAGAGGGATAATAAGCGTATCCGGGCCTTTCAAATAAATATTCGGACTTAAGAAACCGGTTTGTCCTGAAATGCTATGAGTACAGGCTGTTAAACCCACAAACCCGGCGAATACGACAGCGATTATGTAAAAATATCTCGATTTCATAATTGATATATATAATTTTTAATTAAATCATTAATCACAACTTATCATCAGCCGTTGTGCCATAGAAGAACAGGGTAGGATAATACGTGTGAGCTTGGTAGTTATAATTTCCGACATAAGGAATCTGAATAACTCCCGTTGTAGTCTCAATGTCAGAAAGATACATTTGATAGACCTTGTCCGTTTCCGGATTATTGAATCCCAGGGCAGCTCGCTGCTGACCGGTCTCTTCCCAATATTCACCTCTTTTGAACTCGACAAAGACTTTTAGTGGGTCAGATTGCATCCAATTGGTATACTGATAACCCCAACCCGACACACCTGCACCATCCCATGCAGCAGCAGGTTCGCTGTTTGATTTCTGTAAAAATAAGCGAAGGCTGTCTCCTTGTTCAAGTGTAGCCAACTTAATGCCGTCTTTCGGGATAGTATTACGTGTCCATTTACCTTTAACAACATACATTTTTAGTTGTTGTAGCGTATCAATACTAATATGATTCAGGGTTAGTAGCGTAGTATCAGGATTTAAACGAAGCATCCTGTTATTACGACGTCTTAGGTATCTGTCAACGGCAAAATTACTAGGTGCTATAAATGTAACGTTACCGTTTACTAAATTGACTAATCCTGCCCTTTTGATTAAATCGGCTGTTTCAGTAATAACAGAATCCTGCTGAAGAAATTGAAAAGTAGTTACATTAACTTTATTACTTTTCTGAACATTACCGCCAATGATATAACTATTATTTGAGCAGGCAACGATCCCCAATACCATGAAGGAAAGTATGAGTATGTATATTTTTTTCATAATTATCTAATTTTTGAATTACCAATTAGTTTTGCCTTGCCAATATGGGGTTTGCTTTATTTTTTTATTTTCTGTCAGGATATTACTGCTAACCGGCCAATAATAACCTTTCTCCGCATATCGATTAGGAGTCATTTCTGGTATATTTTGGATATAATCATTCCTTATATAGGCGAAGAAAAGTTTACCTTCTCCTATTAACTCACTCGTTTCTTCCTGAAGGACTTCATTAAGTATATCCGAACCTGAATAATTGCCCAGACCTGCTCTAGCTCGAATTTCATTAATAATAGGTAGTGCTTTACCGGATTCATTATTCTTAACATAAGTTTCAGCCAATAACAATTTCACACCAGTGTAACGAAATACCGGTATATCAGAATTAGCGAAGTAAGCAGTAAATTCATTCGGCTGGTGATTCGGATCTTCCTGGAATGAGGCAAATTTTGTCATCCAGGTTACTGAATCTCTATTGGTAGCTGTCGGACTTACATCAGAAAACGGTTCATTATATGTAGATGCCCAGGCTTCAAAGAATAAATCGGCTCTCTTATCATTTGGATATTCGGGATATATCAATTTCTTCACAGAATGGGGAACCCAATTTATACTGCTGGCCCTATCTTGCGTTGGATCACCATTTAGGGGCGGAACCTTACAGGTTAAAAACTGAATCCCCCCATTATCAACACGATAACTCTCGCCTTGATCAACTGAGATGTTTAAATAAAAAACAGCTTCCGGTGAACTACCTTTATATATATTTTGTATATCGCTGTTACTGGAATAACTTGCCAAACTATATCCACCATTTTGCACGACATCTTCAAGTGCTTTAACAGCTGCGGCATAATAGGAATTATATGATTTACCATCTCTTTTTTTCAAAAATGCCATCCACAAGTTAGCATAACCCGCCAGCGTCTGTGCACTTCCTTTATTAGCCATAATAGCCGGACCGCCAAACTGTAGCAGATCGACAGCTTTTTTTGTATCGGCAAGAACGGCCTCCATAATTTGAACATCCGTTGATCTGGGTAAAGTGATCAACGTATTTGTAGCCGTATTTAAAACTTGTTTGGAGCTTTCAATTGGATTTAACGTCAATGGAGCATTACCCCATATTTTCGCAATATCATAATAAGTTAAAGCCCGTAAAAAATAAGCCTGCCCTAACAGAGAACTTTTTTGTCCATCCGAAAATTGCTTATCCGGCATTTTATTAATATGATATATCACTGAATTTACCTGGGCAACAACTTTATAATACCCACTCCAATCAGCATAAGACTGAATTGCCCCCCAGGATTTCTGGTTACTTGTTGCATCATCGAAATTTCCGGGCAAATAAAATTGATCACTGGAGCCACCGTTCCAACCTTTGTTGAAATATCCGGTCGTAACGTCACCACGATTATACATTTGTGCATTGACCATCAAGCCACGGAATAATGCATAAGTTCCATTAACCGCTTTTTGGGCATCACCAGCACTTTTCCAGTAATTTCCATTGTAAACCACATCATTCTGTTGTGGCGATAAGAAATTACCATTGCAACCAGAAATGATAGAAATGACAAATATTAAGTATATTAATTTCTTCATTGTATTATGCCTTTATCAAAAATTAATTTTAGTACCGATAACCATACTTCTTGAAAGCGGATAACCTTGTCCATTATAATACCCTTCTTTGGTTATCATTCTGGGATCAGGTACATGGCTCCTTTTCCACATGTATACATTTCGCATCGTAGTATAGATATTAATACCTCTCACACCTATCCTATCCGTTATTCTGACCGGCAGGTTATATGAAAGGGTTATATTATCAATACTCCAGTAATCTCCTCTTTCCAGGAACATAGATGAATTTCGGAAGGATCGGGCACTACCACCACCAGAATAATTAATATATCGCATCGGGTAATAAGCCTGAGAACCGCGTTGATTCCAAAAGTGAATATTCGGCAGTTTATATAATGCATAAGTAAAAAAGTCGGTTGCCGAATCATAGTGGGATAACATGTCATGCAGATATGTATCATATATCCAGCTCCCAAATGAAAAGGAACTATGAATATTCAGGTTAAGGTTTTTATACTTTACCTGGGTTCCAAGTCCGCCATAAATTTTAGGTTGTGGAGACTTCCCCTGTATGATTTCTTTATCATATCCATAATCTCCTCCATCAATCTGATAATCACCATTGACATCCGTAAATAATGGCATTCCGGGAAATATCTTGCCTTGTTCATTTAGAGCAAGGCCTGCATCTGCCCATAAATAATTTATGTATTGACCGGTCATAGGGTCAACGGGAAGATCCTTTGTATTCTGAAGTGTGCCCAGATAATTATAGGTGTAATATTGAAAAGCTGGTTGGTTTTCAACAAATGCATAATCACCGTTAATATAATCACGACCTCCATTACCCAGTTTTGCAACGACCGTTTTATTTTGGGCTAAATTTAAAGTCCAGCTCCATTGAAAATCATTCGATCTGGGGAATAAGTAACCTGTTACATTTGTTTCCCACCCATTACTAATCATATCTACCAAGTTGGAACTTATGGAATTATATCCCATAGACGGGGCCAGCATAGAAGGGAAGACCTCGCCACTGATATATCTGGAATAATAATCTGATGAGATATAAATTCGATGTTGAAAAAGATGTAGGTCTAAACCATAATCAACTTCATTAGTTTTACTCCATGACAGTGACCGGTTAGCAATTTTATTAAAATCGGGAACCACGGCACCTTCCCCACCATAGGTGGTAGTATTCATCTTATCCGCATAAATATTATTGATACCCGAACCTATATTATTGATAGAAATAAATGAATTGTATTGAAGCAGAGGGTCACTGGCCATTTGACCGGCAATACCATATGAAACTCTTATTTTACCAAATGATAACACACTATTTAAAGAATGCATCCAGGGTTCGTTGGTAAATATCCAGAAGGCTTTTAGCGAAGGGAAGGTACCCCATTTATTATTCGAACCGAATCTGGATGAACCGTCTCTTCTGAGAACTCCTTCAATTTTGTAACGATCCTTAAATTTTAATGATACATCAGTAAAGTATGAAAACATATTACTTACAACATTATCACTATAACCAGTGATATTGTCATTTTGATATCCCTGTACTACCTGTAAATGGTTGCTCGGACCATTTTCAGCAGAAAGTTGAAACATGCTCAAGCGGTTTATATTAAGTTCGGTACCACCCAGAGCGGCAATTTGGAATTCTCCAAGGGTCTTCAAGTAATCTAAAGTTGAGTGTGCACTTAAAATAAAATTATTATTATTTGCATCCTGTAACTCAGAAAACCCATTTGTTGAAGCATAAGATGGCACGAAATAACTTTTTCTACCAAAATTTGCCTGAACAGAACCCTGATTATCCATAGTCAGGTTTTTTGAAAACTTAAGCCTCAGCTCTTCACTTACTGTGCCCAAATATGTTTTATTACTTTGTTCGGTATTACCAAGTTGGCCTTTAAGCAATGACAGTTCTTCAGGAGTTCTATAATACAGCGAAGAAAGTAAATTGGTGGGACTCGTTGGAAGTGTCTTCAGATAACTGTTTCCACCTCCTAATCGGTTCATGTATACCAACCTGGTAGTTAAAACATTATGAACGATACTACTTATATCACTTGTTAGATTGGCATTTAAGGTAAAACGATTAAAGTTCGTACCTTTTAATATTCCTTTTTCATTATAATATCCTAAACCGACCCTATAGGAGTTACTGATAGTACCACCACGTAAAGCCAAATTATATTGCTGATTAAATCCAGGCTGATAGAACATTGACTGGTAATCATAAGCATTATTATAATAGGGATTATTATAATTGGTCAGAACCGGTGGGAATAGATACCCTTTGACTGCCAAACCATTTCTGATATCAATTTCAGGTTGATTTCCAAATAAAGTCTTAAGACTTTGATTTATTAATTTTACCTTTTCAATTCTTTCGGCTTGACCTATGTATACAGGTATTTTGGAAGGTTGGAAAACCACTCCGTTTTTACTGCTAAAAGATACTCGTGTTTTTCCCTTAACACCTTGTTTCGTTTGTATAATAACCACACCATTAGAACCTCTTGCACCATATATTGCTGTCGCAGCCACATCTCTCAAAACGGTAATGGATTTGATATTATTCGGATCCAAGGTAGCAAAAAAGTCATTTTGTGTAACATTAAATCCGGCAAAATCCTGCAGTGACATTGGTACCCCATCAACAATATAAAGCGGGCTACTTAATCCTGAAACGTCACTGGCAGCAGAAAGATTTGTGTTACCACGAATTACCAGCCCTCCGCCTGACGCGCCGGGTAACCCGGTTCTGACGATATCTTGCATTCCCGGAACTTTACCTGCCAGGTTGTCTAAAATAGTTGATGCAGGTACATTCTGTAAATCTCCAACATTTACGGTAGATACGGCATCCGCCAGATTTTTATTGGCCACACTTTTATATCCAACAACTACCATCTCTTTTCCCTGGATAGTCTTAGACACCATTTGCACATTAATGGTCTTGCGGCTTCTAATTGGAATTTCCTGAGTTTTATAACCGATATAGGAAAACACCAGCGTATCAAGGGGACTACTGACATCCAGGTCATATTTGCCATTTTTATCCGTGGAGGTTCCGTGGGTCGTTCCTTTGACCACCACATTTACACCAGGCAGACGACTGCCATCCTTGGAATCGGTAACGTTACCATTTACATGATGAATGGCAATCCTCGATTTGGCAACATGCTTAATTGATTGTCCGGACTCAATAATTACAGTGTGTTTATTCAGGCGGTAAAATTTTAAATCCAGGGGATCTAACAGGTAATGTAACTTCTCTCCCAAAGAGTTGGTAAACTGAACTGTGGGTTTAACATAATAACCAATCAGCAAACCGCTTTTATACATAAAGGAGACGTTATATTCATTTTCCAACCTTTGCAAAGCATCCTGCAATCGTACTTTGGCATTGGAAGTTATAACCGAAGCCGTACTCCGACTCATAACATTTTGATACCAGTTATTGCTTATATTTTGGCCATATCCTAAACTCGTTACGACCAAAAGCAACACCAGATACTCTAAGATTCGTATTTTCCTTAACATATATTTGTACCTTTTTATCTTCTATATTGATATTCCGGTCTTAATTGATCTTTGCATTTAATCATTTTGAAATATCTATCACTTATTGAGTATATATTTGTCAGCGTTTATCTTTTTAATCTTCAAATGAAATATTCGTTTCAGACTTTCTAACAAGGTTTTTAAATCCGGATTTTGAAGTGTTCCGGTAATTTTTTCATCGAGTAATGCTGAATTTTCCACCTCTATGGTTACCCCATATGTGGATTCTATATTCCGAATGATCTTTTGAAGTGAGGTATTGTGAAATTTTATTTTGCCATCCACCCAGGAAGTATAGAGTTTGGTATCGACTTCCTGAACCCGAATATTGTTCTGTGATGCAGAGTAAACAGCGCGTTCTCCGGGAAGAAGTACCTTTTTAATCTTTTTATGATGTGTGGTTGTATTGAATATCACTTGAACTTTTCCCCTCTCCAGCACAACACTTGTTTCTCCACACCTTGTGTCCACATCAAATTTAGTACCTAAATCACGTACTTCTCCATCCGGCGTATGAACGATAAATAACCTGATACTCCCATTCGGGTTATGACTGATATTAAAATAGCCCTCACCACTTAGCCAAACCTCTATATGATTTGAACTAATTTTATCCTGTTTATAGCGCAAGGTCGAACCCGAGTTTAGCCGTATAGATGAACCATCATTAAATGTCAGTAATTTCTTTTCTCCATACCTGGTTTCAACTTTTGCAAATGTTGTTTTCTTTCCTTCATTTGATGAGTATGACTGATAAAAATAATACACGGAACTTAACACGGTAACCAGTAAGGCAATGGCTGCAGCAACGGCCATGTAATAATGGCTTACTTTACTCTTATTATGTTGTATTAATCCTTTTGATTGGTCTGAGGCTTTATCAATCCGGGATTCCAGTCTGTTCAATTGAACATCCAGGTCATTTCCTTCATCCAGCTCCAATGATTGAGAAAACAGGGATTCAGCCCTTTTTTTAAGCTTCTGATTAAGTATATTTTCAATTTCCCACTGATCCCATCTTTTTTGTTCAATAGGGTAGGCTTTCCCCTTTATCCATCGGACAAAAGAGTCATCGCATAATAAATCGGTTAATTTTTTATCGGATAAATGCAAACGATTACTATTTATTTATAACTTCCTTTACTATTAGAAAGAAAGTCCTTCTCCGATTCTACTCACATTTTTTTGAAAAAATTTGAGATTATATTTTTGAGATGAGATATAGTATCCGGACAGGTCCCGGATTAATCGATCATTATTTTAGTTTTCACATATATTCCCTAAGCTTTAAAGCCAAATAATGATCTGATAGTTTTTATAGGTAGGATGGGCCACGGAACAGAATGTACAAGGTGTTGTCCTGATATAAGTTGACATATTATCTCCTTTTTAGTGTCAACCTATTTCAGGATGGGTCCCAACCAATCTGTATCTTTTTTTGATGGTGACATTCCATATCTCACGGTAAAACATCCCCGATAAACCTGTTTTTTAAGAAAACTAACAGAGACATTTACGTCATACCTATTGTAGTTGCATGAATTAAGTAGCTAAAACGATTTCTTATAGTAAAAAAACTTGTGCCGATATATCTAAAAGGTAGGTATAAATTCAATTTTAACGTTAACATTCATTAAGCAGAAATAGAAATATTTAAACTTTCCTGTAGTATTGTGACTGCACGATAAATATAGTTATATACACTTTGATCGCTAACACCCATAACTTCGGCAATTTCTGAATTACTGAGCCCATTATAAAATTTCAAAAAAGCTGCTTCTCTATTCCGGCCTTTTAGTTGTTGAATAGCTAAACGCAGCCGTTCACTTTTTTCCTTTTTCAATTCTTCCATCACTATAATCTGCTCTGCATTCAATTCCATGTCAGTGGTTTCCACCTGATAAAGTTCATCCCTTTTATGACGACTATCCTGAATACTCAGTTGGCGATAAACCATTCTTCTCATTGATGCAAAAAGATAGGGACGTATATACTCTATATCTTTCAAGCGTTCTCTGGATTCCCAAATCGTATAAAATAATTCCTGGATGCTATCTTTAATTAACTCTCGCTGAAAAACCAAACTTAACCCGTAATTTAAAAGTGGCTTATAATATTTTTTAAAAAGTCCCGAAAGCGCTTCCCTGTCACCTTTTCTTAGAAGCAACCATAAATGATTATCTTCCAATTTATTTTTACCGTTCATATCTGAAATCCTGATTATATGCACCTGGATCTCCTCAAAACTAAATCCGGGATGAGATTAAATAAAATAGCGTTTTGTCAATAAAAGATGATCTTAATTATAATTATGATATACGAGAGATCATCAATGAACTTATTTTGTAAGGCTTAACTTATTACTAGGTAATTAGGAAGATAATTTCTAATTACTAAAACGATGTTCAAGAATACGGCACAAAAAAGATATCTTTTTTTATAATCCTCATAAAATAACTTTAGAACCTCCTAAGGCGTAAGATAGAATATTTACTCATAAATTCAATATCGTATTTAAATAAAAATAAATATAATTCATATCAGCGTTATATTTTTACACCTTTATTTATAATATATTTATCTATATGCATTATTACTCGTTTTTGTCTAAAAAATATTTATTTAATACAGGGACTTTTTTAAATCCATACCCGATTGAATTTGGCACTTGTCAACTGAAATATTATTAAATAAATGCAAACATTACGAATAATTACTTATATTAACTTTAATTAAACCCAATAATATATAGTATATACTAACATAAGCTAAATATACCTTAGAGATATCGGTCCCCTCGTAATCTACTAACCATATCAGACAGCGATTGTGAGTTTATAATAATACCCATATTCCGAACTTGTATTCTCTTTAATTTATCCTGCATAATACTAAGAACTACCTTATTCCTCTGCTCTGTCCATAAGTTCATACACCGAAGTTTTATTGGGTTTCAGTTACATTATGATTATCTGAGGCTAATTAAAAAACCATAATAGATACTCCCTGTGAAACCATTTCCTGCCCTTCTTCAACATGGAAAGATTTATCCTTTTGTATCAGTACCCAGCTGATTTTCACGGCATTTTATCAAAATATGATACATCCGAAGTACTTATAATTTCTTTCCCTAATCAATCTTTTTTAAATTACTCGTCATTTAAATGTAATCGTTGCATGACTTCATTACGATATGTTCTTCCAACCGGCAGGGTTTCATTCTCCAGGGTAATCTCATCGTAGCTGACGGTTTTTATCTTATTCATATTGATAATAAACGATCGGTGTATGCGCAGAAACGTATCAGAAGGCAGTTGTCGCTGCATATCACTCATCGTTTCCCTTGTAATGATTGTTTCGCTGCCGGTTCGTATCTGAACATAATCCTTTAACCCTTCGATATAGATGATATCCTCAGGATCAATCTTCCGTTTCACACGTTCAACGGTTACAAAGAGGAACTTTTTCTTATTTGGATTTGGAACTATGCCCGAATCAGCATTCAGATATTCAAATCGCTGAAGTGCTTCGAGCAACCGGGAAAAAGAGACCGGTTTCATGAGATAATCGATGGCATTCACTTCAAAACCTTCAACAGCATAATCCCTATGTGCGGTTACGAGAATCAGTCCCGGTGGATTTTTCAGTGAACGGAACAGGTCCAGACCGTTTAGCTCCGGCATCTCAATGTCAAGTAACAGCAGATCTACCGTATTACTTCCCAAAAATTCAAAGGCATCAGTGGCATTTGTGTCGGTTCGGACAATCTCATAGTTGTTCAGTTTATCTAAATGTTGATGTATGATTCGAATTGCTACCGGTTCATCATCAACGATCATACATTTCCATTTATTCATGATTTCCCCCTCTCCAATGGAACGGACAGATCCACCAGGTATTCTTTTTCTGTTTGCCGGATATCCATACGATAGCGTTTCCCATATAACAGGTTTAACCTTTTACTTACATTTGCCAATCCCACCCCATGACCGGATTGTTCAGATCGTTTTCCCGGGATCGAATTGATGATGTTAAAATGAAGATACTCCCCATTAACGAACAGGCGTAAGGATACATAACTTTGTCCCGGGGTTACCGATACCCCATGTTTGAAACTATTTTCAACAAAAGGCAGCAGCAGCATCGGAGCAATCTCATAGTCATCCATTCCGGCATCAATACGGATCGTTAAATCTAATCGATCACCACAGCGTATTTTCTGCAATTCAAGGTAATTGTTAATATGACGAATCTCATCAGAAAGCCGTACCGTTTTTTGTTCGCTTTTGTAGAGAATAAAATCCAGCAATTCCGAGAGCCGGAGCACCAAACCGGGCGCGTCATCCGATTTTTCCAGGGTTAATCCGTAAAGATTGTTAAGTGCATTAAAAAGAAAATGGGGATGCATCTGCTCTTTTAAATAATCGAGTTCCTTCTGTCTTGCATACAATTCCAGCTCGAGCTTCTCCTGTTTTAGTTGGGCATTGACTTCCCGCTCCTTGTACCATTGCCGTGTTATGTGAATGGCAATGGCCGGCAAAATCACAAGAAACATTGTTGCGGTCAGGTATCCGACATCATGAATGCGCGGATTTATTTTTTGTAACTGGTTTTCGTAGATAAACATGAGCATTCCCATCACAATCATTTCCGCCACCCATGCCGCGCCTATAAAGGTATATCCCGTAAACAGGCCAAATAATACGAATCGGCGTTTAAGCAGATAATTTGGAACCAGAAAATAAATGATCAGGTAGGTAGCACCTGCTAAAATGGGCAACAACACCAAAACGAACAGGAGGCTTTGCTCATATTGGTGGCCTCCTGATGTTGGACCAAAGACCATTACCATGAATATTCCGACAATCAGCCAGAACAAAAGGTGTTGCATACCATTTTGAAAAGTGATTTTCATGTATGATCAATCATCGACTTAACGGAATCTTAGTGACTCTGTATGTATTCATTATATAGGATAAACAACCTCATAATAGCTTCCATCTTGATTACATGCTATTATTTATAGACAAACGAAGGTATTCCATCGACGAACAGAAACAGGATACCGGATATTCTGGGTTATGGATTTCCGTTGATAAAAGCAGCTGCTAAAATGGACACAACCCACATATGTAGTGTCTATTTATTTAAGCAAGAAGCAGGAATAGATAAACACCACTTCTCATAGTGGAGCCCAACATTTCCCTTAATAACGGAATAACCTAATTACTTTACTTTGTGCCTATGGTACTCCGTAACTTTATACCTTCCCAAATTCTATGCCTTTTGCGCCTTGCGCCCTGCTCTTTACATTCAAAACTTATATTCTGTCATCCTAAATAATCATTTGTCGACATTTATCTGTTGTTCATCGACAGTACCAATTTATTTACTTTTGGCCGATGTAGCTTATTGACGTTCACTAATCAATAAATGGAGATAATTATGTTAAATTTATTCTACGCCGGTGGGACCTTATTCATGACTCTTATCACCCTGGCTGCTATAGCAGCGTTTGTTCTGACTGCCAATATCCTTTTCAACGCATTATCAGGTAACCATACTTCAAGATTCTCACCAAATACTATAATTATAGCCGGAAGCCTGGCCTTCATGCTTGGGATTTTAGCCCAAACCATCGGTATTTACCAGGCTTTGGTCGCTATACAGCAAATGGGTAACGTATCACCGGCCATCATTTTCGGTGGTTTTAAAGTTTCGATGATTGCACCTATGTATGGGCTGTTCATTTTTGTTATTACGCTCATCATCCGTTTGGTATTGCCATTTTTCATACCACAACAAGAGGATTGGAGTGATCAAACAAATTCTTAGATATATCGGTAGATCGTCAGATAAGATATTATAACAATAACGAATGTCTCATGATTACAATTATTACATAGCGAGTCATATTTGGATTCTGATTTCTCGTTTTGTCTGCTTAATTTCAATTTAATAACGATTCTTTTACCATGAATCGTTAGCTGGCAGTAAAACTACATCGGCTAAAAATTAATGTAATCTGAGGAGGATTATATGGCTGCTGTTTTATTTGTACGTGTTAAGTCTCAACTCGATGAAAAAGAACTCGAACATAGATTGAACGAACGCTTTATCCCTGCTTACCCTTGCTTTTATAAGTATTTTGCCTCAAATTTAATATAAATAATCTCTTAATGCACCACTAAGTCCCAAACCAATTACCTGCAATAGAGTCAGGCGATGATAAAATAGAGAGGCATTCATATGTTCAAGCATAAACTCCTACTGAAAGGCCAACCTTTATCAAAAACACGTGTTCCCCTGTTCATGATTGTTAGCTGCCTTCTCTTGTATTCTTATGCACGCGGACAAGAACCAGACAAATCACCTCTCATGAAGGTTAAGGCTCTTCAACCTGACACCCTTGATTTTGGACGCTTAATAGTTTATTACTCTCCAAAATGCAAAGAACGCGCAAGAGAGTTTGCATATCTTTATGAAAATGCCGCAGTGCTCATGAAACATAACCTGGGACTTAGCTTTACATTTCATGTAGCTGTATTGAATCCGGATCAGTGGTTTTCGGAGTATCCGGGTATTCCCTATGCCATTCCATGGGAATCTCAGGCTGATAATCTCATCTTTTTGCCGTCCTCGCTGAAAGAGGGCCTGCTGATTAAAGGTCCCGATGAAATGGCTGATCGCCGAAGAGTTGATTTCATTGCACTCCATGAACTTGGCCATCTGGCCGCAAAACATTACTATCGATCCTCCATCACAGGAGAACCGGTACCCGTTTCCTGGTTAAATGAACTGCTGGCAACATACTTTGCTATCTCCTTCATAAAGTCAACTAATACGGAATGGGCCCGGGCTATTCAGGCGGAATGGCAGGCAAACGTGGAACAATATACCCCAGGGACTATATCGCTCGATTGGAATTTCATGAATGCGTTACAACCCGATGAACTGGCCCGTACCTATGCCTGGTATCAAAACTTACTTAATCTGAGGGCAGCGGAAGTCTATGATGAAAGGGGATTTAAGTTCTTACAGGATCTTAAAAGCGGACTTGTATGGGATGACGTTAACAATTGGACTAATAAGTCTGTTCTTGCCCAGTTAGAATCCATTTCGCCGGGCTTTACGAAGTGGGCGAATACACTTGAGACTCGTTATAAAAACAATGGAAATAACTGATCAGGGCCGCTTGACTGTATGTTAAATCTCACAGGTTAATTCATTTAATATTTGGATATATTTATTTAAGACCGGGTCTCTTATGCGCCGGTCCTTTCGTCGCCTGAAGGGAATAACTATTTCATCAATTATTTAATCATTCTAAAATTATGAAGATACACAAGGTATGTATAATAGGTGCTTCGGGAAAGCTTGGGCAGTATATGATCCGGCATGCATTAGATCGAGGCTATGAGGTTGTTGGTGTCTGCCGGGAGCAAAGTATAGGTAAGTTAAAACGGTTTCAGGATCAAATAACCATAGTTCCCGGAATGACAAATGATCGGGAAGTGATTAAGAAAGCGGTAAAAGGATGTGATGGAGTACTTACTGTATTAGTCCCGTGGGGAGTTACCAATTATTCGACTGGAACAGCACAAGCAGTACTCGACTTTGCCGAGCCGGATGCCCGGCTCATCTTTTCCAGCGGGTGGCATATTAGCCGTGACGGCAAAGATGTTTACTCGTGGAAAATCAAGTTTATCGTTAATGTTGCTGGCTGGATAGCTAAGAAATTACGATATGTAGATATCGATGACCAGGTCGAAGCATGCCATAGAATCTTTAATAGTGATACAAAATGGACTGTTGTTCGTGGCAGCGATCTGGAGGAAGGTGAAAGCCAGGGATTGCCCATGTGGAGTGAGCATGTCGGTGATCCCATTCTCAAAAGCAACCTCACAAGGAGAATAGATTTTGCCCTTTTTATGGTTGAAGCACTTGAGAACGATGAACTCATTCATAAAGCACCTGCAATTGTTGGTTGTCAAACATCTTCTGCACTCGCTCACAAATCCGGAACTTAGTATTTCCTTTACTTTTTTATCAGTACTTACCAACTCATCGCGAGTACTTCTTTCGCCAGGCCTTTACACATTCAAACTCAGATTTCACATTATATCTTCTAAATTACATCCTAAAAATCCCTATCATACATCAGGCTGTTAACGGCCAGGACAATTTTAAAAAAGAATTTATATGAAATACACGCTTATTCTGTTTCTCTTTCTATCCGGATGTATGACCAATACAAAGATTGATCTCCAACAAGATCAAACTGTTACTAAGCACTTCAATAAAAATGAGATCAGGCAATTGCACCATATTTTGACTTTTTTTGATAATGAAGTTCGGATATTATCAGATACAACCGGTTCCCTGGAAAACAATTATCATGCATTTTTTAATAAAGTTAGTAAAGCGGCATGGTCCGGCAATCCATATGGCCCCGTTTTAAAAATTCCTATGCAAAAGCTTAATAATCTATTTACATCTCTCTCAGATACGGTAAAAAATGAGCTCTGGGTAACTTCACGTTATATTAGCCCGATAACCAAAGACTCCGTATCTGATTTCGATATCAGGTCCGGCGGTAAGTATGAAGCATTTCTAAAATCCTCCTCCGGGGAAAATAAGGCGGTTAATAAATATTATAAAACATTTGAACGAGCTCACGGAATATCGCCTGCTCTGGTTGCGTGTTTGATAGTCTATTCCAAAAAATTAAACCTGAAAAGAGAAAGTCAAAGGCTCATCGTTGCCATTCACTATCTTGCCATAAGAGAAACCGGAGAACTTCGTAAACATTCATTTAAATCAGCTCCAAAACAAACGCATCAAAAGAAAAAAATGATCAAATTAACCCGGAATAAATAAATACTTTGGTTACGAACACCTTATAAATGCATCAAGGAGAGATTATATTTATAATTATGAATGGAATAACATAAACTCTTTTCCCTGCAATCGAAAAATTTAAACCAAATACCTATTGCATCTTTGATGATTGTCTTGTCTTCCGCGGTCAGCATGGACGTTCGTCGATGCATGCACATCATTATGTTCAATATGGTTTCAGCAATTCACCGGTTTTCAAACTGAATTCACCCGAATTGCAGAATACTAAACAGGTACGTTCGTTTTTCATTCCTTCCGACGTACCGCACCGGCTGAATCTCTCCGGTGAAAACACCGTACTTATGGTTTGGCTTGATCCTGAGTACCATACAAAGCAGACTTCCTATTCTTCCAGCCAGATTAAATACCCGCTTGCTGATCTTGAAACCAGTCTGAACGACTTTTACAAATGTCCCCTCAATTGCGAAACAGCCGGTAAAATACGCACTATTCTAACAGGTAAAACACCCTCAGATATTCAACAACGTGATGATAGAATAGTAGCAGCCTTGTCATGGATATCCGACCATTGGGTTAATGAGAATATAACAGTTGACCGAATTGCAAAGGTTGCTTACCTGTCTCCCGGCCGTTTTATGCACTTATTTTCAGAACAGACCGGTATACCTTTGCGTAAATATATTCTATGGCAACGATTGAAACGTGCACTGCTTCAAATCGCCGATGGACACACGATCACAGAAGCGGCCCATTCGGCGGGTTTTACCGATTCATCTCACATGAACCGAACGTTTAATGCCATGTTCGGTATTACACCCTCAAAAATATTTAAGAATAGCAGGTTTATACAAGTCATTGCCTGTTAAATCGATTATTCTTTGAATAAACCATAACCAAATTCAAGGAATAATCATGGAAATCCATCCAATTAAAACGGGATCTGTTAAAGTAAAAAAAGCACAGCAAAGCAGAAAAACAGGTGGAATGCTTCGCGTCCTTACAGACCCCGGGTGGTCGGAATGGCTGCCAATATATGCATGGCTGATCAAACACCCGGAAGGAACAATCGTCGTTGACACCGGCGAAACGAGTCGAACAGCTCAGCCCGGTTATTTTCCGCGCTGGCATCCTTTCTTTCGGTTTGCCGCAATAATGAAAGTATCACGTGATGATGAAATCGACCGGCAACTCAAGCGCTATGGTGTGGATCCTCTTGACGTGGATAAAGTCATTCTGACCCATCTACACACGGATCATATTGGCGGCATCTATCATTTTCCCAATAGCAAAATACTGGTTCCTTCAACGGATTACAGGGAGGCCAAAGGTATGTTGGGCAAACTTAAGGGTTTTCTCCCGCAACATTGGGAAAGCTGGTTCAATCCAACGGAAATTACATTTCAAAACCGACCATACCATTCATTTGATCAATCACTTCCGGTAACTGACGATGGCAGTGTTGTAATCGTTCCAACCCCGGGTCATACGCATGGCCATGTTTCCGTAATTGCCGATACCGGGAATGAAAAGATATTTCTAGCCGGCGATACCAGTTACAACCAGGAACTCTTACAAAAAATGCAACCCGATGGGGTTGGTCCGGATAAAAAACAAATGATCGAAACTCATAAGAAGATACTCCGCCTTGCTGAGAGCGACCCCGTAGTTTATCTTCCATCCCACGACCCTGAATCAGCTCGGCGCCTGAAGAACAAAGAAGTGCTCACTGTCCCGGCTAACGTTTAAATATCTAACCATGTAATAATAACACCGGCTCAGGCTTATGCCGTTGAATCATCAAATAGTACACGGTATAATGTATTTGGCACACATTATATCAGTATAATCAGCACATTTAAGGGATGTTTCGTAAAGTATTTTTACACCCGGGTTCGTTTTTTTCATATTACCTGCTAATTTACACCCTTTAAAAAAACACCCCTTATTCACAGGGCCGTTATTCATAAATAATCGGGAAATAAATTAATGCGTTCAGCAGTTCTGGTAATTGATGTTCAGATGGGTTTATTCGAAGGAAAAGAACGGCCTTTCGATGCTGATCAGGTAATTCAAAAAATTAATAACATTACTAATACTGCAAGAACATCAGATGTCGCGGTAATTTTTATACAGCATCAGCAGGAAAAAGGTTTATTGGTTAAAGGAAGCAAAGACTGGGAACTGCATCATAACCTGGAAATAAAAGACTGCGATTATATAATACAAAAAAAGACTCCTGATTCTTTTCTTCGAACAAACCTGGATGAAATTCTTTCAAAAACGGGCATAGAAAACGTAATCATTTGTGGATATGCATCAGAATTTTGTGTTGACACAACAACCCGAAGAGCGGCAGCTTTAGGATATTCTGTTACACTTATCGGAGATGCCCACACCACACACGACAAAGATCACGCTTCAGCCCGGACAATCCGGGAACACCATAATGCGACCCTTCCGGATCTGACAAGTTTTGGTCCGCAGATTTCCGTGGTGAAGGTAAAAGATCTGCGTTTTACAGACTAATAATCATTTCAGTACAGGCTCACTGGTATTGCTTGAAATTTGGAATGTTATGAATTGGAATCTATTCCTTCTCCTGTGTATGAATGTTTGCTGACTGTACATCATGAATTCATAAAATTGTATTGATCGGGTAGGTATTTTACCCGTCCTTTTTAAGCAGTATTCGGATTTTTCTATTTAACCTCTAATTTATGATTTCCAAAAAATGCATTATACGTGAAATCATATCAAATCATTAATAAATTCGTCATGATATTAGAATTTGCAATCCTGGATATTCAGCCTGAACAAGAAACCGAATTTGAATCTGCATTTGAAAAGGCACAAAAAATTATATCAGGTATAAATGGCTATGTTTCTCACCAACTTCAGCGATGTATCGAAACCCCCGGACGTTATATTTTGCTGGTAAATTGGGAATCCCTTGAAGATCATACTGTAGGTTTCAGGAAATCGGCTGAATATCAGCAGTGGCGTTCGTTATTGCATCATTTCTATGACCCGTTTCCAAACGTTGAGCATTACGAAACTATGTACGCAAATGGTTTATAACAATTCATCCCTGTACTCACCGGGACATAAGTCGGTTCACGAAAATCCGCTGGTTTTTAACAGTCAATTTGATGTTATTCCATTGTTGCTCACCAAATAATTCTAACTATTCGAATGGACTTAAAAATGGCAAAAACGGAGAACTGGAAATCCGAACAACTGGCCTCTACCTATATCGAAGGTGTCCGGGGTGCCATACCGCTTGCTGCCGAGCAAATTAAAATAATATTACGAATCATAAGGTATATTAAAAGAGGTACGGCCTCATTTTTAGATTTGGGCTGTGGTGATGGTGTATTATGATATACATTGTTCTCTAATTGGCCGGAATCTGAAGGAATATTTGTGGACTATTCGGAACCGATGATCAAAGCGGCAAAATCAAAATGCGGCCATTATAAAAATCAGGGTGTCTTTATAATTCGGGACTTCGGCAAAGGTGATTGGATTCAGGCAATGGCCGGTAATATACCTGTTGATGTTGTGGTTTCAGGATTTTCCATTCACCATCAGGATGACTATAGAAAGAAAAAGTTATATAAAGAAATTTTCGATGATATTTTAAACCCGGGAGGCGTGTTTTTAGATCTTAATCAGGTGGCATCCCCGACCGTGGAAATTGAAAAGATGTTTGATTCGTATTTCCTGGATCATGTTAACTTGTTACAACAGAAATCTGATTCAATTATTTCTATAGAAGACATAACGAAAGCCTATTACAAAGATAAAGAAGTAAATAAACTGGCATCTGTTGAAGAGCAATGCGATTGGTTAAAAAAAATCGGTTTTAAGCTTGTGGATTGCTATTTCAAGGCCTTCAAATTATCCATATTCGGGGGAGTCAAACCGGGTTGAAAGTATTATTCTGCTATGCACCTTACGGTACACAAAAAGTACCAATCCGGTCGAAAATCACCAATGTTATTGTTTCAAATTTTAGGAATCACAGCCCGCGGCTTAGACCCTTCGATAGCGTATTCGATAATGTTTAAATTTTCTGGTTACAGCATCAATATTCTGCCTTGAAGGTGCGTCCAAGTTCTTGTCCGGTTCCAAAGTAGTGACGAAAAACGTATAATAGCGGACTCCAGCATTCAGGATCGATGTGGTCTGTACCGGGCTTGATGATTTCGGGTATCGCGTGCACCCGTTCAACATGAGTCTCGATGATACGAAATGTTGATTTATTATTGCTTACAGGTTCGTGTATGGCTGTAACCCTGGCCTCCAGTTGAATGGGACATTCAGCTATACGCGGTGGTTGAACACATTGAGAAGGTATCGGTGTTAATCCGGCAGCCTTAAATTTATTAGGTTCATAGCGGTAGGTCTCAGGACATGCCGATGGTTTACGTCCGGTGAGGGGTGCGAGCGCCTCGACCTTGTCCACTAATTCCGGGCCTGGTAGATTAATTACACATTCCTTTTCCCTTTCCAGGTTCGTTAATGTTTGAGCCTTGACAGACCATCCCATTACAACGGTATAACCAAGCGCCCAGGCTGAGGACATTGGCCCGATATTAGGACTTCCATCGGGATTAAGTGTGGTAATCAAAGCAACCGGCGTACCGAAATATAGGATATTAGGTTGAATGATCTGATGTTCATAATCTTGTTGTATTTTCATCTCCATATTCATTTAGTTAAAAACTTTTTGCCATTCAGTGATCTCAAAGTACCGGCGATTAGTAATACCTGCTTCATTTCAAAATGAAATATGGTTTATGCTTTTTCATTAATGACAGCAAGTATATGAGGCCATATAGCTAAGTGTATGGTAGATGAATTTTTACAATATATACAGTACCCTATTCAAAATATCCACGACCTGTTCTATTTCATTCTCATTAAGTGATGCTAATCCAATTCGCATAGCGAAGTGCCCGTCACTGAGCTCTTTAAAGATATTGGGTGCCTCGACTCGGACATTCAGGGACATGGACGGCAATTTGCTTATAATCTGGCAACGCATTACTTAAAAAGTATCTATAAAGGATTATCTTCCGGCTGGAATTTATACATGTTATTCACTTACATTTTCTTTTAACAACCCGGTTAACATTTTTTGTCCCTTGTAGGTAATATCGACCTCTCTTGAATTTCTACGTTTCCTGATCCAGTCTTCCCTGATCATCATATCCAGTAAAGCGGCGCCAAGCGCCCCCGCCAGGTGGTGCCTTCTCTCGCTCCAGTCCAAACAGGGGTGGGCAAATGACCTGCTCTTTAATTTCAGGCTCGTAATATCAATATCAAGCGACTCAAACCAATCAATTCCATCCTCAGTAATGTCATATTTTTCCCCCGCAGTTTTAATAATACCCCTGGCCAATAAAGCATCTGTAATCCTGACTCCTAACCGGCCGGCCAGATGATCATAACATGTTCGTGCATAGGCTGCACCGATTGGGTCAGGTATTTCCTTTTTCAGACTTTCTTTTTCAGAGGGAAGCAAATTTGCCATCGATTCTATCGCATAGGCAGCTTCAGGTGAAGCAAACCTGTAATAACGATGCCTGCCTTGCTTGTCAACTTTCAGGATACCTGCATCCACGAGTTTTTTAAGGTGATTACTGGCTGATTGCGGGGATACATCCGCACATACGGCAAGCTCTGTTGCCGTATAGGCTCTCCCATCCAGCAGATACCATAACATCAACGACCTGGCCCGGTCGCCAACCAATGAAGCAATTTGGCTAAATTGTTGATTAAAATTCATAAAACCAATGTATCGAATTCAAGTCATTCATACTTCATCCTGAAATGAAGCATCGATTTTTAAAAAGCGATATATACCGTTCATCAGCATTTTAAATGCCACTAAGCAATTAACACATATAATTATTTTCACTTTGGCATGCTTTCCGGACTGAGCCGGGCAAAATGTTTAAAAAAAAATTTTGAATCATAACACAATTTTAATAAAAATAAAATGGTAGCCGTTATATTTGAAGTAACTCCCGCGTCAGAATATTATCAAGAATACCTGGACATCGCATTACAACTAAAAGCTGAATTGTCTACTATCGATGGATTTATTTCTATTGAACGTTTTAAAAGCTTGAACGACTCCAACAAAATATTATCCTTATCTTTCTGGCAAAATGAAGAATCCATAAAGCAGTGGCGGAATCTTGAATGTCATCGCATGGCCCAGGAAAAAGGTCGTGAATATATCTTTAACGATTATCATTTACGGGTTGCCCATGTAATCCGGGATTATGGGATGGCCGACAGAAAGCAAGCTTCAGAGGATAGCAGACTACAGCACGACAATAGATAGAATGTTTATTATTCGATGATAATGCGACACTATTATTCCACTTGAACGGTAACGTATCATTATCTATGAGAGCAGCCCTTATTCTACAAATAGCCGCTATTGCCGGTCAATGCCTGAAAATTGAGTTCCGGCTGAGATTAAAATGAATGAAATTTTTATTTGTCATATTGTTGACTCCTCAAGTTTTTTTTATTTATATTTGATTAATCAA
>Ga0209918_1000407_pt1 | contig 28597 bp, 22 predicted proteins | sample SalPonD_shore_MG_FD_185712 | JGI IMG/M metagenome (GOLD analysis project Ga0209918, IMG submission 185712) | Salt pond soil microbial communities from South San Francisco under conditions of wetland restoration - Salt Pond MetaG... | ecosystem: Environmental > Aquatic > Marine > Intertidal zone... | reverse complement strand
TCCTACGGTAAACAGGGGTTTGCCGCCACAATTGATCGCGCGCAAGCGCGCTCCTACGGTAAACAGGGGTTTGCCGCCACAACTGATCGCGCGCAAGCGCGCTCCTACGGTAAATAGGGGTTTGCCGCCACAATTGATCGCGCGCAAGCGCGCTCCTACTACAATCAGGTGAATGTCCCGCATCCCTGACGCCTTCATCGACGAGCTCCTGACCCGCGCCGACATCGTCGAGGTGGTGGACCGGCGCGTGCCGCTGAAAAAGTCCGGGCGCGAATTCCAGGCGCTTTGCCCGTTCCACGACGAGAACACCCCGTCGTTCACCGTGAGCCCGCAAAAGCAGTTCTATCACTGCTTCGGCTGCGGCGCCCACGGCACCGCCATCGGCTTTTTGATGCAGTTCGAGGGCATGGATTTCCCTGCCGCCGTGGAGGAACTGGCGAGTTCCGTGGGACTCAAGGTGCCGCGGGAATTCAGCCGCGAGCCCGACGTCAACTCCGGGCTGTACGAGATAATGAACGAGGCCGCGGATTTCTACCGGGCCCGGCTCCGCGAGTCGGAGGCGGCGGTGGCCTATCTCAAGGGCCGCGGGCTTGCCGGGGAGACCGCCCAGCAATTCGCGCTGGGCTTCGCCCCGGACGCCTGGCACGCGCTGAGCGGCGGCCTGGGCCGGCGTCCCGAGCGGCTCAAGCTGCTCAATGAGGTCGGGCTGGTCAAGGAGGGCCGGCGCGGGCCCTTCGACGTGCTGCGCAACCGGATCGTGTTCCCGATCCGGGACCGGCGCGGGCGGGTGATCGGCTTCGGTGGACGGGTGCTGGGCGAAGGCGAACCCAAGTACCTGAATTCGCCGGAGACCGCCCTGTTCCACAAGGGACGCGAGCTCTACGGCATGCACGAGGCCTGCAAGGGTGGCCGGCCCGAGCGCCTGGTGGTGGTGGAAGGCTACATGGACGTGCTGGCACTGTCGCAGGCCGGCATCGAGGGCGCGGTGGCGACCCTGGGCACGGCCACCACGACGCAACACGTCCAGATTCTGTTCCGCACCGCGCCCACGGTGGTGTTCTGCTTCGATGGTGACCGCGCCGGTCGGCGCGCCGCCTGGCGGGCACTGGAGGCGGCGCTGCCGTCGCTGGCGGAAGGCCGGGAGGCTCGTTTCCTGTTCCTGCCGGAAGGCGAGGACCCGGATTCCCTGGTCACCCGGGAAGGCCGGGAGGCATTCGAGTCCAGGCTGGAGGCGGCCGTGCCGCTGGCGGAATTCCTGTTCGACCGCCTGGCCGCGGGAGTGGACACGGGCACCCTGGACGGGCGCGCCCGCCTGGTGGCCGAGGCCCGGCCCCTGTTGGAACGGCTCCCGGAGGGACCGCTCAAGGGACTGGCCTACGAGCGCCTCGCCGAGCTGGCGCGCACCTCGGCGGCGTCGTTGAGGGCCGGTAACGATGCCGGCACCCCGCGCGGCGCGCCGGCGCGCGTGCCCCGGGAAGTGCGCCGGACGCCGGTCAGGGTGGCCGTTTCCCTGCTCCTGCAGCGCCCCGAGTTGGCCGCCCGGGCCGATCCGCGGGCGCTCTCGGCGCTGGATTTGCCGGGTATTCCGTTACTCGTTGAACTGGTTGAACTTTTGCGGGAAAGGCCCCATCTCAATACGGCGGCCGTGGTGGAGCACTTCCGCGGGCGCGAGGCGCATGCGCATCTGGCGCAACTGGCCGGCTGGACGCTCTCGGTCCCGGACGAGGGCCTGGAACGGGAATTCGACGAGAAACTCGAGCTCATCCGGCGCGGCGGCGTGTACTCCAGGCTCGCGGCCCTGGAAGCGAAGGAGCGCGAGTCGGGTCTGAGCGAGGACGAGCGCGCCGCATTGCGCGATTTGCTGCGCCAGAAGGCCGATTGAGGCCGGCGGCACGCCGATGAAGGGGGGCACGGGTGGCGTATCGAGCCCGCTTGTCATAAACTTGTCTGTTTTGCCGCGCCGTTTCGGCGGCATCATCTCAAGGGTCTTTCGGAGATATGGATCAGGAACAGCAATCCCAGCTCAAGCTGCTGATTTCCAAGGGGAAAGAGCAGGGCTTTCTGACCTACGCTGAGGTCAACGACCACCTGCCCGACGACATCGTCGACCCCGACCAGATCGAGGACATCATCGGCATGATCACCGACATGGGCATCCAGGTGCACGAGGAGGCGCCGGATTCCGATGACCTGATGCTGTCCGAGTCCAGCGGTCCCGACGAGGACGAGGCGGAGGAAGCCGCCGCGGCGCTGGCCGCCGTGGAATCCGAGATCGGCCGCACCACCGACCCGGTGCGCATGTACATGCGCGAAATGGGCACGGTGGAGCTGCTCACCCGCGAGGGCGAGATCGCCATCGCCAAGCGCATCGAGGAAGGCCTCAACCAGGTGCTCTCGGCGCTGGCGAGTTTCCCCATGACCAGCGAGCTGCTGCTGGCCGAGTACGAGCTGGTGAAGGAAGGCGAGCAGCGCCTCAATGAAATGCTGCAGGGCACCGGCTTCCAGACCCTGGAGGAGCTGGAGCCCATCGATCCGCCGCCTGCGCCGCAGCGTTCCAGCCGTGGCGACGACGATGACGACAACAAGAGTAACCAGCCGGACGCTCCGGATCCGGAGGAAGTCGAGGCACGCTTCGACAAGCTGGAGAAGCTCTACAAGCGATTCCTTCGTGCCCACAAGAAGTACGGCTACGGCCACGATCGCGTTCAGAAGGTGGTGGGCGAGATCCAGAACGAGTTCATGCAGTTCAAGCTCACCCCGCGCATGGTGGACTTGATCACGGCGCAACTGCGCGCCGTCGTGGACCGCATCCGCACCCACGAGCGAGCCATCATGGACCTGGCCGTGCGCCGGGCAAAGATGCCCCGGCGCACCTTCATCACCACCTTCCCGGACAACGAGACCGAGCCCAAGTGGCTCGAGAAGCACGTCAAGGCAAAGCAGAAATTTTCCCGGGCGCTGGCCGAGCACGCCGACGACATCCTGCGCGCCCAGGAGAAGCTGATCGCCATCGAGGAGGCGGCCAGCCTGCGTATCTCCGAAGTCAAGGAGATCAACCGGCACATGTCCATCGGCGAGGCCAAGGCGCGCCGCGCCAAGAAGGAGATGGTGGAAGCCAACCTGCGCCTGGTGATCTCCATCGCCAAGAAGTACACCAACCGCGGGCTGCAGTTCCTGGACCTGATCCAGGAAGGCAACATCGGCCTCATGAAGGCGGTGGACAAGTTCGAATACCGGCGCGGCTACAAGTTTTCCACCTATGCCACCTGGTGGATCCGCCAGGCCATCACCCGGTCCATCGCCGACCAGGCGCGCACCATCCGCATTCCGGTGCACATGATCGAGACCATCAACAAGCTGAATCGGGTATCGCGCCAGATGCTCCAGGAAATGGGCCGCGAGCCAACGCCCGACGAGCTCGCCGAGCGCATGGAAATGCCCGAGGACAAGATCCGCAAGGTGCTCAAGATCGCCAAGGAGCCGATCTCCATGGAGACGCCCATTGGCGACGACGAGGACTCGCACCTGGGCGATTTCATCGAGGACATCAGCATCGAGTCTCCGGTGGACACGGCCACGACCCTGGGCCTTTCGGACACGGTGCGCACCGTCCTCTCCGGCCTCACCCCGCGCGAGGCCAAGGTGCTGCGCATGCGCTTCGGCATCGACATGAACACGGATCACACCCTCGAGGAAGTCGGCAAGCAGTTCGACGTGACCCGAGAGCGCATCCGCCAAATCGAGGCCAAGGCGCTCAGGAAGCTCCGCCACCCGTCCCGCTCCGAGACCCTGCGCAGCTTCCTCGACTTGGAGTAAAAAGGATTCGCGGCAAGATGCCGCTCCCACAGGGCCGTGTCACCACGGGTGGGCCTTGTGGGAGCGGCATCTTGCCGCGAATCACTCCAGCTGGAAGATCTCTTCCACCAATTTCCGAGATCTCATTCCAGTTGGAAAACCTCTTCCACGTGTACCCCGAACTCCCGCGCCAGTTTCAGCGCCAGCAATGTGGAAGGCACGAACACGCCCCGTTCCACCGTGTTGATGGTCTTGCGGGTGACGCCCACGCGCTCGGCCAGTTGCGCCTGGGTCAAGTTCCGCTCGGCGCGCAACACCTTCAGGCGGTTCTTCAATCCGCCACTCATGATGCGGTTTCGCGGTCAAACCAGAGAAAGGCCATGATGGCGCTGGACGCGGCGACGACCAGCCCGAGCTGGCTCCAGGCGCCGGTGTGCCCGAGTGGCTGCACCAGATCCGCCAGGCACACGCCCGCGAGATAGACGATCACCGACCAGAATCCGAACACCAGGGCGCGGTAACGGGCCTCGCGAACACGCTCGTCATTCAGAGCTTCGCCCAGCGCCGCATCTTGCTTCGCGCGCTGCTGGATTCTCACGATCTGCCAGCCATAGAACAGAAAGCCCGCCAGACCGACGAGCATGGCGGCCGCCAGGACCCCGCGGCCCCAGTCCGGGAGCACGTCTCCCCAGACCCGGGTGATGAACTGGGGCACCTGCCAGGCCACGTAGCCATCCAGGAATCCCAGCAGCATGCGCCGTCGGGCGCCTTCCAGCTGTTCCACACCGGCGTTTTCGTACATTGTGCACCTCCGTCACTCTCATTGGACTAATTGGGTAGTGTAAGTCACATTATGTCACCGATACGTTACTTATGCAATCCGATCTTCTGGCACACTCAGAGTGGCGGACCGCGGCGTATACTCCACATTGAATACGATGGGAACTGTTCCCGTCATGGCGAGGTGTCCCTGCAATCGTGTCCGCGCCGAGAATCAACTCGGCAACGATCGCAACGACCGCCGCGAGTCATCGGCGGTTTGCGCGTGACCGTGAGCTTTGGATCGGACCCGGCGAAGCCGAGCCCGGCATCCGGTTCAACCAAGTGCCTCCCCTCGAGTGCATGACGGACCGGCGATTCCGTGATTCCCATCACGCATCCGCCAAGCGGATGGTCGGTGCTTCGGTGCGGGCGGTTCGCCCGCTCGATTGCGGCGTTGCCCTTGGTCGTTCCTCCCAGCGGAATGCAAGGGGTTGCGGAGCCTTCGCACAGTTTTCTTTGTGTAGCGAAATCACGTCGCCAGTTTGTCGTTGTGAAGGTAGCCTTAACGGCAACTACGGGGGGTTTGGAACTCCATGACAGGCTACGGGCAGTTTTGTCCAGTGGCGCGCGCTACCGAGGTCCTGGGCGAGCGCTGGACACCTTTGATCATTCGGGAACTCTTGAGTGGCCATACCCGCTTCAACGACATCAAGCGGGGCGTGCCGCGCATCTCGCCCAGCCTCCTTACCAAACGGCTGCGTACGCTCGAGAAGGCGGGCGTCGTGGAGAGAAACCCGGAAGACGCGCAGGGCGGACAAAGCTACCGGCTGACCGCCCGGGGCTGGGAACTGGAACCGATCGTCCGCATGATGGGCGAATGGGGCGCGCGCTGGTACCAGCAACCGCTGACGACGGACGAACTGAACCCGGGGCTGCTGCTCTGGGACATGAGGCGGTCCTTCGATCCCCGGTCCCTCGGTACCGACGGGAACGTGGTTATCGAATTCGTGTTCACCGATGTGGAGCGGCGCAAGCAGCATTGGTGGCTGATCGCGAGCGCCCAGGAGGTGCAGGTGCGCGCCATCAACCCCGAGCAGCACGTCAATCTTTTCGTTGAAGCCGAGCTTCGCGCCGTCACTGAGGCCTGGATCGGCGCTTTGGATCTGCGTCAGGCAATGACCCAGGGGCGTGTCGTATTGCGGGGCGACTCCGAGCTGGTTCGCCGGTTCCCGGACCTGATGAAGTTCAATCCGTTCGCTAGCGCCCGGCGCCCCCGCGGACCGGGACTCGCCGTCGCGGACGAGTAGCTGTGGCAGGGTTCGGCTCTGCCCGGCCGCCCCGCGGCCATCGGGCTGGTTCACCACTCCCTCGGCCATTACCATTGCGCGCTTGAACGCAGTGTCGGGATTCGCTGCCCGGTATAGAATCTCGGCTTTTGGTCAGGGGCCTGTAGCTCAATTGGTCAGAGCAGGAGACTCATAATCTCTTGGTTCCAGGTTCGAGTCCTGGCGGGCCCACCAGATCCATCCACGATGGCGCATTCCCTGTAACCTTTCGCCCACTCCCGCGTTTACCGGGTGAGCGCCATCGCGCTTGCCCTTGAACGGACAATCCAGCGGGAGAAACCCATGAAACGAATTACCCTGTCATTGACTGGCCTGTTGGCCCTGCTGGCCGTGACACTGCCGGCGCTCGCCGCCCATCCCGGGAAGGTGGACTTGAGCTTCCTGGACGACAAGTTCGGCGCCTCGCCCGCCGTCACGGTGGACCTGAACGATTGGCTGCTGCGCCTCGGCAGCGAGGCGGTCAAGGATGACCCCGAACTGGCCGCGCTCCGGGGACTGGAGTCCCTGCAGGTGCGCATCTATCACTCGGCCAGCGAAAAGCTGCGCAAGGTCGGCGCGGACATGGCCGTCGACCTTGGCCGTCAGGGATGGCAGAAGGTGGTTAGCGTCAGGGAAGCAGACGAGCACGTGGACGTGCTCATCAAGCCGGACGGCGACAACATCGCCGGTTTCACCGTACTTGCCGCGGGCGACGACGGCGATGCCGTGTTCGTGAATGGCTACGGCAAGATCAGCCCCAAGGACCTGGCCAGGATGGTGGACGGCGTCGGTTCGCTGGACGGGCTCGACGATCTCGGCCTGGCGGCCGCGGCCGACATCAGCGACTGAAGCATTGCTGGACCGGGCGGCCGGGATCTCCCCGGCCGCCTTGTTGCATCGCGGCTTGATGGTCCCGCTCGCCGCCGCTACCGTGGCGGCATCCGAAACCAGGAGAAGGCCATGACCATCGAGCTCGAACCCCTGTTGTCTTTGATCGCGGGCATCCTGATTCTCGTGATTCCGCGACTGCTCAACTACATCGTTGCCATCTACCTGATCGTCATGGGCGCGCTGGGGTTGTTCAACATCCACGTCTAGCCGCCCGGCGAAAGCGCACGACCGGGCCGCCGGGCCGATCTCACCCAGGACCCGGCGGGCCCGGCCGCCCAGCCGATGCTATGCTCGGCAAACGGCCACCAGGAGGCGAGACACCATGCGCCTGGCTATTTCCGCCACCATCGGACTCATGCTCGCCGCCTGCGGGGCCACCGCCGAATGGCCACCGCGCACCGTGCAGGTCGCCGTCAAGGCGCCCAATCCCTGCTGGCAGATCCGGATCACGGCGATCTACCGCGCCCAGGACCATCTGCTCGCGGTAAGCTGGCTGGAGCCGCCCGATCCCGGTCAGATGTGCGCCCAGGTCATTTCCACCCTGAAACACAGCGTGACCCTGCCGCTGCCGGACATGCCGGTGACCCACCTGATCGTCGGACGCAAGTGGGACTGGGACCGGAAGCAGCGGCCGGACTACGAGTATCTCGACAGCCCGTCCGCGCTGGAGCAGCGCATCCAGGGCGCGGAGCGCCTGTACGGGGCCGGCGAGCCGGAGTCCGGCGACGGCGGCGCCGTGGACTGACCGGGAATGCGGGTCGCGCCGGGAATCGACATCGACGAGAGCGAGCTGCGCGAGCACTTCGTGCGCGCCTCCGGGCCGGGCGGGCAGAACGTCAACAAGGTGGCCACCGCCGTGCAGCTTCGTTTCGACGTGGCGCACAGCCCCAGCCTGCCCGCTGCGGTGCGCCAACGCCTGATCCACCTGGCGGGACGGCGGGTCACCAAGGATGGCGAGCTGTTGATCGAGGCGAAGCGCTTCAGGACCCAGGAAAAAAACCGGGCCGATGCGCGGGAACGGCTGGCCAGGCTGGTGGCCCGCGCCGCGGAGCCGCCGCCACCGCCGCGCAGGAAGACGCGTCCCTCGAAAGCGGCGAAGGCGCGCCGCGTCGAGGCCAAGCGCAAGCACAAGCAGATCAAACACCTGCGCAAACCCCCGAAGCTGACGGAGTAACCGGATGCCAAACGAGGCCCAGCAGAACCTGGCGGTATTGATCGATGCCGACAACGTATCGCATTCACTGGTGGAGCCGCTGTTCGCGGAGATCGCCAAGTACGGAGTGGCCAGCGTCAAGCGCATCTACGGCGACTGGACCTCGCAACGCCTGGCCGGCTGGAAGCAGGTGCTTCTGACCCACGCCATCCAGCCCATACAGCAGTTCGGCTATACCCGCGGCAAGAACGCCACGGATACGGCGATGATCATCGACGCCATGGACCTGCTTTACTCGAACCGCTTCGAAGGGTTCTGCCTGGTGTCGTCGGACTCGGATTTCACGCGACTTGCTTCCCGGCTTCGTGAGTCGGGAATGACGGTTTACGGGTTCGGTGAGGAAAAGACCCCCGAGTCCTTCGTCAGCGCCTGCGACAAGTTCGTCTACCTGGAGATCCTGCAGCCCGGAGCGGCCAAGCGCGGCAAGGACAGCACCGGCGAGGCCGCCAGGGGACCGGACCCGGCGAAGGACGAAAAACTGCGCCGCATGCTGCTCGACGCCCTGGAGGCCGTGGCAGACGAGGACGGCTGGGCCCAGCTCGGCAACGTGGGCCAGCAGATCTCCAACCAGCAGCCGTCCTTCGACCCGAGAAACTATGGCCACGCCAAGCTGGGCGAGCTGGTGCGGGCCGCGGACGTGTTCGAGATCGAGGAGCGGCCCGTCTCCGCCGGCAGTCGCCAGAAGATCATCTATGTCAGGAAGAAACCGGCGGCAGGGAAGCGCCGGAGAAAGAAACGCTAGGCCGGGATGCGCTCCAGGTCACGCACGGCCAGCACGCGCTCGAATCGCCCGTCCATGACCAGGCTCACGCGAAACAGGATCGGGCAGAAGCACACCGGGCAGTCGGAGGCGTAATCCCGTTGCTCCCGGACGTGCTCCAGGGCGGCGTTGAGGGGCTCGCCGCAGTAGGGGCACTCGATGTGTATGTGCTCTAACATGAATCGGCTGCTCATCTGCGCCGTCGGAACGGCGGTGCAGCGATTCATGCAGGCTCCATGCCAGCGGCATGTTTTTTTAATTCTCTCAATGGGTTGTGCGGGAAACTTGCGGCCGTGGCGCGAGTTCCGGTGTCGGCATCCGGCGACGCAACGCCGGGCTCATCCGTTTTCCAGCTCGCGGGCCGTTTCCCGGATGCGGCGCCAGGCGCCTTCCACGTGGCGTTCCCGGGTGTGGGTCTGCCCCACGCTGAAGCGCAACACGTAGCGTTCCCCGAGGCGGGTGTGGGTCAGATACATGCGTCCCGATGCATTCAGCGCATCCAGCAGGCGGCGGTTGAACTCGTCCCCGTTGCGATGGCGGAAGCAGACCAGGTTCAGCGGCGGTTCCACGGCGAGCTCGAAATCGTCGTCGTCGCGAATCCACTGCGCGAACGATTGCGCCCAGGCCACGTGCTCGCGGACGTGGTGACGCAGGCCCTCCACTCCGTAGTGGCGCAGCACGAACCAGAGCTTGAGCGCCCGGAAACGACGGCCGAGCTGGACGTGCCAGTCGCGGTAGTCGAATACCGTGCCCGAGTCCGTGGCCCGGTTGCGCAGGTACTCCGGCAGGATGCTCAGGGTACGGATCAGGGTCTCCCGGTCGGCCACCCAGAACGCGTTGCAGTCGAAGTTGGTGAACATCCACTTGTGCGGGTTGAAGGTGTAACTGTCGGCGAACTCGAGGCCGTCCTGGAAATGGCGGAACTCCGGGCATACCGAGGCAGTGCCGGACATGGCCGCGTCCACGTGCAGCCACAGGCCCTGGCTCCCGGCGATTTCACCGATTTCGCGCACCGGGTCCATGGCGTTGCTGGAGGTGCTGCCCACGGTGGCGCACATGTAGAAGGGCACGAGCCCCGCGGCCCGGTCGGCCTCCACCGCGCTGGCCAATGCGCCGGGCTCCATGGCGAAGCTGTCGTCGCCGTTGACCAGGCGCAGGTTGTCCCGGCCGATGCCCGCGATCATCGTCGCCTTTGCCACCGAGGAATGGGCATGCTCCGAGGCATAGGCCACGAGCTTCCCCCCGACTCCCTCCTCGTTGGAGCGAAACGCCGTGGCCCGTTCCCGTGCCGCCAGTATCGAGCACAACGTGGAATCCGAGGCCGTGTGCTGGATCACGCCGCCGCCTTCCGTGCGAGACAGGAACTTCTCCGGCAGCCCGAGCATTTCCACGAGCCAGTCCATCAGGTGGGTTTCCAGCTCCGTGCAGGCCGGGCTGGTGGCCCAGGACATGCCCTGGACCGCCAGTCCGGCGGCCAGCATTTCCCCGAGCACGGATGGCCCCGAGCTGTTCGAGGGAAAAAAGGCGAAGAAGTCCGGGTGCTGCCAGTGGGTGATGCCGGGCATGATGATCTCGTCCACGTCGCGCATTATGGCGGCGAAGTTTTCGCCCTCAACGGGCGGCGAGGAAGGCAGGCGCCGCCGGATGTCCCCGGGCTCGACGCGCGACAGCACGGGCAGCGATTCCACCCGTTCCCAGTAGCGCGCGATCCACTCCACCAACTCGTGGGCATGGCGGCGGAATTCGTCCGGCGTCATGTGATACCCGGCGTCTTCGGTCATGACCGTTGCTTCCATTCGATGTGCGAACTGGCAGTATAGGGAGAGAAGGGAGGGAAGATACAACGCCAAATGAACGGTTTATCGCGGAATTCCGGAGCTTCGGGCTGCACTTTCCCGGCTGGAATGGGCAGAGGTGCGGCAGGTCCTGTCGAGAACGCCGTGAATACATCCCTGTAGGCTCCGACGCCGCCGTCCTGGCGGCGACGGTCTCGCCAGGACCCGCCGCACCCCCGCCTGTATATCGCGCGATACAGCGGGTGCCACCACTCCCGGAATTCCGTGATGAACCAAAAATTTCCACGGAAACCTGCGAAGCACCAAATCAACGAGGGCCCGGGATGTTGAACCGCCACAGTCACGTCATCGGCATCGACGACGCGCCGTTCGCGCGCAGCCACCGCGGGGACGTGATGATCGTGGGGGCCGTGTTCGCCGGCGAGCGCCTGGAAGGGGTACTCAGCTCGAAGGTCCGGCGCGACGGGGCCAACTCGACCCGCCGCGTGGCGGAGATGGTGGGTCAATCGCGGTTCGCACCCCAGTTGCAGGCGGTGATGCTCCAGGGCATCGCCTTCGCCGGGTTCAACGTGGTGGACATTCACGCCGTACGCGAGGCAGTGGCGGTCCCGGTGCTGGTGGTGGCGCGGCGTGATCCCGATTACCGGGCCATCCGGCGCGCATTGCTCGCCCGCGTTCCCGGCGGCCAGCGCAAGTGGCGGCTCATCGAGCGGGCGGGGAGGATGGAGCCCATGGCCGGCTTGTGGGTGCAACGTGTCGGCATCGGGGCCGCCGCCGCGGAAGCGCTGCTGGTGGCCCACGCCAGGCATGGCCACATGCCGGAGCCGCTGCGCACCGCGCATTTGATCGCCGGCGGCATCGCGCAAGGTGAATCGCGGCACCGGGCGTAGAGAAAAGATAAAAGATAAATGGTCCGGCCTGGAAGTTGCCCGTCTTTGCTCTTTAATCTTTGCTCTTTTCTCTCCCCTCCAGAAACTCCTTCAAGGCCACGGCGTTGTTGTGGCGCTCGTCGCGGGCCGCGTACACCAGCGTCACGCGACCACCGGCGGCGAGCTCGCGTAACCGCCGGACCGGCTCCGGGTTGGCCTTCAGCTCGCGGAAATAGCGCTCGCGGAATTCGGGCCAGCGTTGCGGGTCGTGGCCGTACCACTTGCGCAGCTCGGTACTGGGCGCCAGGTCACGCAGCCAGTGATCGATTTTGGCGTCTGCTTTTTTCACGCCCCGCGGCCAGATGCGGTCCACCAGTACGCGGGTGCCGTCCTGTCTGCCCTGGGACTCGTAGGCGCGTTTCAATCGTATCTGCATCGAATTACGCTCCTGCAGGAGCGCCCTTGGGCGCGCCCCTTCCCGGTTGCGCGCAAGGCCCTCCTGCGAACTAACGTTCCAGTATCGCGGTGACCCCCATGCCGCCGGCGGTGCAGATGGAAATCAGCGTGCGGCCGGCGCCCTTCTGTTCCAGGAGCTTGGCCGCCGTGGCCAGGATGCGGGTGCCGGTGGCCGCGAAGGGGTGGCCCAGCGCCAGGCTGGAGCCGTTCACGTTGAGCTTTTCCGGATCGATCTCGCCCAGCGCGCCATCTAGGCCCAGCCGTTCCCTGCAGTAGCGCTCCGACCTGAACGCCTCCAGGGTGCAAAGCACCTGGGCGGCGAAGGCCTCGTGGATCTCGTAGAAATCGAAATCCTGGAGCGTCAGCCCCGCGTCTCCCAGCATCTCCGCGATGGCCACGGTGGGCGCCATTAACAGCCCCTCGCCGTTCACGAAGTCCACCGCGGCCACCTTCCCATGGGTCAGGTACGCCTTCACCGGGAGCCCGCGTTCGCGCGCCCAGTCCTCGGAAGCCAGCAGGGCGCAGCTGGCGCCGTCGCTCAGGGGCGTGGAATTGCCGGCGGTTAGCGTGCCGCTGCCGGTGCGGTCGAAGGCCGGATTCAGCTTGGCGAGCTGCTCCAGGCTGGTGTCCGGGCGCAGGATGTTGTCCCGCTCCACGCCCCGGTAGGGCGTCACCAGGTCGTCGAAGAAACCCGCCTCCCATGCCCGCGCCGCCTTCATGTGACTCTGGTAGGCGAACTCGTCCTGCGCCTCCCGGCCGATGCCCCATTCCTTGGCCATGCGCTCGGTGTGCTCGCCCATGGAAAGTCCCGTGCGCGGCTCCTTCACCGCCGGGAAGGCGGGCTTGAGCTCCGAGGGCCGGAAGCCTTTCCAGGCTCGCAGCTTGTCCATGAACGAGCGCGCCCGGGAAGTGGCCAGGATGCGCCGCGCCAGCCGCCGCCGGTAGGACAGCGGGATGTCGGAGGCGGTATCGGAGCCGCCCGCCACGCCGGCCTCGATCTGCCCCGCGGCGATCCGGTTGGCGATGATGATGCCGGCGTCCAGGCTGGTGCCGCAGGCGCGCTGCAGGGTGAGGCCGGGAGTGAGCGGCGACAGCTTCGAGCCGAGCACCACCTCGCGTGCCAGGTTCCAGTCCGAGGCGTGCTTCATGACCGCGCCCAGGGCCACGTCGCCAAGGCGCTGGCCGTCCAGCCCGTACCGGTCCACCAGTGCGTCCAGGGTATGCACCAGCATGTCCTGGTTGCTGGCGTCAGCGTAATTGCCGCCAACGCGGCAGAAGGGAATTCGTATGCCGCCAAGCACGGCGGCGGGTCGTGCCGTTCGTCGTTCCACGGCGGTGCTCCGTTCGTCGGTTGACGGCCCGTGAGGGACCGTCACTCTAGCACACGACCGGGCGCCGCCCGGCCGAATGTTAAGATTCAACATCTACCCACGGAAAGGCAATCGGCCATGGCGGAGAGCGTCGCGAGGCTGAACGGCGAGGCCTCCTCACAACAGCGCTACCGCGCCGTGAGGGACGCGACCGTGAAGCTTGCGGAGCCCCTGAGCGCCGAGGACTGCCAGGTGCAGTCCATGCCCGACGTGAGCCCCGTGAAGTGGCACCTGGCGCACGTGACCTGGTTTTTTGAAACCTTTCTCGTATTGCCCAACCTGTGCGGGGCCGAGCCGTTCGACGAGTCCTTCCAGTACCTTTTCAATTCCTACTACAACAGCGTGGGCGGGCAATTCCCGCGCCCGTGTCGCGGGCTGATCACGCGTCCGTCGCTGGACCGGGTGATGGACTACCGGCTCTGCGTGGACGAGCGGGTGGGCGAATTGCTCGGTGAGCGCGTCGGCGCACAAGCGCTGAAAGTTCTGGAAGTGGGGTTGAACCACGAGCAGCAGCACCAGGAGTTGCTGCTGATGGACATCAAGCACGTGCTGTCCCGCAATCCGCAATGGCCGGCGTACCGGGCGCCGGCAACCGGGGTCCGCGGCGATGCGCCGCCGCTTCGCTGGCAAGCCTTTGAGGAAGGCTTGCGCGAAATCGGCCACGACGGCGAGGGTTTCGCCTTCGACAACGAAACGCCGCGGCACCGGGAATACGTGCACGCCTTCGAGCTCGCCTCCCGGCCCGTGACCAACCGCGAGTACCTGGCGTTCATGGAGGACGGCGGCTACCGCGACCCGCTGCTTTGGCTCTCCGACGGCTGGGACGAACTGCACGAGCGGGACTGGTCGGCGCCGCTTTACTGGGAGCGGCGCGACGGACAGTGGTGGGAATTCACCCTGGGCGGCTTGCTGCCGCTGGACCTGGAAGCGCCGGTGTGCCACCTGAGCTACTACGAGGCGGACGCCTATGCCCGGTGGGCGGGGGCCAGGCTGCCCACGGAGGCGGAATGGGAAGTGGCCGCCGCCGAGGCGCCGCTCGAGGGCAACTTCGTGGAGTCCGGCCGCCTGCACCCGGTGGCGGCGCCCGCGGGCGAGGGCCCGCGACAGATGTTCGGTGATGTATGGGAATGGACCGCCAGCGCGTATGCGCCCTACCCGGCTTACCGGGCGCCGGCCGGCGCGCTGGGCGAGTACAACGGCAAGTTCATGTGCAACCAGCAGGTGATGCGCGGCGGCTGCTGCGTCACCCCGCGCTCGCACATCCGGAGCAGCTACCGGAATTTCTTCTATCCGCGCATGCGCTGGCAGTTCGGGGGCATCAGGCTGGCACGCTAGCGCGGGCGCGCCCACTTCCGATGCGGCAATGGGAACGCGGCACGGCCACCAGCCCGCTGGCGGGCCCTTCCCCCAGGACTAACTTCCGACCAGCTTGAGCTCTCCCTTGCGGAGCATCGACTCGAGCACGTCGGTGCCCATGGGTCTTCCGATGAAAAATCCCTGTCCCTCATCGCATCCCCAAGTGCTCAGGAGTGAAAGCTGCTCCCAGGTCTCCAGGCCCTCCGCCACGACGCGAAGGCCCAGCCTGTGGGCCAGTTCGATCGTTGCCTGCATGATGTGGGCGTCATGCTCGCTTTCGGGCAGTCGTTTGATGAAATCCTTGTCGAGCTTGATGCACTGCGCCGGCAGTTCGCGCAGATACGACAGGGAGGAATAACCGGTTCCGAAGTCGTCGATGGCAATCTCCACGCCCAGACTCCTTAGCCGGTCGAGTACCTCCAATGTCCAGTCCGGGTCAAGCATCATCAGGCTTTCGGTGATCTCAAAGCGCAACAGGGAACCGGGAACCTGGAACCGCCTGAGCAGCGTTTCCACCTGCTCCACGAGGCCGGCCTGCTGGAACTGGACGGCGGAAATATTCACCGCCAGGTGATGAAGCCGGGTAGACAGGCCTCGCCAGCGGCTGGCGGCCATGCACACCTGTTCCAGGACCCAGTGGCCGATGTCGGAGATTAGCCCGGTTTCCTCCGCAACGGGGATGAACTGATCCGGGCCAACCCAGCCCAGGTCCGGGCTGTCCCACCTCACCAGGGCTTCCGCGCCACAGACGATGCCATCCCGGAGAGTGACGACCGGTTGGTACTCCAACACCAGCTCACCGCGCTTTACCGCGAAGCGCAGACCGCGTTCGATGCGCTGTTGGTCATCGACGAGTTTCTTCATTTCGGCCCGGAACACGCTTACGCCGCCCCGGCGCCTCTCGGCCTTGACCTGGTGCAATGCCGCATCAGCCTCGCGCAGCAGTTCTTCCAGGCTGAGTCCGTCCCTCGGGTACACGCTGATGCCCGCGGATGCTGACACGAGCACTTCCCTGGAGCGCGAGCGCCAGGGGTCGGCGATGGTTCGCAGCAAGGCCCTGGCGCGGCGGACGACGTTTTCTTCCCCTCCCGATGCATCCACGACGACGAGAAACTCGTCGCCTCCGAGCCGCGCGAGGGCTTCCTGGGGACTGATGGACTCCTGCAGGCGTCGCGCGATCACTTTGAGCAGCTCATCACCCGTATCGTGGCCCAAGGACTCGTTCACGGTCTTGAAGCGATCGAGGTCGAGATAGATCAGTGCCGCGCCGTTCAAAGAGCCGCCGGACTTCACGTTGGACTCAAACCATTGTTCCAGGGCCCTCCGATTGGGAAGATTGGTCACCGCGTCATGAACGGTAAGGTACTGGGCTCGCTGTTCCGCGTACCGCTGGGCGGATATATCGGTGAATGTGATAACCACACGTTCCGCTCCGCCTTCCGGCTGTTTCACGGCATTCACCGTCGCGCTGGATATGAAGGTCTCTCCGTTAACGCGCTGCTGTACCAGCTCACCGCGCCAGTGTCCGTCACCCGCGAGCCCGCGACCAACTGAACGGGCCTGGTCGCCGATCTCCAGGAATGCGGGCTTGGACTCCAGCGCCTCGACTCGCTCCAAACCGGTCATGCGCAGATAGGCGTCGTTGGCCTCCAGGATGAGAAAGCGCTCATCGCAGATCAGGATCGCCTCGTCGGTGCTGCGGAAGGCGGCGTTGACCAGGCGCATTCGGGACTCGGCCAGCCGCTGGTCGGTGACGTCCAGCGTTGCCACTACGGCGCCGTCCAGTCCGTCGGCGGAATAGGGGGTGATCGCTATGCGGCTCCAGCGTGGCTGACCGTCGGCCAGATGAGGAAATTCAAACTCGGCCCGGCGGGACGTACCCGCCAGCACCTCCTGGAGCGAGGTGGCGATGCGCCTTGCCGCCGCCTCGTCGGTGCCGCGATATTTCCTGCAACTCGACACGTAATTGGCGCCGACGTCCGCCAACAGCTGCGGAAGCTCGGCTGTCGTGGCTGCCTTGCTCCAGTGCCTGTTGGCAAACCGGACGGCACCGTTGCCGTCGATGAGGGCGATATTGGCGAATACCGAGTCGAGGATCGCTTCCTGCTGGTTGGTCAACTCGCTCAGCCTCGCCTCGCTGGATCGCAGCGCTGCCTCCGCGCGCAGGCCGAGATGTCGGACCAGCAGGAAAATTACCAGCGACGAGACGGCGACGAACGCCGATCCCTTGACGAGTTGTGCGACTGGCGCCGCGGCCTCCGGGCCGCTCACGTGATGCAGGTAACTGTCCGATCCGAAGATCCAGGCCAGCCCCAGCAGCAAATAGATCACGGCGACCCGCAAGGCGACGCCGGAGAAGCCCGGCGCACTCCCCAGTCTGAAATGACGACCCGGTCCCTGTGTCATTGCCATCCCCCTCAACTGGATACGAGAAGCATAGCAATAAATCGGGTTAATGTGGGTGGCAGACGGATCATCAGCCGATCAAGCCGTCGCGAGAGCATCGATCGCCCGACTCCCTGGTAGGCTTACAACATCGAGGCGCGGTGGAGCGGGCACCGCAGAGTCCCTTTCGGAAATTGCCGACCAGTTGAAACCTGCATCCAGGCATCATTCCCTGGCACTACGCGTGTTCCCTGGGGAGCCGCGGGTGGCCACTCAGCAGCCGGGGCACGTCCTCCGCGTTCAGCGGCACGCTGAAGTAGTAACCCTGGGCGCGCTGGCAACCCCAGCGTCTAAGGCACTCCCGCTGGGCCTTGGTTTCCACGCCTTCCGCGACCACGGTCATGCCCAGGTCGCTGGCCAGGGAGATCACGGACTTCACAATGCTCGCGTCCGTGTGGCTGCCCGGCAGGGCCTTGATGAATGTCTGGTCCAGCTTGATGGTCTGCACCGGGAACTGGCGCAGGTAGGCCATGGACGAGTACCCCGTGCCGAAATCGTCCACCGCGATACGGATGTCCAGGCTACGCAGCTCGTCCAGCACCTCCCGGGTGCGTTGCGGGTCGCTCATCAGCACGCTCTCGGTGATTTCCAGGCGCAGGTGCTCGCCGCTTACGCGGTGCTTTTGCATCGCGGCGCGAATCTGCGACACCAGATCCGGGTCCTGGAACTGGACCGCCGACAGGTTGAGCGCCAGCTGGCCGAAATCGAGGTCCGCGTCGAGCCAGGCCCGGACCTGCAAGCAGGCGGCGTCGAACAGCCACAGGCCCAGCTTGATGATCAGGCCGCTGGCCTCGGCCACCGGCACGAACCGGGACGGCGGCACCACTCCCAGTTCCGGGCTGTCCCAGCGCGCCAGCGCCTCGAACCCGACCACGGCGCCGTCCTCGAGCCGCACATAGGGCTGGAAGTCCAGCCGCAACTCGTTCCTGTCGATGGCCTCGTAGAGGTGGGCCTCGATCAGGGTCTTCTGCTCCGCCGCCTCGTGCATGGCCGGGCTGTAGAGCACCACCTGGCCGCGGCCGCGCCGTTTGCCCTCCGCGTGCGCGGCGTCGGCCCGGCTCAGCAGCATTTCGAGCTTCCTGCCATGGTCCGGAAAGTGGCTGATCCCCACGGTGGCCGAGACGTGGATGCGCCGGCCCCTGGATTCGAAGGGCATTGCCAGCGCCCGCAGCAGTCGCCTGACGCGGCGCGTCGCCTCGCTCCGGCGCGCAACGCTGAATGCCAGCACGAAATCGTCGGCACCCAGGCGCACCACGTAGTCGTGGTCGCCACAGGTATCGGACAGGCGCTGTGCGACCTTCCTGAGGAGCTCGTCGCCCACGCTGTGTCCCAGCGACTCGTTCACGGCCTTGAAGTGGTCCAGGTCCAGGTACGCCAGCGCCAGGTTCGGGGCGGGCTCCGCCGACGTCGTTTCCTCGAACCATTGGCCCAGGGCCCGGCGGTTTGGCAGGCCCGTGAGTGCATCGTGGAACGAGAGATAATCCAGCTGTCGTTCGACCTCCCGCAGCGCCGAGACGTCCTCGAAGTTGACCACCAGGAACCGGCTGCCATCGGCGCCCCGGACCTCGGAGACCGAAGTGCGGCTGGTGAACATGCGGCCGTCCACGTTGCGCTGCATGAGTTCGCCATGCCACTGGCCCTCGCGCTCCAGCCCGCGCAGGACCGTGCGACCCTGGTGCCCGATGTCCAGGAAAGTCGGCCTCGAGCCGACGGCGTCCCCGTGGCTCATGCCGATCAGCCGCCCGTACGCCGCGTTCACCTCCAGGATGGTGAAGCTCGGGTCGCAAATGAGCAGCGCCTCGTCGGCATGACGGAAGGTCGCCGCCATCAGCTCCAGTTGCCGCTCCGCCAGTTTCCGGTCGGTGACGTTCACGTGGGCCACCACCGCTCCGCGGGTTTCGCCACGCCTGTAGGGCGTGACCGACACGCGGAACCAGCGCTGCTCGGTGGGGCTGTGGCAGTCGTATTCCTCGTCGAAGCCCGGGCGCCCGCCGGCGATGACATCCCGTGCGGCCGCGGCCACGCGTCCCGCCAGCGCACCGCCCCTGCTCGCCGCGCGATCGCAGACATCGAGATAGTTGACGCCCACTCCGGCGTCCTCACCGGCGTAATCGTTTCGTGCCGCGAACCGCCGCCATGCTTCGTTGACGAAGCGGATCACGCCCGACTCGTCCAGCAACGCGATATTGGCGGGCAGGGCGTCGAGGACGGCCCGCCGCGTCTCGCTCAGTTCGGTCAGCGCCGCCTGCTGGGCTTCCAGGTCGCGCATCAGGCGCCGCTGCTCGGAAATGTCGCGAATGACCACCGCGGCATGCTCGGTGCCGTCGGAGGCAACATACGAGGCGGAGGTGACATCGGCAGGGAAACGCGAGCCGTCGGAGCGCAGCAGCGTGAGCGCGGCGCGGGCGTGGCCGCGCCGGTTCCGGTCGGCCACGAAGGCCGCCAGCGCCGGGTCTTCCACGTCGGTCAGCGCCTCGCGCTGAAGCGACTGGAATTCCTCAGCGCTGCGCCCGAACAGCTTCTGGGCCGCCGGGTTGGCGTTGAACACGCGCCCGCTCGCCGGTTCCAGGTCGAGGATGGCGTCGGGACTGTGCTCGAAAAGCGCGCGGAAACGCTCCTCGCGTTCCCGCAGCAGGTTCTCCTGGCGTTGCTGCTCGGAGATGTCCCGGATGATGTTGCACGCGGTGAGCCGGCCCTCCGAATCCCTGTACATGGCGCTGGTGACATCGGCGGGAAACGAGCAACCGTCTCCGCGGATCATCCTGACGACGGCCCGTGCCAGACCAGTGCGCTGGCGCTCCTCGATGAACCGGATCACGGCCGGATCGTCGGTATCGGTATCGTCCTCCCGGCGGCGCTCGAGGATTTCTGCCCGGCCCAGGCCCAGCAGTGCCTCGGCGGCGGGATTGGCGTCGATGTTCCGGCCCGTCTTCGGCTCCAGGATCAGGATGGCATCCGGGGAATGCTCGAAAAGCGCGTGGAAGCGCTCCTCGCTCTCGCGCAGCTGCCTCGCCTGGCGGCGCTCCTCGCTCAGGTCCCGGGCGATGAACACGCCCCGCAGCTCTCCGTTGGCGTCGGTGTAGAGCGTCGCGGTAACCTCGGCCTCGAACTGGCTGCCATCCGGGCGGCGCACCGGCAAAATCCCGGTGGCGATGCCCTCACGCCGGCGACGCTCGAAGAAGGCCCGGGTTTCCGGTGAGTCCGGGTCCAGGAAATCGGTCCGCCTGCCGCCCACGAGTTTGTCCCTGCTCACCCCGAACATCCGCTCCGTGGCGGTGTTCACGTCCAGGGCCGTGCCGGCCTCCGGGTCGGTGAGCACGATGGCGAACGGCGAATGTTCGAACAGTGCCCGGTAACGTTGCTCGCTGGCGGCAATGCGGTCCTGGGCGGTTCGCTCCACCGTGATGTCCCGGGCAATGCCGTAAACTCCGTTGATCCGGCCGTCCGCGTAGCGCGGCACGTTGGTGATCTGAACCGGGAACCGGGTGCCGTCCGGCCGTCGCCCCACGGCTTCGTAGGTGCGGGTCTCGCCTGCCAGCGCCGCGCGGAACTGCTCGCGCACGAAATCGATGCTGTCCGGTTCCGCCATGGGCTCCCAGGATTGCCCGATGATCTTTGCCAGCGGCAACCCGACCATGTCGCAAAGCATCGGATTCGCGTCGATGAAACGGCCATTGGTGTCGAGCAGGTAGATCGAGCTGGGATTGTGCTCGAACAGGGACCGGTAGCGTTCGTCGGAGATTGGCGCGGCCTGCTTGGTTTCGCCGGTCGCGCCGCCGAACCGTTTCAGGAGCAGGAACAGCACCAGCGAGGAGGCGGTCACCAGGCCCGCACTGTCCCCCAGGTGCAACCAGAATGCGGAAACCGGCGACTCGCCGGCGATGGCAAGCAGCACTGCGAACGCCAGAATCCAGGCGACGCCAAAGCCCAGGTAGCAGCCCACGATGCGGTGCCATCCGCTCCCGGCGGATGGCACGGGGCTTGCCGTGCGCGCGGACAACAGACGGCCCGCCTCGTGGCGGGCCGGCCGGGACTTGAGTTTCCTGATCAAGGGGCTGTCACCTCAAGGGAATTCTCCTGAAGCGAGACGGGTCGACGGGCTTGGCATTGTTTTCAGACAACATACTACGCGCCGCCAAGCATTGCGTCGTGGCGGCGGGACTGTATCTGTAGCGGGCTAAGCGCTTGGTCAGGGTTGCATGCCGACTCCTGGTCGGCCGATGGTTCCGCGGGCAGCGTTGGGCTGTGGGGAATTATCCGGGCGGACTTCGGGCACGTGCCGGCGCGGCGATTCAGCCCAGCACCGCCAGCAGTCCCGGCAGGGCGGACAGGCTTTCGGCAGTGGGCGGCGCCTCTTCGTCTCCGGGCCAGGCTGCGCCGGAACGGTTGATCCAGATTGCCCGCAGGCCCGCGGCCCGCGCGCCGGCCACGTCCAGCTGCGGGTCGTCGCCCACGTGCAATACCTCGCCGGGTTCGCAGTCCAGTTGGGCGCAGGCGGCGCGAAAGATCTCCGGGGAGGGTTTGGCGTGGCCCAGTTGGCGGGCATGGACCCGCACCGGGAAGAGATGGGCGAGCCCGATGATTTCCAGGTCCGCGTTGCCGTTGGAGATGCTGCCCAGCCGGTAGTCGCCGCCCAGGCGCTCCAGCACCGGAACGGCGTCCTCGAACACTGAAACCTCCTGTCGCGCCGCGAAGAAGGCGCCGAAGGCACCCTCTACGTGCTTCCCGTCGTAGCCGTGCTCGTGCAGGGCGCAGGTGAGCGAGCGGCGCCGGAGCGCCGAGAAGTCATGGGCCAGTTGCGGGTGTTCGGCACCGATGCGCCGGCGCAGCCCGCGCATGGCTTCCACGTCGTAGCGTGCCGCCACCTCCGGGCAGTTGGCCGCCAGCCACTCGTGCATGGCGAGCTCCGCCCGGCGGATCACCGGATCCACCGGCCAGAGCGTGTCGTCCAGGTCGAAGGTGATGGCGCGAATGCTCATGTCATTGCCAAGTCTATCGGAATCGGTCTGCCGGCGAGCGTGCAGGAGCGCCCTCGAGGCGCGAATCAGGCCGGGCAGGGTGGGTCGAGCGGCAGCGAGACCCACGCGGGCAAGCGATCGGTATTCCTGGACGGCGCGTGGGTTTCGCCCGGATCGACATCCGGGCCTCAACCCACCCTGCGGCGCTGCATCGCGGCGGGATGCCGCGCCTACTCCAGCAACAGGAACAACGCACCGTTGCCCCGCAGCACGTGCAGGAGCAGGCGTGGCGGCTGTTGTTCCAGCATTTTCTGAAGGCCCGACAGGTCCGGCACCGGTACCCGGTTCACCGACAGGATCACGTCGTCGGGCCGCAGCCCGTAGTCCCAGGCCTTGCTGTTCTGGTCCACGTCCACCACCGAGACGCCGCGGTCGAGCTGGCGCGCGAGCCTGGGCGGCAGATCGCCCAGCACGGCGCCGGCCAGCCGCGGGTCGAGTTTCCCGCCCTGCGCGCGAATCTGCTCCGGCTTGGCGATGTCCGCCTCGAACGTCTTTTGCTCGCCGTCGCGCAGCACCGTGAGCTTGACGGTCTCGCCCACTGGCAGCAGCCCGATGGCGTTGTGCAGTTCCTGCTCGTCGGTGATCGCCTTGCCGTTCACCGAGATCACCACGTCGCCGGTCTTTAGCCCGGTCTTTTCCGCGGGCGAGCCGGCCTGGACCTGGGTGATCACCGCGCCCTGGTTGCGGTCCAGGTGCAACGCCTTTGCCAGGTCGGGGTTCAGGGACTGGGCGTCGATGCCCAGCGTCCCCCGGTCCACGGAACCGTGCGCCACGAGCTGGGTCATCACCGTGTGGGCGATGTCGGTGGGCACCGCGAAGCCGATGCCGATGTTGCCGCCCGAAGGCGAGACGATGGCGGCGTTGATGCCCACCAGCTCGCCGCGCAGGTTGACCAGCGCGCCCCCTGAATTGCCCGGGTTGATGGGCGCATCGGTCTGGATGTAGTCCTGCAGCCCGCCGCGGCCCACGCCGTGGCGGCCCAGGGCGCTGACGATGCCCGAGGTGACCGTCTGTCCCAGGCCGAAGGGGTCGCCCACGGCCACCACGAAGTCGCCCACCCGCAGTTGGCCTGAATCGCCCAGCGGCAGCGCGGTGAGGTTCTTGGCGGGAATGCGCACCACGGCCAGGTCGCTTTCCGGGTCGGCGCCCACCAGCTCGGCGTCGAAGCTGCGACCGTCCTTCAGCGTCACCGCGATCTTGTCCGCGTTTGCGATCACGTGGTTGTTGGTGAGCACCAGGCCCTTGTCGGCGTCCACGATCACCCCGGAGCCCAGGCTGCGCTGAATGCGTTCCCGGGGCATGTTGGGCATGTCGAAGAAAAACCGGAAGAACGGGTCGTTCATCATCGGGTTGCGCACCCGCACCCGGGACTGGGTGTTGATGTTCACCACCGCCGGCAGCACCTTTTCCAGCATGGGCGCCAGCGACGGCATGGGCTCGCCGTTGACCTGGGCGGGCAGGGCCGCCGGTGCCGGGCCGGCGGCGACGAACAGGAACAGCGCCAGGGCGCATAGCTTGCGCGGCATGTTTGGCTCCTTCTGGTTCGAGTCGAAATTCGGGTCCTGGGACGGACGGGGCCGGGGAGGATTTCCACCGGCCGGGGCCATTGAGACCGCCGAAACCGTGACGGGTTTCATGGCGCGGTGCAACAGTGAAAACGGTCGAAATCGTAAGTTGTTGAATTTTGGAGAAGAAATTTCCAAGCCACTGAATTGTCTAAAGATTCGTGAGTTTGACAAGGCCCCCGAATGGGCCTAATCTCATCTTCCGGGGTGGGATCACAACATGTTGTGGTCGATCACCGGATGTTCACCCAATACCTAGTGGTTATCCACCGATAATTCACAATGATTCCACAGGTGGGCGGGTGAAAGCGAAAACCTCCCGATTCGCACCGGGACAAAGAAAGATCGCGGCCCAGGCCCGGCCCGTCTGCCGCGGATCAGTCGCTTTTGCAACGCCCGCGAGGGAGCGCCAAATGAGCAGTGTCCATCTCGAAGCCGTGCCGCGCGTCACGGAAATCCCCATCCAGGATGCCTCGCAGGACATCTGGGACAAGAAATACCGCCTGAAAACCAAGGCGGGCGAAATCCTGGACGAGACCATCGACGACACCTGGAAGCGTGTCGCCCGCGCGCTCGCCGACGTGGAGGAAACCGAGGACAAGCGCCGTTACTGGTACGAGCGCTTCCTGTGGGCGCTGCGCCGCGGCGCGATTCCCGCCGGGCGCATCACCTCCAATGCGGGAGCCCGGGCGCATAAGCCGGCCACCTCCACCATCAACTGCACGGTGTCCGGCACGGTGATGGATTCCATGGACGGCATCCTGGACAAGGTCCACGAGGCCGGCCTGACGCTGAAGGCCGGTTGCGGCATCGGCTACGAGTTTTCCACGCTGCGCCCGCGCGGGGCCTACGTGTCCGGCGCCGGCGCCTACACCTCCGGGCCGCTGTCGTTCATGGACATCTACGACAAGATGTGTTTCACGGTGTCGTCGGCCGGCGGGCGGCGCGGTGCGCAGATGGCCACCTTCGACGTGGGCCACCCGGACGTGATCGAGTACATCCGCGCCAAGCGCGAGAACGGCCGGCTGCGCCAGTTCAACATGTCGCTGCTGGTCACCGACGAGTTCATGCAGGCGGTGCGCAACAACGCGGAATGGCCGCTGGCCTTCCCGCTGGATCCCAGCGAGGCCGGGGAGGTGGACCTGGAGGATTCGAGCCGGGTGATCTGGCGCGACTGGCCCGCCACGGAGAACTACGTCACCAACGATCTCGGCCAGGTGGCCTGCAAGATCTACAAGACCGTCAAGGCGCGCGGGTTGTGGGACGTGATCATGTCCTCTACCTACGACTATGCGGAGCCGGGCTTCATTCTCATCGACCGGGTCAACGAGATGAACAACAACTGGTGGTGCGAGAACATCCGCGCCACCAATCCGTGCGTGACCGCGGACACCTGGGTACAAACCGGCGAGGGTCCCCGCCAGGTCCGGGATTTGATCGGACGGCCGTTCGCGGCCCGGGTGAACGGGGGAGATCACGAGAGCGGTCCCGACGGGTTTTTCCGTACCGGTACCAAGCCGGTGCTGCGTCTCCGGACAGCCGAGGGTTACAGCCTTCGTCTTACCCCCGATCATCGCGTGCGTCGGGTGAGCCGTTTCACGCGCTACACCACGGAGACGGAGTGGTGCGCGGCGGTGGATCTGAAGGAAGGCGACCGGGTGGTGCTCCATGATCACCGCGGCGCCCCGGCATGGCGTGGTGCACACGGGCATTCGGAGGGCTATCTGCTTGGCCTGCTGGTGGGCGACGGTACGCTCAAGTCCGACAAGGCGGTGTTGTCGGTCTGGCAGCCGGCGCGCGCGGTGAACGAAACCGGTCCCGCGCTGACGTCCGGTGTGCGCGCGGTCATGGATGCGGCCTTGAGCGCGGCGCGGACGCTGCCCCACAGGTCGGTTTTCGCGGGCTGGCAGGAAGTCGCCGGCCGCAACGAGTTCCGGCTGTCCCCGGGCGCGCTCAGGACGCTGGCCCTGGACGTCGGCATGGCCCCGGGCCGTAAGACGGTGACGCCAGAGCTGGAACGCAGTTCCAGTGAGTGTCACAGGGGATTCCTGCGCGGGCTTTTTGACGCGGACGGGTCGGTTCAGGGCAGCCGCGAGAAGGGAGTGAGCGTGCGGCTGGCGCAGTCCGATTTGGCAACCCTGGAGGCCGTGCAGCGCATGTTACTGCGCCTCGGCATCGCGGCGACGATCTATCGAGACCGTCGCCGCGAAGGCAGGAGCTGCCTGCCCGATGGCCGGGGAGGCCGCGCCGAATATGCAACCAGGGCACAACACGAGTTGGTGATCAGCGGCGAGAACCTGGCCCGCTTCCGCGATCATGTCGGCTTTGCCGACATCGACAAGTCGCAGCGGCTGGATGCCCTGTTGGAAGGCTACCTTCGGTCGCTCAATCGTGAGCGGTTCGTGGCGCGTGTCGTGGAGCTGGCGCCGGATGGTGAGGAAGACGTCTATGACGTTCAGGTTCCGGGCATCAACGCATTCGATGCGAATGGCTTCTATATTCACAATTGTGGCGAGCAGCCGCTGCCGCCCTACGGCTCCTGCCTGCTGGGCTCGGTGAACCTGACGCGCTTCGTGCGCCGGCCGTTCAGCGACAAGGCCTGGTTCGACTTCGAGGAGTACAAGGAGACCGTGCGGGTGTTCACCCGCATGTTGGACAACGTGGTGGAGATCAATGGCCTGCCGCTGGACAGGCAGCGCCACGAGATCATGCACAAGCGCCGCCACGGCATGGGTTTCCTGGGGCTCGGTTCCACGCTCACCATGCTGCGCATGAAATACGGTTCGCCGGAGTCCCTGGAATTCACCGAGTCGGTGGCCCGGGACATGGCCGTCGCCGGCTGGGAAACGGCGCTGGAGTTGGCCAATGAAAAGGGCCCGGCGCCGATCATGAACGAAACTTATGAGGTCACCGAAGAGATGCTGCACCGCCGCCCGGAAATGAAGGCGGACGGCTGGAAGGCGGGGCAGAAGATCGAGGGCAAGGTGCTGCATACTCGCTACAGCCGCTACATGCAGCGCCTCGCCGGAGTGGCCCCGGAGCTGGTGGACGATCTGGCCGAAACCGGCGCGCGCTTCACCCACCACACCTCCATCGCCCCCACCGGCACCATCTCCCTGAGCCTGGCCAACAATGCCTCCAACGGCATCGAGCCCAGCTTCGCGCATCACTATTTCCGCAACGTGATCCGCGAGGGCAAGAAGTCCAAGGAGAAGGTGGACGTGTTCTCCTTCGAGCTGCTGGCCTACCGGGAACTGGTGAACCCCCGGGCCATGCCGTTCTCGGAGGACCCGGAAGAGCAGCTCCCGGATTACTTCATCACCGCGGATCACATCACGCCGAAAGAGCACGTGGACATCCAGGCCGCGGCGCAGAAGTGGGTGGACTCGTCCATTTCCAAGACCGCCAACGTGCCCACGGAATACCCCTACGGCGAGTTCAAGGACATCTACCACTACGCCCACGAAAAGGGCCTGAAGGGCTGCACCACCTTCCGGTTCAACCCGGAAGCCTTCCAGGGCGTGCTGGTGAAGGAGACCGACCTGGCCAACACCACCTACCGCTTCACCCTGGACGACGGCACGGTGGTGGAGGCCAAGGGCAACGAGGAGATCGAGTACGACGGCGAGATGCACACGGCGGCTAACCTGTATGACGCCCTCAAAGAGGGCTATTACGGCAAGTTCTAGGGCGTTAGCGGAGCCGGCGCACGGAGATATCGGGTCCGCGAAGCGCGCAAAGGGCGCAAAAGGCAAATGGATTCGTCCGACCCTTCGAGTGCTTCGCGGACTGAACCGAGTTGAACCGGACTGCGTCCCGCCGGGCGCTTCTCCGGAGACAAGACAAGAGGCTGAGAGCGATGTCCATCAAGATCGACAGGAAAATCGTCAACTACGAGGTGGCCAAGCCCGAGGGCGAGACCAGGGCGCTGTCCGAGGACCAGGCCGGCGCCGTGGTGCGCCAGGACGAAGGGACCGCCGAGGTCATACAGATGCACGAGAAGGTGGAGCGCCCGGAAGCGCTGGAGGGCACCACCTACAAGATCAAGACGCCGCTCTCCGAGCACGCGCTTTATGTGACCATCACCGACATCGTGCTCAACGAGGGCACCGAGCACGAACTGCGCCGGCCCTTCGAGATCTTCATCAACTCGAAGAACATGGACCACTTCCAGTGGATCGTGGCGCTGACCCGCATCATGTCCGCGGTGTTCCGCAAGGGTGGCGACATTACCTTCCTGGTGGAGGAGCTGCAGGCGGTGTTTGATCCCAAGGGCGGCTACTTCAAGCGCGGCGGCAAGTTCATGCCCTCGCTGGTGGCCGAGATCGGCGACGTGGTCGAGCAGCACCTGATCAAGATTGGCCTGCTCCAGCCCCGCGAGCCGGACGAGTACCAGCAGCGCCTGATCAAGGAAAAGCGCGCCGAGTATATGGCCAGGCGCGAGGAAGACGGCGCGGAAGGCTTCCCGGAAGGCTCGCAGCTCTGCCACAAGTGCCACGTGCGGGCCATGATCACCCTGGACAACTGCCTGACGTGTCTCAACTGCGGCGAGTCCAAGTGTGGATAGGGAGAGGTCTCACGCCAAGCCGCCAAGAGCGCCAAGACAATCAAATATTGATCTCGCGCCAAGGCGCAAAGGCGCTAAGGAACAAAAAGAGTTAATCACGCAGAGCCGCAGAGCCGCAAAGGTTGAATTGTGGGAGCGGCATCCTGCCGCGAATTGAAGCGGCCGAATTTCGCGTCGGCCGACACACCAACGGCCGGGGCGGAGCACGGCCGCTTCAGACTCCCGTACCGAACGCGCGCCACGGAAGCGCACGCCAGATTCCTACCACCAACTCCGCGCCGCTGCGTGGGGACGTTTCGCTGGCGCGCCAGGCGGCTTGGCGTGAGGAATTTTTCTTCGCGCCTTTGCGCCTTTGCGCGAGCAATCCCCGGCGTTACGCGGGGGTCACTCGTTCAGCACGAACGAGACC
>Ga0209918_1000406_pt1 | contig 28602 bp, 27 predicted proteins | sample SalPonD_shore_MG_FD_185712 | JGI IMG/M metagenome (GOLD analysis project Ga0209918, IMG submission 185712) | Salt pond soil microbial communities from South San Francisco under conditions of wetland restoration - Salt Pond MetaG... | ecosystem: Environmental > Aquatic > Marine > Intertidal zone... | reverse complement strand
CTCGGGCTAGCGTAAGCCCGCCGAAGGCCGAGGCTGGCACCACCGGCACTTGCAACAAACTGAGAACTCGCCTCGCGGCCAGAGCCCCTGGATTTCTGCCGCCCAGACTCCTAGGGGCGGCCGTGTCCATGCTCCGGCCGCGCGGACAATTCACGCGGTCGGGGTGTGGCTGTTACTGCTGCAGTGTCGAGAGATACGCGATCAGGGCGAGAATGCGCGAGCGAACGTATTCCTCACCGTGCAGCGCATAATCACCCATGGTCTCCATTCTGATGGCGTCCTTCATGTAGCGCTTTCCCCAGATGGGCATGTCCCGTGGACCGTGGCCCACGACCTCTGCGCGTCCGTCGATGACCTCGTACACGCGTTGAAACGGAAACACGCCTTTGTTGTTCGCCTGCAAGGAGGTCAGATCGGGAACGGCAACCTTGAGAAGCTCGGTGTAAGGCCCATTGCCCTTTCCATCCGCGCCGTGACAGTTGGCGCAGCTGTTCGTGTACTCCAGCTGGCCGATGGAGACATCCTCCGCTGCAACGGCGCCTGTGTACAACAGTGCCATTAGGATTCCCAGCACCACGATCCGTGGTTTTCTTTTCATGACTCGCATCCTCGTCCGACGCTGTAAGTCCGGATACTTCATTGACCTTTTAGGCGCGGACGAAGGCGCTGACAAGAACCAGGCAACGGTTTTGTTGACCGCCGTCAACTGCGAGCCGTGGCGGCCGCCATGCGGTCGTGGTCAGAGTCCTTCGCAGCGGCTGCTTTCCAGTGGAGAGAATGCGTCGTCGCCCGGTATGGTCTTGACCAGCCGGTAATAGTCCCACGCCTGTTTGGAGTCCCTGGGGGATTTGACCTCCACCAGTGACAGGTCCTGCACTAGCAGCCTGTCCCCGCGAATGTGGCCGTTGCGCGCGAAAGCATCGTTGATCCTCAAGCCGCGCAGCGCTTTTGCCACCGAATGCGGCTCATCGGTGCCCGCGGCCTTGACTGCCTTCAGGTAGTTCAGCGTCGCGGAATAGGTGCCGGCATGGATCATTGTGGGCATGGCTCCGGAGCGGGCAAAGACACGCTTCGAGAACGTGCGGGATGCCTCGTCGCGCGACCAGTAGAATGGGGTGACGAACTTCAACCCCTTGGCGACGTACAGTCCGACGCGGCGAATATCGGTCACGAACATCAGGATGGCGGCGAGCTCGCGCCTGCCGTCGCGCAGCCCCACCGAGTAGCTCTGGCGAATGGCGCGCTGGGTGTCCTGTCCGCCGCTGGCGGAGGCTGCCGGCGCCTCGTTCAGCTGGATGTCCGCGCCCGGCTGACGGCGGCGTCGATGGCCGTTCGCGCGCTATCGAATACGCCCGGATCCCGGTCCAGCACAATCCGCGATATCAGCGACCCAGCCCGCTGAAGAACTGTCGGGTGTTCTCGGCCAGGCTGTCCAGATGATAGCCGCCCTCCTGGACCACGAGCACCGGCCACGGCGTGTCGCCGAGCATGCCGCCCAGGCGGTTGAAGCCTTCCGAGGTTACGGCTACCTGAGCCTGAGGATCCTCCCGGTAGGTGTCGAACCCCAGGGTCACGATCAGCACGTCGGGGCTGAACAGCCGGATGGCGTTCAGGGCCTCGTCCAGGCGGTCGAAAAACGTGGATTCGGGGGAACCGTGAGGCATGGGCAGGTTGATGTTGTAGCCCAGCCCGGCGCCGGTGCCCCGCTCGTCCTCGAAGCCGGTCACCACCGGATAGAAGTTGGTGGGGTCGGCATGTACGGAAACGTACAGGACGTCGCTGCGGTCGTAGAAGAGCTCCTGGATGCCCTGGCCGTGATGCATGTCCGGATCCAGGATCGCCACCCGGGGGAATCGGGTCTGCAGCTCGGTGGCGGCGATCGCGGCGTTGTTCAGGTAACAGAAGCCGCCGGCGGCGTCGCGGCGCGCGTGGTGCCCCGGCGGCCGGCAGACGGCGTAAGCGGCCCGCTCGCCCGCCATCAGGGCGTGGGCCGCCGACACGGCCGATTGCGCCGAGTAATAGGCCGACGTCCAGGTGTGCTCGCCAACCGGACAGCTGCCATCCGCCAGATAGCAGGCGGCTTCCGCCAGGATGCCGCGCAGGGTGTTGGGCGAGCGCACGAACACGTTGGACAGTACCTCGTCGCCCCAGTCGCCCGGCCAGCGCCGGTGGGCAGACTCCAGGAAGCGGATGTAGCCCAGGTCGTGGACCAGCGCGATGGGGCGCATGCCGTGGTCGTCGGGTTCGACGACCGGCACGTCGGCGGACTCGAGGCCTGCCAGTATGCGTTTGGTGCGCTCCGGAATCTCCTGGGGCGCGCGCATCTGGCCGCGGGTCAGGTAGGTCCGGGGATGGTGCTGGTTCTGCGCTGAGTGAAAGAACGCCTTCATGGTCCTTACGACCTCCCGCCAGGTTGAGATGCCGCTCTGCCCACAGGGGGCCCGCCGGGCCCTGCTTCGCTCCCGGTGAGCTTACCAGCCCGCGCCCGCCGGGCGCACCCGGGATGCCGGATTCCGCTCAGGCGCTCGAGCCGGGCAGCAGGGGCCGGATGGCCTTTAGCAGCCGCTGGGCGGACAGCCGGTCGGCCTGGCTGAAGACCTTGCGTATGCGCCCCTGAGGGTCGACCACGATCAGGGCGTCGTTGTGGGTGATGTCGTAGCCCGGTGCCACGCGCTCCGCCAGCGGGTTGGCAATCTCCAGGCGGCTCGACGCCCCGGCGGCCTCGGGTTCGTCGTCCTCCGGCACCTTCCGGTAGGCGATGTGATAGCCCTGCCGGACCACGCGGCGGATGGTCTGGGGGGTGCCGGTCAGGTACTGCCAGTGGAGGTCGTGGGGATCCCAGCCGTATTCCCTGAGAAAGGCGCGCATCTGCGGCGGACCCGTACCCTCCGGGTCCACGTTGAAGGACACCAGCTGGACGCGGTCGCGAAGATGGGCATCGGCCAGCGTGTGCTCGAAGTCGGTCAGGTGCGCCGCGATCAGGGGGCAGTAGGTCCGGCAGTAGGCGAACTGGAACGTGACCAGCCGCACCTGGCCCCGGAACTGCGTGGAATCGACTGGCCGGCCCAGCTGGTTGGTCAGTCCGGTATAGGAGGGTGCCTGCCCGATGACCGGTTCCGCCGGTGCCGGCTGTCCCCGTGCCGTACCGGGAAAGGCGTGCCGGTAGCCGATCAGCCAGCCTGCCGCGCCCGCGAGCAGCACCGCGAAGGCAATGCTGCCGAGCGCCAGGCCCAGCTTGAGCGGAGACTGCGTCATGGATTCGTGGAGCCCATATCACTTCCGGAAGAACGACGGCGAGTTTTCAGCTTAACAGGATTGGACCGGCTACCGAATCGGCGGCCCGAACGGCAAATTACGGAGCGCTGCCGCCCGCTGTTTCCAGGGCCTCGACGGCGCGTGTCTCGACGCCGGGGAGCTCGGCCGCGGCGGCGGACACCACCGCGATCTCTCCGCTCGCCGTCCGGGCTGCCAGTGTGCTCCATGCCTCCGCGCAGGCATGGAGGGCGTCCGCGGCCGCCGCAAACGCACGGTCGCCCGTCAGGCGGGCAACGTCAGCGCAGAACTCTGCCTCCAGCCGTCTGAAAAAACCGCCGCCGGTGCCCGCCTTCTCTACGAACACGGGGATCGCCTGGAGCGCCGCCTCCAGTGAGTCGGCATCGAGCAGCCGCGGCCATCGAGCCAGGTCATCCGCAAAAACCCGCACGCCGTCGAGACCACTGACAATCACTTGCGCCGCGCGCCGAGTGGCCCGATCGAACAGCAGCTCGCCGCTGCGCAGACTGGCCGCCGCGGAAGCAGCGGCGTCCCGCGCCGCCGGCAGCAGCTCCGGCAGCGACTTCGGGAAACGCATGGGGTAGGTGGCATGGCGGTTCGGGCCCAGGAAGCCGTCCGAGCCGTGGGCCCGCATCAAGGCCTCGACCGGAATCTCCTGCACGGCCTCCCGGTCATTGTCCACCACCCATGCCACGCCGCGATCGGTGTCGTAGCCGATGACCACGATGGAATGACGGGTGTTGGAGAGGCGGACCCGCAGATAGGGCAGCTCGGCGATGTCCGCCCAGATCATCACTGGGCGGCCGGCGTCCACCTCCCGGGTGATGCGCCGCCAGCCCTCATCGGCGTCGTCCGCGTGCAGCCGCCGCGTCTCGATCCCCAAGCGGCGGCAGAGATCGAGCTCCATGCTGCCGCTGCGGCCGACGAAGTACACCGGCGGGCGGGCGTCCGGGAAGCGTATGTAGGAAAAGGACAGGCCACCGCCGAGCCCTAACACGAGGCCCTCGCCGGGCGGGCCGTCCCACCCGAGGCCGGCCCATTCCAGAAGGTCCCGTAGGGCGCCCGACCCGCAGTGGCCGCCCATGCGGTGGGGATAGTCGTCAATATAGGCGTAGGCCATGCCGTCTCCAGCGCTAACGCAGTGGCCGTGGTGGTCCGGGCGCGCAAGCTCTGTCCTACCCGTGCGGCCGGTGCGGACGGGTCGATCACCGCCTGGGGACACCGACCCTACCGGGGCCACCGTCGCAATGCTACCGGCGCCGGCATACTCGAGCAAATGTTTGGTTGGGTACGGTTCAGCGGCCGCCGGGACGCTCGTCCGGGACGCCGGCTTTAAACGGCGGCGGCGAGTCCCCAATACAAATAGGCAGCAAATTAATTGCTGCCTATTTATGACCACTGGAGACAGTCGCCAACGCGTGCTGATCACGGCCGTCGTCATGACCGCGGCCGTCATGCAGATCCTGGACACCACCATCGTCACGGTCGCCCTGCCGCACATGCAGGGCCAGCTGGGCGCCACCGCCTCGCAGATCGGCTGGGTGCTGACCAGCTATCTCATATCCTCCGGGATCTTCATGCCCCTGACCGGCTTCATGACGGACCGGTTCGGGCAGCGCAACTACCTGATGGCCAGCATCGCCGGGTTCACGGCGGCGTCGGTGCTCTGCGGTCTGGCCACCAGCATCGATCAGATGGTCTTCTACCGGTTGCTGCAGGGCGTGGCCGGGGCCGGGCTGGTGCCGTCGGCCCAGGCCATCCTGGTGAACGCCTATCCCGCCGAGGAGCGGGGCCGGGCCATGGCCATCTTCGGCGTCGGCGCCATGGTAGGCCCCATCATGGGGCCGACGCTGGGCGGGTACCTGACCGAGGTGCTCAACTGGCGCTGGACGTTCTTTATCAATGTGCCGGTGGGGCTGCTGGCTTTCATCGGTGCCTGGCTCATAGTGCCGGATACCGAACGGCGAGAGCGCCATGCCGACTGGCTTGGGTTCGTTTTCCTGGTGGTGGCGGTTTCGGCCATGCAGTACGTGCTGGATCGGGGCCAGGATCTGGGCTGGTTCGGCTCCCACCGCATCCAGGTGGTGACGGCGGTGAGCCTGTTCGCCTATGTCTGTGTCATTCTGCGCAACTGGGAGATGGGTCCCAAGGCGATCTTCGAGCTGAAGATCTTTCGGGACCGCAACTTCGCCATATCGGCGCTGATCCTGGCGGTGTTCATGTTCAGCATGTACGGCGTGCTGGATCTGCAGCCGCTGATGCTGGAGTCCATACTGGGCTATCCGGCTTTCACCACCGGCCTGGTACTGGCGCCGCGCGGGTTCGCATCCATGGCCTCCATGTTTCTGGCCGGGCGGCTGATTACGCGCATCGGTGCCAAGCCGCTGATCGTCATGGGCATCGCCTGCACCCTGTTCGGCACCCTAGTCACCACCTGGTATACCCCCGACGTGAGTCCGTGGTGGATCATCTGGCCCATCCTCATCCAGGGCTTCGGGCTGGGACTCGTATTCGTGCCCCTGGCGACGGTTTCCTTCGCCACGCTTCCCCCCGAACAGTCCGCAGAGGCTGCCGGGGTGCGCCAGCTGTCGAGGACCGTGGGCGCCTCGCTGGGTGTGTCCGTGGGCAGCGCGGTGATGGCGGACCAGACCCAGACCGCCTGGAACCAGATGGGCGGCCATATCACCGCGTTCGCCGGGGCCGTAAGCCAGTATCTGCGCCCCCTGGGGCTGACCATTCACGACCCCAGGGCTGGTGCCGTGCTGGCCCAGGTGCTTGGCAAGCAGGCGCATTTCCTGGGCATTCTCGACGCGTTCTACGTGATGGCGTGGACCGTGATCATAGGGCTGCCGCTGCTGCTACTGGTGCGCAAGGGCGCCGGCAAGGTTCGGCGGTCCGAGGCCGTGGAAACCTGAAACGAGGCAAGACCGATAACGATGACCGAAAGCAACGAAAATCTGGGACAGCTTCTGGGCAGCACGGCTCGGGCCTGGCGGCTGGCGCTCGACCGGCGGCTGCGGCCCCTGGGCCTCAGCCGAGCGCGCTGGCTGGTGCTCCTGCACCTGGCCAACGCGAAGCAGCCGCTGACCCAGAAGGATCTGGCCGCCCGGCTGGAGGTGGAAGGTCCGACGGTGGTGGGGCTGCTGGACCGCATGGAAGCCGACGGCTGGGTGAGCCGGCGCCCGTCGAATCAGGACCGGCGCAGCAAGCGCGTGGCGCTTACGCCCAAGGCCCAGGACGTCATCCGGCCCATCCGGGCAACCGCCGCCGGCCTGCGCGGCGAGCTGTTCGAGGGGCTCACGGACGCCGAGCTGGAAACCTGCGCCAAGGTGCTCGGCCACATCAAGAAGGCGGCCGAGCGCGCCGATTGACCTCAATGCCAGAGACCGAGGAGCGGAAATGAAGCGAATTGCGACCTGGGGAACAGTGGTAGCCGCCGCGCTCGCAGTGGCCGCCGGCGGCTACTGGTACTACCGCCATGGTCAGTACTACCCGAGCACCAATGACGCCTACGTCAAGGCGAACGTGGTCAAGGTGACACCGCAGGTGAGCGGCCGGGTCGCCCAGATCCCGGTGGGAGACCAGGCCCGCGTTCACGAGGGGCAGCTGCTGTTCCGCATAGACCCGGCGCCGTTCCGCGACCGAGTGCGCGGCGCCAGGGCGCAGCTGGCGCTCGCGAGGCAGCAGGTGCTCGCGGATGACGCCGCGGTGACCGCCGCCCGGGCCGCGGTGGAGGACCGCAATGCCCGGCTCGACAACGCCCAAACCCAGTACCGGCGCGCCAAGACCCTGGCAAAGCGCAACGCGGGTTCCGCCGCCAGGCTGGACAACGCCCGTGCCACCATGGAAAGCGCCAAGGCGGCGCTGCGGCTGGCCAGGGCGAAGCTCCACCAGGCGAAGGTGAAGCTGGGCAAGCGCGGGGACAAGAACGAGCAGGTGCGCCAAGCCAGGGCCAAGCTGGACCAGGCCCGGCTGGATCTGAAGCACACCCGGGTCACCGCGCCGTGCACCGGACAGGTCTCCGGAGTGGGGCTCAATGCCGGCGACGTCGTCGGAGCGGGCCATTCCCAGTTCGCCCTGGTCTGCAACAGCCGCTACTGGGTCTACGCCAACTTCAAGGAGACGGACCTGCCCCGCATCCGTCCGGGGCAGACGGCGGCCATCACCGTGGACATGTATCCGGGCAAGACCTTCCACGGCATCGTGGAGAACGTTAATCCGGCCAGCGGAGCCGCCTTCTCGCTGCTGCCGCCGGAGAATGCCACCGGCAACTGGGTGAAAGTCACCCAGCGCGTGCCGGTGCGCATCCTGGTGGTCGATGGCCGGGCGGACTATCCGCTGCGGGTGCAGACCAGCACCGAGGTGACCATCGACACCGGCACGAAGGCGAAGCCGCTGGGCAGGCCGCGCGGCGACGGGCTGACCAATGCCCAGGCCTTGGACCTGGCCAGGGAAAAGAATCTGGTGGCCGCAACGGAGTGAGGCGTCCCATCAGCGGTTCGGGAGGAATTGCTTCGGGTCCATGGGTTTGGCGGGTAGCTCGAAGTCGCTCGCCGGCAGTGCCTTGCCGCTGATCGATTCCACGCGAAAGCCGCCGCTGCGCAGCAGCCCGCGCTCGCCCTCCGGCAGGCTGTTGCGGAACGCGGTGGCACCGCTGCCGTACAGGCTCTGGATGCCGGAGAGGTAGGCGTCCGTCATTTCCACCACCAGCGGGTCGCTGGTCAGCACGGCCTCCTCCCGGTGCTGCTTGCCCTGCTTGTCCGTCCACTGCAGCCGGTATACGTGCCCCTGGACGCCGGCCACGGTCTCCGATAACAAAAGCGATCGATCGCTTCATCACGCCGGTCCCGCCGTGGTTTCCTGGTCCACAAGTTGCCCCGGCGGGCGACGCATTGCAAGTGCTTGGCAAGCCGTCGGCGGACGCCGGCAAAATACCCGGCCAACGTCCCGGGTGCTATTCAGCGATGCCCGGGCAGCATGCGCCTGAGCACATCGTCCCTGGCGACGAAGTGATGGTAAAGCGCTCCGACCAGATGCAGCCCCAGAGCAATCAGTATCAGGACCGGGAAGATCCCGTGGGTCGTTTCGCCGATCTCCTTGAGCACCTCGCTCCCCGCTCCTGAGCCCACGGTGAGGCCGAAGAAATGAAGGCCGTGATCGCCGTTGACGACCATCAGGATACCGCTAAGCGGTTGCAGCACGATGAGCAGGTAGATGAGCCCGTGGGTGAAGCGGGCCAGATAGCGCTGCCACGCCGGCAGCGAAGCCAGCGACGGCCGTGGATTGGACAACCGCCACAGCACGAAAACGACGGCGGCGGCGATCACCAGCACGCCGACGGTTTCGTGACTGACCATGACATTGGCCTTGGCGGCGCTGCCTTTGGGATAGAGGTCCATCATCGACGCCAGCAAGAACTGAATCGCGACGAGTATCAGGAGGGACCAATGCAGGAACTTGGTGAGTGAACCGTATTGCTCGGTGGTATCTCGTAGGCTCATTCGATGTTCCTTTGCCGCCGCGAACCGGGCAGCGTTGGCGCGTGTTTGGTATTGTGTGAAGTTTAGGGGGCGATGGCCTGTCTTCAAGACAAGGCAGTGGCACCCGCCGGCTGCCGCGCGGCGGGTCCGTCCCCCTTTTCAAGGCTTCGTCGTCCGCCTCGCTCGGCGCTGCGGACAAGGTTCGCTTCCGGCCGCCTGGATCGCCTAAAGTGGCGGCTGGACGGCAATGCGGAGCACGCCCACGTCATGAGCAACGCCAGCCCCGAAAGTCAGTCCCCGCCGGGCCGCAGCGACACGCGGGATTACCGGTCTGCGCTCGCCGACTACGCGGTCCCCATCCGCTGGGTGGGCGGCGCATGCTGGGTACTGGCGGCTGTCGTGCTGCTTTTCTCGACGGGGTTCGTCCTCAGCGGCGAGACGGAGCTTGGCGTTGCCCCGTTCGTACCGACGGTTACGCTGCTCGCTCTCGGCTACGTGCTCCGCGTCACGGCCCGCCGCCTGGGCCAGGGACAGGGACCGGGGCTGCCCACGGTGGTGGGGATGGCGTTCATTGGGGTCGGCGGGGCCATGGTTCTCGGCGGTATCTTCATGGCCGTCGACGACCCGGCCGGCCTCGTGCTGCTGGCCTTTGGGCTGCTCTTCATCGCCGCCGGCTACCTTGCCTGGAAGCTGTTCGCGGCGCCGTCGGGCCGGTAACGCTCGCGCGCTCGCCTCGGCTCGGAGACGGTCTCCGGTGCGCTCAGGTGGCACGCGCACGTTGATCCGTCCCTCGTGGCGCGGCACACTCCCGGCCGCGGAGCGCCACAACGCGTTACAATGCTCGTAGCATTCCAACGCCTTGGGCCGCACCCCCCGCCGGCGGAGCGGCAACGGCGGGCGCGGTTGCCGGGTCCGCGACGGCCGCCTGGAAGCAACGACAAACGCCGGCTGGCGCCGGCCCCGTATAGCTGCTGGCACGGAAGACATGCGTGGAACCCGAAAGAGCCCGCAGCCGCGGTCGGGCCCGATGATTCATCCCACGGCCACGGTGGACGACGCGGCCCGCCTCGACGCCACGGTGCGTGTTGAGGCCCACGCCGTCATCGGCCCCGACGTGGAGATCGGCGCCGGAACACGCATCGGGCCGCACACCGTGGTGCTCGGACCCACGCGCATTGGCTGCGATAACGCCGTCCACGCCCACGCCTGTCTCGGCGACGCTCCCCAGGACAAGGGCTATGCCGGCGAGCCCACCACGCTGGAAATCGGTGACCGCAACATCATCCGCGAGTTCGTCACAATGCACCGGGGGACCACCGAGGACGCCGGGCGCACCCGGGTGGGCAGCGATGGCTTCTTCATGGCATACAGCCACGTCGCCCACGACTGTCGCGTCGGCGACGGCGTCATCATGGCCAACGGCGTGACCCTCGGGGGGCACGTGGAGGTCGGCGACCGGGCCAATCTGGGCGGGCTTTGCGCCATCCACCAGTTCGTGCGCATCGGCCGGCACGTCATGCTCGGCGGCGGCTCCATCGTTCGCAAGGACATTCCGCCGTTCGCCATGGCCTCCGGCAACAGGGCCCGGCTGCATGGGCTCAATACCCGTGGGCTGGAACGGGCGGGCTTCCACGCGCAGTCGATCACCGCGCTGCGACGCGCATACCGAACGCTGTTCCGGTCCTCGCGCCGTCTGGAGGACGCGCTCGATACGCTCCGCGAAGGCGAATCCGCGGCGCCGGAGGTCATGGAGCTGATAACCTTCCTCGAAGGCTCCGTGAGAGGGGTGACACGATGAGCACGATGAGCACGCTGCGCGCGGCGGTGATCGGCGTCGGCTATCTGGGGCGGTTTCACGCCCAGAAATACGCCGCCATGGACGGTGTCGAGCTCAGCGCGGTTGTCGATGCCCAGGCGGAGCGGGCCGACGCGGTGGCGGGGGAGCTGGGTACCGAGCCGTTGACCGACTACCGATTGCTGGCGGGTCGGGTGGACATGGCGAGCGTGGCGGTGCCCACCCCGCAGCACTACGACGTGGCCAGGTACCTGCTCGAGGCCGGCGTTCACGTGCTGGTCGAGAAGCCCATGACCGCTACGGCGGACCAGGCGCGGTCGCTCGTGGAGCTGGCTGCCGCGCGGGAGCGGATTCTGCAGATCGGACACCTGGAGCGGTTCAACCCGGTCATGCAGCAACTGGTGGAGCGTGTGGACGATCCCGTATTCATCGAGTGCGAGCGGGTCTCGCCGTTTCGCCCGCGAGGCATCGACGTGAGCGTGGTGATGGATCTCATGATCCATGACATCGACCTGATCCTGGACCTGGTGGACGCACCCGTGGAGCGGGTCGAGGCGAGCGGGGCGCCGGTGCTGACTTCGCAGATCGATATCGCCAACGCACGAATCCAGTTCGCCAACGGCTGCGTGGCCAACGTCACCGCCAGCCGGGTCAGCCAGAAGAGTGAGCGCCGCATGCGACTGTTCCAGTCCAACGCCTACTTCTCCGTGGATCTCAGCAACGGCACCCTGGACATCCGCCGCCGGGGCGACCGGGAGATCATGCCGGGCATTCCGGACATCGAGAGCGAGCATCTGACGCTGCCCGGCGGAGACGCCCTGGCGGACGAAATCCGTTCGTTCATCAGCTGTGTACGCACCGGCCGCGCGCCGGTGGTCGGCGGCCGGGACGGGCTGCGTGCTCTGGAGGCAGTGGTGGAGATCGGCCGCCAGCTGGAGGCCAACCGCCTGACCCGCGAGGAGTGGAGCCGCCGGTCGGAAACGCCGGACGGAGGTCGGCCGTGATTCCGATGCTCGATCTCACCGCGCAGCTGGCGGAGATGCGCGAAGCCATCGACGCGGGCCTGCGGGACGTGCTGGACAGCGGCCGGTTCGTGCTCGGGCCGAACGTCACCGCCTTCGAGGAGGAAGTCGCGCGCTATCTGGGTGCGTCCCACGCCGTCGGCTGCGCCTCGGGCACCGACGCGCTGCACTTGGCGCTGGCGGGGCTCGGCATCGGCCCCGGGGACGAGGTCATCACCACGCCGTTCACCTTCGCGGCCACGGCCGAGGCCATCAGCTACCTGGGCGCCCGGCCGGTGTTCGCGGACATCGACCCCCGCACCTTCAACATCGACCCGGACTGTATGGAGGCCGCTGTCGGGCCGGCGACGCGGGCTGTCTTGCCCGTGCACCTGTTCGGTCAGCCGGCGGCCATGGAGGCGGTGGAAGCGGTGGCCGACCGCCACGGCCTCTACGTGGTCGAGGATTGCGCTCAATCCTTCGGCGCCACGCGCGGCGGTCGCCAGACGGGGACCATGGGTGTCGCCGGGTGCTTCAGCTTCTTCCCGTCCAAGAACCTCGGCGGCTGCGGCGACGGCGGCCTGATCACGACCGGCTCGGATGCGCTCGCGGCGACGTTGCGCCAGCTCCGGAATCACGGCAGCCGCGAGTACGCCTACCACGAGATGCTGGGTTACAACAGCCGGCTGGACGAGATTCAGGCGGTGATCCTGCGCGAGAAGCTCAAGCGCATCGACGCCTATAACGCCAGCCGCCGCCGCGTCGCCCAACGGTATACGCAAGCGCTTGCGGAGCTTCCGGACGTGGTCACCCCGTTCGAAGGCGCCGGCGGCGTCCACGTCTACCACCAGTACACCGTGCTGCTGCCGGACCGCGATGCCGTGGCCCAGGCACTCCGGGAGGCCGGCGTGGGCTGCGCCGTCTACTATCCCCGGCCGCTGCACCGCCAGCCCGTCTTTGCGGCCGCCGCCGCGAGCGCTGAACTGCCGGTAGCCGAGGACGTCGCGTCGCGCTGTCTGTCTCTGCCCATATTCCCGGAGCTGACCGACACCCAGATCGATGCCGTGATCAGGGCAGTGCGCGCTGCAGTGCTTGGCTGACCCCGACGCCTCGGTACAGGCGGCATTTCGCTGCTATCTTCGAAGTTTCAGAGGCGGGTTGCTCGACGCTGACCCGCCGCGAACGGGGCTCCCGAAAAGCGTATGGACTCACACGTCGGCGGCATCTGCGGACGCCGTGCTCGCTGAGTTCCAGGTGCAGGTCCGGCTCGATACCATGCCGTTGCAGGCACCGGCGGGCGCAGATGAGCGGGCATCCGTCCAGTACCACCACTGGCCTGCCGGACTTGGCGGTGAGCACCAGGCCTTCCACGTCGCCGCCCACCCCCGCGATACAGGACATGCGTCGAAAATCCCGGGATGATTGCACAGCCGCCGCAGAATATCCGTCGCTCAAACACTCGTCCTTGATATTGATTAAGAGGCGACGGTCTCCCTTGGCAGGTCTTCGGGATGGTCGACGGCCTCTATGGGTTCGATGAATCATGGTCACTCCTCGCCGCACGTCGAGCTCGTCCAAGCGACGAGTTGGCGCGCTGACCGGAAGGGGCGTGGTAGCCCCCCGGCTCCCCGCGTGCGCCACTCGCCGTCGGCCGATGGCAATCGATTGCCGCGCCCGTTCGAACGGGGCGTGGAGAGCCTGGTTTTCTGCCGTCACAAGTTCTAAGGTGTTAACCTTAGATCGGAGCGTCCGATCTCGATGGGCGCGTACCCCGGCGTGGTGAACCGTCGCGCGGTCTTGACCGAGGGCTACCGAGGAGAGGAGCGGTCCGAATGCATACAGAGCACTTCGATGTGCTGGTGGTGGGCGCGGGGCTGTCCGGCATCGACGCCGGTTATCATCTGCAGACCCGGTGTCCGAACAAGCGCTACGCGATCCTCGAGGGCCGCGACGCCATCGGCGGTACGTGGGACCTGTTCCGCTATCCGGGCATCCGTTCCGACTCGGACATGTTCACCCTCGGTTACCCGTTCCGTCCCTGGCGCGATGCCAAGTCCATCGCCGACGGCCCCTCGATCCTGCGGTACGTGCGGGACACCGCCCGGGAGTTCGGCATTGACCGGCACATCCGCTTCCGGCAAACGGTGCGCAGTGCCGCCTGGTCCACGCGGGACGCCCATTGGACACTGGAGGTCGACGCGGCGAACACGTCCGAGCCGGTACGCTATACCTGCGATTTCCTCTATCTCTGCAGCGGCTACTACAGCTACGCCCGGGGACACGCGCCGGCGTTCCCCGGCAGCGAAGGGTTTGCCGGTCCCATAGTGCACCCCCAGGAATGGCCCGAGGATCTGGACTACCGCGACCAGCGCGTGGTGGTGATCGGCAGCGGCGCGACCGCCGTGACCCTGGTGCCGGCCATGGCCGATCGGGCACGGCACGTGACCATGCTGCAGCGCTCGCCGACCTACATCGTGTCCCTGCCGTCCGAGGACGGCCTGGCCAACGCCGTGCGCCGACTGTTGCCGGACCGTCTCGCGCACCGGATCGTACGCTGGAAGAACGTCTTGCTGAGCCTGATGTTTTTCCAGTTCTGCCGGCGCTGGCCCGAGCGTGCCAAGCGGCTGATACGCAGGGGTGTGGCCATGCAGCTGCCCGAGGATTGCGCCGTGGATACCCATTTCAGGCCCACCTACGATCCGTGGGACCAGCGGCTGTGCATCGTGCCCGAGGGGGACTTGTTCAAGGCCCTGCGCGACGGGCGGGCGTCGATCGTAACCGACCGCATCGACCGGTTCACGACCGGCGGCATCCGCTTGCAATCCGGCCGGGAGCTGGCGGCGGACATCATCGTCACGGCCACCGGCCTCAAGCTGGTCGCCTGCGGCGGCATCCACCTGGATGTGGACGGCCGCACGGTGGATCCCGGCGAGTCCTTCAGCTACAAGGGCGTCATGCTCAGCGGGGTGCCCAACATGGCGGTGTGCGTCGGCTACACCAATGCCTCGTGGACGCTGCGGGCGGATCTGACCTCCCGCTATGTCTGCCGGCTGCTGAACTACATGGACCGCAAGGGCTACGACCAGTGCGTGGCGCGGCTGCGCGACCCGGACATGGAGTCGCAGCCGCTGCTCAATCTGACCTCGGGATACGTCCGGCGCAGCGTCGACGAATTTCCGAAGCAGGGCAGCCGGGCGCCCTGGAAGCAGCATCAGAACTATCTGCTGGATCTGCTCAGCCTCAAGCTCGGCGCCGTGGACGACAGGGCGCTGGAGTTCTCCCGCCGTCCCGACGATTCCGCGGAATCGCTGAAACGGACCGCGTAACCCGGCATCGGGGCATGGTCCCGTGCCGCTCCCGCGTCCGCCGCAAGGTGGGCAATCGTTCATCGCGGTTGAGCTGCTGCTACGGTAACCTCTCGCCGGAGTTGCAGGAGTGCCGAAGATGGGAGAGGGGGAGCGATGGCAGCAGTCAGCAAACGCCACACCGCGCTGCTGGCGGGGTTCATCGGCAACGTGGTGGAGTGGTACGACTTCGCGCTCTACGGCTACATGGCGGGCATCCTCTCCGGCCTGTTCTTCCCCGGGGGAAACGACACCGCATCGCTGATCGCGACCTACGGCGTCTTCGCCGCCGGCTTTCTGATGCGGCCCCTGGGCTCGGGGGTGTTCGGCTGGCTGGGCGATACGATCGGACGCAGCACCACCATGCTGATTTCCGTGATCATGATGGCGCTGCCCACCTTCCTGCTGGGCTGTCTGCCCACCTATCACGCCGTCGGCAACTGGGCACCGGTGCTGCTGGTCCTGGTGCGCCTGGTCCAGGGGCTGTCCGTGGGCGGCGAGTTCAGCAGCTCGGTCACCTACCTGGTGGAGACGGCGGACGACGACCGGCGCGGCTACGCCGGCAGCTGGGCCAACACCGGCAGCATGGTCGGCATGCTGCTGGGGTCCGGCGTCGCGGCAGCGCTCACCAGCCTGCTCTCCCATGGCGCGGTCCACGGCTGGGGCTGGCGGGTGCCGTTCCTGCTGGGCGGCGTCATCGGCGGTGTGTCCATCGCGCTGCGCCGCCGGCTGCCTCATTCCAAGCACTTCGAGCGCCATCACGACGAGCGCCCGGAGACGTCGCCGCTGCTGCAGGCCTTTACCACCAACGGCCGGCAGATGGCCCAAGCGATCGCCTTCGCCTCGGCGTACGGCGTCCTGTTCTACCTGCCGCTGGTTTACCTGCCGGAGTGGCTGCACACGGAAACCGGCATGGCCCGGGACCTGGCGCTGCGTATCAATACGGCGGCGACGGCCTTCCTGCTGCTGCTGATCCCGGTGTCCGGCTGGGTGGGTGACCGCCTGGTGCGGCGTACCCATTTCATCGCCGGCGCCATGCTGGCCATGACGGTGCTCGCTTTGCCGCTGTATGCCTGGCTGGCGGGCGACGGGCTGTGGGGGGCGCTGGCCGTACAGTTCGTGCTGGTGGCGCTGCTGGCCGTGCCGCTCGGCTCCGCGCCGGCCATGTTCGTGGAGCTGTTCCCGGCCGCCGATCGGCTGTCCGGCTACTCGGTGGCCTACAATCTCGGTCTGGGGGTGGTTGGCGGTGCGACGCCGATGTTCGCCACCTGGCTGATCCAGGTAACGGGGCTGTCCACCGCGCCGGCCGGGCTGCTGACTGCCGTCGCGATGGTCGCTTTCCTGGTCATGCTGTGGATTCCCGACGGTAGCCGGGAGCCGCTGCCCTGATCGGCTCGTGACCGCCTTGGCGACTTATCGGTGGGACACCGCACTAGGGAAACACTGAAGTATTCCCTAGCCGGCAGTGAGCAGCCCGGCCAGCAGGGTGGCGATGCCGAGAAACGAAAAGAACCCGGCAATATCCGTGACCGTGGTGAGGATGATCGACGAGGACTGGGCCGGGTCCTGCCCGACGCGCGTAAGCACGACCGGAACCAGCGTGCCGGCGACGCAGGCGATGCTCATGGAAAGCACCATGGCAATGGCGATGATCAGCGCCAGCCCCCAGCTGCGGCTCCAGACATAGACGCCCGCGGCCGTGGTGAGGGCGACCACGATTCCGTTCAGCAGACCGACGCGACATTCCTTGTACAGCAGCCGCAGCCACTGCCGAATGCGGACCTCGCGCAGCGCGAGTCCGCGCATGGTGACGGCGAGGGCCTGGGCGCCGGCATTGCCGGATTGCCCCGCCACTACCGGCAGAAGTACCGCCAGCGCGGTGAAACGGGCGATCGTGTCTTCGAACAGGCCCACCACCGAGGCCGCCAGGAACGCGGTCACCAGGTTGATTTCCATCCACAGCAGACGTTTCCGCACCGCGAACCCCACGGGGGACAGCGCATGCTCCTCTCTGCCGACGCCGACCATGGTCTGCAGGTCGGCGCTGGTCTCTTCCTGCACGGTCTCAAGGAGGACCTCGGACCGGATCACCCCGAGCAGACGGCCCCCCGCATCCAGCACGGGGAGTTCCTCGACGCGGGACTGTTCCAGGCGCTGGACCACTTCCTCCCGCGGTTCGAGGGCGCTGACCATCGACGCCGGAGGGCGCGCCAAGGCTTTCAGGGTGACGGCCTCATCCGCCAGGGCCAAGTCCTGGAGGTCGACTGCGCCTTCCAGCCTCCCCTGCGCATCCACCAGGAAGACGAAACGTACGCGGCCCGGGCGGCTCGAGCGACGCAGATGATCCAGTGACTCGGCGGCCGTCATTTCGGCCCGCAGAGCCATCACGCGGGCGTCCATCAGCCGGCCGGCACTGTTCAGGGGGTAGACCATGAGCTGCCGGATCTCCTCGGCCGCTCCGGAGTCCATCAGCGACAGGCATTGTTCGCGCTCGGCGGCCTCGAGTCGGTCGAGCAGTGCCGCCGTGCGGGCCGGATCCATGGCGGTCAGCAGCCGCGCCGCCGCCGCCTCGGGCAGCTTCAGGAGCAGACCTTCGGCGGCGTCCGGGAGCAGGTGCTCCCAGACGGCGGCCAGCACGCCGGCCGTTTGATCGGACAGCGCCGGAATCACGGCCTCCGCGGGCAGCATCTCGATTTCCTTTGCCGCCTCGCGAGGAAAATCCCGCAGGAAGAGGCGGTTGAGGGCGTCAACGGCGGGATCGACGGTCATTGAGTCACTCCTTGCCCGGCCCCGATGCGGTGTGCCGCGGCGGGAGCAGGGACAGCGATCCCTCGATCAGCCGTGACAGACCCAGCCAATAGGCGTCCAAAAGCTCCAGGAGCGTCTCGCCGAACACGGAGCGCGAGCGCACGTCCGCTGCGGTCCGCTCCGCATGGCGCAGCGCGGCGTAGTGAGCCACGCCGAGAAATCGGCCGTCGCCGGCGAGCACCGGGCGCGCGTTGCATTCCATCCACTGCCCGTCGTCCGCCGCGGTGCTGAGATCGGACCGGGCCGCAAGGGCATGCGGTGCGGGCTCGACCAGGCGGTCGATGGCAAGGTCGCTCGGTGCCCGGAGCAGATCGATGCTCGCAATGCGCCCGATCAGCCGCTGATCCCGGTCCACCACGAACAGGAAGCGCTCCAGCGTCTCGGCGTCCCGCTGCAGCCGCATCCACGCGTCGTAGACGCTGATCCCCTCGGGCAGCGTTGCCGTGCCGGGCTCCATCCATGCGCCGATGGTGGTCGCCGGATAACGCAGCAACAGGCGCACCTTGAAGGCTGCCCGGGCCGGCAGCTGGCCGAGCAGCGTCTCCGTCAGCGACGCCGGCATTCGGCGCAGCACCGCCGCCGCCGCGGCTGCCGGCATCAGGGGCAGGACGGCCACCGCCAGGCTCTCTCCGGCCAGCTCGAGACAGCGCCCGGCATAGAAGGGGAGCATCGCGGCCAGGACGGGGGCGGAGAGCCGCGGGGGAACGTGACGCAGGTAGGTCGCCGCGGCGTCCGTGCCCAGCTCTTCGAGGACCTGGGCGGCCGCCTCGGGGTGGCGGCGCAGCAGGCTCAGGGTCAGCTCCGAGGCGTCACTCACTGGCGTCCTCCCGTATCAGCAGGGTGCAGGGGTGCTCGCTGAAGTACCGGCCCGGTACGGCCACCAGGCCTTCCGCGGTCTCCAGGGTCACGGAGTGGCGGCCCATTTCCACTACCCGACCCTCTAGCTCGCCGATGCGGATGGCATCGTTTTCGGCGAAGCGGTGCTGCATTGCGCGTACGCCGAGGAGGTTGCCCACCAGGGCCTGCGCCCCGAGCCCGAAAGCCAGCGCCGCGCCCCCGGCGACCGCACCCGCCAGGATCCCCAGCAGGACCACCAGGAAGGTGATATCCAGACCCACCACGTCGAGGGCGATGACCGCGGCCGCGGCCAGAATGGTCGCCTGCGTCGCATAGCCCAGCAGCGCGCGGTATTCGATGCCGGCGGCTGCTGCCGCGCCCACCACGCCCTCACGAACGTGCTGGCTGATCACGACGCCGGCGATCACGATCAGGCCCGCCAGAAGGACGCCGGGTACATAGCTGAAGAGGGAGTCCAGCCAGGACGTCAGGATGCGCAGTCCGAGGACCTGCGAAGCCGCCGCCGCGAAGGCCAGCAGGGTGACCCAGAATACGATCCCGCCGAGGAAGCCGGGCTGCAGCGTATTGCCGTCGCGTGGCGCCGGAGTGCCGGGCAGCACACGGGGGATGAACCACCCCAGGCCGCGCACCGTTCGCACCGTGACCGTACGCAGCACAGCCGCCGCTACCCAGCCGGCGAGCAGCAGCAGCAACGCCGCGACAAGTTGCGGCAGGTAGCCGAGAAACGATTGCAGCAGGTGGGAGAGGCCCGCCTCAAGGGTATGAATCCAGCTCCCCTGTTCGCCCATGCGATCCCCATCCGGGCATCCAGGCCACGGCAGGCCCATAGCTGCAGCGTAAACCGGCACCGCGGAATTGACCACCGGCTGATGCAGCCGGACCGGGTATGACTCATGCCGTTCCAGCCATCCCTGTTAGACTCTGACGGACGGCAAGGGAATGCGCCACTGTCTATTCCGCGTCGCCGCGGTGGCGGGGCGCGGTCCGCGAATGCGCCCGACAACCGGATCGACAGGTATCATTCCGCGAATATCAACCTCACCGCATGACAGCTGCCGGAGGGTAAGTTATGGCGAAGTTTGGTGTGGGACAGCCGGCGACGCGCGTCGAGGACGCCCGACTAGTGACCGGTCACGGCCGGTACCTTGACGATATCGTCCTCCCGGAACAGCTGCATGCGGCCGTGCTCCGCTCGCCCCACGCACACGCTGCGATCCGCTCCATCGACACCGCCGCCGCCGAGCAGGCGCCGGGCGTTGCGGCGGTCATCACCGGCGCGGATCTGGCACGCGACGGCATCGGCGATTTACCGTGCCTGGCCCAAGTCAAGAACCGCGACGGCACCAGCCGGGCGGACCCGAAGCGCCCGGCCCTGGCCCGCGAGCGGGTGCGCTACGTGGGCGATCCGGTGGCCATGGTCGTTGCCGACAACGCCTGGCAGGCCGAGGAGGCCCTGGAACTGATCGACGTCGACTACGACATGCTTGATGCGGTCACCGACACGGTCGGCGCGCTGGAGCCGGACGCGCCGCAGTTATGGGACGAAGCGCCCGGGAATCTCTGCTTCGACTGGGAGAAGGGCGACGCCGGGGCCACGGAGCGCGCCTTCAGCCAGGCCGACCGGGTGGTGTCCGTGGAGCTGGTCAACAATCGCGTGGTCGCCAACTCCATGGAAACCCGGGGCGCCATAGGCTCCGTGGACGAGGCGGGCCGGCTGGTGCTGCATGTCTCCAGCCAGGGCTCGCACCTCATGCGCAACATCCTGGCCGGCCACGTGTTCGGCGTCTCACCCGAGGAGATGCACGTGATCACGCCGGACGTGGGCGGCGGCTTCGGCATGAAGATCTTTGCGTACCCGGAGTACGTGCTGGTCCTCTACGCCGCGCGCAAGCTGGGCCGCCCGGTGAAGTGGATCGGCGGGCGATCGGAGGCCTTCCTGGGCGACGCCCACGGGCGGGACCACGTCAGCCGGGCAGAAATGGCCCTGGATGCGGAGGGGCGCTTCCTCGGCATGCGGGTGCGCACCGTGGCTAACTTGGGTGCCTACCTGTCCAATTTCGGGCCGTTCATCCCCACCGATGCCGGGGCCGGCATGCTGGGCGGCTGTTACCGCACGCCCGCCATCCACGTATCGGTCCGCGGCGCGTTCAGCAACACCAGCCCCACCGACGCCTACCGCGGCGCCGGCCGCCCGGAGGCCGCCTATCTGCTGGAGCGGCTGGTGGACAAGTGCGGCCGCGAGACCGGCCTGGGGCCGGTGGAGATCCGCCGCCGCAACTTCATCACCAGCGAAGAGATGCCGTTCACCACGGCCCTGGGGCTCACCTACGATACGGGTGAATTCGCGCGCAACATGGACGACGCCATGGCGCTGGCCGAGTGGGAGGGCTTCGAGGAACGGCGTCGGGCGGCGCAGGCGCAGGGAAGGCTGCGGGGCATCGGTATGGCTACCTACATCGAGGCCTGCTCCGGCGGCGGCCCCGAGGCGGCCCGGGTGCAGGTGGGCGCGGACGGCGGCGTGAGCGTGTTCGTCGGCACCCAGTCCAACGGCCAGGGCCACGAAACGGCTTTTACTCAGCTCATCTGCGAGCGATTCGGCCTCGAGCCCGAACAGGTGACCATCGTCCAGGGCGATACGGACCGGATCGCCACCGGGTCCGGTACCATGGGCTCGCGGTCGATTCCGGTGGGCGGCTCGGCCGTTCGCAATGCTGCCGACAAGGTCATCGTCAAGGCCGGGGAAAAGGCCGCGCAGATGCTGGAGGTCGCCCCGGCGGACGTGGAGTTCCGGGAAGGAAGCTTCCGGGTTCCCGGCACCGACTTGCAGAAGAGCTTCCTGGAGGTGGCGCGCTTCGCCGATCCCGGTGACGGCGCCGCCAGCTTCGACGAGGACGCGGACTGGGCGCCCGAGACGGCCACGTTCCCCAACGGCACCCATATCTGCGAGCTGGAAGTGGAGCGCGACACGGGCCGGGTAGCGCTGCTGCGCTACACGGTCGTGGACGACTTCGGCAACGTGCTCAATCCCCTGCTGCTGGAAGGACAGGTGCACGGCGGCATCGGACAGGGCGTTGGACAGGCGCTACTGGAGCACTGCGTCTACGACCAGGATTCCGGACAGCTGGTCACGGGCAGCTTCATGGACTACACCATGCCCCGGGCGGACAATCTGCCGCCCATCACCTTCAAGCTGAACAGCGTCCCGTCGACCACCAACCTGATGGGCATGAAGGGCGCCGGCGAGGCGGGGGCGATCGGCGCCCCGCCGGCGGTCATCAATGCCCTGGTGGATGCCCTGGGTGTGGGGCACGTGGACATGCCGGCCACGCCCTATTCGCTGTGGCGGATCATGCACGAGTGAACCGAATACGTTCCTGTCCACGCCGCCCAGACTCCTAGGCGCGTCGCCGCTGCGCGGCCGCCGGCTGTGCGGTGCCGGCGATTGCCTTGGCGGCGGCATCCCAGAGCAGGCGGCGCAGGGACAGTGATTTGAGTCCGGCCGCTCCGCCGGGGATGCCCTGCAGGTCGAGGGTTCCGACGAAGTGCCGGACCGGCGAGGAGGGCGGCGACGGCGATGAATCGACGGGTGGGTGATTGGGAGGGACAGGGCCGGGGCGGCCGGCGTTCGGCTCAGCCGGTCAAGCCGCTCCACTTGAGGCTCCGGTCCCGCAGCGAGCCGGCCAGGGCGTCGTCCCGCGCCAGCGCGCTGGGCTCGTGGGGCCGGCAGTCCGCGTAATAGAGCCCGCTCTGCCGGCCGGCATCGTCAGACGTGGCGCAGTGGACCGAGGTAGCCGCGCCCTCCTCGGTGGACCGCATGAACAGCCGGATGAGATGGCGTATGCCCCAGGGCACGCCGCGCCACACATCCGAGGCGATGACGCCGGGATGCAGCGCATAGGTCGTCACGGCGGTACCCGCCAGCCGGGTGGCCAGCTCCCTTGCGTGCAGGATGTTGCAGAGCTTGCTGACGCCGTATTCCGGCATCCCGGTGGGGGAGCGGGTGGGACGGCGCAGCGCCTCCCAGTCGATGGCCTTGACGCTGTAATGAGCGTGGCTGGCCACGTTGACGACGCGGCTCGGTGCCGATTCCCGCAGCCGGTCCAGCAGCAGCTCGGTGAGCACGAAGTGACCCAGGTGGTTGATGCCGAATGTCCGCTCGAACCCGTCGGCGGTGGTACCGCGGGAGGCGGCGAGACCGGCATTGTTGATGAGCGCGTGCAGCGGCTCTCCGGATTCCAGGAACTGTTCGGCGCCCGCCCGCACGGAGCCCAGGTTGCCCAGGTCCAGATGCAGGAAGCGGGCCTCGCCGCCCATGCCCCGGATGTCGGCCAGGACGCCGGCGTGGCGTTCTTCGCTGCGTCCGGCCAGGTGCAGACGCGCGCCCAGCCGCGCCAGGGCCAGGGCCGTGGCGCGTCCGATGCCCGTGTTGGCGCCGGTGATGAGTACCGTTCGGTTTTCGACATTCATGGCCGTGGTCCTTCCGCGGCATTCAGCTCATGTAGAGCCCGCCGTTGACGTTGATGGTCTGGCCGGTCATATAGCCGTTGCGGGCCAGCATCACGGCCACGTCGGCCACCTCCTCGATGGCGCCGAAACGACCGACCGGGATGCGGTCGGGCCGCGCCTTGGGGTTGCCGGCGATCATCTCGGTTTCTATCAGCGCCGGGGCGATGGCGTTCACCGTGATGCCCTCGGCGGCGAGGATGGAGGCGTAGGAGCGGGTGAGGCCCAGTATGCCCGCCTTGGAGGCCGTGTAATGCGGACCCACGATGCCGCCGAGCTGCACGGCGGCTGAGGACATGTTGACGATGCGTCCCCAGCCAGCCTCCCGCAGACCCGGCAGCACCGCCTGGGTCACCAGGAATACCGATTTCAGGTTGACGTCTATGATCTCGTCCCAGTCCGCCTCCGTGATCTCGTCGGGGGTCTGGGGATGGGCGATGCCGGCGTTGTTCACTACGATCCCCGGATGTCCCAGGGCGTGGGTGACGGTCTCCACCATCCGCGCCACCTCCTCCGACCGGGCCACGTCGGCCCCCACCGCGAGACAGCGGCGACCCATGTCCTCGATCCGGGACCGAACCTGCTCCGCGTCGCGCTCGCGGCTGCGATAGTTGACGGCCACGTCCGCGCCCGCCTCCGCGAGGGCCAGGGCCACGGCCCGCCCGATGCCGCGGCTGCCGCCCGTAACCAGTGCGACTTTGCCGGTGAGATCCGCTGTATAGGTCATGGCCGCAGCTCCTTCAGCTCCGATAGGGCCGACGTGGCATCGCCGTTCCCTTCATTGTCCAGGTTGCGTCGCTGCGGGGAAATGCAACGCTCGCCGGCCACCAGGATAACTGCCTCGCGCCGCGGCTGTTACCACCGATGCGCCCACCTTGCCTTGACACCCATCAGAACCTAAGGTAATTACCTTAGTAAGACGCTCGACGATTGCCAGCCACCATCGGAGCTCACGCATGAGGTACGCGCATCTGATCGTCGCATCCCTGCTAACGGTAGCAATGTCCGCCCCAGTCGCGGCGGCGGAAGCTGCCGGCGCACCCCTGCCGACCTCCGAGGTCGGCGATGTACTGGTCTACAAGGACAAGTTCGTCACTGTCGACTGCCAGCGGTGGGAGGTCATCGACCTCGACCGCGACGGGTACCGCGTCAGCCGATGCGGGGATTTCCTGGCTTTCGCGGACAGGTCCACCGGCCGGCTGTTCAAGATCGTGACCGAGGCCGGAGACAAGCTGGTGCGCTTCAAACCCGGCCTGCCCACGCTCTCGTTTCCGCTGTCCGTCGGCAAGCAGTGGAGTGGGGAGTACGAGGGCTATACCAACGCCGACGGCGCGGTCTGGTCGGGGGATACCTACTGTGAGGTGAAGGCGAAGGAGGATGTGCAGGTGGCCGCGGGCACGTTCACCGCCTATCGCATCGCCTGTCGGGACGACTGGACTGCCGGGCCGTTCTCCGGGGTGTCCAGCTCGCGGACCTGGTACTCGCCAAAGGTCGGTGCCGTCGTGAAATCCGTTAACGATCAGGACAGCAAGTGGGACATGGAGCTCCAGTCGTACAGCAGTAAGTAGCCCTCACCGTCGCTCGCGGCGGCGTGCGGCAACAGGGCGGAGGTGCCCGTCAGACGGCGCCCGGCCGTGCGGCGGCTGCCGGACAGCCATCCCGGAGGAGGAAAGATTCATGCAGGTAACGTGTCGTTCCATCGCGCGTGCGGCGGTGCTGACCGCCGGCCTGATCCTCAGCTTGACAGCGGGCGCGCAGGTCCGCGGCGGCAGCGTGACGGTCGGTGTCGAGCAGGACATTCCCGGCTTCGACCCGCTCGTCATCGGCATCTACGATACCGGTGCCATGGCCGCGGCGGCGGTGCTGTTCGACACGCTGACCCGCCTGGACGACGACGGAACGGTGCAGCCCCGGCTGGCCACGTCCTGGACTCACTCGCCTGACTTCAAGACCTGGACGTTCAAGCTCCGCGAGGGCGTGAAGTTTCAGGACGGCACTCCCTTCAACGCCCAGGCCGTGGCGTCCAACTACCGCCGCATGATCGACCCGGACAACCACTGCGCCTGTGCCTTCTACCTCAGCGCCATCGCCCGGGTGGAGGCGGCCGACGACATGACCGTCGTCTACCACCTGCGCAACCCGTCGGTGAAGCTGCCGGCGCTGCTTTCACCGCCGACGGTGACCAACGTCTTCCACTCGCCCGCGGCAATCAAAGAGCGCGGCAAGGACTACAACCGCCATCCCGTGGGCACCGGGCCTTTCCGGCTGGTCAGCTGGCAGTCGGGTGGGGAGCTGGTGTTCGAGCGCAATCCGGGGTACTGGCGGAAAGGCCATCCCTATCTGGACAAGGTGGTGGTGCGGCCCATGCGCGATCCGAATGCTCGCATGGCTGCCGTGCGCGCGGGCGACGTCGACATCATCTGGCACGACATCGCCGACGACGTGGTGAAGGCGCGCGCCGATGACAGCCTCACGGTGCGGGAGTTCCCCGCTTCGGGCGTGTCCGCCGTGGTCTTCAACTTGGAGAAGCCGCCGCTGGACGACGTCCGGGTCCGCCAGGCCCTGCGCTACGCGATGGACCTCGAGGCGTTCACTCAGTCGTTCATGCACGGCCTGATGTCGCCGGCGACCGACCCTTACGGGCCGGGCTCCGGCTTCGAATGCCGGGACGTGGGCGCTCTGCACTATGACCCGGCCAAGGCCAGGACGCTGCTGAAGGAATACGGGAAGCCCGTGCGGTTGCGTTACATGGTTACCGCCGAGCCACGCGGCCAGGCCGTCGGCCAGATCTTCCAGGCCTTCTGGGAGGCCGTGGGTGTGCGGGTCACGCTCGACCCCGTGGACCAGACCACATTCGTGAACAGATCCTTCGTGGGCGACTTTCAGATCGGCGGCTGGCGCATCATAGACCTGGCGGACCCGGACCCGCAGATGTATGCCGACTTCAGGACCGGCAGCGTGGTCAACATCTCCAACTACTCGAACGCCAAGGTCGACCGGCTGCTGGAAGAGGCCCGGAACACTGCCGACACGGACCGACGCATCGCCGCCTACTGCGACATCGCCCGCGAGCTGAACCACGACCTGCCCTGGATCTGGGTCACCAACAATCACTACTTCTCTATCGCACGGATAGGGCTGCGGGGCGTCCACAAGCAGTACAGCGACGTGGTCGACGTGGCCGACGCCTGGTGGGCGCAGGACTGACATGGGCTGGAGACTGGCTGCGTTCATTGGCCGCCGGCTGCTGTACCTGATTCCCATCGTGCTGGTGGTCACGGCGCTGACCTCCGCCCTCGGCGCCATGCTGCCGGGCGACGTGGCGGTGAGCATGCTCGGCACCCAGGCCACGCCGGCCAAGGTGGCCGCGCTTCAGCACCAGCTCGGGCTGGATCTGCCGCTGTGGCGACAGTACGCCAACTGGCTGGGGGGCTTGATCACCGGCGACTTCGGCGTCTCCTACCGCACCGGCGAGCCGGTGCTGAGCGCCATCGCGCAGCGCCTGCCGGTCACCGCCGAGCTGATGGCGCTCGCCGAGCTCGGCGCGCTGGCCCTCGGCGTACCCCTCGGCATGCTGTGCGCAGCGCGCCGCGACACGGCCGTGGACCGGCTGGTGACCGCCGGCGCCTTCGGCATGCTGTCGATGCCGCCCTACCTGCTGGCCGTGGTGCTGACGTATTTCCTCGCGGTGCTCTGGGGCGTGCTGCCCTCTTCCGGTTATGTGCCCCTCGCCGACGCGCCGCTGGCCAACCTGCGCAGCATGGCACTGCCGGTGCTCTCCCTGGCGCTGGTCGAGTGGCCGCCGCTGGCGCGGGTGCTGCGCTCGGACATGATCACCACTCTGCGCCAGGATTTCGTGTTGATGGCCCGCGCCAAGGGCCTGTCCCCGCTGCGGATCCTGTTCGTGCACGCGCTCAAGCCTTCGTCCCTGGCCCTGGTGACGGTGATTGGTCTGAATCTGGGGCGACTGATTGGCGGAGCCGTGATCGTCGAGGTCATATTCGGCCTGCCGGGCATCGGTCAGATGCTGGTTGATGCCACCCTGACCCGCGACTTCATCACCCTGCAGGGCGGGGTCGTGTTCGTGACCCTCGGCTTCGTGCTGATCAACATCACGGTGGATATGCTCTACGCCGTGCTGGATCCGCGGGTGCGCCATGGCAGCGCCTGAAGCCGTGGCGGTTCCCGCCGCCGACACCGACACCGCGCGGCCGCGCCCGCGCGGCCTGCCGTGGCGTCTTTACGGAGCGGGCTTCTGGATCGCCGCGGCCTGGCTGGCGGTGGCGCTGGCTGTGGCGGCGGGCGCGGACCTGCTGCCGCTGCCCGATCCCGACAAAATGGACCTGTTTGCCCGCGCGCAGCCGCCCGGCGGTGCCCATGTGCTGGGTACTGACGCTCTAGGCCGGGACCTGCTGGCCCGCGTGATTCACGGTCTGCGGGTGTCACTGGCGGTTGGTTTCCTGTCACCGTTTATGGCGGTCGCGCTGGGTGGGGCGCTGGGCCTGTGGGCGGGCTACCGGGGCGGCCGGGTGGAGTGGGCCATGATGAGCCTGGCCGACGTGCTGCTGGCTTTCCCGCCGCTGGTCCTGGCCCTGGTCCTGACCGCGTATTTCGGAACGGCGCTCATCAACATCATTCTGATCCTGGGACTGCTGACGGTGCCGGCGGCGATCCGGGTGGCTCGCGCCGTAACCCTGGCCGTCGCACAGCAGGAGTACGTGACCGCCGCGCGGGCGCTGGGTGCCAGCGATTTGCGCATCATGCTGCGCGAGATCCTGCCCAACGTGATCGTTCCCATGACCGCCTTCTTCATGGTCGCCATGGCAGTAATCATCGTCGCCGAGGGTGCCCTGAGCTTCCTCGGTTTGGGCGTGCCGCCGCCGATGGCCAGCCTCGGCAGCATGATCGCGGCAGGGCGCAACAACCTGGAAAGCGCGCCCCACATCGCCTTCGTGCCGGCGGTCGCCATGTTCCTGACGGTGCTGGCTCTGAACCTCGTGGCTGACGCGCTGCAGTCCCGGAGCGACCCGAGCCAGGGGGCCGCATGAGCGCGCTGCTGGAGGTCGAATCCCTGCGCGTGACGCTGCCCAGCAGCCGCGGGTCGGTCCGGGCGGTGGACGGGGTCGACCTCGCGGTGGACGCTGGGCGGGCGCTGGGCGTCGTCGGCGAGTCCGGCTCGGGGAAGACCATGCTGTCTCGGGCCATCCTGCGGCTGCTGCCCTCCGCCGCGCGGGTCGACGGCCGTATTGCGCTGCAGGGCCGCGACCTGCTGGCGTTGGATCGCCGTTCCCTGCGGGCCCTGCGCGGCCGGGAGATGGCCGTGATATTTCAGGATCCCATGACCTCACTGAATCCGGTGCTCAATGTCGGCACCCAGATCGTCGAGACGCTGCGCGAGCACTTCGGTACGCCGCGCGGCGAGGCCCTGGCGCGTGCCGCGACCCTGCTGGACTCGGTGGGTATCCCCGAGGCGGAACGCCGTTTGCGCCAGTTTCCCCATCAGCTCTCCGGCGGAATGCGCCAGCGCGTGGCCATTGCCA
>Ga0209918_1000405_pt1 | contig 28617 bp, 32 predicted proteins | sample SalPonD_shore_MG_FD_185712 | JGI IMG/M metagenome (GOLD analysis project Ga0209918, IMG submission 185712) | Salt pond soil microbial communities from South San Francisco under conditions of wetland restoration - Salt Pond MetaG... | ecosystem: Environmental > Aquatic > Marine > Intertidal zone... | reverse complement strand
CAAGATGCCGCTCCCACAGGGCTCTCACGGTTCGCGGCAAGATGCCGCTCCCACACCGCTTTCACGCGGCCATGGGGTCTTGTGGGAGCGGCATCTTGCCGCGATTCCTCACCCCATCCGGTAAATGCGATCCAGGGCTTCCGCGCCGTTTACGCTCACGTCCAGGTCCTTGAGCAGCCCATCGGCGAGGCCGTAGATCCAGCCATGCACGGCGAGCGCCTGGCCGCGTTTCCACGCGTCCTGGACGATGGTGGTATGGCACACGTTCCTGACCTGGGCGGCCACGTTGAACTCGCAAAGCCGGTCCGCCCTCTGCTGCCGGCCCAGGGCCTCGAGCTCCGACTCGTGGCGGCCGTATACATCCTTGATGTGGCGCAGCCAGTTGTCGATCAGGCCGAGCTGCTCGTGCCCCATGGCGGCGTTCACGCCGCCGCAGCCGTAGTGACCGCAGACGATGACGTGTTCGACCCCCAGGCTTTCCACCGCGAACTGCAGCACCGACATGCAGTTCATGTCCGAGTGCACCACCACGTTGGCCACGTTGCGATGCACGAACACCTCGCCTGGCTCCAGCCCGACGATGGTGTTGGCTGGAACGCGGCTGTCCGAGCAGCCGATCCAGAGGTAGTCCGGCGCCTGCTGCTTAGCCAGGCTCGGAAAGTATCCGGGTTCGTCCTCGGTGATGCCCCGCGCCCAGCGGCGGTTGTTCTCCAGCAGCGTGCGGATGCTCACGTTTGTCTCCTCACTCCCCGGAAGCGCCGCGGATAAAGGACGCCACGTCGTTCTTGAGCTTCTCGTGGGAAGCCGGGTCGATGTACATCATGTGACCCGCCGGGTAGTAGGTGAGGTGGATGTGGTCACGCAGTTCCGGTTCGAGTCCCAGGTGACTGACGGTGTACTCGGTGGCGAAAAATGGCGTAGCCAAGTCGTAGTAGCCGTTAGCGATCATCACCTTGAGATGGGTGTTGGTGCTCATGGCCTTGCGCAGGTCCTCGGCCACGTTCACGTATCCCTGGCGGTCGCTCTCGTCCCACTTCCACTGGCGGTTCACCTCGCCGCTGAGGATCTCGTAGTTGCGGTCCTCGTCGAAGTTCAGTTCGCGGCGCACGTAGTCGTTGAACACGGCGGTGTAGGGCCCGAAGATCGCCGTGTAACTCGGATCGTGCTCGAAGGTCTCGCCAGCGGCGTCGGAATCCATTCCTTCGAAGCGGCTGTCCAGCCGTCCCACGGTGCGGCGCTGATCGCGCAGCAGCTCCTTGGTGAAGCGGAAGATGTTGATGCGCAGGTTGGTCTCGCGGATATAGTCCTCGGAAAGCCCGGTGAACCGGTGCAGGCCTGCCACCACCTCCTGTTTTTCCGCCTCGCCGAGTTGGTCGCCCTTGAGCAGTGCCGGCCCGTAAGTCTGGAGCGCGAACCGGCGCGCCTGGTCCAGGAAGGCGTTCAGGTCATCGGGTTTGTCCGGCAGCGCGTCGTGGTACCAGGCGGTGGCCGCGAAGCTGGGCAGGAACAGTACGTAGGGCAGGTCGTTGCCGGTCTGGAAGCTGGCGGTCTGGAAATTGAGAATGCTGGAGACCAGCACCACGCCGTTGAAGAACATGCCCTGCTCCTGGGCGTATTCCACCAGACCGGCGGCACGCGTGGTGCCGTAGCTCTCCCCGGCCAGGAACCGCGGCGAGTTCCAGCGCTCGTTTTCCGTGGTCCAGCGGCGGATGAACTGGTAGACGGACTTCATGTCCTCCTTCACGCCCAGGAAGTCCTTCGCCTTGGCCTCGCCCAGCGCGTGGCTGTAACCCGTGCCCACCGGGTCGATGAACACCATGTCGGTGACGTCAAGCAGGCTCTGGCCGTTGTTCACCAGCTCGTAGGGCGGCGGGTCGGGCTGCTCCGGCTTGGCGAAGGTCACCCGGCGCGGGCCGAAGGCCCCCATGTGCAGCCATACCGAGGACGAACCCGGTCCGCCATTGAAAGTGTAAGTGACGGGCCGGTTTTCCGGGTGGTCCACGCCCTCGCGGGTATAGGCCACGTAGAAAATGCTGGCCGTGGGCTCGCCCTTGTCGTTTTTCAGGTGCACCGTGCCGGCGGTGGCCTTGTAGCGGATGGTCTCGCCGCCGATGGTGACCTTGTGCTCGGTCACCACCTGGCGCTCCGGCGGCGGCGCTGCCGGCTTGGCGCCGGACTTCGATTCCTCGGCGCGGGAGACCCCCGCGGTGAGCGCCAGCGCGCAGAGACCGGTCAGCGCCAAGAAGGCGATGCGGCGCGGAACGGGTCGAGCGGCGGTCAATGCAGGCATGTTCGATGTCTCCAGGGCTTCAGGATCCGATCCGCCGCCGGAGGCGGTGCCAGGCGCCCCTGCCCGCGGTGACCGCGAGAAAGCTGAGCGCCGCCACCAGGACGATCACCGCCCCGGCGGGCAGGTCCGGCGAGAAGGAAAGCGCCAGTCCGGCGCAGTTGAAAGCGGCCCCGAGAGCGCCGGCCAAGAGCATGATGCGGCGCATGCTGCCGGCGAACTGGACCGCGATCGCGGCAGGTATGGTGAGCAGTGCGATGACCAGAATCAAGCCCACCACACGGATCAGCAACACCACGGTGAGCGCCACCAGGCAAAGCAGCAGCAGGTAGTAGAACGTCACCGGCACGCCGCGGGCCCGGGCGAATTCCTCGTCGAAGCACACCGCCAGGAACTGCCGGTGGCAGGCCAGTGTGATGGCGACGATCACCGCGTCCAGTAGCCCCATCAGCCAAAGGTCCGCGTGGCTCACCACCAGGATGTTGCCGAACAAATAGCTCATCAGGTCGGCGTTGTAGCCGGGGGTCATGGAGATGAACACCAGACCCACGGCCATGCCGGCGGCCCACAGCGCCCCGATCAGGATGTCTTCCTGCTCGTGCCACTGCATGCGGATCCAGCCGATCAGCAGGGCGGCCAGCACCGCGCTCACCGCCGCGCCGGCCAGGGGCGCCGCCCCCATCCAGTAGGCCACGCCCATGCCGCCCAGCACCGCATGGGCGATGCCCCCGGCGAGGAAAGTGATGCGCTTGAGCACCACGTAGCTGCCCATCACCGCGCAGCCGATGCTGGCGAGCAGCCCGGCGATCATCGCGTGCTGCAGGAAGCCGTAGTGGGCGAGCGCCTGGAAGAAACTCATCCCGGCACGTTCCCGTGGTGGTGGCCGTGGCCGTGCACCATGCGCAAAGGCTCCCCGTAGAGCGTCTCGATGGTCTCGCCGGTGAGTTCGGCGGTGCGGTGCGTGACCAGGGTGCGGTTCACGCAGGCCACCCGGTCCACGTAGCCCGATATGAAGCCCACGTCGTGGGACACCACCAGGACCGTGCAACGCTCGGTGAGCGCCTTCAGGTGCTCGAACAGCGCGGTCTCCTGGCGCAGGTCCACGTTGGAGGTGGGCTCGTCCAGCAACAGGATCTCGGGCCCCGAGGTCAGCGCGCGGGCGATGACGGCGCGCTGGAGCTGGCCGCCGGACAGCGTGGCGATGGGCCGCGGGGCCAGCTCGGCGATGTTCATCTCGGCCAGTGCCTCGCGCGCCGCCTCCCGGTCCGCGCGCCGCCAGGGCCCCCACTGCAGGCCGCCGCCCAGGCGCCCCTGGAGCACCATCTGCTCCACGCTCAGCGGGAAGTCGCGTCGGAAATGGGCGAACTGGGGCACGTAGCCCAGCCGGGAGCGGACCTCGTCAGGGTTGCCGCCCAGCACCCGCACCGAGCCCCGGTCGGGCCTGAGCAGGCCCAGTATCAGCTTGATCAGGGTGCTCTTGCCGGAGCCGTTGGGACCCACCACGCCCAGGAACTCGCCGCGTTCAACCGACAGCGACACGTCAACCAGCACCCGCGGGCCGTGGTAGCTGAAACTCACGTTCTCCAGCTCGATCACCGGGGGCATGGCTGCTCCAGGTTCGCCGCGATGGTGCGTGCGGCCTGTTCCAGGTTGGCGATCAAATCCGGCGCCAGCGGGTCCAGCACCACCACGCGCGCGCCCACGGCGCGCGCCACCTCGGCGGCCGCCCGGGGACTGATCTGGGGCTGCACGAAAATCGCGCAGGCGTGCACGGCGCGGGCCCGCTCAATCACCCGGGCCAGGTGCCGCGCCCCGGGAGACTTGCCCTCGGCCTCGATGGCCACCTGCTCCAGCCCGTAGGCATCCGCCAGCGCGCTCCACGCCGGATGGTAAACGAAAAACGCCCGGCCCCGCGCCGGCGCCAGCGAGTCGCGGACACGTGCGTCCAGACCGTCCAGATCGCCGAGCAAAGCCACCGCGTTGGCCCGATATCGTTCCGCGCCCGCCGGGTCCAGCCGGACAAGGGCGTCGCGGATGGCTTCCGTCATCGCCGCCGCGCTCCCGGCCGAAGTCCATGCGTGCGGGTCGGCCCCGGCGCCCGGCAGGGTGACCACGGCCAGCGACGGGAAGGTGGCGCGCAGCCGCGGCAGCCAGCCGGTCTCGAAGGGCATGGTCGTGGCGAAGTACGCCCGGGCATCGGACAGCATCGACAGTTGCCGGGCCGTGGGCTCGTAGGCGTGGGGATTGGCGCCGGCGGGCAGCAGGGTGTGCACGGTCACGCGATCGCCGCCGATCCGCGAGACCAGGAAGCTCACCGGCGCCACGCCGGCGAAGACGTCCAGCTCCGCGCCCGCGGCCGGGCCGGCGGCCAGGGTCAGCAGGACGAACGCAACGCCCACCCGCTTCACCGGAGCCCCTCCCCAAGGTGCCGATGGACGGCCTCAGCGGCGCTCAGGACGGCGTTGACGCTGCGTGGGCTCATCGGCCCGCCCCGGGTTGCGGGCCGATCAGGCGGAGTTGGGGGTGGTCAGGCGCCATGAGCGTCACGATATTGCATTTCGGGCCGGATTTCGCGGCGGGGTCGCCGCTCCCACACGGCTCTCATGATTCCACTGGACCCCGTGGGAGCGGCATTTTGCCGCGAACGCTGGCGGTCAGTACCCCAAGCACCGCGAGGGTCCAGACGATTACCGCTCCCGATGGCAGGTCAGCCAACCCCGACACCACCAGCCCCAGCCCGTAGCCGGCAGCGCCCAGCAGATACGAAAACGCCAGGCGCCGGCCACCGGTCCACCCACGCGTCGACAGCGCCGGCATGATCAGGGTGGCGAACACCAGATAAACGCCCACTAGCTGCACGGACGCGGTCACCGTCACGGCGAACACGGCATAGAACCCGATGGGGCCGATCCGGTCGCCGAACCCAAACCAGGTCGCCAGCACCGCCGCGTACACGATCAGGATGGGCCAGAGCGTGGAAAGGTTCACCCACAGGATCTGGCCCACCAGCAGGTCCTTAAGGTATTCGCCGCCGTGGGGATTGCCCGAAAGGAACAGAATGCTGGCGGTGGCCGCCAACACGAACATGGCGCCGATCAGCGCCTCCTGGATGCGTGGCCAGGCCCGTTCGGTGACGTTGAGCAGCCCGGCGGCCAGCAACGCCGCCACCACGGCGGAAATCTGTACCGCCCAGCCGTGGTGCGCCCAGCCCAGGGTGGAGGCGATGGTGACGCCAAGTCCAGCCACCTGGGCTACCGCCAGGTCGATGAAAATGATGCCGCGCCTGAGTACCTCCCGGCCCAGGGGCACGTGGGTGCTGACCACAAGCAGGCCGGCGAGGAACGCCGGCCCGAGAATGGATACGTCGAGCACCGACCAGTTCATTTCGCCACCTCTTCCAGCCGGTCAAGCGTCACGTCGTAGAGCCCGAACAGGTCGTCCGCGCCCTCGGCGCCGCCCACCGTGTAGGGCAGCACGATGGCGGGCACGCCCAGTCGCTCGGAAAGCCACTCGGAAGGTTTCGGGTCCTGGTAGGGCGCGCGGATGATCGCCGCCGGCGGATTCGCCTTCAGGTCGCTCAAAAGCTCGGAGAGGTGCGAACTGGTAGGTGGCACGCCGGGCTTGGGTTCCAGGGTGCCAGCGTAGTCCATGTGCAGCCAGCGCAACAGGTAGGAAAAGCTCACGTGGTGAGCCACCACTCTCAGGCCCCGCAGGGTGCGGGCGCGCTGTTCCCACTTCTCCGACGCCTCGTCCCAACGTTTCTGGAAATCAGACAACGCCGAATCGTAGTCAGCCGCGTTGGCGGCGTCTATCTGCTTCAGTCGCTGCGACAGCGCGCGGGCGATGAACTTGATGTTGCGAGGGTCCAGCTGGACGTGCGGATTGCCCTCCGGGTGGATGTCGCCCTGGGCCCGGTCGATCTGCGAGGGCACCTCGATCTTGCGCACCTGGTCGGCGGCCAGGAAATAGCCCGGCTGGCCCGGCTGCACCTTCGAGTTGGTGGAACGGCGCAGCAACAACGGCAACCAGCCGATCTCGAGCTGCGCCCCGGAACACACCAGCAGATCCGCATTGCGCACATGCGCGATCAGGCTGGGACGCGCCTGGATGTAATGCGGATCCTGGTGCGCGTTGATGGCGGTGTAGGTTTCCACGTGGCCTGCCCCGAGCTCCTCGAGCAGCGAAGCCCAGTCCGGCTCGCAGGCAAACGCCTCCAGGGCGCGCGCCGGGGAAGCCGCGGCGAAGGCCGCGGCAAGGATCATTGCGGAGAGAATGGCTTTCATGTCTGGCTCCTTCAAAACTGGTGCGCGGGGTGCGCGCCCATGGTCGCGATGTACTGGATGAAGAACTGGTTGTCGGTGACCGGCGTGGAATCGTCGCGGGTAAACTGGAAACGCACCTTGCTGAACTCGCTGTTCTGCCACTGCAGCACCAGGCTATGGCGTTCCGGACTCAATCCCAGGGGATCCAGCGGGGTGCCGGAAAGCGCGGTCCCCACGCCGTCCGCATGCAGGCGGTCGTAGCGGTATCCGGCGCTCCAGTGCGGCGCGAACTGGTAAATGCCCTGCAGGTACCAGCCATTCTGGTCGCCGCTGTAAGGCACGCCGCCAAGGTCGCCGTCCTCGCTGCGCGCGAAGTACTCTCCCTGCAGCTTGAAGTTGCGGTTTCGGGGATTGCCGTCGGGCGCCCACTTGTATACCGCGTCGGCGATCCACAGTTTGCTCTCACCGACGAACGACGTGCCGTCGGACGCAACGCGGCCCGCGTCCACGTCCGCGTGGAGATAGGACAGTCCGGCCGCCCAGCTGTTGGAGATGCCGATGTCGCCGCCGGTGTGGGCAAACAGGGTCCAGGCCCCGGCGCCGGCGCCGGGCTCCGCGTTGGCCGGAAATCCGCCTCCCTTGAAGGCCTCCGCGCCGACCAGGAGGAACGTGTCGGTGGGTGCCAGCCAGCTGACCTGGACGCCGTCGTCGCGATAGTTCCTGCCCAGGAAGGCCTGGTACGGCAGGGGGCGGTCCGTGAACTCGTCGGCATGGGGGTGGAAGCTGTTGAGATAGCCGATGTCGGAGAAGAAGCGCCCGCCCCGCACCCGCAGCCCCGCGGGCAGGGTCAGAGTCTGGAGGTAGGCCTCCTCCAGTTCCACGCCGGTCTCCCCGCCCTCATCGTGCAGCGAGAACGTGACGTTGCCGAAGAATCGGTCGTCGATGTTCGAGTACATGTTGAACTCGGACTCGCCCAGCGAGAACCCGGGATCGCCGGGGCCGGATTCGGGCCCCACGATGAAACCGGGAATGGCGTAGTCCTCGCCACCCACGTCGAAGTCCCCGTAACTGCCCACCAGCACCGCGTCAATTCCCGGATTCAGGGCACTGAGGGGCGTGGCCTGCCTGACCGGCTGCATGGCCACCTCCTCCGCCGTGTCACGGGCGTCCTCGGCGGACTGTTCCGCACTCGAGGCCTGGTCCCTGGCCTCGGCCACGGCCCTCTCGGCGTTGTCGAGACGCTGCTCGAGCTGCTCGATCCGGGCCTCGTAGTTGGTTTTCATCTCCTCCAGCATCCGGCGCAGCTCCTTCACCTGCTGCGCCGGGTCTTCGGCGGCATGCGCCGTGGCGGCCGCCTGGACGGCGAGCGCCGCCCACAGGCTTACGATCAATCGAAAACGCATGGGTCGTCTCCCTTGCACGCGACAGCGGCCGCGCGTGCGTCGCCGCACGCGCGGTTCATTCATCGGGCGATCAACGGGAGGCGGGTGGTGCCCGCTGGGAGGGGCTGTGTCCCCGGTAACTTATGACGTGTGCGGTGGGTGCCGGCTCGCGGGCAGCCACCCGGAACTCGGCGACCCAGTGGAACTCGGTCGCGGCGGCGGACGCTCCCAGGGAGTGCCCGGTAACGCACAGGTTGCAAACGGTCTGCGACGGGTGGGAGGCCTCGTCCACGGCGTGGGCGAGCGCCATTGCCTGGGCCGCCGCCAGCAGCAGCGCCAGCAGCAGTCGTACAACCGGCCGAGTGGTCAGGACACGCTTCAAGTCAATTCAGTTTCACCGAGAGCCGCTTGGCCTCGTCGCGATAGATTTGCGCATCGTTCTCCTGAAAGCAACAAACGACGATGCGCTCGAAGTCCTCGCGCCGGTCGTCCATGGCCTCGAGCGCGATGGCCGCGGCTCGGTCCGGCGGGAAGCCGTAGGCTCCGGTGCTGATGCACGGGAAGGCGATGCTCTTCACTCCCTGTTCCCGGGCCAGCGCGCAACTGTTCTCGTAACAGGCCCGAAGCAGCCGGTCCTCGTCCTGCTTGCCGCCGTTCCAGACCGGCCCCACGGTGTGGACAATCCATTCGGCCGGCAGATCGAAACCGGGGGTAATGCGCGCTTCGCCGGTGGGACAGCCGCCGAGCTCCGCGCAGGCTTCCCGGAGCCGTGGCCCGGCGGCCCTGTGGATGGCGCCGTCCACGCCGCCGCCGCCCATGAGCCGCGAATTGGCAGCGTTGACAATGGCGTCCACCTCCAGGCGGGTGATGTCGCTGACGACCACTTTCAGCGTGCCCCTCATGAGTCGTGCTAGCTTGCGAACATGGGCTGGATTCTAGCACCGCTGGTTTTGTTGATTCTTGCCGCCTGGCTCTGGTACGAGAACGTCGGTGCGCGGGAGTACGCCGAGTCGGTTGGCCGGGCGGCCTGCAAGCGTCTGGGCGTGCAGTTTCTGGACGACACCGTCAGCCTGCGCCGGATGCGCCCGGGTCGCGCGCGCAGCGGACGCGTGACGCTGTTGCGCGAATACGCCTTCGAGTACAGCCCGGACGGGCTGGAACGGCGCCGGGGTCGCTTGATGCTGCGGGAAGGCCGTTTGGAATGGATTGAAACGCAGGAGATGCCCGGCAGGGAATACCCGGGGGGTTAGGTTTCGCGGCAAGATGCCGCTCCCACAAGGCTTTTCGTCGGCGTGGGAGTTCTGTGGGAGCGGCATCTTGCCGCGAACCCCATCGCCCGCATACGCGGGCTTGCGATCCTCGATCAACGCACATCCCTATGCTGTCGAGGATGACCTCATTCTTTCACTCGATCCTCGATCAGCGCACATCCCTGTGCTGTCGAGGATGACCTCATTCTTTCACTCGATCCTCGATCAGCGCACATCCCTGTGCTGTCGAGGATGACCTCATTCTTTCACTCGATCCTCGATCAGCGCACATCCCTGTGCTGTCGAGGATGACCTCATTCTTTCACTCGATCCTCGATCAGCGCACATCCCTGTGCTGTCGAGGATGACCACCTCCTGTGGTCACTTGACGACCTTGAGGTGGGCCCTGCCGGAAGGCTTGTCGCCACCGCCATCGTCGTCCGGCGGAGTGGGCTTGTCCTCGTTGGGGAACAGCATGCCCTGGCCGTTCTCCCGCGCATACACGGCCAGCACCGCGTCCACCGGGATGCTCACGGCCTGGTTCACGCCGCCGAAGCGCGCGTGGAAGGCGATCAGCTCGTTGCCCAGCTCCAGGCCCCGCACCGCGCTCGAGGACACGTTCAGCACCACCTTGCCGTCCTGGATCGCGCTGGCGGGAACCTCAACGCCCTCCGCGGAAGCGTCGGCCAGCAGGTGCGGCGTGAGGCCGTTATCGGTAATCCACTCGTAAAGCCCGCGAATCAGATACGGGCGATTGGACGTCATCGTGACTTCCGAGGACATGGGGACACTCAATCGCGCATTTCCCGCTCGCGTTCGGTCATGCTGCGGCGGAACGACTCCATGGCGAACATGCGCTCCGCGTACTCCTCCACGGCGCGCGCCTGCTTGGGGAGCTGGATGCCGTAACGGTCCAGGCGCCACAGCAGGGGCGTGATGGCGCAGTCCACCAGGGTCAACTCATCGTTGAGAAAGTGGCTGGAGGCCGCGAAGGCATCCGCGCTGGCGGTCAGGCTGTCGCGCAGGATCTTGCGCGCACTGGTGGCGCGGGCGCCCGTCGCCGTCTCCAGCGTGTCCGCCAGCGAGTACCAGTCGCGCTCGATGCGGTAAAGCGCCAGGCGTGTCCTGGCGCGCGACACCGGGTCCACCGGCATCAGCGGTGGATGGGGATAGCGCTCGTCGATGTACTCGGTGATGACGCCGGCGTCGTAGAGCACCAGCTCCCGGTCCACCAGCGTGGGCACATTGTTGTAGGGGTTCAGATCGATCAGGTCCTCGGGCGGCCTGTCGGGATCCACGTCGACGATCTCGACGCCGATGCCCTTCTCCGCGAGCACCATCCTTACCCTGTGGCTGTGTATGGAAATTGAACCCGAGAATAGGGCCATGACGGAACGACCTTTGGATGTAACAGCCACTGAAAGGATCTCCCAACTGCCGGGGGGCAGCTAATAGTGCGTCCGACGATTCCCCGGAGCCGGGCGGCGCGCAGCCCATGCCCGCTTGCCTACCGGGATGCCCCGGGAACGGACTGTCCGGGGTCAGCGCCCCATTGTACCGTACGCCCCCCGGCCCGATGTGCCCGGCGCCACGTCACCTCAATGAACGTCTTTCCAGTATTCGTGCTTCAGGAGCCAGGCCAGGAGCGTGAAAATGACGACGAACAGCAATACCCAGATACCCATGGACTGGCGCTTGATCTTGGCGGGCTCGCCGACGTACTCGAGGAACGTGGTGATGTCCCGCACCGTCCGGTCGAACTCCTCCGGGGACAGCTTGCCCGGGCTTGCCATCTTCAGGCCCACCAGGTGCTTTTCCTTCATCCCCTGTTCGTTTTCGACCGTCTCGTAAACCGGGACCTGGATGCCCTGCAGCTCCCAGAGCGGGTTGGGCATGGCCGCCTTGTCGAATATCGCGTTGTTCCAGCCCAGCGGCCTGCTGGGATCCACGTAAAAGCTCTCGAGGTAGCTGTAGATCCAGTCCACCCCGCGCGAGCGCGCCACCAGCGACAGGTCGGGCACGTCCTTGCCCAGCCAGGTGGTCTGGTCCGAGGCGCGCATGGCGTTGGTCATCGGGTCGTAGATCTTGTCCCCGGCGAACATCAGGTTCTGCTGAACCTGGTCCTGGGTCAGGCCGATGTCCTCCGACAGCCGCACGTAGCGCATGTACTTGGCCTCGTGGCAGCCGGAGCAGTAGCTCATGAACAGCTTCGCGCCGCGCTGGATGGAAGCCTGGTTGCCCAGGTTGGTGAAGGCGCGCTCCCAGCCGACGGCGCCCTCGCCGCCCTCGGCGGCCGCGGCGAGACCGGGAACGGTCACCGCAACCAGCATCAGCACTGAAAAGATTCGATGGCCCTTCATTTGTCAGTCACCCTTTCCGGCACCGGCTTGTGGCTGTCGAGTTTCGTGTAGATGGGCATCAGCAGGAAGAAGGCGAAATAAACCACGGCCAGGATCTGGGCCCACATCTTCATGGTGGCGTTGGCCGGCTGCGAGCCGATGTAGCCCAGACCGATGAAGGCCACCACGAACAGCGCCAGTGCGATCTTCTGGATCGGGCCGCGGTAACGGAACGACTTCACAGGGCTGCGATCCAGCCACGGCACCAGGAACAGCAGCAGGATCGCCGAGGCCAGCGCCGAAACGCCGCCCAGCTTGTTCGGGATCGCGCGCAGGATGGCGTAGAACGGCGTGAAGTACCACACCGGCTTGATGTGCGCGGGGGTCTGCAGCGGATTGGCCGGGTTGAAGTTGTCCGGCTCCAGGAACAGTCCGCCCGCCGTGGGCCAATAGAAAATGATGAAGGCGAACGGGATCATGAACATGCCCACCCCGAACAGGTCCTTGACCGTGTAGTAGGGATGGAAGCGCACGCCGTCCAGCGGTTTGCCCTCCCCGTCCTTGTGGTCCTTGATTTCCACGCCGTCCGGGTTGTTCGAGCCCACCTGGTGCAGGGCGGACAGGTGCAGGATCACCAGCACCAGCAGCGCCAGCGGCAACGCCACGACGTGGAAGGCGAAGAAGCGGTTGATGGTGGCGTCGGCCACAACGTAGTCGCCGCGTATCCAGGTCGCCAACCCCTCGCCGACGCCGGGAATCGCGCCAAACAGCGAAATGATCACCTGCGCGCCCCAGTAGGACATCTGACCCCACGGCAGCACGTAGCCCATGAAGGCCTCGGCCATCAGGAGCACGTAGATGAGCATGCCGAAGATCCAGATCAGCTCGCGCGGGCGCCGGTGGGAGCCGTACAGCAGGCCGCGGAACATGTGCATGTAGATGACGATGAAGAACGCGGAGGCGCCGGTGGTGTGCATGTAACGCAGCAGCCAGCCCCAGTCCACGTCGCGCATGATGTACTCGACGGACCCGAAGGCCTCCTGCGCGCTCGGCTTGTAGTTCATGGTCAGCCAGATGCCGGTGACGATCTGGTTGACCAGCAGAAGCAGCGCCAGCGAGCCGAAGAAATACCAGAAGTTGAAGTTCTTCGGCGCGTAGTAGCCGGCCATGTGCTTCTGCCAGAACTCGCTGACCGGCAGCCGGTAATCCATCCACGCCAGGAACGCGTCCCAGCGGTTCCGCATCTGGTTCGCAGCCTTGGCCATCTATCAAGCTCCCTTGGGATCCTCGCCCACGAGGATGCGGTTCTTGTCAATGTAATGGTAGGGGGGAACGACCATGTTCAGCGGCGCGGGAACGCCCTTGAACACGCGCGCCGCCAGGTCGTACATGGAGCCGTGGCACGGGCAGAAGAACCCGCCCAGCCAATCCGGGTTGTAAGGCTTGGCCCCCGGCTCGGGCACGTACTCGGGAGAGCAACCCAGGTGCGTGCAGATGTTCACGAAAACGAAGTACTCGGGCTTGATGGACCGCTGCAGGTTCTGGCAATAGGACGGCTGCTGCGTGGTTTCCTCGGACTTCGGGTCGCGCAACTGGTCGTTGAGCTTGGGCAGCGTGTCCAGCATGCGCTGGGTGCGATGCACGACCAGGATCGGCTTGCCGCGCCACTTGACTCGCAGTGCCTGGCCCTCGGCCACCTTCGAGACGTCAGCCTCGACCGGAGCGCCCGCCGCCCGTGCCTGGGCGCTGGGATTCCAGGACTTGATGAACGGGACCGCCAGGAAGCCGACGCCCACGGCGCCGACGGCGGTGGTGGTGAGAGTGAGGAACCGGCGCCGGCCGCGGTTCACGCCGTTGTCTGCCATGCGGATGTGCTCCGAGTCTCAGACGGATTGTTCGGGTTGTTCTGCCGCCACGCCGCCAGCCCGCGACGGTGCGGCAAATCTTCCGCGCACGGAAATCTCCGCGAGTCGGCGCCTCGCGCCGCCGGTTCGCGGCCTTCCGCCACGGGAGCTTGCGGTACCAGGCGGGCGGCGACACCGGGGTCCGACCGCGCGGGCCGCGATTTTCGTCTCGGCACACCACCCGTGCCACAAAAGCGCCTAGGATGTAAGATAACGCCGCTGCCGTCAAGCTGCCTCGGGCCCTCGAGCCCTTCATTTGTCAGTACATCACAGCCACGCTTTTCCCCGGAAAATGAAGAACGCCAAAGATCTCATGCGCTTCCTGTTGAAGTGCGCGGTCGTCGGCCTGGCCGCGGCCTTCGTGCTGGTTTGGTGGCGCCCGCAATTGATCGGCCTGGGCGGCAGCGCGGCCGTGGTCCACGTGCACGACGGGCGCGCCGGGGAAACCGACCCGCCCGCCCCGTCGAACATGAGCGAGGCGGTACTGAGTTTTGCGCCGGCGGTAAAGCGCGCCGGCCCCGCGGTGGTCAACATCCACGCCGCCAAGATCGTCGAGGAACGGCGCAACCCCTATTACAACGACCCGCTGCTGCAACGCTTCTTCGGGAACCGGGGCATGTCGCCGCCGCGCCGGATCCTGGAACGCACCTTGGGCTCCGGCGTCACGGTGAGCCCGGACGGCTACATACTCACCAACCACCACGTCATCGAGGGCGCGGAAAAGATCCAGGTGGCATTGCACGATGGCAAGACGCTGCCGGCCACCATCGTCGGCACCGACCCGGATTCGGACCTGGCGGTGCTCAAGGTGGACGCCACGGACCTGCCCGCGATCACCCTGGGCGACGCGGATAATTTGGCGGTGGGCGACATCGTGCTGGCCATCGGCAATCCCTACGGGATCGGCCAGACCGTCACCATGGGCATCGTCAGCGCCACCGGGCGCAGCGAGCTGAACCTGGCCGTGTACGAGGATTTCATCCAGACCGACGCGGCCATCAACGTGGGCAACTCCGGTGGCGCGCTGATCGACAGTCACGGCGAGCTGGTGGGCATCAACACGGCGGTGCTCAACCGCGACACCGGCGCCCAGGGCATCAGTTTCGCGATTCCCGTGGGCATCGCGGAATCGGTGTTCGAGGACCTGGTGCGCTACGGGCACGTGCGCCGCGGCTGGCTCGGTATCTATTCGGCCACGGCGGCGACGGGACAGGACAGCAGCGTTTCCGGCGTCCAGGTGGCGGCGGTGGAGCCCGGCGGCCCGGCGGACAAGGCGGGCATCAAGCCCGGGGACTTGATCACGGCCATGGAGGGCAAGCCGGTCAACGACACCCACGCGCTGATGTACTGGGTGGGCACCCTGGATCCGGGCACGAAGGTAACGCTGACCGTCATGCACGACGGCGCCAGCCACGACGCCGAGGTCAAGCTCAGTGAGCGGCCCCCGTTGCAGACGCAGCCCGCGCCGGCGAATTCGAACTAGGATTCGCGGTCTCGCCAGAGACCACCGCACCCCTGCCAAGGCGTGCTTCCCTCACGATAGGTCCCGAGCCTCGAGTCCCGGGTCCCGGCTTCTCAGGCGTTGGCGACCGCGTCGCGGCGCTCGCCGTGGCGCTCGGTGGGCAGGCGCCTTACCCGCGCCCCCAGCGCGGTAAGCTTTTCCTCGATGCACTCGTAGCCGCGATCGATGTGATACACCCGGTCCACGGCAGTGTCCCCGTCCGCCACCAGGCCGGCGAGCACCAGCGAGGCGGAGGCCCTCAGGTCTGTGGCCATCACCGGCGCGGCGGTGAGATTCGCGACCCCGCGCACCACGGCGGTGTTTCCCTTCAGGTGGATGTCGGCGCCCAGGCGCTGCAGTTCCTGCACATGCATGAAGCGGTTCTCGAACACCGTCTCGGTAATGGTGCCCGAGCCTTCCGCCACCGCGTTGAGGGCGGTGAACTGGGCCTGCATGTCGGTGGGAAACGCCGGGTAGGGCGCGGTGGTGACGTCCACGGCGCGTGGCCGCCGGCCCTGCATGTCCAGGGTGATGGTGTCCGCGTCGATCTCCAGGTGGGCGCCGGCCTCTTCCAGCTTCTCGAGCACCGCCTCCAGTGCCGCGGGCCGCGTGCGCTTGACGCGCACCCGCCCGCCGGTAATGGCGCCGGCCACCAGGTAGGTGCCGGTCTCGATGCGATCCGGCAGTACGTTGTACTCGGTGCCGTGGAGCCGGTCCACGCCGTCGATCACCAGGGTGTTGGTTCCCGCGCCATCGATGCGGGCGCCCATGCTGGTGAGAAACTCCGCCAGGTCCACCACTTCCGGCTCCTGGGCGGCGTTCTCGATCACGGTGGTGCCACGGGCCAGCGCCGCCGCCATCATGATGTTTTCGGTGCCGGTGACCGTCACCGTGTCCATGACGATGCGCGCCCCCTTCAATCGCCCGGCGCGGGCCTTGATGTAGCCGCCCTCCACCGTCACGGTGGCGCCCAGCGCCTCCAGGCCCTTGATGTGCAGGTTCACGGGACGCGTGCCGATGGCGCAGCCGCCAGGCAGTGACACGTCGGCCTCGCCGAAGCGGGCCACCAGCGGGCCGAGCGCCAGGATGGAGGCGCGCATGGTCTTGACCAGGTGATACGGCGCGTAGAAACGGGTCGCCGGACGCGGGTCCACCTGGATGTTCATGCGCTCGTCCACCACGAGTTGCACGCCCATCTGGCCCAGCAGTTCCATGGTGGTGGTCACGTCGTGCAAATGCGGCACGTTGCCGATGGTGCACGGCTCGTCGGCGAGCAGCGTGGCGGTGAGGATCGGCAACACGGCGTTCTTGGCGCCGGAGATCCAGACCTCGCCGTCTAGTGGCTTGCCACCCGAAATAAGAATTTTCGCCATGCTGTCTCCTAAACCATCCCTGGTGCGCTGTCCGGCCCGGCCATCCCTGGCCGGTCGCTCGCCGCGCTGCGAAGTGCCACCGGCACTTCGGTCACGGCTCGCCCACCCGAAATAAGAATTTTCGCCATGCCCTCTCCTACGCCCCCTCGAACTCGGCCGGAGTGTAAGTCTTGAGCGACAGGGCGTGGATGTCTGTGCCCATGCGCTCGCCCAGCGCCCGGTACACGCGCCGGTGGCGCTGCAGGGTGCGCATGCCCTCGAACGCCTCGCTCACCACCACGGCCTCGAAATGCACGCCGTCGTCGCCGCTGACCCTGACTTCGGCGCCCTCGAGGCCGTTTTCGATCAGTTGCTGGATCGCTTCCGGATTCATCGGAGAATCATACTACCGGTGGAAAATGGCGGGATTCTGGCATGGTATCGGAACGACGGCGGGCATGAAACGCCGCTGGCGGGCCGCAAAGGCTGATAGAATGCCGTTTTCAGCCGTATCCGGCGCAGGCCGCCCCAGGACCCGGCAATGTCGAACATTACAGAACTGCATACCGAGACCTCGCCCGGCAGGGACCGGCGAATCGACAGCGAGGCCCTGAAGCGCCTGGCGCGGGCCGTCATCGAGACCGAGGCCGAGGGCATCACCGAGCTCGCCGACCGGATGGACGATGCCTTTGTTTCCGCCTGCGAGCACATGCTCCACTGCAACGGCCGCATCGTCGTGCTGGGCATGGGGAAATCGGGGCACATCGGCAACAAGATCGCGGCCACGCTGGCCAGCACGGGCAGCCCCGCGTTTTTCGTGCACCCGGGCGAGGCCAGCCACGGCGATCTGGGGATGATCACCGGCAAGGACGTGGTGCTGGCGCTGTCCAACTCGGGCGAAACCGACGAACTGCTCACCATCGTGCCGCTGATCAAGCGCCTGGGCGTGCCGCTCATCGCGCTCACCGGCAAGCCCGGTTCCACCCTGGCGCGCTCGGCCACCGTGCATCTGGACGTGAGCGTCGCCAAGGAGGCCTGCCCGCTGGGACTGGCGCCCACCGCCAGCACCACCGCCGCGCTGGTCATGGGCGACGCGCTGGCCATCTCGCTGCTGGAATCGCGCGGGTTCACCGCGGAGGACTTCGCCCGCTCCCACCCGGCCGGGCAGCTGGGCCGGCGGTTGCTGCTTCACATTAGCGACGTGATGCACGCCGGCGAAGGCATACCCAGGGTGTCGACCGAGGCCACGGTGGGTGAGGCCCTGGTCGAAATGACCCGGGCCGGGCTGGGCATCACCGCAGTCACCGACGCTCACTGGAAGCTGCTCGGCGTGTTCACCGACGGCGACCTGCGCCGCGCCGTGGACAACCGGATCGACGTCCACACCACGCGCGTCGAGGAAGTGATGACCGTCAACGGCAAGACCATCGGGCCCGAGCGCCTGGCGGTGGAAGCGGCGCGCCTGATGGAAGCACACAAGATCCACGCGTTGCCGGTGGTGGATGCCGACAACCGGGTGGTGGGGGCGTTCAACATTCACGACCTGCTGCGCGCCGGCGTGCTGTGAACGGGGAGATTGCGAAGCGCACGGCCGCAAGCCGCGCTCACCGGTGTCCATGGGCCTGAACTGGCAACAGGTGCTGGAGCGCGCGCGGCGGATCCGGGTCGCCGTGTTCGACGTGGACGGCGTGCTCACCGACGGGCGCCTGTGGTTCGACGACGAGGGTCGCGAGCTGAAGGCGTTTCACGTCCATGACGGGCTCGGGATGAAGCTGCTCATGCGCCACGGCATCCAGGTGGCGGTGATTACCGCGCGACGCTCGGCGGCTCTCACGGCCAGGCTCCGCGAGCTGGGTATCGAGCACGACTGGCAAGGCTGCGAATCGAAAACGGGCTCGCTTGAAGAGCTGCTGGACCGCCTCGGGCTGGAGCCCGCCCAGGCCGCTTTCACCGGCGACGAACTGCCGGACCTTCCCGCCATGGCGCGCGTCGGGCTGGCCGTGGCGGTGGCCAACGCGCGCCCGGAAGTCCTAGAGCGGGCGCACTGGCGGACGCGCCTTTCAGGCGGCGAGGGCGCCGCGAGGGAAGTCTGCGACCTGCTTCTGAGCGCACAGGGCAAGATGGATGAAATCCTGGCCGATTATCAGTGAGCGCCGCACCCTGATCGGCATCGTCTGCCTGGCCGTGGTGGTAGCGTTAATCGGCTGGCGCCGGTTCGCCGCGTCCACGTCCTCCCCGGGCCGGCTTCCCCCGGAGGCGAGCCAGGAGGCAGACTATTCGCTGAGCGATTTCCAACTCACGCTGCTGGACGAGAACGGTGCGCCGTCCATGGAGCTGCGCGGCAGCACCATGCAGCACGATCCCGCCCTGGAGCGCTCCAGCTTCAAGAACCCGCGGGCGCGGATGCAGGAAGCCGCGGGAGTGGAGTGGGACGCCCGCGCCGAGTCGGGCTGGGTTACCGACGATGGCGCCCGCGTGCAGCTTGCAAAGGCCGTGGAGCTCAATCGCACCGGTGCTTCCATGCCCGAGCTGACGCTCAAGACGGATGCGCTCATGCTCTACCCGAAGGACAAGCTGGCGCGCACGGATGCCGTCGTGGCGCTGTCGCAGCCCGGGGCCTCGCTGCGGGGCCAGGGTTTCAGCGCCGACTTCGCCAGCGGACACTACCAATTGAATGCCCAGGTGGAAGGCAACTATGAGATTGAAGACTGAAGGGCGCCTGATTGATGTCGCCGCCGCGGTGGCGCTGCTTTGGCTGCTGGCCTCCGGTGTCGCGCAGGCCCTGGAAAGCGACCGGCATCAGGAAATCGTTTTCGAGGCGGATCACTTCGAGCGCGACGAGGGCGCGCGCACCACGACGCTCACCGGCGACGTGATCCTCAAGCAGGGCACCCTGGACATCAGGGCCAGGCGTGCGGTGCTCCACGGACAGGCGCGCGACTTCAAGAAGCTCCAGGTCGAAGGCAGCCCCGCGACCCTGGAGCAGGCCCTGGACAACCAACCCGGCAAGATGCACGCGGAAGCCAGCCGCATCGACTACGACCTGGTGGCCCGCGAACTGGTGCTCACCGGGCAGGCGGTCGTGGACCAGGGCGGGCGACACATGTCCGGCGAGAGGATCCGCTACGACCTGTCCAACAACCGGGTGATCGCCGACTCCAGCGGCGACCCGGAGGGCGGGCGCGTGCGCATTCGCATCGATCCGAAAGACTCGACCGACGACTCGGATGGCGGTTGAGCCGATGCTCGCGGCGCGGAATCTCGCCAAGAGCTATCGTGGGCGCCGCGTCGTCGACGACGTTTCCCTGTCCGTGTCCCAGGGCGAGGTGGTGGGGCTCCTGGGACCCAACGGCGCCGGCAAGACCACCTGCTTCTACCTCATCGTCGGGCTGATCCGCGCTGACGGCGGCCGCATCGAGCTGGACGGCAACGACCTCACCGGGGAGCCCATGCATCGCCGGGCCCGGGAGGGCGTCGGCTACCTGCCCCAGGAGGCTTCCGTGTTCCGGCGCCTGTCGGTGGCCGACAACCTGCAGGCCGTGCTCGAGACCCGCGGCGACCTGGACCGCCAGGGCCGGCGCGCGGAGAAGGAACGCCTGATGGACGAATTGCAGATCGCCCACCTGTCCGAACAACTGGGCATCAGCCTGTCCGGCGGCGAGCGCCGGCGCGTGGAAATCGCCCGGGCGCTGGCCGCCAGCCCCCGCTTCATCCTGCTGGACGAGCCATTCGCCGGCGTGGACCCCATCTCCGTGGTAGAGATCCAGCGCATCGTGCGGCACCTGAAGGATGCCGGCATCGGGGTGCTGATCACCGATCACAACGTGCGCGAGGCCCTGCACATCTGTGACGGGGCCTACATCCTCAACCAGGGACGCCTGCTGGCGCACGGCGCCCCGGCGGAGATCCTGGACGACGAACAGGTCCGGGAAGTGTACCTGGGACGCGACTTCCGCCTGTGAGCCGCCCGCGCCGGGTGGCCTCCGCCGCCCGTACCCCAAACCCGCCTCCAATGGCGTAAAATCGCCAGTCCGGCATTTCCACTCGAACGAACCGGTTCACTTGGCGAAACCCGCTCTCCAGCTCCGACTCGGTCAGCAACTGACCCTGACCCCCCAGTTGCAGCAGGCCATTCGCCTGCTCGCGCTGTCCACCCTGGACCTGAAGCAGGAGATCCAGCAGACGCTGGAGTGCAACCCGTTGCTGGAACGCGAAGAATTCAGCGAAAACGGTGATGCCGGTGGCGTCGAGGACGTGTCGCTGGACAGCCCCGAGGCCGTGGAGTGGGAAGACACCTACACCACCCGGCAGGCCGCCGGCAATCTGCCGCCGGAGCTGGCCGACCGCCAGCCCGAGGGCGACACCCGGTCACAGGAAGACCTTCACGCCCACCTGACCTGGCAATTGCGCCTCACGCACATGAGCCAGCGGGACCGCGCCATCGCCGAGGCCCTGGTCGACGCAGTAGACGACTCCGGTTACCTGGCCGAGGAGCCCGAGGCCATCCGCCAGGCGCTGGAACCGGAACTGCACGTGGACATGGACGAGATCGAGGCGGTGCTGCACCGGGTGCAGCGATTCGATCCCGTGGGCGTCGCGTCCCGCGACCTGCGCGAATGCCTGCTGGTGCAGCTCTCCGAGCTGCCGGAGGATACCCCGGACCTGGAGACCGCCAGGGCGCTGGTGGACGCCCACCTGGACGAGCTGGCGCGCGCGGAGTTCTCCCGCATCCAGCGCAGTCTCGGACTCGACGAGGACGCCCTGCAGCGCGCCACCCAGCTGATCCGCTCCCTGGATCCACGCCCGGGATCATCCATCACGCGCGCCGACACGGAATACGTGCTGCCGGACGTTTACGTGGCGAAGCGAGACGGCGAGTGGAAGGTGGGGCTCAATCCCCAGGCGTTGCCGCGGCTTTGCATCAACAACTACTACGCGGGGCTGATCCGGGAGGCCGACGCGGAAAACGCCAGCTACCTGCGCGGCCAGCTCCAGGAGGCTCGCTGGTTCCTGAAGAGCATCAGCACGCGCAACGACACCCTGCTGGCCGTCGCCCGCGCCATCGTCGCCGAGCAGACCGGGTTCCTCGAGCACGGAGAGGTGGCCATGAAACCGATGGTGCTCAGGGACATTGCCGAGGTGGTGGACATGCACGAATCCACCATCTCCAGGGTGACCACCCGCAAGTACATGCACACGCCGCGCGGGGTGTTCGAGTTCAAGTACTTCTTTTCCAGCCACGTGAGCACCACCGAAGGCGGCGAATGCTCGGCTACCGCGATCCGGGCGATGATCCGGCGCCTGGTGGACGACGAACCCACCGGGAAGCCCCTGAGCGACAGCAAGATTACGGCGCTGCTCAGGGACAAGGGGATTGACGTGGCAAGACGCACGGTCGCCAAATACCGCGAAGCCATGAACATCCCCTCTTCCACGGAGCGCCGCAGGCTGGCAAAGGCCGGCCTGGGCGCGGAACGAAAGGCCGTTTCCTGACTGTCCAACGAACTATGGACCAGACACCGGAACATGGAACCCGAAAGGCTGCGCAAGGCATCTTTGACCCCGCGCCAGCCGACGTCGTATTGAAGGAGGCCAACATGCAGATCAATCTGACTGGGCATCACATTGACATCACGCCGGCGCTTCGCACCTACGTGGGCGAGAAGTTCGACCGGGTGGCGCACCATTTCGAGAACATCATCGACGTGCACGTGGTGCTGAGCGTGGTCAAGGACACGCACCACGCTGAGGCGACGGTCAATGTGCCCGGCAGGGCGCTGTTCGCGGATACGTCCGACCAGGACATGTATGCCGCGATTGACGCATTGGTTGACAAGCTGGACCGCCAGGTCCGCAGGCACAAGGATAAACTGACCGACCATCACCGCGGCGAAGCGGTGGGCTGACCCGCGGCAGCGGGACACTTTAGGGGGAAACATGCATCTCATCGACGTGCTCAACTCGGATCGCGTTGCCAGCGGCGTCCACGCCGTGAGCAAGAAGCGCGCGCTGGAAATGGCCAGCGAGCACCTGGCTCGCGAACAACCGGAAACGGACCAGCGCAGCATCCTGGAGGGCCTTTGCGCGCGGGAGAAGCTGGGCAGCACCGCGCTGGGTCACGGCGTGGCGATTCCGCACGCGCGCATGGGCGGCCTGCAGCAACCGGTGGGCGTGCTCATGCGGCTCGCGGACGCGGTGGAATTCGATGCCACCGACCACGAGCCCGTGGACCTCATGTTCGCTCTGATCGTGCCGGAAGCGGCCTCCGAGGAGCACTTGCAACTGCTTTCACAGGTCGCCGAACTGTTTGGCGATCCGCAACGGCGTCAGGCCGTCCGCCGCGCGCCGGACTCGCGCGCCATCTACGACCTGGTTACCCAATGGCAGACCGAACCGCAGGACGGTTGAAGGGCCCGGCGAGGGAACGGGGGCATGAGCGACGCCGTCACCGCTGAACACCTGTTCGAGGCGCTGGGCGAGCGCCTCGCGCTGCAGTGGGTCGCGGGCAGCAAGGGCGCGGCGAGGGCGCTCGAGGCGGACACCTCGGTACACCTGCGCCCGGCGCTCGTCGGCTATCTCAACCTGGTCCACCCCAACAAGGTCCAGCTCATCGGCCCGGCCGAACTCAGGTACCTGGACAAGCTGGAATCCCGCCGGCGCTGGTCCACGGTGGCCGAGATCATGTCGGAAAATCCGACGCTGCTGCTGGTCTGCGACGGCCTGTCGGCGCCGGAGGACCTCCTGGAGGCCGCCGAGGAGTCGGGAACGCCGGTATTCAGCTCCCCGCTGCCCAGCAACGAGCTACTCACCTACCTGCAGTATTTCCTGGCGCGCGAGCTGGCGCAGCGCATCACCCTGCACGGGGTGTTCATGGAGGTGCTGTCCATCGGCGTGCTGATCACCGGCACCAGCGGCTCGGGCAAGAGCGAGCTGGCGCTGGAGCTGCTCACCCGCGGCAGCCGGCTGATCGCCGACGACTCCCCGGAATTCACGTTGATCGCCCCGGACGTGCTGGACGGCACCTGCCCGGACGTACTTCTTGACTGCCTGGAGGTGCGCGGCCTGGGCGTGCTCAACGTCCGCGAGATGTTCGGGGACAGCGCCGTGAAGCCCAACAAGTACCTGCGCCTGATCATCCACCTGCTGTTGCCCAACGAGCGCGATGACGCGCCGCTGGACCGACTCCACGGCGACAGCGGCACCCGCGAGGTGCTCGGCGTCCAGGTGCCCGTCATCACCCTGCCCGTGGCTCCCGGCCGCAACCTGTCGGTGCTTGTGGAAGTCGCCGTGCGCAATCACATACTCAAGCTAAAGGGTCACGACCCGGCCAGCGCCTTCATCGAGCGCCACGCCCGGCACCTTGGCAACCTCTAGGGCACTCGCGCAATGACCGAAACGGACACTGGAAAGGAAAGCGACCAGGACGCATCCCGCACCCTGCTGGTCATCGTCACCGGGCTCTCCGGCTCCGGCAAGACGGTGGCGCTCAGGGCGCTGGAAGATTTGAACTTCTACTGCATCGACAACCTGCCGGCGGGCCTGATGCCCTCCTTCGCGCGCCAGATGACCGGGCCCGGCCCGGAACTCTACCGGCGCGTCGCGGTGGGCATCGACGCGCGCAACCGACCCGAGGACATCCGCCGCTTTCCGCAGACCCTGGACACCCTGCGCGAGGCACAGCTCGACTGCGAGGTGTTCTACCTCAACGCGGAGGACGACACCCTGCTGGCGCGATTCAGCGAGACGCGCAGGCGCCACCCGCTGACCTCGGAAGGCGTGTCCCTCACGCAGGCGATCTCCCGGGAGCGCGACCTGCTCGAGCCGCTGGCCGCATGCGGCGACCTGTTCATCGACACCACGCACACGTCCGTCCACGAGCTGCGCCGGCAGATATTCGAGCGCATCGGTTCGCGCGGAGCGGTCATGTCGCTGCTGCTGGAATCCTTCGCGTACAAGCACGGCATTCCCCCGGACGTGGACATCGCCTTTGATGCACGCTGTATCTCCAACCCCTACTGGGATCCGGAGCTGCGGCCCTACACGGGTCTGGACGAGCCGGTGCGGCGGTTCCTGGACGGTGACGGGGCAGCGCAGGACCTGCTCGGCGATATTCGCGAGTTCCTGGACCGCTGGCTGCCCCGCTACGAGGCCGAACAGCGCAGCTACGTCACCGTGGGCGTGGGTTGCACCGGCGGTCGCCACCGTTCCGTGTACCTGGTAGAAAGCCTCGCGCGCCACTTCCGGGCCCGTCGGGACAACGTTCTGGTTCACCACCGCGAGCTGTGACTCCTTGACCGGGAATCGTCCATGACCGTTGGCATCCTGCTGATCACCCACGGCCGCGTCGGCCAGGGCATGCTGGAGACCGCCGGCTACATGCTGGACGAGTTGCCGACGCGCGCGCGCTCGCTGAACGTGGACTCCAACCGGGATCCCGACGAGCTGGATGCCCGGGCCAGGGAGTTGATCGCAACCCTCGACGATGGCGACGGCGTGCTGGTGCTCACCGACCTGGTGGGCTCCACCCCCGGCAACGTGGCTTCCCGCCTGGCGAGCGAGGCGGACGTGCGCGTGGTGGCCGGTCTCAACCTGCCCATGCTGATCAAGGTGATGAACTACGCCACGCTGGCGCTGGACGAGTTGGCAATCAAGGCCATCAACGGCGGCAAGCAGGGTATCCTGCCGGTGGAAGGTCCATGAGCCGCCGATCCGGGGGCCGCGAGCCGGGAGGGTCATGATCGAGGACAGCATCACAATCATCAATCGGCTGGGGCTCCATGCCCGCGCCGCGGCGAAGCTCGTCAACACGGCGTCGGGTTTCCGCAGCGACGTGCGCCTCAGCCGCGGCAGCCGGGAGGCCAACGCCAAGAGCATCATGGGCGTGATGATGCTGGCGGCGGCCAAGGACACGGAGTTGTTGCTGGCCGTGGAAGGCCCGGACGAGCGGGAAGCCTTCGAGGCCATCAGCGCGCTGATCCGGGACCGGTTCGGCGAGGACGAGTAGCGCGAATGACCATCTACATTTCCGGCATCGGACTGTCACGGGGCATCGCACTGGGCGACGCCCACGTGCTGGACCGCCTGCAGCCGGACGTGTCGGAGACCCGGCTCCCGGAGGGCCGCGTGGACGACGAGGTGGCCCGCTACAAGGCGGCGCTGAGGTCCGCCCAGGAACAACTCCATTCGGTGCTGGAGCAGATCCCCCGGGGCACGCCCCAGGACATCCGCGAGTTCATAGACACCCACCTGCTGATGCTCAACGACGCGCCCATCGCCGAGGCCCCGGTGAAGCTCATCCGCGAACACCGGGTCAACGCCGAGTGGGCGCTGAAGCAGGAGCGCGACGCCCTGGTGGAGGTCTTCGACGCCATGGACGACCCGTACCTCAAGACCCGCCGCGACGACGTGGACCACGTGGTGAAACGGGTGCTCACCGCGCTCGCCCAGCATGAATCGGGCACCGAGCAGCCCGAACCGCCGTCCCTGGAGGGCCGGGTGATCATCGCCGACGACCTGGCGGCGGCGGACGTGGCCCAGTTCCAGCGCGCCGGCGTCGCCGGGCTGATCACCGAGTTCGGCGGGCCCATGTCCCACAGCGCCATCCTTGCGCGCAGTTTCCGCCTGCCGGCGGTGGCCGGCGTCCACCACGCGCGGCAGCTGCTCCGCGAGCACGACGCGCTGGTGCTGGACGGCGAGCGCGGTGTCGTGCTTTCCGAACCGGACAGCCGCATCCGCGAGCACTACGAGAAGCGGTTGCGACGCGAGCGCCGCTATTTCTCCGGCCTGGGCAAGCTCAAGGGCCGGCGCGCCGTGACCCGCGACGGCACGCGGGTTCGCCTGCAGGCGAACATCGAGCGGCCGGAGGACATGGACCTGGTCAGGGAAGCGGGCGCCACCGGGATCGGCCTGTTCCGCACCGAGTTCCTGTTCATGAACCGAGCCAAGCCGCCAGGCGAGGAAGAACAATACGAGGCCTACGTCAGCGTGCTCGAGGGCATGCGCGGCAAGCCCGTCACCATCCGCACCCTGGACCTGGGCGCGGACAAGCAGGTGGACGGCGGCCGAGATACCGAGGGCACGGTGGCCACGAACCCGGCGCTGGGCCTGCGCGCCATCCGGCTCTGCCTGCGCGAGCAGTCGCTGTTCAGGACCCAGCTGCGCGCCCTGCTGCGCGCTTCCACCCACGGCCGGGTGCGCATCATGGTGCCGATGCTCACCATCGCCAGGGAGGTGTTCCAGGTACGCCACCTGGTGCGCGCCCTGATGCGCGAATTGAAGCAGGAAGGGCACAAGCCGGCAGAGGAGGTGCCCGTGGGCGGCATGATCGAGGTACCCGCCGCGGCGGTGTCGGCGCCGCTATTCGCCAAGTACCTGGACTTCCTCTCCATCGGCACCAACGACCTGATCCAGTACACGCTGGCCATCGACCGGGTGGACGACACCGTGGGCTATCTCTACGACCCGCTGCACCCTTCCATGCTCAAGCTGCTGCAGATGATCCTGGAAGGCGGACGCCGCCAGGACAAGCCGGTGGCCATGTGCGGCGAGATGGCCGGCGACCTTCAGTACACCCGGTTGCTCCTGGGCCTGGGGCTCAGGGAGTTATCCATGCATCCCGGCAATCTGCTGGAGGTCAAGCGCGTGGTCACCGGTACCGACCTGACCGAGCTGCCCCCCTTCATCCGGCGAATCCAGCGTACGACCAACCCCGGCAGCCTGCGCGCGGTGTTGCGGGAGATGAATGAATGAGAGAAAAGAGAAAAGATAAAAGGCTCTTTGTCCTCTGATCTTTTCTCTTTGCTCTTTCACCTTTTCTCTTCGCTCCCCTTACATTTCCCCCCGGCGGCATTACACTGGGCGTCAATGGCGCCGCCTGGAAGGCCGGGACAGACTCTACTGGGGAGCGAATCATGGCCGAAGCCGCACGCGAGAACGACCAGCCGGGACGGCTGGAGCTGCTCAGCGAGGCGCTCCAGAGCGGCCGGCTGCAGCCCGTCAGGCGCCTGGTCAATTCGCTGACCGCCCAGGAGATCGCCGACCTGCTCGAGTCCCTGCCCCAGGCCAAGCGGCAACTGGTCTGGAGCCTGGTGGACCCGGAGTACGACGGCGAAGTGCTGGTGCACGTCAACGACGAGGTACGCGGCACGCTGATCGAGGACATGGACCCGGAGGAACTGGTGGCCGCCACCGGGTCTCTGGACATCGACGACCTGGCGGACATCATCGAGGACCTCCCGGAGACCGTGGTGCAGGAAGTCCTGCACTCCATGGACAAGGAGAACCGGGAGCGCCTCGAACACGTCCTCACATACGACGAGGACTCCGCCGGCGGCCTGATGAACCCGGACATGGTCACGGTGCGCGCCGACGTGACCCTGGACGTGGTGCTGCGTTACCTGCGCCTGCGCGGTGAGCTGCCGGAGGCCACCGATTCCCTGTACGTGGTGGACCGCGGCGGGCGCTACATGGGGTGGCTGCCGCTGGCGGAGCTGCTCACGCGCGACCCTTCCAAGACGGTGCGCGAAGTGGCCGATGCCACCGTGCAGCCCATCGAGGCGAACACCGCGGCCGCGGAAGTCGCCAAGATCTTCGAGAACCACGACCTGGTGTCGGCACCGGTGGTGGACGAGAAGGGCATGCTCGTGGGACGGATCACCATCGACGACGTGGTGGACGTGATCCGCGAGGAAGCCGAGCACTCGGTCCTGTCCATGGCCGGCCTGGACGAGGATGACGACATGTTCGCTCCGGTGGTGCAGAGCGTGGGTCGCCGCGCCCTGTGGCTGGGCGTCAACCTGCTGACCGCCCTGCTCGCCGCCTGGGTGATCGGGCTGTTCGAGGGCACGCTCCAGCAGGTGGTGGCGCTGGCCGTGCTGATGCCCATCGTGGCCAGCATGGGCGGCATCGCCGGCACGCAGACGCTCACCCTGATGGTTCGCGGCATGGCGCTGGGCCAGGTGGGCGCCGGCAACACCCGCGCGTTGCTCGCCAAGGAGATCGCGGTGGGCCTGGTCAACGGCCTTCTATGGGCGGCGGTGATCGCGGCGGTGGCTGGCATGTGGTTCGACAGCCTGGCCATCGCCCTGATCATCGCCGCGGCGATCGCCATCAACCTGCTCGCCGCCGCCCTTTCCGGCGTGGTGGTGCCCGTGGTGCTCAGGCGCCTGGGCGTGGACCCGGCGCTGGCCGGCGGCGTGGTGCTGACCACGGTGACCGACGTGATCGGGTTCCTGTCCTTCCTGGGACTGGGGACGATATTCCTGCTGCGTTGAGGGCGGTCACGTCACCGCTCGTAACGAACATGACCCACCGTTCGTGGTGAGCAGCCCCCGAGCTTCCG
>Ga0209918_1000404_pt1 | contig 28656 bp, 28 predicted proteins | sample SalPonD_shore_MG_FD_185712 | JGI IMG/M metagenome (GOLD analysis project Ga0209918, IMG submission 185712) | Salt pond soil microbial communities from South San Francisco under conditions of wetland restoration - Salt Pond MetaG... | ecosystem: Environmental > Aquatic > Marine > Intertidal zone... | reverse complement strand
AAGGACTCCACCCTGGCCATGCTCCTGGAGGCCCAGGCCCGCGGCTGGCAGCTGCATTATATGGAGCAGGGTGACCTCTACCTGGAGGGCGAGCGGGTCCGGGCCCGCCTGCGCGGGCTGCAGGTCCACGCCGATGCGGGGCACTGGTTCGACCTGGGCCCCGAGCGCGAGGCGGACCTGGCCGAGCTGGACGCGGTGCTCATGCGCAAGGACCCGCCCTTCGACATGGCCTACCTGTACGCCACCTATCTGCTGGAGCTGGCCGAGGCGACGGGGCCCCTGGTGGTCAACCGCCCGCGCTCGCTGCGCGACGCCAACGAGAAGCTGTTCGCCGCTTGGTTTCCCCAGTGCATGCCGCCCACGCTGGTCACCAGCCGCGCCGGGCGCCTGCGCGCCTTTCTCGACGCCCAGGGCGACGTCATCCTAAAACCGCTGGACAGCATGGGCGGGGCCTCCATCTTCCGCCTGCGCGGGGACGATCCCAATATCAACGTGGTGATCGAAACGCTGACCGGGCGCGGGCGCACGCCCATCATGGCCCAGCGCTACCTGCCCGAGATCAGCGCCGGGGACAAGCGCATCCTGCTCATCGACGGCGAGCCCGTGCCCTATGCCCTGGCCCGCATCCCCACGGGCGGGGAGACGCGCGGCAACCTGGCCGTGGGCGGGCGCGGCGAGGGCGTGGCCCTGACCGAGCGCGACCGCTGGATCTGCGCGCAGGTCGCGCCCACGCTGCGCGAGCGCGGCCTGCTGTTCGTCGGCCTGGACGTCATCGGCGACTACCTCACCGAGATCAACGTCACCAGTCCGACCTGTATCCGCGAGCTCGACAACCTGTACGGGCTCAATATCAGCGCCCAATTGATGGACCGCATCGCCGCCGCCCTGGCCGAGCGCTCCGGGAGACCCGCTTCATGACATCCGTTCGCCGCATCGCCACCGCCGCCCTGGTCACGGGCGCGTTCGTACTCACGCTGACCGCCTGCGGGCCGAAACCCGACCCGGTGCACAAGGAGCAGATCCTGTCGATGGGCACCCTGGTCAACATCACCCTGTGGGGCGTGAACGACAAGCTGGCCCAGAAGGCCTTCAGCGCGGCCAACGAAGACTTCAACTATATGCAGACGGCCTACAATCCCTGGAAACCGGGACCGATGGGCCGCACCAACCAGCTGCTGGCCCTGGATGCCTGGTTCTCGGCCAACCCCTCGATCCTGCCGCTGATCAAGCGCGCCAAGACCCTGTACCATTCCAGCGACGGCCTGTTCGACCCGGCGATCGGCCGGCTCATCGGCCTGTGGGGCTTTCACTCCGACACCCTGCCCAAGGGCCCGCCGCCCAAGCAGGCCGCCATCGAGCGCCTGCTCGCCGAGCACCCGACCATGGACGACGTGGAGATCAAAGGCATCCGCATGCGCGCCACGAATGCGGCGGTACAGGTCGATACCGGCGGATTTGCCAAGGGCTACGCCGTCGACCGGGTGGTCGACCACCTGCGCCGCCTGGGCGTGCACAACGCCATCGTCGACGCCGGCGGCGACCTGCGCGCCATCGGCAGCCGCGGCGGCGCCCCCTGGCGCATCGGCATCCGCGACCCCGGCGGCAAGGGCATCCTCGCCGAGGTCGACGTCAAGGGTGATCAGAGCGTGTTCACCTCCGGGGTCTACGAGCGCTTTTATACATACCACGGCAAGCGCTACCATCACATCATCGACCCGCGCACCGGCTATCCGGCCCGCGGCACCACCTCGGCCACCGTCATCGGCACCGACGGGACCGTGGCCGATGCCGCCGCCACCGCCCTGCTGATCGCCGGGCCCTCGCAGTGGCACCATATCGCCGAGTCCATGGGGGTGAAATACGCCATGCTGGTCGCCAGCGACGGCACGGTGTACATGAATCCCGCCATGGCCAAGCGCATCCACTTCCAGCACAAACCCGCCAAGGTCGTGGTGAGCGAACCGCTATGACCCGCGCCGACGTGGTCGTCCTGGTGCTGGCCCTGGCCCTGCTGCCGCTGCTGTACGTCAAGTTCTGGCACCACGGGGCGGCCGGCGAGCAGGTGCGCATCCGGGTCGACGGCAAACCCTGGAAGGTGGTCTCCCTGGCGCACGACCGCCGGGTGACGGTGCCCGGGGCGCTCGGTGACAGCGTACTGGAGATCAAGGACGGCGCCGTGCGCTTCATCGCCTCGCCCTGCGCGAGCAAGTTCTGCATCCACAGCGGCTGGCTGCACGACGGCGGCGCCTTCACCGCCTGCCTGCCCAACCGCGTCAGCATCGAGGTCATCGGCGCCCGTGTCCGCTATGACGCCATCAACTTCTGATCCGCCCGCCCCACAGGGCGCCGGGCAAATGGAGTTCAGCGTCCAGCCCGACCGGACCGATCACCGCATCGCCTGGCTGGCGGCGCTGGCGATCACGATCCACATCGCCGAGAGCGCCCTGCCCAACCCCCTGCCCGGCGTCAAACCGGGCCTGGCCAACGTCGTCACCATCGCCGTGCTGTGCCTGTATGGCTGGCGCATGGCCGCCTGGGTAAGCCTGCTGCGCGTGCTGGTGGGCAGCCTGCTGCTCGGCACCTTTCTCTCGCCGACCTTCGTGCTCAGCCTGGCCGGGGCCCTGGCCAGCATCACCACCCTGGGCGCGGCCTCGGCGCTCAGCGCCCACCTGCTGCCGGGCCGGGGGCTCGGGCCGGCCGGCTACAGCCTGCTGGCGGCCATGGCCCATATCGCCGGCCAGTTCTACAGCGCGTACTGGCTGTTCATACCGCATGCGGCGCTGTTCACACTCCTGCCGGTATTGATGACGCTGGCCGTCATTCTGGGGCTCATCAACGGTATAATCACCCGTACGATGTTGCAGCGCCTGAGCCCCTCGAGCCCGTCATGAATGCCGCGGCCCCCACCGTCACCTCCACCGACCGCCTGGGACTGACCCTGTTCTTCGCCCTGGCCGTGCACGCCATTGTCATCTTCGGCGTGAGCTTCGACCTGCTCGATTCCAGCGACGACAACGACCTGCCGACCATGGAGGTCACCTTGGTCAACAGCCGCACCGACGAGGCACCCGAACACGCCGACTACCTGGCCCAGGCCAATCACAAGGGTGGGGGCAACGTCGACAAGAAGGTCAAGCCCGGCGCCCCGTTTTCCAATCCCAAGCCCACGCCCGACCATCAGGGCGTGGCCCCCGCCGCCCGCCCGGCGGCCTCGCCCCCCAAGCCCAAGCACCGCCCCCGGCGCGAGGTCCTGACCACCCAGCGCCCCCAACCGGACAAGGCCACCAAGCCCAAGGACCGGCCCAAGAAGGCGCTGCCGGACCGCGCGCCCGACGCCGCCCAGCTCATCGAGCGCAGCCAGCAGATCGCCCGCCTCAGCGCCGAGATCCAGCGCCGCCAGGAGGCCTACGCCCACAAGCCGCGCGAGACCTACATCTCCAGCGCCAATGCGCGCCAATACAACCTCGCCTCCTACATGGACGCCTGGCAGGCCAAGGTCGAGCGCGTGGGCAACCTCAACTACCCCGACGAGGCCCGCCGGCGCGGCCTGACCGGCAGCCTGCTGCTGGATGTGGCCATCAACGCCGACGGCACCGTGCGCAGCGTGCAGGTCCTGCGCTCCTCGGGCGAACAGGTACTGGATGACGCGGCCAAACGCATCGTCCACCTCGCCGCCCCGTTCGCGCCGCTGAGCAAGAAGATCCGCAAGCAGACCGACGTGCTGCACATCATCCGCACCTGGCAGTTCGACCAGGGCAACAGCCTGCACACCTTCGGGCGCTGAACGCCGGCGCCGGGCCGCCTCGACGCCCGGCCTTGTCAGTGCCCGCCCCCTGCCCGATACTAGAGACTATGAGCGTTGCCGAGCCCAAAAGCCTGGTCGACCACTTCCTCATCGCCATGCCGGCCTTGGATGACCCCAATTTCTCGCGCACCGTCACCTACCTGTGCGATCACGGCGAGGAGGGTGCCATGGGGCTGGTCATCAACCGCCCGCTGGACCTGACCCTCGGCGAACTGCTGTCCCAGATAGACCTCAGCGCCAGCGACCCGCAGGCGGCCATCGCGCCCATCTACCAGGGCGGTCCCGTCCAGGGTGAACGCGGTTTCGTCCTGCACCGCCCGCTCGGCGACTGGGAGGCGACCCTCGCGGTCAGCGAGGACATCGGCGTGACCATGTCGCGCGACATCATCGAGGCCATCGCCCGCGGCGAGGGCCCCGAGCGCTATCTCATCGCGCTCGGCTACGCCGGCTGGGGCAGCCGGCAGCTCGAGGACGAGATGGCGGCCAACGCCTGGTTGAGCGGCCCGGCCAACGCCGAGATCCTGTTCGACTGGCCCGCCGATCAACGCTGGGACGCCGCCGCCGCCCTGCTCGGCGTCGACCTCAGCCTGTTGTCCACCGACGTGGGCCACGCGTGAGCGGCCGGGACTCTCCCTCCCACTGCACCGGCGGCACCCGCACTCTTCTCGGTTTCGATTTCGGCACCAAGCGCATCGGCATCGCCGTGGGCCAGGAGCTCACCGGCACGGCCAATGCCCTGACCACCCTGCCCGCCCACGACGGCCAACCCGACTGGAAGGCCCTGGGCGCGCTCATCGAACAATGGCAGCCCGATGCCCTGGTCGTCGGATTGCCATTGAACATGGACGGGACCGGGCACGAGGTCACCGAGGCGGCACGGCGCTTTGGCGAACGCCTGCGCGGGCGGTACAATCTGCCCGTCTTCTACTGCGACGAGCGCCTGAGCTCGATTGCAGCCGAGCAGACCCTGGCCGAGAGCACGCTGTCGCGGCGCAAACGCCAGCGGCGCGAGATGGTGGACCAGGTGGCGGCGCGGATCATCCTGCAGGCCTGGCTGGAACAACAAAGGAACGCGTGAGCGGCATGTCACAGACACACCAGAGCGACGTCGAACCGCTGCTCACCTCGATGGCCAACCAGCTCCGATCCCTCCTGGCCGGCCGCGGCGTTGCCGAGCCTCTGATGATAGGTATCCACACCGGCGGCGCCTGGGTGGCCGAACGCCTGCACGCCCTGCTCGGTCTGAGCGAGCCGCTGGGCACCCTGGACATCAGCTTCTACCGGGACGATTTCACGCGCATCGGTATGCACCCGCAGGTCAAGCCCTCGCACCTGCCCTTCGAGGTCGAGAACCGCCATGTGGTCCTCGTCGACGACGTGCTGCACACGGGGCGCACCATCCGCGCGGCGCTGAACGAGATCTTCGACTACGGCCGACCGGCCAGCGTGCTCCTCGCCGCGCTGGTCGAGCGCAGCGGGCGCGAGCTGCCCATCCAGGCCGACGTGGTCGGACTGCAGCTCGACCTGGCCGAGGGCCAGCACGTCAAGCTCGGCGGGCCCGACCCGCTGGCGCTGCGGATTCAACAGGACGCCCAGGCGCGCACGAGGGACCAGGCATGAGGCGCGAGAATATCCAGCTCGACGCCCAGGGCCGGCTGCGCCATTTTCTGACCATCGAGGGGCTCAAGCGCCAGACCCTTGTCGATATCCTGGACACCGCAGAGTCCTTCGCCAGCGTCGGCAACCAGAGCGTCAAAAAGGTCCCGCTGCTGCGCGGCAAGACCATCGTGAACCTGTTCTTCGAGGCCAGCACCCGCACGCGCACCACCTTCGAGCTGGCCGCCAAGCGCCTGTCGGCCGACGTGCTGAACATCTCCATCAGCACCTCCTCGACCGCCAAGGGCGAGAGCCTGCTCGACATGCTGCACAACCTGGAGGCCATGCACTGCGACATGTTCGTGGTGCGCCACGGCGCCAGCGGCGCCGCCCACCTCATCGCCCGCCACGTCGCCCCGCACATCAGCGTCATCAACGGCGGCGACGGCAGCCACGCCCACCCCACCCAGGCGATGCTGGACATGTTCACCATCCGCCGCCACAAGGGCGAGTTCGGCGCGCTGCGCGTGGCCATCGTCGGCGACATCATGCACTCGCGGGTGGCCCGCTCGCAGATCCACGCCCTGACCACCCTGGGCGTGCCCGAGGTGCGGGTGGTCGCCCCGCGCACCCTCATCCCCGCCGACGTCGAACAAATGGGCGTGCACGTCTTCCACGATCTGGCCGCCGGTATCGAAGGGGCCGACGTGGTCATCATGCTGCGCCTGCAGCGCGAGCGCATGCAGGGCGCGCTGCTGCCCAGCGAACACGAATACTTCCAGTGCTACGGGCTGAGCGAGGACAAGCTCGCCCTGGCCAAACCCGATGCCATCGTCATGCACCCCGGGCCCATCAACCGCGGCGTGGAGATCGACTCGTCCGTGGCCGACGGGCCGCAGTCGGTCATCCTCGAGCAGGTCACTCACGGTATTGCGGTCCGCATGGCGGTGATGTCCATGGCCCTGGGGCGCTCGCCGGGGGCCGAGGCCGACGAGCCGCGGCGGGAGGGGGCCTGATGCGCATCAGTATCCTCAACGCCCGCCTCATCGACCCGGCGGCCGGGATCGACGCCCCGAACGACCTGCACATCGCCGCGGGGCGCATCGTCGCGGTCGGGCCCGCCCCCGAGGGCTTTACCGCCGAACGCAGCCTCGACGCGCGGGGCCGCTGGGTCCTGCCGGGGCTGGTCGACCTGCGCGCCCGCCTGCGCGAGCCCGGCCTGGAGCACAAGGGGACCATCGCCTCCGAGACCCGCGCGGCGGCCGCCGGGGGCATCACCACCCTGTGCTGCCCGCCCGACACCCAGCCGGTCATCGACACCCCGGCGGTGGTCGAGCTCATTCGCCAGCGCGCCGAGGCCGCCGGCTGCACCCGCGTGCTGACCCTGGGGGCGCTGAGCGCCGGGCTCGCCGGCGAGCAACTGGCCGAGATGCACGAGCTCAAGCGCGCCGGCGTGGTCGGGGTGAGCAACGCCCTGGCCCCCATGACCAATACCCTGGTCATGCGCCGCGCCCTGGAATACGCCGCCAGCCACGACCTGACCGTGTTCCTGCACGCCGAGGACGCCTGGCTGCGCAACGCCGGCTGCGCCCACGAGGGAGCGCTGAGCACGCGCCTGGGCCTGCCCGGCATCCCGGAGGCGGCCGAGACCGTCGCCGTCGCCCGCGAGCTCATCCTCATCGAGCAGACCGGCGTGCGCGCCCATTTCGGCCCCCTGTCCACGGCCCGCGCGGTGCAGCTCCTGGCCCGGGCGCAGTACGACGGGCGGCCGATCAGCGCCGATGTGACCGCCCACCACCTGCACCTGAGCGAGATGGACATCGGCTATTTCAACACCGACTGCCACGTGCGCCCGCCGCTGCGCACCCAGCGCGACCGCGACGGCCTGCGCGCCGGCCTGGCCGAGGGCACCGTGGCGGCCATCTGCTCGGACCACCAGCCGCACGACGCCGACGCCAAGCTCGCCCCCTTCGCCGAATCCGAACCCGGCCTCAGCGCCCTGGAGACGCTGCTGCCGCTCAGCCTGCGCCTGGCCGAGGACGGCGCCCTGGCGCTCATCGACGTCATCGCCCACCTGACCGTCCGCCCGGCCCGCATCCTCGGCATCGACGCCGGCACCCTCGCCCCCGGCGCGGCGGCGGACATCTGCATCGTCGACCCCGAGGCCCGCTGGGAAGTCGGCCCCGACACCCTGCTCAGCCACGGCCACAACACGCCGTTCATGGGCTGGGAGCTCAAGGGCCGCGTGACGCACACGATCTTCGAGGGACGGATCGTGCACGAGCTTAAGACGTGAGGCGTGAGGAAAAGTTTGCAGTTGGCAGTCATCAGTCGGCAGAGAGAAAAAGGCGGGCAAGGCTTTCGCTGTAAACTGCCAGCTGCCAACTGCCGACTTCGCGTTGGTTAGCACCCACAATATCCCAAAGACCGCGGCCCCACTCATGAGCAAACCGCATCGAGACACGATCTTCGTCGAAGACGCCGAGGTGCTGGCGCACCAGGGCTTCGAGGGCGATCAATACATCCTGCGCGTGCAGGCCCCGCGCATGGCCGCGAGCGCCCGGCCGGGCAGCTTCGCGCACCTGCGCTGCGACCCGCTGCTGCCCATGCGCCGGCCGCTGTCGATCATGCGCGTCGACGCCAGGGCCGGCTGGGTGGAGTTTTTGTACAAGGCGCTGGGCGAGGGCACGCGCCTGCTCGCCCGGCGCGGGGTGGGCGAGACCATCAGCACCCTGGGCCCGATCGGCCGGCCCTTCGAGCCGCACCTGGAGCGCCCCCGCCCCCTGCTCATCGGCGGCGGCGTGGGCATCCCGCCCATGGTCTTCCTGGCCGACCACCTGCGCACCATCAAGGGCGCCTACCAGCCCCTGGTCATCATGGGCTCGGAGGTCCCGTTCCCCTTCAAGGCGAGGCCCTCGCAGATCGTCGTGCCGGGCATCCCCGAGGGGACCATCGCGGCCATGCCCTTGCTCGAGGACTGGGGCACCGCCAGCCGCCTGGCCAGCCTGCAGGGCTACCCGGGCTGCTTCGAGGGCTATGTCACGGATTTGGCCCGCCAATGGCTCGACGCCCTGGAGCCGGCACAACGCGAGGAAGTGGAAGTCTTCGCCTGCGGCCCGCACCCCATGCTCGAGGCGGTGGCACGCCTGGCCGCCGAATACCGCCTGCCCTGTCAGGTCTCGCTGGAGGAATTCATGGCCTGCGCGGTGGGCGGCTGCGCCGGCTGCGTGGTGCAGGTCCAGACCGAGCAGGGCCCGGCCATGAAGCGGGTGTGCGTCGACGGGCCGGTATTCGACGCGGCCCGCGTCTTCCCCGCTGCCTGACCGCCCCTTCTACGCACGGTCGTCAACGCAAAGTACGCCAAGACGCAAAGGGCGCGGAGACAGTAAAAAGGAAAAACTTTGCGTCCTTTGCGACTTTGCGCGCTCTGCGTTCACTTACAGCGCTGGAAAAAATGCGCGGACCAACGTCAGCGGACGAGCCGTTGTGAACGCAGAGGAGAGCGTGAGGCGTGAGGCGTGAGGCGTGAGGCGTGAGGCGTGAGGCGTGAGGCGTTCAGAGTATGGACTCGCTGACTGCCGCGAACAACGCGGTACTCCTCACACCTCACCCCTCACGCCTGACGAAGAGTCTCTTTCTGCCGACTGCCGACTGCCAACTGCCGACTGCCAACTGAAAGCTGAAAGCTGAAAGCCGCCGGGCGGTCATTCCGCTTCCGAGATCGTCACCCCGTCGAGCGAGGCGGACAGGCCCGAGGCATCGCCCTTGGTCGTGCCGAGCTTGATCATCAGGCGCAGCTCGTTGGCCGAGTCGGCGTGGTTGATGGCGTCCTCGTAGGTGATCTTGCCCTGGGTGTGCAGGTCGTACAGGGCCTGGTCGAAGGTCTGCATGCCGGCGCTGCGCGACTTGGCCATGGTTTCCTTGAGGGTATGGACCTCGCCCTTGCGGATAAAGTCGGAGACCAGGGGCGTGTTGATCAGGACCTCGGCGGCCAGCTGGCGGCCGTTGCCATCGGGTGTGGGGATCAGCTGCTGGGCGACCATGGCCTTGAGGTTGAGCGACAGGTCCATCAGCAGCTGGCTGCGCCGGTCCTCCGGGAAGAAGTTGATGATGCGATCCAGGGCCTGGTTCGCGTTGTTGGCGTGCAGGGTCGCCAGACACAGGTGGCCCGTCTCTGCAAACGCGATGGCATGGTCCATGGTCTCACGGGTGCGGATCTCGCCGATGAGGATGACATCCGGGGCCTGGCGCAGGGTGTTCTTCAGGGCCGTCTCGAAGGACTCGGTGTCGATGCCGACCTCGCGCTGGGTGACGATACAGCCGTCGTGCTGATGGATGAACTCGATCGGGTCCTCGATGGTGATGATGTGGCCGGTGCTGTTCTTGTTGCGAAAACCCAGCATGGCCGCCAGGGAGGTGGATTTACCCGAACCGGTGGCACCGACGAAGATGATCATGCCGCGCTTGGTCATCGCCAGGTCCTTGATGACCGGCGGCAGGCTCAGTTCCTCGATGGTGGGGATACGCGTCTCGATCTTACGCAGCACCATGCCGGCGTGATTGCGCTGATAGAATGCGCTGACGCGAAAACGCCCCACGCCGGAGGCCGAAATGGCGAAGTTGCACTCGTGCGTGGCCTCGAACTCCTCCTTTTGCGCCGGCGTCATGATGCCCAACACCAGCTCACGCGCCTGACCGGGCGTGAGCGTGGCCTGGGTGACCGGGCTGATCTTGCCGTTGACCTTGAGGCTGGGCGCCACCCCGGCGGTGATGAACAGGTCCGAGGCGTTCTTGTGGACCATGAGCTTGAGCAACGACTGAAAGTCCATCACGCGCGTCCTCTATTGCTTGACCGGGCCACGGGGCCAGACACAGCGGGTTGTAGGTTCAATTGAATTGTTCCTTGTTGGCCGCCTTGTGGCGCGCGTCCTGCTTGCTGATCACGCCGCGCGCCACCATGTCGGACAGGCACTGGTCGAGCGTCTGCATGCCCGTGCCCTGACCGGTCTGAATGGCCGAGTACATCTGCGCGACCTTGTCCTCGCGGATGAGGTTACGGATGGCCGGCGTGCCGATCATGATCTCGTGGGCGGCGACACGCCCGCCGCCGATCTTCTTGAGCAGGGTCTGGGCTATGACCGCGCGCAGCGACTCCGAGAGCATGGAGCGCACCATGTCCTTCTCGGCGGCGGGGAATACGTCGATGATCCGGTCGATGGTCTTGGCCGCCGAGCTGGTGTGCAGCGTACCGAACACCAGGTGCCCGGTCTCCGCCGCGGTCAGCGCCAGGCGGATGGTCTCCAGGTCGCGCAGCTCGCCAACGAGGATGATGTCGGGGTCCTCGCGCAGCGCCGAGCGCAGGGCCTCGGAGAAACCGAGCGTGTCGCGGTGCACCTCGCGCTGGTTGACCAGGCACTTCTTGCTCTCGTGCACGAACTCGATGGGGTCCTCGATGGTGAGGATATGGCCGTACTCGCTGTTGTTCTTGTAGTCGATCATCGCCGCCAGCGTGGTCGACTTGCCCGAACCGGTCGGGCCCGTGACCAGCACGATGCCGCGCGGGGCGTCGGAGATGTCCTTGAACACCGGCGGACAGCCCAGCTCCTCCAGCGTGAGGATCTGAGAGGGAATGGTTCGAAACACCGCCGCCGCGCCGCGGTTGTGGTTGAAGGCGTTGACGCGAAAGCGAGCCATCCCCTGGATCTCGAAGGAGAAGTCGGTCTCCATGAACTCTTCATAGTCCTTGCGCTGCTTATCGTTCATAATGTCGTAGATCAGCGCATGGACGGTCTTGTGTTCCATCGGGGGCACGTTGATGCGCCGGATGTCGCCGTCGACGCGGATCATCGGCGGCAGGCCGGCCGAGAGGTGCAAGTCCGAGGCGCGGTTCTTGACGCTGAAGGCAAGCAGTTCTGTGATATCCATGGGGCTCCCTAACTACAAACACCGGTGGCCGGCTGCGCAGTGGTTCGTGTTTGTGCTCTTTAGTCGGCAGGCGGGCCGAGTTCTAAAGTACAACCTTACTTGAGTTCCAGGCAAGATGGAGGACATCGCCCAACGCCTCGCCGCTGTGCACGCGCGCATCGCCCGGGCCGAGCGCCAGGCGGGACGGCCTGAGGGCTCGGTGCGGCTGCTGGCCGTCAGCAAGACCCGCCCAGCGACCGACATCGAGCGGGCCCTGGCCTGCGGCCAGCACCGCTTCGGCGAGAGCTATGTGCAGGAGGCCCTGGAGAAGATCGCCGCCCTGCCCCGGCCCGCCGTCGAGTGGCACCTCATTGGACCCATCCAGACCAACAAGACAAGGGCGATCGCCGAGAACTTTGACTGGGTTCACAGTATCGACCGCCTGAAGGTCGCCCGGCGCCTCAGTGAGCAGCGCCCCGACGGCCGCCCGCCCCTGCAGGTCTGCCTGCAGGTCAACATCAGCGCCGAGTCGAGCAAGGCCGGGGCCGCGCCGGGCGAGCTGAGCGAGCTGGCGCACGCGATCGGCGCGCTGCCGCGCCTTCGCCTGCGCGGCCTCATGGCCATTCCCGCCCGGGCGCGCGAGCCGGCGCGCCAGCGCGAGGCCTTCGCCGCCGTACGCGCGCTGTACGAGGGTCTGCGCGGCGACGGCCTGGCGCTGGACACCTTGTCGATGGGGATGTCGGGCGATCTGGAGGCCGCGATCGCCGAGGGGGCGACGATGGTGCGCATCGGCACGGCGCTGTTCGGCGAGCGCCCCCCCCGGCAGACGCCCGGCGCGGGCGCGCTTTAACTCCCCGGCGCTATCTTGTAACGTGTAGCCACCATGAAGGACGTCAACATCGGTTTCATCGGCGGCGGCAACATGGCCCGCAGCCTCATCGGCGGACTGCTGGCCGACGGCTACGCGCCCGAGCGGCTCCACGTCGCCGACCCGGACGCGGACCATGTCGCGGCCCTGGAGCGCGACTACGGCGTCAATGCCGGCAGCGACAACCAGGCGGTGGTCGACCGATGCCAGGTCGTGGTCCTGTCGGTCAAACCGCAGGTCATGAAGGCCGCCACCACGGCCCTGAACGCGCCGCCCGGCGTGCTGTTCGTCTCCATCGCCGCGGGGATCCGAAGCGCCGATCTGGACCGCTGGCTCGGCGGCGAGGCGGCCATCGTGCGCACCATGCCCAACACGCCCGCCCTGGTGCAAAGCGGCGCCACGGCCCTGTATGCCAACGCCCGGGTGGAGCCCGGCCAACGCGACGTCGCCGAGTCCATCCTGCGCGCGGTCGGCCTGACGCTGTGGCTAGAGGACGAGTCCCTGATGGACGCCGTCACCGCCCTGTCGGGCAGCGGGCCGGCCTATTTCTTTCTGGTCATGGAGGCCATGGAGCGCGCCGGGCGCGAGCTTGGCCTGCCCGGGGAGACGGCCCGGCTGCTGACCCTGCAGACGGCCTTCGGGGCGGCCAAGATGGCCCTGGAAAGCCAGGCGGACAGCGCCGAGCTGCGCCAGCGGGTGACCTCGCCGGGCGGCACCACCGAGCGCGCCCTGCAGGTACTCACCGACGGCGAGCTCGAGGCCCTGTTCGCCCGCGCCCTGACGGCGGCCCGGGACCGCGCCGTCGAGCTGGCCGAACAGTTGGGGCAATAACGTGTACTACTTCTCCAGCGCGGCGGCATTTCTGCTCAGCACCCTGTTCGGGCTGTACCTGCTGGCCATCCTGCTGCGTTTTTTGCTGCAGGTGGTGCGCGCCGATTTCTACAACCCCGTCTCACAGTTCCTGGTCAAGGTGACCAACCCCCTGCTCAAGCCGCTGCGCCGGGTCATACCCGGTTGGGGCGGCATCGACATCGCCTCGCTGGTCCTGCTGTTCCTGGTGATGCTGGTGCAGCTGTTCGTGCTCAGGGCCCTGGGCGACGGCTACTTCGGCCTGCCGGTGCCCAATCCGCCCGGGCTGTTCCTGTTCGCCCTGGTCCAGCTCCTGGCCCTGACGCTGACCGTGTATTTCTGGACCATCCTCATCCAGGTCCTGTTGAGCTGGGTCAGCTCCGGCGGCTACAACCCCGTGGTCTACCTGCTCTACCAGCTCAACGGCCCGCTGCTGCGCCCCGCCCAGCGCCTGATCCCGCCCATCGGCGGCCTGGACCTGTCGCCCATCGCGGTCGTCATCGCCCTGCAGCTGGCCAAGATCCTCGTGATCAGCCCGCTGCTCGACCTGTCCCTGCGCCTGGGTTAGCGGCCGGTCCCACCCCTACTAATTTGGCATGTCCGAGCCACGGCACCAACGGTACCCGACGGGCCCCCGGGGCGGCCGCGGCCCGGTCCGCGCACGGCCCGGCCCGCCGTGAGCGGGTGGTACCGCTGGCGGGGCCGAACCCTGGAGCTGTCGGTGCGGGTCCAGCCCCGGGCCAGCCGCGACGAGATCGTGGGCCCCCACGGTGAGGCCCTGAAGGTGCGTATCACCGCCCCGCCCGTGGAAGGCCGGGCCAACGAGCACCTGCGCCGGTTCCTGGCCAAGGCCTTCGAGGTCGCGCCGGGCCGGGTGGAACTGCTGGCCGGCAGCGCGGGACGCCAAAAGCGCATCGCCATCCACGAGCCCAACGCCCTGCCGGCGGGCATCGAGCGCCCGGACGAGGCGCCGCCGCGGCGCTAAAGCTTGCACCGGATTTGCCGTTATCTGCCTGGAAATATACATTTCATAGACGCAGCGGCGGCCCGGCGGCCGAATCCGGGAGCCAGGGCGCAGTACGGGCCAGCGCCGAGGTGTACGATCTCGGATGAAAAAGCTATAGTAATTATAAAGTTAAGGGATTGAGACACGAGCATGGCGAAAGACCGCTTTACCGACCAGATGCAGGCCTACGGGCGCTGGAAGGCCGACCTCATCGAGGCCATCGACCGCTACCAGGGCTGGCTGGATCGCAACAAGATGTCCACGCCCGAGAGCGAGCTGCGCATCTTCGAGCTGCTCGAGTCCCTGCGCTCGGACCACCTGACCATTGCGTTCGTGGCCGAATTCGCCCGCGGCAAGACCGAGCTCATCAACGCCATCTTCTTCTCCGAGTACGACCGGCGCCTGCTGCCCTCCGAGGCCGGGCGCACGACCATGTGCCCGACCGAGCTGTTCTACGACCTGGAGTCGAATCAGTCCTACATCCGGCTGCTGCCCATCGAGACCCGTCTGGAGGAGATGAGCATCTCGGAGCACAAGCAAAACCCCATCAACTGGACGACCATCGACCTGGACACCAACTCGGCCGAGACCATGGCCGACGCCTTCCGCGAGGTCATCCGCACCAAGCGCGTCAGCGTCGAGGAAGCGCACCGGCTGGGCCTGTTCGACCCGGAACAGGAGCAGAAGAACGTCAAGGAGGTCGACATCCCGATGTGGCGCCACGCCTTGATCAGCTTTCCGCATCCGCTGCTCAAGGACGGTCTGAACATCCTGGATACCCCCGGCCTCAACGCCCTGGGCAGCGAACCGGAACTGACCCTGAACATGCTGCCCAATTCGCAGGCAGTGGTCTTCGTGCTGGCGGCCGACACGGGCGTGACCAAGTCGGACCTGAGCATGTGGCAGCACCACGTCAAGGCGCTGGGCGGCCACGCGGAGAAGGGCCGGATCGTCGTGCTCAACAAGATCGACACGCTCTGGGACGAGCTCAAGGACGATCAGTCCATCGCCAACACCATCGCCGCCCAGTGCCGCACGACGGCCGGGCTGTTGGGCATCGACGCGACCAATGTGTTTCCGGTCTCGGCCCAGAAGGGGCTGCTCGCCAAGATCCGCCACGACCAGGACCTGTTGCGCCGCAGCAACATCCTGGCCCTGGAGTCCATCCTGTCCAAGGACATCCTGCCCTACAAGCAGAGCATCGTACGAGACAACACCGTCGCCGAGATAGGCAACATGGCCATGACCTCGCGCAACGTCATCGCCTCGCGCCTGGCCTCCATCGACAAGCAACTCGGCGAGCTCAGCAGCCTCAGCGGCAAGAACGAGGATGTCATCCAGCACCTGATGAAAAAGACCCGCGAGGAACAGGTCAGCTACCACAAGAGCGTGGAGAGCTTCCAGAGCAACAAGCGGCTTTTCTCGGAGCAGCACAAGAAGCTGCTCGAGATGCTCAACCTCAGCGAGCTCGACAAGCACGTCACCCAGACGCGCAAGAATATGACCGACAGCTGGACCACGCACGGTCTGAAACAAGGCATGAAGATCTTCTTCGACGGCGTGACCGACCGCATGAAGGAGGTGGGCCAGCAGGTCAACCAGGTGAACATGCTGGTGCAGACCATCTACCGCCAGTTCCACCAGGAGCACGGCATCTCGGACGTCAAGCCCAAGCTGTTCAGCATCACCAAGTACAACCGCGACCTGGAGCGTCTGTACAACGAGGCCGAGGCCTACCGCACGAGCCCGGTGACGACCATGACCGAGCAGACCTTCGTCATCAAGAAGTTCTTCATCTCCATGGTCAGCCACGCGCGCAATGTGTATTTCAATGCGGCGCATGACGCCGAGGCGTGGGGCAAGGCCGCCCTGGCACCGCTGGTCACGCAGATCAAGGAACACAAGGACCAAATCGAAAAGCGTCTGGAGAGCCTGCGCAAAATAAACGAGTCGCGCGATACCCTGCAGGGGCGCATCGCGGAGCTGGAAAAGGCCAGCACCGTGCTGCGCGCGCAGCTCGAGGACATAGACACGCTGCTCGAGACGATCAACAAGCCGCTGGAGTCGTTCATCGAACAGGCGCACGACGACGCACGCGCCGCCGTGTGAGTCGCGCGCCGCGCCGGGCACCGCCCGGCGGCCGCGGCACGGCGGCGGCGAAACCGGGGGGATGTGGTCTATAGTTGGGGGTGGGAAAACCCGTTAGAAGGAGACACCCCATGAGCATACGCACGGCCCTACTGACCCTCCTTTGTACCGCAGCCCTGCTGGCGCCCGCTGCCCAGGCGCAGAACTCCCAGGACTTCGGCAATTACATTGTCTACTACAACGCCTTTACGACGGATTTTCTCCAGCCGGCCACGGCCCGGCGATACGGTATCACGCGCAGCAAGCATCGAGGCATGGTCAATATCTCGGTGCAGCGTAAACGGATGAATACGGTTGGCGAGCCCGTGGAAGCGTCCATCACCGGCAATGCCACCAACCTCAACGCGCAGATCAAGGCCCTGAATCTGCGCGAAATAAAGGAAGGCAATGCCGTCTACTATATCGCTGAATTCCCCGTCTCCAACATGGAAACCCTGGACTTCAAGCTGCAGGTCACGCCGAAGGGCCAGTCATCGCCCTTGCACGTCGAATTCCGCCAACAGTTCTATACCGAATAGCGCGGCCCGGCCGCACCGCCGGCGCGGGGCCGTGCCGGGCTCGGGCGCGGCCCCGGCGCGGCGGGCCCTGACGGGCCTGCTCGCCGGAGCGCTCCTGGCCACGGCCTCGCTGTGGCACCCCGCGGCGCGGGCCGACGAACGGGCGCTCATCCTCGGCATCCTGCCCTTTCAGACACCGGTCGCGCTGTTCAAGCGCTTCGCACCGCTTCGCGAGTATCTCAGCGCCGAACTGGGCCGACCGGTGCTGCTGCAGACGGCGCGCGATTTTCCGACATTCATCCACCGCACGGCCGAGCGCCGCTACGACTTTGTCATCACCGCACCGCACTTCACGCTGCTGGCCCTGGACTCGGGCCGCTACCAGCTGCGCGCGCGGTACCAAAAGCCGCTGCGCGCGGTGGTCGTCGTGCGCGCGGGCAGCGACATCACCCGCCCCTCGCAGCTGGCCGGACGCACCGTCTCCACGCCGCCGCGCGTCGCCGTCATTACCCTGGTCGGGCGCCACTACCTCGCCTCCGTGGGCCTGACCGGCCCGCGCGCCCCCCATTACGAAGCCTTCATGACGCACAACGCCAGCCATCAGGCGGTGCTCGGCGGGGAGGCCAGTGCGGCGATCATCTCCATCAACGTCTACAACCTGGCCCGCAACCGGGGCAGCCCGCTGCGCATCGTCGGGCGATCGCCCGCCATACCCAGCATGGGGATCCTCGCGGCCAAGGATCTGCCCCGGGCGCTGCGCGCCCGCTTCGCGCACGCGCTCATCACCATGTCCGACACGCCCGGCGGGCGGGCCGTGCTCAAGCGCATGACCTACCCGGGGTTTCGGCCCGCCACCGAGCAGGACTTCGAGCCGGCGCGGCCCTATCTGGAGGACTACCTGCGCATCACCGGCCAACGAGGGGGCGAGCGCTGATGCACCTGCGCCTGTCGACACGGCTGATCCTCAGCGTGGTGCTGATCGAGGCGGTGATGCTCTCCGCGCTGGTCTGGAACAGCGTGCGTCTTATCAACTCCAGCCACGCCGAGCTGCTCGAGCGCTCCACCAAGGAGGAGAGCCGCCTGCTCGCCTTCTCGCTGGCACCGGGCCTGGCGGCCAATGATCGGGCCCTCATCGAAGACGCCCTGGCCCTGCTCAAGTCCAAGCATGATCTGGTCTACATTACGGTCTACGACCGCGAGGGGGGGATGATGGCCTCGCTCGGTCGGCGGCCCGCCCACTTTCGCCGCGATGAGCACTATAGCGATGCCGAGAGCGACGGGGTGTTCGATATCGAGCAGCCCATCGAGCTGTTCGGTCAACACCTGGGACGCCTGCGGGCCGGCTACACCATCGCGGGCATCCAGGCCCTGACCCAGAAGACGCGGCGCCAGAACACCACCATCGCCGGGCTGGAGCTGCTGCTGTCAATTGCCGTGACCATCCTGCTGGGCCTGTTTCTGACCAAGAGCCTGCGCAAGCTCGAAGAGGGCGCCCGGGCGCTGAGCCGGGGCGAACACCAGCACCGCATCGCGACCGATTCGCGCGACGAGATCGGCGATGTGGCCCGCGCCTTCAACCAACTGGCCGAACACCTCGGCCAGACCCAGCATGCCCTGCAACAGGAGCACGAGGCGCTGCTGCGCGAGACGCGCCACCTCAATACCATCCTCAACAGCATCGACGCCGTCGTCATCGAGTTCGACCCGCTCAGCCGGCACGTCGGCTATGTCAGCCAGGAGGCCGCCAACCTCCTGGGCTATCCCGTCGAGGATTGGGTCGCACCGCAATTCTGGCGCCGCCACCTGCACCCCGAAGACCTCAGCTGGCTGGAGCCGTTTCTCGACGAGCACCTGCAAAGCCCGGGCTCGTTCGTCGTGGACTACCGGATGCTGCATCGGGAGGGCCATCAGGTCTGGGTGCGGGCGATCAATACCGTGGCGGAAACCGACCACGGCGCCCTGGCCTGCCACAGTATCCTCCTGGACATCACCGATCAGAAAAAATCCGAAGAGCGTATCGTGTATCTCGCCGATCACGATTACCTGACCGGCCTGTTCAATCGGCGCCGCTTCCAGGAGGAGCTGGAACGGGCCATCGGCTACGCCAAGCGGTTCGGCCACGCCGGCGCGCTGCTGTTCATCGACCTGGATCAGTTCAAGTACATCAACGACACCCTGGGCCACCAGGCAGGTGACGAATATCTCTACAACGTCGCCTGCGCGCTGGCCGACTCCGTGCGGGCGACGGACGTCCTCGGACGCCTGGGCGGCGACGAGTTCGCCCTGATCCTCAGCAAGGCGGACGCCGGTGCGGCGCAGAAGGTGGCCGCGATGCTGCTCAAGACGCTGTCCGCGCTCACCCTGGAGCTCGGACAGCGCAGCACCGGGGTCAGCGCCAGCATCGGCATCGTGAGCTTCCCCGAACACGGCGACAACGCCAGCGACCTGCTGGCCAAGGCCGACGCCGCCATGTATACCGCCAAGGAGCACGGGCGCAACCGCGCGCACCGGTACACCGAGGACGACCAGGGCCTGGTCGCCATGCACGCCAAGCTCCAGTGGGAGGAGCGCATCCGTCAGGCCATGGAGCAAGGCCGCTTCAAGCTCTATTTCCAACCGGTCTTTCGTCTCGCCGACCGCGAGGTCACCCACTTCGAGGTGCTGCTGCGCATGATCGCCGAGGACGGCAGCGTCATCCTGCCCAGCGCCTTCCTGGATACGGCCGAGCGCTTCGGCCTCATCGGCGACATCGACCGCTGGGTACTGAACGAAGGCATCCGCCTGCAGGCCGAGAGCCGGCGCAGCGGCGCCCCCATCACCCTGGCGATCAATCTATCGGGCCGCCACTTCGGCAGCCAGGAGGTGATGGACCTGATCCACGAGGCCGTCGAGCGCCACGGCGCCGATGCCAGCCGATTGATATTCGAGGTCACCGAAACGGCGGCGGTCGAAAATCTGAACCAGGCGCGCGGGTTTATCGATGCCCTGCACGCCCTGGGCTGCCAACTGGCGCTCGATGACTTCGGCGTTGGATTTTCCTCCTTCCACTACCTCAAGCACCTGCCCGTGGACATGATCAAAATCGACGGCAGCTTCGTGCGCCATCTCGACGCCGACCGCTTCGATCGCATCTTCATTCACGCCATGACGGAGCTGGCCGAAGGACTGGGTATCGCCACGGTGGCCGAATTCGTCGAGAGCGAGGCCGTGGCGCTCGCGCTGGGCGAGCTGGGCGTGGACATGGGGCAGGGCTTCCACCTCGCCCGGCCCCGGCCCGACTATACCGGCGCGCGGCTCATGCCAGCGCCCTGAGGATCATCACCAGCCCGAAGAGCGCGACCAGGGCCCCGGCGGTGCGGCGCACGCCGGGGCGGCGCAGAAAGCCGGACAGGGCGGCGGCGAACAGGCCCATGGCGAGCAGGGCCGGCAGGGTGCCCAGCCCGAAGCTGAGCATCAGCAGGGCACCGTGGCCGACGCTGCCGGCGGCCATGGCCCAGATCAGCACGCTGTAGACCAGCCCGCACGGCAGCCAGCCCCAGACCAGACCCAGCACCAGGGCCTGGGCCGGCGAGCGCACCGGCAGCAGGCGCCGGCCCAGGGGCTCCAGGCGCCGCCACACCACCGTGCCGATACCCTCCAGGCGCACCACGCCCTGCCACCACCCGCCCAGATACAGGCCCAGGGCAATCATGAAGGCCCCGGCGATGACCTCGAGAATGCCCTGCGCGTGGCGCACGCTCACCGCATTGGCGGCCAGCCAGCCGACGCCCCCCATCAGGGCCCCGGCGGCCGTGTAGCTGGTGATGCGCCCCAGGTTGTAGGCGATGAGGTAGGGCCAGGTCGCCGCGGCCCGCCCGCGCGCGGCCTCGGGCAGGCCCAGGGTCAGGGCGGTGACGATCCCGCCGCACATGAAGGCGCAGTGGCCGCCGCCGAGCAGGCCTACCACCGCCGCGGCCGCGTAGCTGGAGACCGGCGCCAGGCTCACGTGCCGGGCTCCGCCGTTGGCGCCGGCGCATCCCAGGGGGCCAGGCGGCGCAGCAGCCAAAGGCCCGGCAGCGCGGCCAGGGCGCAGAACACGAAGAACCCGACCCAGCCCAGCCATTCGGCCAACAGGCCCGTCGGGGCGGCGGCCAGCACCCGCGGCACGCCCATCAGGCTGGTCAACAGCGCATACTGGGTCGCGGTGAATTTCTTGTTGGTCAGGGCCGCCATGTACGCGATGTAGGCCGCCGTGCCCATACCGCCGCTGAGGTTCTCAAAGGCGATCACCGCCGCCAGCCCGGCGATGCTGTGGCCGACCACGGCGAGCCAGGCAAAGCCGGCCGTCGAGACGGCCTGCAGCACCCCGAATACCCACAGCGAGCGGTTGATCCCCAAGCGCAGCATCAGCAGCCCGCCCAGCAGGCCCCCACCGATGACCGCGCCGGTGCCGAAGAACTTGACCACCGCGCCGATCTCGGTCGTGCTGAAACCCAGGTTCAAATAAAACGGCGTGGTCATCGCGCTGGCCATGGTATCGCCGATCTTGTAGAGCAGGATGAATACCAGTATCCACACCGCCTCGGGGCGTTCGAAGTATTCGACGAAGGGGTCGATCACCGCCTCGCGCAGGGTGCGCGGGGCGCCGGCGCCCACCGGCGGCTCGCGCGCCAGGAGGGTGGTGATGACGCCGACCAGCAACGTGGCGGCCATGATGAGGTAGACCGTTTGAAACGAGACGTGATCGGCGAGGATCAAGCCGCCGCCGCCGGCCAGCAGCATGCCCACGCGGTAGCCGCCGATATACAGCGAGGAGCCCAGACCCAACTCGTCGTCGGTCAGGTCCTCGCGCCGGTAGGCATCGACCACGATATCCTGCGAGGCCGAAAAGAACGTCACCAACAGGGCGACCAGGGCCACCAGCCAGGGATAGGAGGCGGGGTCGGCGAGCCCGAGCGAGGCCACCGCGGCCATCAACGCCAACTGCGCCGTCAACATCCAGCCGCGCCGGCGCCCCAACCAGCGCAGGGTGAAGCGATCGACCACCGGCGCCCAGAGAAACTTAACCGTGTAGGGCAGACCGACCAGGGCGTACAACCCGATGACGGCCAGGTCCACGCCTTCGCGGGTCATCCATGCCTGCAGCACCGAACCGGTGAGCAGCAGGGGCAGGCCGCAGGAAAAACCCATCATCGTGGCGACCAGCATGCGCGGGCTGAAGACCTCGCGCACCAGGTCCCAGCCGCGCGGCCGGGCCCGCTCAGTCGGCGAGGTCATAGTCGTAATCGATGATCAGGGGGGCGTGGTCGGAGAAGCGCTGGTCCTTGTACACGCGGGCCCGGCGTACCGTATCGGCCAGACCGGGCGTGACGATCTGATAGTCGATGCGCCAGCCCACGTTCTTGGCCCAGGCTTGGCCGCGGTTGGACCACCAGGTGTATTGGTCGGGGCGTTGGTCGACGAGCCGGAAGGCGTCGACCCAGCCGACCCGGTCGAACAGCTCGTCCATCCAGGCCCGCTCGTGCGGCGTGCAGCCGGAGTTCTTCTGGTTGGACTTGAAGTTCTTGATGTCGATTTCCTTGTGCACCGTGTTCCAGTCGCCGCAGATGATGTACTCGCGCCGGCGCCGGCGCATGCGCTTGAGCTCGTCCATGAGCCGGTCCATGAACACCAGCTTGTTGGCATGGCGCTCCTCGCTCGAGGAGCCCGAGGGCAGATAAAAGGAGGCGACGCTGAGCTTGGCGAAATCGGCCTGGATGTAGCGCCCCTCGGCGTCCGCATGGTCCCAGCCCAGGCCGGTGAGCACGCGGTCGGGCTCGCGGCGCGCGTAGATCGCCACGCCGCTGTAGCCCTTCTTCTCGGCGTCGAAATAGTAGCAGTGGTAGCCATGCGGATAGAACACCTCGGCATCGAGCTGGTGCTCCTGGGCCTTGGTCTCCTGCAGACAGATCACGTCGGCGCGCTGGCGGCGCAGCCATTCGAACAAGCCCTTCCTCGCCGCGGCGCGAATACCGTTGACGTTGACGCTGATCACCCTCATCCCAATGGCTCCCCCGGCTCAAAGGGGCTCAGGATAATGCATCGGGCCCCCGGACGCACCCGACGCCCCGGGTGACGGGGGCGGCTGACAGCGCCCGGCACAGACCGCTACAATGGCGGCTCCACGCCAGGACGTCAGGCCATGCAAGACTATCAACACGAGTTCATCGAATTCGCCATCGAGCGCGACGTGCTGCGCTTTGGCGAGTTCACCCTGAAATCGGGCCGGCTCAGCCCGTACTTCTTCAACGCGGGGCTTTTCAACACCGGCGAGGCGCTCGCCCGCCTGGGCACCTACTACGCCGCCGCGGTCCAGGACAGCGCCGTGAGCTTCGACATCCTGTTCGGTCCCGCCTACAAGGGCATCCCCCTGGCGGCGGCCTGTGCCATCGCACTGGCCCGGGAGCACGGACGCGATATGCCCTACTGCTTCAATCGCAAGGAGGCCAAGGACCACGGCGAGGGCGGCGCCACCGTCGGGGCCCCGCTCGCCGGGCGCGTGCTTATCCTGGACGACGTCATCACGGCCGGCACCGCCATCGGCGAGGCCATGCAGATCATCGAGGCGGCCGGAGCGACGCCGGCCGGCGTGGTCATTGCGCTGGACCGCCAGGAACGGGGCCGGGGCGAACGCTCGGCCATCCAGGAGGTGGAGCGCCGCTACGGTATCCCCGTGGTCAGCATCGTGCGCCTGGACGAGCTCGTCGAGTACCTGGCCGAGCGGCCCGAGTATGCCGACTCGCTCGAGGCCGTGCGCACCTACCGCGAGCAGTACGGCGCCGCCGCCGGCTAGCCGAGCAGGAGCTTCAGGCCCACCGCCACCGTCACCAGCTCGAAGGCCCGCTTGATCCAGACGTTGCCCTTGGCCAGGGCGAAGTGGGCGCCCACATACCCGCCCAGCAGCGAGCCGAGCACCAGGGCGGGGATCCAGTCCCAACGGATACTGCCGAGCAGACCCAGGGTGAGGGCGCCGGTGGCGTTCCAGACCACCCCGACCAGGACCAGCGTGTGGGCCACGGCCCGCTTGTAGTCCAGCCCGAACCAGCGCACGAGCCACAGCGTGACGAACAGCCCCGTCCCCGAGGTCAGCGAACCGTTCAGGATCCCGATACCCAACAGCGCCGCGCCCCCGATGGCCAGGCCGCGGCGGTCCCGGTGGGTCGGGCGGTGCTCGCGGCCCAGGCCGGGGCGGGCCCAGGAATAGACGCCCAGGCCGACGGTGAGCACCCCGAGCGCCACCTCCGCCGCGCGATCCGGTATATTGAGGACGATCCCGGCGCCCAGCACCACCCCGGGTACGCCGCAGGCGAGGATGAACAGCGAGAAGCGCCGCTCCAGGGAGCGCTCTCTAAAGTGGCGCCCCGTGGCGCCGATACCCAGGGCAACGCTGGCCAATTTGTGGGTGGCCAGGGCCGGACCGAAGTCCAGCCCGAGGAACAACAGGGCGGGCAGCTGGAGCAGCCCGGCCCCGCCGCCGGCGAAGGCCGAGAAGGCATTCGCGCCCAGCGCGATCAGGAACAACAGGATCTGGTCGGTCATGGCACGCCGGTCGTGCACATCGCCGGCGGGAGTGCCAGAATAGGAGCCATGCTGCTGACCAAGACGCCCCGATTAATCCCGCTGCTGGCCGCGGCCTCCACCGTGTGGGCCCTGGGAACGGCCGCGGCGCAGGCCGCGACCATCGAGTGCTGGCATAACGACCAGGGCGTGCGCGAATGCGGCAACGCGGTCCCTCCGGAGTACTCGCAACAACGCATCGAGGTGCTCGACGAGCACGGCGTGGTCGTCGATGTGCGCCCGGCGGCCAAGACCAAGGCCGAACTCGCCCAAGAGGCCCGGCGCAAGAAGGCCGAACAGGAGCGCAAAAAGCGCGAGGCCGCGCAGGCCCGGCGGGACGAGATCCTGCTCAGCACCTTCACCAGCGAACACGACATCACCATGGCCCGCGACGAAAAGCTCAAGGCCATCGATGGGATCATCAACGTCACCCGGGGCACGGTCAACGTACTGCAGGACAAGCTTGAGCGACTGCAAAAGCGCGCGGCGAACATCGAGCGGGCCGGCCGCACCCCGCCCAAGCAGCTGGTCGACAGCATGGACAGCGTCGGGCGCCAGATCCGCAACAAGCAGGCCTTCATCGAAAAACGGCGCGAGGAAAAAAAGGACGTACGCCAGAAATATGCGCAGGACATGAAGCGGTTTCGCGAACTCAAATCCCGCAAAGGGGATGCGCTCAGCCCGTCGGACTCAGACACGAGCGCAGCGCCGGCCACTGCTGATTCCAAGCATTGACGGGCGAGCGCTCGAAGCCGCTGCGCACGAACTGATGAATCCGTCCCTCGGCGATCGACAACAACAGATTCGCCATCGGCCCCACTGACTCCCCCAGCTCCAGCTCGCCGGAGAGCTCGCCTTCACGCAGCACCTGTTTGAGCTGGGTCTCCAGGCGATCGTAGAACTGCCCGATGCGCGCGCGCAGGCGATCGCGCTCGCCGATGAGCGCATCGCCCATGAGGATGCGTGCCATACCGGCGTTGCGATCGGCAAACCCGAGCAGCAGCAAGAGGATCTTCTCGCAGCGCACCAGCGCCGAGCGCTCTTCGCCGAGGATACGGTTGACCAGGCCGAACACTGTCTCCTCGATGAAGTCGATCAGGCCCTCGAACATCTTCGCCTTGCTGGGAAAGTGGCGATACAGGGCCGCCTCCGAGACGCCGACCGCCCGCGCCAGACTGGCCGTGGTGATTCGCTCGCCCGGGCTGGTCTCCAGCTCGCGGGCCAGCGCCTCGAGGATCTGCTGGCGACGCGAGGGCTTGTCGTTGACCGCAGCCATGGGCGCCCCTCAACCCCGAATGAGGGTGCCGACACCCTCGTCGGTGAATATCTCCAACAGCACGGCGTGTTCGACCCGCCCGTCGATGATGTGCGCGCTGCGCACGCCGGCCTTGACCGCATCGATGGCGCAGCGGATCTTGGGCAGCATGCCGCCGTGGATCGTCCCATCGGCGACCAGCGCCTCGACATCGCGCGCGCTCAGCCCCGTGAGCAATGTGCCCTGCCCGTCCAGCACGCCGGTGGTGTTGGTCAACAGGATCAACTTCTCGGCTCGCAGCGTCTCGGCCAGACGTCCGGCGACCAAATCGGCGTTGATGTTGTAGGACTGGCCGTCGTCGCCGACGCCGATGGGCGCGATCACGGGGATAAAGTCGCCGTGGACCAGCATGTCCACCACCGAGGCCTCGATGCTCGCCACCTCGCCGACATGGCCGATGTCGACGATCTCCGAGGCGCTCATCTCCGGGTCATTGCGCTCGAAGGTGAGTTTGCGCGCGCGGATCAGCTCGCCGTCCTTTCCGGTCAGGCCCACGGCGCGCCCACCCTGGCGATTGAGCAGGGTGACGATCTCCTTGTTCACCAGCCCGCCGAGGACCATTTCCACCACGTCCATGGTCTCGCTGTCGGTCACGCGCATCCCCTCGACAAAGCGGCTCTCCTTGCCGACTTGCTTGAGCATGTTGCCAATCTGCGGGCCGCCACCGTGGACCACCACCGGGTTCATGCCGACCAGCTTCATCAAGACGATGTCGCGGGCGAAGCCCTGCTTGAGCGCCTCGTCGGTCATGGCGTTGCCGCCGTATTTGATCACGATGGTCTTGCCCTGGAAGCGCTTGATGTAGGGCAGCGCCTCCGTGAGCACACGGGCGATGTTCATTGCCGTTGAAGAATCCAGGCTCATGAGGGTGTCGTCACGGATTGAAAAATCTCGAATGGGAAACGGCGTGTACGCGGGTTCAAAACGGGAGTTTCAGACCGGGCTCGACCTTCAACATCGTCTGTCGGAAGACCTCTTGGACCCGTTCGAGGCTCTCGGCATCGTTGCCCTCGAAGCGCAGCACCAGGCAGGGCGTGGTGTTGGAGGCGCGCACCAGGCCCCAACCGTCCTGAAAATCCACGCGCAGACCGTCGATGGCCGTGATCACGCCATCGTCGAAATCGGCCTCGGTCAACAGTCGCTCCATGAACGCGTGCTGCTCGCCCTCGGGCATGTCGACCCGCAGCTCGGGCGTGTTTACCGCGTCGGGCAGGGTGGCGAAGATCTCGCGCGGGCTGCGCTTGTCCTTGCTGAGGATCTCCATCAGCCGCGCGGCGGCGTACAGGGCGTCGTCGAAACCGTACCAGCGCTCCTTGAAGAAGATGTGACCGCTCATCTCGCCGGCCAACGGGGCACCGATCTGCTTCATCTTGGCCTTGATCAGCGAATGCCCCGTGCGCCACATCAAGGGCCTGCCGCCCAGCTTGTTGATCACCCGCGCCAGATTCGTGCTGCACTTGACGTCGAAGATGATGGTCGCCCCGGGCTGGCGACTGAGCACGTCGGAGGCGTAGAGCATCATCTGGCGATCGGGCCAGATGACGCTCCCATCGCCGCCGACGACACCGAGACGATCGCCGTCACCGTCGAAGGCCAGACCGATATCGGCACCCGACTGGGTCACGGTCCGAATCAGGTCCTGGAGGTTTTCGGGCTGGCTGGGGTCCGGGTGATGGTTGGGAAAACTGCCGTCGACGTTGCAGAAAAGCTCGGTGACCTGGCAACCCAGCGCCTCGAACAGCTTGGGTGCCACGGCTCCGGCTACCCCGTTGCCGCAGTCGATGACGACCTTCAGGCCCCTGCGCAGCTTGACGTCGCCGGTGACGTGGCGGATGTAGTCGGCGGTGACCTTGGCCGTCTCGTACTCGCCGTGGCCCTCGGCGTAGTCTTCACTTTCGATGCACTGGCGCAGGGCCTGGATGTCGTCGCCGGCCAGGGTGTCGCCGGCAATCATCATCTTCAGTCCGTTGTAATTGGGCGGATTGTGGCTGCCCGTGAGCACGACGCCGGTGCCCCCGGCCAGCTCGGTCGCGGCGTAGTACAGCACCGGGGTCGGGACCTGACCGACATCGATGATGGTGGCGCCCGCCTCGCGCACGCCGCGGGCAAAGGCACCGCCCAGTTCCGGCCCGGACTCGCGGCCGTCGCGGCCGAAGGCGATGCGCTGGGCACCGCGCTGGGCCGCCAGTGTCCCGAAGGCCCGGCCGATACGGTAAATGACGTCATCGGTCAGGGTCTGGCCCACGATGCCGCGGATGTCGTAGGCCTTGAAGATGGATGCCGACAAGGGCGTGGACGCCGCCGTCGGTGCCGGGGTGTCGAAGACCGCACGGGTACCCGAACCGCCCTGCGATCGGCTCGCGCGGGCAGACGGCGGTTGCGACACGCTCTCGTCCTCGTCCAGCAGCGACTTGGCATGGGAGCGGTGCGAGGCGGGAGGCGCCTCGTCGAGTTCCTCGACCTGCACGGCGTCCTCCTCGAAGGACAGGGGGTCGTCCCGATTGGGCCGCGCAATGCTCGGGCTCGGCGACCCGCCCAAACCCCTCGGGTCGTCACGCTCGCGCGAGAGCGTCGTACTCTCCGGCAGGCGGGTGAGCATCAGAGAGGCCGATTTGAACTCCTTGAGGCGCAGCGGCTGCTCGTAGCGCTTGCTGCCCTGGAGGATGTCGCGCGTGAGCTGCATCAGCCCGAGCACGTCGGCCTTGATGATCCGGCCCAGGGTGCGGAACAGGATGAGCACGACACCGACCGCCACCAGGGCCGAACCGCCGAAGACGATCCAGAAGCGGGCGTTCAACGCGAGCATGCTCGGTTCGGGCAACCAGGCGGTAAGCTTCCACGCCGTCCCCGCGACGGCAGTGGTGTGACGTGTGGCGCCGACGCGTATCGCGCGGTCGCCGTGACTGGCCAGCACCAGGGAATCGCCGGCCTCGGTCTGCTGCGTCAACGTCAGATAGGACTGGCCCTCGGCGGCCGTGGTGTGGACATCCAGGGCGCGCGACAGGACCTTGGGCGAGAGACTGAGCTGGACGACACCCAGCAACTGACCGTCCGAGTGTACGCTGCGGGCCAGGCTGATATGCGCCTGGGGCG
>Ga0209918_1000400_pt1 | contig 28791 bp, 33 predicted proteins | sample SalPonD_shore_MG_FD_185712 | JGI IMG/M metagenome (GOLD analysis project Ga0209918, IMG submission 185712) | Salt pond soil microbial communities from South San Francisco under conditions of wetland restoration - Salt Pond MetaG... | ecosystem: Environmental > Aquatic > Marine > Intertidal zone... | reverse complement strand
GTCTCGCGCGACGGGCAGCACGAGACGCTCGCGACCCCGTGGCCGTTCGACGTGGTGAGCGTCGAGAAGATCGACGACCAGGGCGGGTGGCTCTACTACATCGCCTCCCCGGAGAACGCCGCGCGGCGCTACCTGTACCGCTCGAAGATGGACGGGAGCGGCCGGCCGCAGCGCCTCACGCCCGCCGCCGACTCGGGCTGGAACGCCTACCAGATCTCCCGGGACGCGCGCTGGGCGTTCCAGACCCACTCCTCGTTCGGGAGCCCTCCCGTGGTGCGGCTCGTCTCGCTGCCGGGCCACGAGGTGGTGCGGACGATGGAGGCGAACGGGCGGGTGGCGGACGCGGTGCGCGCCCTGGACCGCGGCCCGGCCGACTTCTTCACGGTCGACATCGGCGGCGGGGTCGTCCTCGACGGCTACCTCATGAAGCCCCCGCACTTCGACCCGGAGAAGAAGTACCCCCTCCTCTACTACGTGTACGGGGAGCCGGCCGGACAGACGGTCACGGACAGCTGGTTCGGGAGGAACTACCTGTGGTTCCTCTACCTGACCCAGCAGGGCTACCTGGTGGCGAGCATCGACAACCAGGGCCAGCCCGAGCCGCGCGGCAGGGAGTGGCGGAAGGTCGTGTACGCGAACATCGGCCCCCTGGCGTCCGAGCAGCAGGCGGCGGCCAACCGCGAGATGCGGACGTGGCCCTACGTGGACTCCACCCGGATCGGGATCTGGGGATGGAGCGGCGGGGGCTCGATGACGCTGAACATGATGTTCCGCTACCCGAAGCTCTACCGGATGGGGATGTCGGTCGCGCCCGTCCCCGACCAGCGGCTGTACGACGCGGTCTACCAGGAGCGCTACTCGGGCCTCATCACCGAGCACCCCGAGAGCTACGAGCGCGGCTCCCCGATCAACTTCGCCGAGGGCCTGGAGGGCGACCTCCTCCTCGTGCACGGGAGCGGGGACGACAACGTGCACTTCCAGGGCTCGGAGGAGCTGATCGACCGGCTCGTGGAGCTCGGCAAGCCCTTCCAGTTCATGGACTACCCCAACCGCTCCCACTGCATCTGCGAGGGCGAGGGGACGACCCTCCACCTGTACTCGCTCCTCACCCGCTACCTGGAGAAGCACCTGCCGGCGGGGGGGAAGGAGCGGTAGGGGGGCTGGGCGCGTCCTCGGCCCTTCGCATCGTCACGGTCCGCTCCTCGCCCATGGCTCCCCTCCCGGCCCGGCGGTTCCTCTCTCGATAAGCGGGGCGAGGCGGCGGACGCAACGGCTCGCGATCATCTCTCGCCCTTGACATACCTAATGCCGTCATGCATAGTGCTCCCAGGCATAGAGGCATTAGGTATCATTCCGACGCGGACCCGTCCGCGCCGCACGACGCGAGAGATCGAGACGCCATGGAGATCAACAAGGACCTCATCGCCGCCTCCTCGACGCCGATCGTCCTGGCGATCCTGGCCGAGGAGGACAGCTACGGCTACGCCATTCTGCAGCGGGTCCAGGAGCTGTCGGGAGGGCGCATGGAGTGGACGGACGGGATGCTCTACCCGGTCCTGCACCGCCTGGAGCGCCACGGGTTCGTGGAGGCCCGGTGGGAGACGGCGGAGAACGGCCGCCGCCGGAAGTACTACTCGATCACGTCCGCGGGCCGCGAGCAGCTGGCCGAGGAGCACCGCCAGTGGGAGGCGGTGGACGCCACGCTGCGGAGCCTGTGGTCGGCGCTCCGCGACTCGCTGCCGGCAGCCGGCGCGGCCGGGTCCGGCCCCCTGCCGCAGGGAGCCTGAGCGATGCCGACCCCGGATCCCGCGGCGCGTCTCGAGGAGCAGATCGACCGGTGGCGGAGCTTCCTCCGCCGCCGGCGGGCCATCCACGCCACCGACGTGGCCGAGCTGGAGGACCACCTGCGCGAGCAGGTGGCGGCCCTCACCGACGGAGGGCTCGACGCCGAGGAGGCCTTCCTCGTGGCGGTGAAGCGCATGGGGGCGATGGACGACCTCTCGCGCGAGTTCGCCCTGGAGCACTCCGACCGCCTGTGGAAGCAGCTCGTGGTCTCCTCCGGCGACGGGGCGGAGGCCGCGGGGGCGAGGAAGGACGCGATCGTGGCCTTCGGCCTGGCGGCGGCCGCGGCCGTGGCCATCAAGGTCCCCGCGCTCTTCGGGTTGCAGATGGAGCGGGACGCCGCCTTCTACGTCAGGAACGCGAGCCTCTTCGTGCTGCCGCTCCTCACCGGCTACTTCGCCTGGAAGCGGGGGCTCGACGCCCGCACGATCGGGTGGCTGGCGGCAGCGTTCGTGGCGGCCGCGGTGTTCGCCAACGTCTATCCGTTCCAGGCGCAGGTGCCCGGCTCGGGCGCGAACGACCCGGGCTACACGGAGCTCCTCACCGCCCTCCACCTCCCGATCGCGCTCCTCCTCGTGGTGGGGATCGCCTACGCGGGCGGCCGCTGGAGGGACGTCGCCGGGCGCATGGACTTCATCCGCTTCTCGGGCGAGCTGTTCATCTACTACGTCCTCATCGCCCTGGGCGGCGGGGTCCTCACGGGGCTCATGGCCATGACCTTCCAGTCGATCGGCGTCGACGTCGAGGCCTTCTTCCAGTCGTGGCTCCTCCCGTGCGGCGCGGCCGGGGCGGTCCTGGTCGCCTCGTGGCTGGTCGAGGCCAAGCAGAGCGTGATCGAGAACATGGCGCCGGTCCTCACCCGCCTGTTCACGCCCCTGTTCGCCGCCGTGCTGGTCACCTTCCTGGCGACGCTGGTCTTCACCGGCCGCGGCGTCCAGATCGAGCGGAACGTGCTCATCGCCTTCGACCTCCTCCTGGTCGTGGTCCTGGGCCTGCTCCTGTACTCGGTCTCCGCCCGGGAGCCCGGCGCGCCTCCGGGCCTCTTCGACTGGATGCAGGTCGTGCTGGTGGTGAGCGCGCTCCTGGCGGACGCGGTCGCGCTGTGGGCCATCGCGGCGAGGATCTCCGAGTTCGGCTTCACCCCCAACCGGGTGGCGGCGCTGGGCGAGAACGTGGTGCTCCTGGTGAACCTGGCGTGGTCCGCCGTCCTCTACCTGCGCTTCCTGGGCGGGCGGGGGGCGTTCGCGAGGCTCGAGAAGTGGCAGACGGACTACCTGCCGGTGTACGCGGCGTGGGCGGCGGTGGTGGTGATCGTGTTCCCGCCGGCGTTCGGGTACGTTTGAGCGGCGGCCCCGCCTGCGCGAGGACCGGCCGCCCACCCCCGACGCCTGCGGGAGACCCGCCCATGGCCGAGATGAACGTGCATGACGACAACGGCCACAGCCACGTGCGGGCCACTTTCACCGGTCCCTCGCCGGCCCTTCCCGTGGTGGACGGCGCGGTGCCGTTCGGGACGTGGCAGCAGCCGGTCCTGATCGACTACGACACTCGCCCGCGCGAGCGCCGGGTGCTCGTCACGGTGGTGGGCGAGGGGTAGGGCGGGGCGGCGTGCGCTCCTCGTGGCGGACGGTGAAGCCTTGCGGCGGGCTCTGCGCCGCGGCCGGCGCCCCGCGCGCTGTGAGGAGGAGCGGGACCGCGACGACGAGGGCGGCCCCGGGAACCTCATGGCCCCCGGCCCCTCGAGAGGTCCACGAGGCCGAGGATCGAGAACACGATCCCGAGCGTGACGAGCGCCTTGCTGCCGTCGTTGACGATCGGCACGATGATCATCGGGAGCGCGGCGACCAGCCACAGGGCTCCGCGCAGGCGCTTCCACCCCGGTAGGCGCCGCCAGCGTGCGAGCATCTCCGGTCTCCGGGTCCAGGGGGCTGGGGGCGCCGGGCTACGGCGCGGCGCGGCGATCGCGCGGAGTTGCGGGCCGCGCCGTTGTTCGGGACGCGGAAAACGACATTGCGGGCCGGCCGGATCGGGGCGCAAGGGGCGTGTGAGCCGCCTTCGCGGCTCAGTCCCGGGCTGCCGACTCGTTCAGGGCCACGGCCGCCCGGACGAGCGCCTTCAGCGCCTCCTCGTCCGGCGCCTCCCCCTCGTGGACGTCGATGGCCCGCCGGACGCTGCCCCCCCCGGCGGCCCGTCCCCGGTCGGACGCCCCCTCAGTGGTCTAGCACTCCGTGGGCCGCGGTGACGTCGGCCTCCAGGCGCGAGACGCCCTCACCCGCCTCCTGGATGTACCCGTTCGCCACCTCCACCATGGCGGGCGTGGGCGGCACGAGCGCCAGGTCGATCTGGCTGGCGATGGAGGTCAGCCACGAGCGCAGCCGGCCGGGATAGACCAGGGCGCCCTCGCCCGACTGGATCTTGAGGTCCACCAGGCCGTCGATGTCGTGGTTCAGGTGGTCCAGCGCCGGCCGGGCCGCCTCGGCGGACACGCTCTTCTTGTCGACCGCCTGCTGGAGCGAGTCGCGCGCGGCGATAGCCCGGTTCAGCTCGGTATCGAGCTGGTTCACGGCGTCGTGGATCCGCATGAGCAGGTCGAAGCGCTGCTTCAGCTCGGCCTGCGTGGTGCTCAGGTTCGGGTCGAGCTCGACCTCGAACGACTGCGTCTGCGCGCTGTCGCCGTAGGCCAGCGTCACCCGGTAGGTGCCCGGCACCACTTCCGGACCGACGGGCACGGCGGCCGAGAAGAACGAGTTGTAGATGCCCTTCACGTCCACCGCGTCCGGGTAGCGCAGGTTCCACTGGAAGCGGTTCATGCCGGGCTCGATGGCCGTCGCCCTCTCCTCGCGCTGTCTCCGCGCCTCGGCCGGGTTGTCCGAGAGCTTCTCCGGCTTGCCCTTCGCCTTCGGGTGGAGGTCGAAGGTGCGGATCGTGTCGCCGCTCGTGGTGCTGAAGGTGAGCCTGGCCGGCGTCGTGCCGTCGTAGTCGGCGGGCACGTGGAAGAACACCGCGATGCCCGGCGCGAGCCGTCCGTCGCCCCCGCCGAAGCCGCGGCCGCCGCCCGAGGTCAGCCAGCCCTGCTGCGGCCCGAACAGGTGGGCCGATCCGCTGTCCACCCTGGCGGCCCCGACCTGCTCCAGGAACTGCAGCTCATCGAGCACATAGAAGCCGCGCCCGAACGTGGAGAGTACGACGGCGTGCTGCTCGGGCTGGATCTCCACGTCGCTCACCCGCACCGGCGGCAGATCGAGGGTCAGCGGCTGCCAGCGCGCGCCCCCGTCCAGGCTGAAGTACGCCGTCCGGCTGGTGCCCGCGAACAGCAGGCTGGGCTGGTCCGGGTCCTCCCGCACGCTCTCGACGTACTGGCCGTCCGGCAGTCCGGTGGTGATCTGCGTCCAGTGCTTCCCGTAGTCGGTGGTCTTGTAGACGTACGGGTGGAAGTCATCCCAGTCGTACCGGCTCGCCGACACGTAGGCGGTGCCTTCGTCGGTGTGCGAAGGCTCGATGCAGGTGATCGTGGACCACTCGGGCAGCGACGGGAAGCGGACCTGACGCCAGTGCCCGCCCGCATCGGTGGTCACGTGCACCAGGCCGTCATCGGAGCCCGTCCAGATCACGCTGTCCGCGAGGGGTGAGAAGGCGATCGAGGAGATGGTCCCGAACATCTCCTCGCCCGTCACATCCGCGCTGATCGGTCCGCCCGGGCGCCCCATCTTGCTCGTGTCGGCGCGCGTGAGGTCCGGGCTGATGACCTTCCAGTGGGTGCCCTCGTCGTGCGTCTCGAACAGGACGTTCGCGCCCATCAGGAGCTCGCTGGAGTCGTGGGGGGCGAACACCACGGGGTGGTGGATCCAGCCGTAGCGGTACTTCTCCCTGGCACCCGCGAGGCCGAACTTGTAGGAAGGCCAGGGGCTCACGTTGGTGACCAGCCCCGTCCTCCGGTTCTCCCTCCACTCCTTGCTGTCGTACCCGCTACCGTAGGTGATCCACGGCTTGCCGGGCGTCGGCACCACCCAGCTCATCTCGCCGCCCGTGACGTTCTCCCACACCCGCGGAGGCGCGGCGCTCGACGCTTCCACCGAGCCGCGATCCTGCTGCGCGCCGTAGATGTGGAACGGGAACTGGTCGTCCAGGTTGGCGTGGTAGAACTGTCCGGTGGGCTGGTTGTCCTCCGGGCTCCACGCCTTTCCGCCGTTCTGGGTGACGGTGGCGCCGCCGTCGTTGCCTTCGACGAAGGTCTGCGGGTCGTTCGGGTTGATCCACATCACGTGGTTGTCGCCGTGCGGCGGATGGAGGGGGCTCACCGTCCTGCCTCCGTCGTGCGACACGAACAGGCCGGCGTTGGGCAGGTAGACGGTGTTGGCGTCCCGGGGGTCCACGAACACGGTGCTGTAGTAGAACGCGCGCTGCGTGATCTCCATGTCGTTGTTGACCAGCTTCCAGGTCTTCCCGGCATCCTCGGATCGGAACAGGCCGCCCGCCTGGCCCTCGTAGCTGGCCTGGATCAGCGCGTACACCACGTAGGGACGGCTCGGCGCCACCGCGAGGCCGACCTTACCGAAGATGCCGCTCGGCAGGCCCGGGCGGTGCGAGATGTCGGTCCAGGTCGCCCCGCCGTCGGTCGTCTCGTAGATGCCGCTGCCCGGCCCGCCGCTCGAGAACGTCCAGTGCCTCCGGGACATCTGCCACATGGCCGCGTACAGCACGTGCGGGTTGTCCGGATCGATGGCCAGGCTGATGGCGCCCGTGCTGTCGTTCACGAACAGGATCTTCTTCCAGGTCGCCCCGCCGTCGGTGGTCTTGAACACACCGCGCTCGGGATTGGGCCCGAACAGATGGCCCAGCGCCGCCACGTACACGACGTCGGGATCCCGGGGATCCACGACGATCTGGCTGATGATGTGCGTGTCGTCGAGCCCGATGAACGTCCACGTCGCTCCGCCGTCGACCGACCTGTACATCCCTCCCTCGTCGGTCAGGACCGTATTCCGGGGACCGGAGTCGCCGGTGCCCACGTACACGACGCTCGGGGCGGAGGGCGCGATGGCCAGGGCGCCGATGTTGCTGGTCTTGAAGTCCTTGTCGGAGACGTTCTTCCAGGTGTGGCCGTAGTCCTCGGTCTTCCACACGCCCCCGCCCGCGGTGCCCTGGAAGAAGACGTTGGGCTCGCCGGGGATGCCGGCCACCGCCGTGGCGCGCCCGCCGGTGTACGGTCCCACGCTGCGCCATTTCAGGGCACTCGTCAGCTTGCCCGGTGGTACCTGCGCCGCGCTCGCGGCGGGCATGACCACGAGGAGACAGGCAAGCAAGGAAACACAGCGTGCTTTCAGCATGGCCGGGAACCCCTCTCGAGATGTTCACTGTGCACAGTCGGGCGCGGTCGCTCCAAACGGCCCTGGCGGGCAACCTACCGTAGGGAGCTCTGACCCGAACCGCCAGCGTCTCGACGACGACGCCTCCAGCGGCTCCTACTCCGGCTCGAGAGTGGCCGTCATGCGCGTGAAGTATACTTCCATCGGAGCCTCGAACGTCGATTCGGCCCCGACGAGAAGCCAGGTCCGGCCCTGTCCGTCCGCGCGCACCTCGATACCCGGAGCCGGGGAGCGCCGAGTCCCCGTGCCCCATTCACAGCCCGAGCCGTCGTGCGCGGCGTCGCCCAACGCCACGGCCTGCGAGCCCCCCGTCGACTGGCTGCCCTTGTCGAGGTTCAGCCCTACATAGCCATCGCGGATCACGGTATCTGGCGCGAACGCGGTCGCTCCCGCCTTCAGGTAGAGGCTTCCGCCGCCCCCGATGCAGTCCCCGCCCCCGTTCGAGGCGAAATCGACGCTGAAGCGCACGCGGTACGCACGGTCGGGGTCGAGGCCCGCGACCCGGTGAGCGTAGAAGAGGAACAGGTCGTCCGAGATGTTGTTCCCGCCAAGCCGGAGCGCCCGGCCGCGCAGGGGGGACGGCAGGTCCGCAGACCCGAACTGCAGGGCCAGGTCGGCCGTCCTTCCCGCAGTGTAGTCCGAGGCACCCGGGATCCACCCCGCCGTATCCACCGAGAAGTCGAACACGAAGCTCGGCGTCCCCGGGGCCGTGGAGCTCCCGCAGCCTGCCCCGAAGAGCACGAGCACCGCGGCCGCCCCCGTGACGTGGAGGCGGGGCGCGACGTGCGGGCGCCGTCCCATGGATGGACTGCTACCTCGATGATTCGCCGCTCTCCGGGGTGGGTTCGCTCGATGCGTCCGCATGGAGGGCGTTCTACAAACGGACGCGCACGCCGGCCAGCACCGGCGCGTCCGTGTCGATGGCGACTTCCCCGCCCGGCGACACGACGTACACGAACAGCGCCGCGCCCACCCAGGGGCCGATCCGGGAGGATGCCCTCCAGCCCAGGCGTGCGGCCGCTCCGGCCGTTGGCCACGGCCCCTCGCCGTCCAGGTTCTCCGAGCCCGAGATGCTCGTGACGCCCGCCGAAGCGCCCAGGGCGAGCCACACCGGGCCCTGGGATGGAGGGAGCGGCAGGAGCTCGGCACCGGCCATGTAGTGCACGATCGTGAGGTCGGGGCCACGGGTGAGCGGCACTCCGCCGGGGCCGAACGTGTCGGTCAGCTCCTTGCCCCCCTGGAACGTCGCATCCACCCCCAACCTGAGCGCCGCATGCCGGCCCAGCGCCAGGGACACCGCGGCGGCGACCGCGGGACCCGGGTTCACCTCCTCCCGGAGGATGTTGCCCGGGATGCCGATGCCGCCGGCCACGTCCACCGCCCACCGGCTCCCGGGCCCTTGCGGGGCCTGCGCTCGCAGGTGGGACGGGGCGGGCAGGGCCGCGAGGGCTCCCAACAGGAGCGTGCTCGCCACCCGGCGCCTGCGTCCGACCGCCCGGTGCAGGGTCTCCGTGCTTCCTCGACCTGTCTCGCTCATGGGCGCCCCTCTGCCGCCGAGAAGTTCCTGTCCGACCTCTTCCCCTCAACAAAGGATGCCCGTCCCGAGTGCCAAGCGCTGTCGGGAGATCGCCGACATGCGGCGTCGGAGAGTCGCCGGAGCCGCCCGCAGTCTCAACCGACGGCGCCGCCCGGATGGACGGCGACCTCGCTCCCATCGGCCACGTGACAGCTGCGCGGGGGCCTCGACAGCACCTCGGCGAGCTCGCTTCCGTAGAGCCGCGCTCGCGGAGAGGCCCGGTACCTGGCCTCGAGGCCGGTCCACACCTTCCACGTGGGATGCGTCACCCGGTACTCGAGCGTGCTTCCGTCACGCTGCCGGGTGTAGCCCCAGTAGTGCTCCGTGATGAACTCGGCCTCCGAGCCCGCCCCGGGCGCGGCCGCTGCACCCTCGGCCCGCGCTTCCATCGCGTGCGTCTGGCCGTCCACGGACCAGCCGTAGCGGACCGCGCCGCCCGTGTCCGGATCGAGCCGCACGTCGTGCGACATCGAAGCCGTGACGTACGGCTCGTTGTACGCCAGCCTCGCGGTCCAGGCGATCGCCCGGCGGGGGACGACCTCCCGCACGAACACGACGCCCCGTCGCGACTCACCTCCCGGACCCGTCCGCCGGACATAGAAGCGAAGATTCACCTCCGGGAAATCGCGATGGCCGGGGACGGAGACACCCCGGATGCGGGTGTCGAGAAAGCGGAATCCGACGAGGCTGATGACGTGCCTGCCGCGCCAGGGATCCAGCTCGGTGCCGGCCGGGACGAGGGGTCGAAGCGGCTCCGGCGGGCAGTCGAAGTTCAGGAGGAGAAGATCTTCCCAGCGGGCCGTCAGGAACGGCCTCGCGGTCACGCGCAGCAGCCGTCCTGCGGGCCTCCGGTCTCGAGGGCCGACGGGCACTTTCTGTCGCCGTACGAGCAGAACACGCAGCAGTCGCCCTTCTCGGGCCGGAGCAGCGTGCGGCAGCCCTGGCACTCGTAGAAGAAGAGGCAGGCGTCCGTCGGGATCTCCTCGCTCTCCCGGTGGCCGCATTCGGGGCAGGTGATGACCGATCGCATGGCTGGCATCCTTCCGCTGGATGGCTCGCTCTCACGCCGCTGGGCCGCCTCGCCGCACCGGCCTTCCGATGCCGCCGGTCCGTCGCCGACGATCGCCGTGCTACCGGAATACGTCCAGGTCTCTAGCGACCACGAAGGGACCGGCATAGCGCGACCGCAGCACGGCGTACGCCGCCTCCGCCTCGGGTCCGTCCGGGCGCTGGTGGTAGAGGACCAGCAGCTTGGGCCTGGCCAGCCCCGCCGCGCGCGCCACCTCTTCGGCCGTCGAATGGAAGCGCCGATAGTAGCTCGTGGCTGACGCTTCCGTGAGGACGCTCCCCTCGTAGAACAGGAGGTCACAGCCGTCACAGTGCTCCGCGACGACGTCGGTCGGACCCGTGTCTCCCGAGAGCACGACGACCCTGTCGGGCGTCTCGATCCGGTACCCGAACGCGTAGCGCCAGCTCCCGTGCGGAACGGCGAACGCCGTGACCTCCACCAGGCTGTCCCGGTAAACCACTCCGGGCTCGATCTCGTGGACCGCCACCACCGGGCCCTGCGCGTCCTCGAGGTCGCCTCCCTTCCCGGTACGGACCGCGATGTCCTCCGAGTAGGCCGCCAGCAGATGATCGGTCATCTCGCGCACGCCCGGGGGGCCGTATACGGCCAGAGGTCGGATCCTCCCCCGGCTCAGGGTCCAGGGCGTCAGAATGAGGTCGGCGTAGCCCAGCGTGTGGTCCGAATGCAGGTGGGTCACGAAGACCGTCCGCAGGCTGCCGAGCTCCACCTGCGCGATGCCCATGCGGGTCGCCGCCGCCCAGCGCCGCACCACGCCGACCCCCACGTCGAACAGGTAGGGCGTGTCGTCGACCAGGACCACGACCGCGGGGCCCGCCCGATTCGGGTCGGCCACGGGATTGCCGGAGCCGAGCACGACCACGCGCGTCCGGCTCGCCTCCTGGGCGCGCAGCGCACCTGCCGGACCCCGGGCCAGAGGGGCCCCCGCGACGGCTACGGCCAACCAGAGCGTCAGCGACCGCATGTCTTCCCTCCGCTGTCAGCCGCCGGGAGCGGCCGCGGCGCGGGCGAGGATGGCCTCGATGACCGCGCCCTTCGCTTCGGCATCCACGCCACCTATCCCACCGTGTCGTAGAAGCGCAGGGCCCACGACAGCTGCTGGACCACGTTGGCCACGGCGAACGCGCCATGAAAGGCCTCGTTCTCGGTTCGGATCGCGACGACACAGAGGACGAGCTTCACGGCTCGGGTGACGATGTATTCGGGCCCGAGGCTGGCGAAGTAGGCTCCGCCTTTCAGCAGCGAGTCCCCCACGTCGATCAGCATGAACAGCATGAAGAGTCCGAAGAACCAGGCCCGGCGCGAGTAGAAGTAGTCCCTGAACCCCTCGTAGCGGTCGAGCCTGGCCGGGTAGAGCATGGCGCAGAGAAGGTACAGGGCGACCGCGAACAGGATAACGAACACGTAGACCGGGAAGCTCCACACCGCCAGGTGCTTCAGGCGGAACTCCCACCACCACCAGAAGACCGAGAGGAGGAACATGTAGAGCACCCAGACCAGGTGCACCCAGTAGGGTCGACCCGCCTCCGGGTCCTGGATGAGGCGCGCGGTCCCCTGGAGGAGGTGGGTGATCGCGAGGCCCAGGATGATGGACGTGAGGACCGCGACGTACTCGAACATGCCCATCCTCAGAGGCCCCCTGTCGCCGTCGCCGGAATGGTCGGCATCATACGCCCTGGTCAGGGCGTATCAGCACGAGATGGACGAAGATGGACCCGCTCCCGATCAGCCCCGCCAGGAGTCCCGGCAGGTAGGGAACGACCCCCGGGGAATAGGGCCAGCCGACCACGGCGATGGATGGCTGAGCCAGGGCTCCCATCGAGTCCAGGAGAGTCATGACGGCGCCTGGTCGGTCGACTCCGACCTCCAGAGCGTCCCCGAGGTCATCCGATGCGCGGGCGGGGACAGCTCGCCTACGAACGCGCGGAACTCGGGCGAGTAGAGGTCGGACCGCTTGGCGAAGTATTCCTTCCACCCCGGCGCGGTGAAGTAGTGGCGCGCCGCCGCGTGCCAGCCGGCCCAGGTGCCATCATCCATGATGCCGGACGTGTGGTACAGGTGAGCGCTCTCGACGAGCTTGCCGAACTGGGTGGCCAGGTGGAGGAACCGGCTGCGCTCGGACGGGCTGAGCTCGTCTCCACCCTCGACGCCGATGTTCCAGATCCGGTTGAGCTCGGCGTCCTGGGCCAGGGGTTGGCTGAAGCCCCGGAGGTTGGCCGCCAGGACCTCGCCGCCCGTGACCCGGGCCACACGACTTCCGTGCCGGACCTGGCCGGCCAGGTAGAGCAGGGACATCACCACGGCGCCCGCGGCCACCAGCTGACTGATCGCGCCGACCGCATTCCAGTTCATGCTTCCCTCCACGGCCATTCGTTCCCTCCGCTGCGAACTGCTGCCGCCGGATCACGGCGCGCATCCGACATGACCCCGGACGCCTCGTGTCTCTGAAAGTCGGCCGAGAACCTGGTTCCCCGGGCAGTCCACCATTCCGAGAACCACGACATCTCATCCAGAGCCGCAAGCCCCCGGCAGGAAGCGCAGCACGAACGACGAGACGATGACAATGCCGAGGGAGGCGATGGCGACGATTCTCCGGACCGCCCATCGCCGGCTCGCCAGGCCCGCGGGAAGGACACCTTCCATGACGAGCTGGAGGAGCCGAAGGTGATCCCAGGCAGGCTCGGTCCCGAGTAAGGGCCCGTCCCGCCGGTCGCAGCCAGGAGACTGAGCAGGTGAGTCACCACGATGGCCAGGATCAGGGAGACCATTGCCAGGATGAACGCGAAGAGAGTCAATGGTCCCCGCGGCTCGAGGCGACTGCGAATCAGGGTCCCTGATGGTACGACCGGTGGTGTGGAAAGGCGAGTCGGCGCACACTGACCCGCCGTGACCGCCGGAAGCTAGCGGTCTCGGAGGATGGGCTGCTCGGCCTCCAGATAGCTGGCGAACCCCGGGGTCACGGCCGACCTGACCTGCGGCCACATTCGCTGGAGCAGCTTGCTGTCCAGCAAATGGGCCCACCCGAGGTACTCCAACGCGTCCGCGTCGAGAAGACGCTGCTGGACCTGGAGGTAGACCGTCTCGTAGAGGCGGACGTTCGCGATGACATAGGAGCGGAGCAGATAGGCATCGGAGGCGCCGAGGTCCGCCCATGTCGCGGAATCCGCGCTCATCGCGAGAAGGACCGGGTCGTTGAGCTCGCGGTTGTTCGCCCTGGCCATCCAGTTGTCCGCCACCGCGATTCCGAGCTCCTGGTAGGCGGCGGCTCGGGCCGCGATCCGACTCTGACGGAGCTCGAGACCGACGAACACGAGCGAAGCCACGACGCCGAGGAGGCCGACGGCTTCCCCGACCTGGCGTACCAGTTGTCCGAGCATGGAGTCTCCAGGTCGGGGGATCAGTGGTCGCGTTCTGACGACTGGAGGTGGTACTCCGCCTCGAACGCGGCCACGAATCGAGGATCGAATCGGTCGCGGATGCCGTGCCAGAACGAGGCGAACTGCGGGGTCTGGAAGTTGTTGTTGTCGGTGAAGCCGTATCCGACCAGGGAGGACTCCGGAAGCACGCCTTCGTTGACCTGCACGTAGGCGTTCTCGACCATCCGCAGCATGCCCCACATCGCCCACCTCGCCTGGGTGGAGTCGGCCATCGTCAGGGAACGGGCGGCGAGCGTGTCGCGCTGCCACATCAAGGTCCAGGCCCGGGCCAACGCGGGGTTTTCAGCTATGGAGTAGATGACCTGGGCGTCCCGGTCGGCCAGGCCCTGCCGTATCTGCGTGCGCAGGGCCTGCGTGTTCTGCCGGACCTGCAGCCCGACGAACACGAGCGACGCGATCACGCCCAGCGCCGACAGGAGCCGCGCCACGCGAGAGGTCGTCGAGGTCGGGTCGTTCACTGGATGTCCTCCCTGATCGCCGTCAGGAGCGCCGCGTTCGCCTTCCTCACCGGCTGGAACCTGAGTGCCTCCGTCGCCCCGGCCACCCCCAGCCAGATCACCGTTGCGGTGAACGCCTGATCTTTCGACGCCTCCGCCCAGGGCCGCAGCAGCTCGAAGCTCGTGTGGTCCCGCAGGGACCGGGCGCCCGGTGGCACGCTCACCCTGAAGTAGGGCCGTGTCGCCACTTCCGCTTCAGAGAAACTCTCTCTCACCATTTGAGACAGGTATTCGACGTACGGCTGTTGCGTCTCGAAGTAGTCCACCACCTGGCGACGCAACGCTCGATCGCGGATGAGGTCCAGCTCCGCTGCATCCCGGAGCCCGACATACGCCGCGCGCTGAGGCCGATACACGTAGATATGGAACAGCGGAGCGACGGCCTTCACCGCCGAATCCTCGGGAACGGCCACCCCACGGTGCCTCGCGATCCAGAGCCCCGCCGGGGATGAGGTGCTCACGGTGCCGTTCACCCTTCTATTCCGTGCCCATCACCGAGTCCACGTGGGCCCGGAACGGCTCTTCTGGAAAGTCCTCTCGAACCGTGACCCACACCCCGGCGGGTCTTCGCTTCGCCGCGACGGCAAAATAGTTCTCCAGATCAGCCCAGGTCGCAGCATCCAGGATGCCGTCGGCATGGTACAGCCAGGCGGCTTCCCAGGTATTGAAGAACTCCTTTTCGAAGGTCCGATACCTCAACCGGTCGGCCTCCGACAGGTCGGCCGATCGCGCCCGGCCGGCCAGGACGATCTTCGCCAGCCCCGGACTCTCGATGAGCAGCTTGTTCGACTCCCGGAAGCGCTCGGTGAGGACGGCGGTCGCATCGCTGCTGGAAAGGGTGGTCGAGCGCCGAAGCTGGTAGCCGGCGTACACGAGTGAGACGACGATCGCCAGCGCCGAGATGATCTCGGCGATCGACGCCCAGGTCTGTACTCGACTTCGATCCATGTCGCGTCTCCGATCCGTGGCGACCGCCGTTGCCCGTCCAGCGGGATGGGTACGACCTCACCGAATCACCGTTCGCGGAAAGTGATGTCCGACAGCGCAGCCGGCCGGACGAAGCTGTCTCCGAATAGATCCTCGGGAACCCCCGGCCGGCAAGGAGCGCGGGCGCGCGCCGCCGCGCGGGCGCGTGATCTCGGCGGCTTCACCCGGGGCCGGGTCTCACGCTGGCATATACTTAGGTATTCACCTAAGTGTATCGTGCCTGTAGAATCCCTCGTCCGGACCAGGGACTCGAGCATCGGGATGGTGTCACGAATGGCTTCCTCCGCAGTCGCCGACGACGTGTTTCGCGCCCTGTCCAACCGGACCCGGCGCGAGGTCCTGGAGCGCCTGTCGGCCGGACCGGCCACGGTCAGCGAGCTCGCCTCACCGTTCGACATGCGGCTGCCGTCGTTCATGCAGCACCTCTCGGTGCTCGAGCAGAGCCGGCTGGTGCGGTCCAGGAAGCGCGGGCGAGTGCGGACCTACGAGATCGCGCCCGAGCGGTTCGAGGTCGTAGAGGACTGGCTGACGGCGCGGCGTCGGCAGTGGGAAGCTCGACTGGACCGGTTCGACCGCTACGTCCAGCAACTCGAGGAGAAGGAGTCCGAATCATGAGCAAGCAAATCCCCTTCGACCCGAAGCTCGACTTCGCCATCGAGCGGCTCATCGACGCTCCCACGCGGCTCGTCTGGGAAGCGTTGACGAGACCGGAGCACGTCGAGGAGTGGTACATGCCCAGGGCCTGGGGGCGCGTGGTGCGGGCCGAGATGGACGTGCGGCCGGGCGGCATCTTCAGCATCGACATCGCGACGGGAGACGGCCAGGAGGTTCCCAACCTCGGCTGCTTCCTGGAGGCCGCCGGAACCGGCACCCGGTACGTGTTCACGGCGCTGCACCGGAATGAAGCCGACCTCGAGGAGAACAGGACGAGCGGCTTCTACGAGGGCACCGAGATCGCCGCCGACCAGCTCGTGGAGCACGTGATGGCGCTGAAGCAGGGAGCGGAATGACCGCCGCGACCTCGGTCACCATCACGCCGATCCCCGTCGCCGACCAGGACCGTGCTCGACGGAATCGACGCGGCCAGGAGCGAGCTCGCTACGGAGAGCTCCCATCGTGGGGAAGCAATTCACTCTCGACGAATTCCTGGAACTCGGCGGGATATTGGTCGTGATCTTCCGCCCAATACTCGGCGAAGAAGGGCAGACGGTACGCGCCACCCTTCCCTCCGACGAACAGGAGCGATTTCAGATCGAGTACGCCCAGCCGGGATTGCAGATATCGATTCTCCTGGATCCGCATGATCCCCAGGTAGAACATCTTCAGGTGAAAACGTTGCTCCGGGCTGAGCTTCGCTCCCGTGCTCGCCGCCTCGTACGCCGCGCGGAGATCGGGATTCCCGACCAGCTGGGCCACGGCTGTGAACGATTGCTCCGAGATGGCCTGAATCGTCTCGCTACGGACGGCCTCGGTATTCTGACGGATCTGCAAGGCTACGAACAGGAGCGATCCGATGACACCCAGCCCCCCGAGAACCGACCCGACCACCTTCCACTTGGCCTCGTGCGTCTCCATGCTCCTCCTGGTGCGGCCGCCGTCTCGAACTCGGCCGCCGATGGGGTGTGAGGTGCGGTCCGAGGAGGTCGATGCACCCGACGAACGACTCTCGACCTTCATGCTCGCCGCACGGGCAGGAGTGCCTCGTCAGCCTGTGCTTCCGCCCATCCGCGCGGACAGTCGTGAAGCGAGCTGGCTGGTGGGCATCTGGGCGTTCTCCGGCCAGGAATCGTACAGGGATCGGAAGGCCGGCGTGAAGAAACCCTTGCGGATCGTCCAGAAGGCGGAGAAGCCCGGCGTCTTGCCGAACGTCATGAACACCTGCTCCCAGGCACGCCACGTATCGCCGTCCAAGGTGCCCCTCAGGAACTGGGCGTGAAGAGCCTCCGCCGTCTTGAAGAAGTTGAACACCAGGTGGGGGAATTGCTGAAGCTCGGTCTCGTTCAGGCTCGACGGATCGTCCGCCCCGAAACTGAAGATCCGGGCCATGGCGGGGTTGGTCATGAAGCTCTGATTGAACTCGCGAACGGCTGCCAGCGCATCGTGGGCAGCTTGCGCCGACATCGCCGCGGTGCTCTGCCGCACCTGGACCGCCAGGTACGCCAGGGAGACGACGACCGCGAACGCTCCCACCACCTGACCGATCGCTCCAAGGGCCTGCCAGTTCATCTCGTCCCTCCCGGGGCGCAGAAACGTCTCCAGGTTGCCGTCGGGCCTCGCACGGCGCGGCGTGATCGAGCGCGCTGAGCGAAGCGAACGGAGCCGGCAACCGGCCTAGGCAGGCACGTACCTCAACCGGATCACATCGTCGTCGATCCGGTCGTGCGCCACCAGGCGCAGCGGCGGCCGAGGCCCGGCAAAGTACGGAGTGCCGCTACCGAGGACGACCGGGTGCAGGTAGATCCGATACTCATCGATCAACCCGAGCTCCGTGAGACTGCCCGCCAGGTCGGGACCCGCCACTTCGATGTCTCCCTGGCGCTCGGCCTTCAGCGCGCGGACCGCGGCCTCGAGATCTTCTCCCACCAGGGTCGCGTTGGGTCCGACCGAGTGCAGCGAGCGCGAGACCACCCACTTCGGCTGGCTGCGCCACGCCGCCGCGAAGTCGTGCTCGGCCGCGTCCCATTCGGGACGATCGTCGTCCCAGTACCGCATGATCTCGTAGATGCGGCGCCCGTAGAGACTGCCGACCTGGGCCTTCGCCTCGCCGATGAAGTGGCGGAACAGCACCGGGCTCGGGCCGAACGCCGTGTGATCGACGTAGCCGTCCAGGGACTGGTTCATTCCGAAGATGAGCTTCGCCATATAGACTCCGGTCCCCTGGGTGAATCGGGGCGGCCTTCGTGGAAGGCTCGGGCATCTGACCGGACGAGCACGACTACGCCTCGTTGTAGGCTCGCTCGAGCTCCGCCACGTCGAGCTTCACCATCGTCATCATGGCTGCCATCACAGCCTTCACCTTCCTGGGGTCCCTATCATGGATCAGCTCGGTGAATCGTCTGGGGACAATTTGCCAGGAAAGACCGAAGGGGTCTGTGATCCAACCGCATTGCGTGGGCTTCGCTCCTGCCTTCACGAGCTTGTCCCAGTATTCATCCACCTCATCCTGATCCGCGCAGTCCACGTAGAGCGAGACCCCCTCGGAGAAGCTGAAGTACGAACCTCCGTTGAAGCCCATGAAGAGTTGACCACCAACGACGAACTCGGCGGAGCTGATGGGACCGTCCTCGCCCGTGCGGGCGATGCTGCATACTTCGGAGTTCGGAAACGTCGCGGTGTAGAACTCGATCGCCGCTTCGAGCTGGTCGTTGAACATGAGGAAAGGCGTCACTTTGTTCACGGGAGTATCTTCTGTGTGAGGGCGATGCCCTTCTCCGCCCGACTCCGGTTTGGACATACTGCCTCCACGCGCTGGAATGGCAGATAACGTCCCCGCGGCTGCCGCCGCCCGCGAGTCCCGGCGAGCGGGCGTTCCGAAGGGCGAAGCGGCACCCGTCGTGGTATCCGACGGCGCCTCGTGCTCCTCGAGGCTCTCGAGGTAGAGGGCGATGGCCTCTCTTACGTTGGCCAGCACCTCGCTCCGGGTCGCTCCCTGGGACAGGCAGCCCGGAAGGGACGGGACTTCGGCCACGAAGACTCCGTCCTCATCCTGCTCGACCAGAACCCTGTACTTCATGCGCTCCTCCAGGCGGTCAGCGCTGCGCCAACCACTAATCTACCCCTGTGACCCGATCGGGTCTTGTCCGATAACGTCTTGGCCACTGGCAGACTCGGGCGAGCGGAGCGAGGCCCGGGTTGGGCGGAGAGCCGGAGGCCCGTAGCCGCCAGTGGACCTGTTAAGTGAAGTGACGCGGAGCACGACTGCCACTCACGCAGCCGCGAGCACCCGAGCCACCTCCTCGAGAGACGCCCCGGACTTCACGAGCGAGCGAATCAGCAGATCGAGCGAGACCGAGGGATCTCCCGCCTCCATCTTGGCCACGCGCGACTGACTCGAGCCCACCTTCGCAGCAAACGCGGTCTGGGAGATCTTGAGCTCACGGCTGCGTCGATGTCGGAGCGCCTGTGCGAGCGCGACCCGAGCGTCGATCATCGCCATTTCCGCGTCACTGAGCTCGAGGAACTCTTGCGCATCGCTGACTGCAAAGCCAGCCTGTTCAAGCTTCTCTCGCTTGGTCCTCTTCATGGCCTTCAGTCTCCCGCTCCTGGCAGAGCATCGTATCGCTTGATCAGTGCCTTGCAGGCATCGATCACCGACTTTGGTGTTCGACCACTCTTCTTGCTGAACCCATGGAGGATCAGGATCGCGTCCCCATCGATGCGATACAGGATCCGCCAGCTCTGGTTCTCGTCTGGAATCCGAAGCTCGTGGCACCTCCGCCCGATCGACGGCATGGCACGCGACCTCGGCATCGAGAGCTTCTCCCCGCGCTGGAGCATACGAAGAAGAAACCCGGCCGCGCGCCGCGCATCGTCGGAGAACGGAGGGCTGTGTACCTGGCCTCGCAGCCAGACGAGCGGCTTGTCGTTCGGACTCATGTGGGAAGCTATGTCGTTCTCGACATAATGTCAAGACTGACATATATCGTCAACGTGGGGTCCCGCGTCATGCGGTATTTCACTTAACGTGATCAGATTCACGAAGTCCCGGAGCCGACCGAAGGGCGGCGCAGGGGTTTCCATTGCCCATGCGAAGCTGTGGCTTTCATGACCTGCGGTGGCAAGCACGTGCCAGCGTGCGAAGCGTGAACTGTGGGTTAGCTGTTGTGCTCCGGCCTGCTTGCCTTGCGACGTCGCCGCGATATCTGATCCTGGCACCGGAGCTGTTCGAGCTCCCTTTGGGTCTGCCTCAGCAACGCTTACCGGGCCAGTGGGCTGCCCAGTTGCGTTTCCAAGGTTCTACAGATCAGCGGCGGCCCGGAAGGCAGTCCGCCTGCACAGCGTGCTAGGCAATGCCACTAGACAAGCGATCGCGGACGTGATTCCTGAAACTAGCGCTGAACCCTGCCGAGTTCGAAGCCCACCACGCGGCTACTGGTGACGCCGACAGATAGCCATCCAAGAGTTGAGCGTATCCATGCCACTGCTGTGACTCCATTGCACCATGCACGTGTTGGTAGTGGAGGTTGTCAAAGTGCCTGAACATCGCCAGCATGAGGAAATGGAATCGCGTTTGCTCTACGGGTGACAGGTCGGCGTCGGTATCGGTGGCCTTGAGCCAGAGTTCCGCGTTGCCGTCCTCTGAGTACATCGTAGCGAGAATCTCCATACTATTGGAGACGACCGACTGGTACGTCGCCGATTGCGCGGCACGAGTGTTCTGACGCACTTGAACGGCCAGGTAGGCCAGCGACCCGACGACGGCGACCGAAGCAACGATCTGGGAAAGAAGAGCGATCTCGTCGAGATTCACCAGCAGCTCCAGTCTGCCTAAGTCCATATAAACTGCACGATTGACGTTCAAGCGTAGATTCCGGAAGATATTCCGTCAATGGCCGCGTTACATGGGATGGATCCGCGACCCGATCGGTTGGGGCGGGGCATTTCAGGTAACGTCCTTGCGGTTGCCGACGCCCGCGAGTCCCAGCGAGCGGGCGTCCCGCAGGGCCAGCCGCCGCAGGCGGCGAAGCGGCAGCCGTCGTGTTATCTGCAGTCGCGCTGAATTCGACCGCTTAGCACCTATCCAAACCCCACGGGCAGCACTCGGCAGATTGTGATCTACACTCGTGCAGGGCCTACGTAGACGCGGGGGACTCCCAGTCTGGCATTGCCCTCAGCATGTATTGATCAAAGAGTGGCACTGTGAAGGCTGTGTCTCCGTGAGCTGGGCTCCAGATCATTCCCTTGCGAATGAGGCCAGTACGTAGAGGTCCCGCGGTGGTGACTGCGATGCCTAACTCTGTCGCGATATCTCCCGACCGATGTGGTCCAGGTCCGAGGGCTGCCATAGCCCTGAGGTACTCTTGCTCGCGAGGAGTGAGACGGTCAAACCGCACCCGGAAGAAGCTAGCGTCCAGTGCACCGATGGCAGCATCACTCGCCTTCTCGACATCTCGCGCTGAAATCGGCGAATCATCGGCTGCGTTCCAAGTCCGAGCGCCCCATTCCTGTAGGAAGTAGGGATACTTCTCAGTCTTCCGAACGATGAGTTCTAGAGCATCGGGCTCTATCTCAACGCCCATTTCCTCGACCGGATCTTCAATGGCCTTAGAGGCAGCTATGTCGTCTAGAGGTCCGACCTCCGGGAATTCGAAGAGGCGCTCAGCATAGCTTTTTGCCTCACCGGATACGGCCGCGAGCTGAGGGAGGCCTGCTCCAAACAGGATGAGTGGCAGGTTCCTCTGGCCGATGCGGTGCAGTGCGACGATGAGAGCACTAAGATCCTCTACCTCAAGGTACTGCACCTCATCGATAAGGATGGCCACCGGCCTTCCAGCTGCCTTGGCGGCTTCCGCCACAGCCAAGAAGAGGTCCGTCAAGTCCGTCTCGAGGTCTCCAGACGCAGCCAGACCGGGATGTGGTTCGACGCCCACTTCAAATTCTGCATAGGATACCTTGAAGGCACTGGCAAAATTGCGCAGCGCAGCGAGACCACGGTTTGCCAAAGTTCGGGCCTTCTCCACTGCACTGAGCTTGTATAGGATGCTTCGCAGTTTGGGGACGACAAGACCAGCTAGGCGCCTCTCCTCAGGGGCCTCGATGAGGACAGAGAGAAATCCTTCCTCCTCAGCGATCTCGCCAATTCGTACGAGCAAGACAGTCTTACCTACGCCTCTGAGGCCCAACAGCAACATGCTCTTCGCATGCCGACCAGCAGCGACTCGCTTTAGGGCCACCCGGGCACTGTTGATGATCTCGTCACGGCCGGTTAGCGCTGGAGGGCGCGAGCCTGCTCCGGGAGCGAAGGGATTCTGCACCGGATCCATGGCCAGCTCGGGGCTTAGGTTCAGTTAGCGGTAGTTAAGGGCCAAACATGCTTAACCACAGCTAACTCTGTCAATCCTCCTTCCCAGGCCGCCTGTGGCTAATGCGATTGCAGATAACGTCCCCGCGGTTGCCCACGCCCGCGAGTCTCAGCGAGCGGGCGTCCCGAAGGGCGAGCCGCCGCAGGCGGCGAAGCGGCACCCGTCGTGTTAAGCGCTGCACGTCCCGACTAGTCAAGATCCATGAGATCGCGGGCAAACACCTCGAAATATCGGAGTATTCGAATAACCTCGCGCCGCCCCTTGAATCGGTGTGCCGCATCGCTCGCTCGTGCGTACGTGGCGCGAACTAGCCTTCCGATTCGTTCTTCAAGAACCGACACCTCTTTGACCACATCTGCCCTCTTGGATGAGGGAGATTGAGTCTCCAAGATGTAGCGGACTCGCTGCTTCTGTGTGGGCCCACTGGTGTTCGAATCTTGAATGTACCACGGCTGTGCTTGGACCTCCTCGTCAGAGGCCATGTACCTTAGCAATCCAGCAAGCGTCTCACGGATCTCGTGCGCAGTACCCGCCCATGACTTACGGGAGCGGTCGGCAATGTCCTCCAGGATTTGATCATAGCTGCGCGCTAGCTCCGGCGAGACCCTATCAAGTGCAGCCCTGATGGCCGCTGAACCGATACCCTCAACATCCTCCACACGCAAATTCTTCGTAGATGGAGTCTCGTTGGCGCCAAGCAATGCGTCGATGGAGTCTTGCGCGCCCTTGGCGTTTAGGGCGGCCTCGTGAAGCCACTTGCTCCCAGACGATTCGGTCACTCAGTTGGGCCGCTCAGAAGGTGCTTCGCGATGCTGGCAAAGATCTGATCGTAGGTCTCTGCGCTCCCATCGGAAGGCAGCACAACCTGAATGTTGAATGCTACCTGGGGAAGGGAAGGTCGCCGCGGCTCATTATCCTGATTGTCTGCATCCGATTGAGCGTCCGGCTTGGTCCCGGTCTCCTTCTTCTTCTTCTTCTTGGACGGCGTGCGCCTCGACTTGCGAGGTGTCCCAGCTCCGCTCTTCTTGCCCTGCGCACGACCGGGATCGGCGTCGATCAGTATCATGTAGACTGCTGCCATCTTCCTCGCTGCGCTCTCGCCCGCACCCGTATGACGCGCAAACCAGGATTGAACGGTATTTCGATCGGCATGCCCAGCCGGTGCGAGATCGAGCAGTTCCCTCGGGTATACCTCGCTTCGAATAGTCTCGGCGACCTCAGCATACTCGTCGTCATCACGCCATCTGTTGGCGAGGTCGCTTGGTTTGCCGTCGGCGTCGATAAGTCCCATCTGGCGCAGGCTTGGGAGCACGTTGGCATCTGCCGAACGGGGTGTCATGTCCAACGCAGATGCGACATAGGTCGCGGTGACCTCCTTAGGCATGGTGAGCCGAAACCTCTTTCTGAGCGCCCACCAAGCCCTGATGGGAATCATCGGAAACCCTTGCCGTTCACCAGCCATGATTCACTCCGTATTGAATGATACGTGTGGCGCTTAACGTCCTTGCGGTTGCCGACGTCCGCGAGTTCCAGCGAGCGGGCGTCCCGCAGGGCGAGCCGCCGCAGGCGGCGAAGCGGCAGCCGTCATGTTATCCGACGTCGTTGTTGTACCACTCAGGCATCGCCAGTCGCAGCAGCAATGGCATCTGCATGTTCCTTCACCGCCTCGATCGGCGACCGCCGAAAGAGCAACATCGGTCGCAGGTCCTTGAACGAACGATGCGCAAAAACGGACAAGTCGTATGGGAGACTGAAGAAGCGACGCAGCCATACCAAGTCCTGATCGTAGCCCCTCCGCCTGAAGTGCGTGCCTTCGAGAACTCGGACCCCTTCGACAGTGAGCTCGATCTTCTGGTGAACCAGGGCATTCCGTTCCTGCGCGAGCGTGCCCAGGGTTTCGTGCAGTGCCGTTCCCGTCGGGAAGGCGTACGTTGGGTCGAAGGCTTTGGGGCCGATTAGCCACTTTCTCTTGAACTGAGCGCGTTCTAGGATCCGGAAGAGCTCTGGAGCCCCCGCACTTGCGAGTCCGAGTGCAAGAACCGCATTGGCAAGAGCCTCAGACAGCGAGTGTGAGAGTAGGACCACGCTGACGTAGAGCGTCATATGCCGCTGGTCGAACTGCTCGCGAAACTGCCAGCGCGGGGCGGCGATGAATTCAAGTTGCTGGTCAACGAGTCTGGCTAATGCTTCAGCTGGCTTTCCCGGGTTGAGTACGGCCAGCCTCTTCAGCTCACCTTCACGCCACTCGTCAAAGTCGGCGATAGGGCGGGGGGTAAACGCCCGCATGTCAGATTCAAGGGACTCAAATTGAGTCCAGTACGACCTCAGGGCTTGGTCCAGATACGTGTAGTCTGCCGAATGTTCAAAGCTCTTCAGCGGCACCTTAGAAAGTCCCTGGGTTACCTGTCTAAGTAAGGCGTTTCGTTGCTCCATGTCGGATAACGTCCCGGCGGGTGGCGAACCTGCGGTGGCCTGAAGAGCAAGGCGGAGCGGTTCTCCATCGGTCGCCACCTCACCGTTCCGATTTCTTAAAACCTACCGCAGGTTGGGTCGAGCGCGCGAGCGCGCGCGAGCCGCCGCCCGTCCTGTTAGACGGAGTTCCTCTCTACTTGTCTAGTCGAAGTGCGACGAGGTAACCGATCGTGGCACCGAGGAGTGCGCCGAAGGCGGTCCAGACAGGGGAGTGTGTCGGGACCCCGAGACCGGCAGCACCGGCTGCTGCGGCTGCGGACATTGTGGGTCTCCAGCCCTGTGGCCTCGGTGTGCGCATTCCTCTGCTCCCTCAGAATCCTTTGGAATTCCGTCTAACGTCCTTGCGGTTGCCGACGCCCGCGAGTCCCAACGAGCGGGCGTCCCGAAGGGCGAGCCGCCGCAGGCGGCGAAGCGGCACCCGTCGTGTTATACGCTGTCAATTCTTCCGCCGAGATTTCATTCTCACGCTTCGAAGTCACTCTTCGCCTTTCGGGTGGACCGGATCGACATCTCGTCCGCAGTGCTTGCAGACCTTCGCCTTGGCCAGAATGAGTTCGGCGCAGTACGGGCATTCTCGCTCCACGCGGCCTGTGCCCGTGCTGGCTGAGGGTATTGGCTGGCGCTCGTCGATCTTCGCGTCGTCTCTCATTGTCCAGGCGATTAGCAGCCCGATCGGGCCCAGCAGCCCGCCCAAGAGGCATCCTGTTCCCGCCTTGTTGAACCGACCGAGGATCATCGATCCGGCGATTCCGCACAGAATCCAGAAGACGAGAATGGCGGCCATTACATCTCCCTGGCGAGGCGATCACCCAAGAAGGGTAGAACCAGCTGATCCCGGGATTGATAGCGTATAACGGTCTCAGGTGAGCGACGCCGAACCAGAGGCGCCCCCTAGGGGCGCTGAGGATTCGGTGTGCCGTAGGCCCGGAGCGGCGCAGCCGCGCAGGCGCTCACCGTGTGTTAGGCGCCGTGCCGCTGACCAGCTCGGCTATTCCCAGCCGTTCCAGAAGTCCACTACGGAGCTCAGAAACTGCTCGCAATCCGCTCGTTGCCAGCAAACGTGCGGCTCGTCTTGAACGAGGTAATACGCTTCGTTGGCACAGAGTAGGGCGTCGCGGTCAGCCGCTAGGATCCAGTTCAGGGCCGCAATCATCGTGCTCTCGTAGGAACCGCCGAACTTGTCGACAGGAACGTTGTATAGCAGCCCCTCGAGGAAGTATGACGGGGCGATCCCGGGGGGTATGAGTCCATCGGCTTCCATACGTCGTCGCATGTTCTTCAATATGCGAACCAAGGGCTTAAGCCAAGAGTCGGTTGCCTGGTGCCGATAGGTCATGTTTTCCGAGTGCTGCTTCGGATAGTTGTCGACGCGAGTGCCGTCACTGGTGAAGAAGCAAATGCCTGACAGGTAGTCAGACTTCATTGAGCTAGAGAAGTTGTGATACCTACGGAACGCGGCGGCCACAATCACGTCGGCCTTGCGCCGGTTTCCGGACGGATCGATCGCGATTGCCTTCGTCCCCACGTTCACCGCCGAACCGAAACAGTCGCGCAATACTGCGACAACGTCACTCTTGAACTGGTCGTAGCTGTACGTCCCCGGCGATGTCGCCGCGTGGTAGGCTGCTTGAGCGTCTGAGTCTAGTGCGTCGATGTCGTAGTAGTATGTGGAGTCCAAGCGAATCACGACGTCAACGTCGCTCTCGGCGTAGATGTTGGTGTCGTTCCCATAGGAGCCCTGAAGAAACACCTCGAAGTCTTTATCGCCGTATGGGACGGTCGAAGACTCCAAGCATCGCTTGACTGTGGCGTACGTGTCTCGCGACCCTGCAATCGCTCCCTGCCGCGCCCATGTGTCGAGTTGTGATTCAGGAATCGCCATCTTCCCCGTCTCCAGCTTCGTGGATCTCTAAGAGCGTTCTCAGTTCTTCCTCCCGCTTCGCGAACGACTCGGCTCCTCGCTGACGCAGCAAGTTGAGCTTGATTGGGTCGTGCTCCAGCAGATCGGTCGCCAACTCCGGTCGCTCGAAAGTGTCGTCGATGCGGACGGTGGGGATGTCTGAGAACAGCACGGTTCGAAGCTGGTCCAAGGACGCGGTGTTGACGTCAAGGGTCTTCTGCAACAACTCCACTACCCATAGCCGCTTCAGCCATTCGATGGGTTTCGCCCGCTTCGGCGTTGGGTAGTTTCCCACTCCAACGCTGACCACGCGGATGTCTGGCCGAGCGACGCCTAGGGCCCGTGTCGCGTCCGCTATTGCGTAGAGCGTCGGGTTGTTGGCGCAGTATCCGCCGTCCATGACCTCGACTTCATCGCCGCCTTCGGTGCGCAACACCGGGCGTTCGAAGAACGGATACGCCGAGCACGAAGCGACCACGGCCTGGGCAATGGTGCAGCCAAAGCCGGGCGTGAACGTGGCTCTACGACCATGGGCAAGCGTAGCGCTCGACTTGAAGATCATTGGGCGCTCTAGGTCCCAACGCGTAGCAACGATTCCGATACCGGTCTGGAAGGCATCGAAGGTCTCTGCGCCAAATACCGAGTCTGCCAACCGAACAAGGGCTGAAGAGCGCGCCCGCTTTCCGCGCTGCGACATCACATCCGGTACGTGAGTCCGGTACAGCTCGTGGACGTGATCCACTTCGTTCCCGAGACCCAAGAGCGCGGCGATTATCGCACCGGTGCTGGTCCCGAAGATGAGATCAAAACGGTCGCAGAGAGGTGGTCGCAGCAGCGCTTCCAACTCCTTGAGGACACCGAGCGAGTAGAAGCCTTTGGCGCCTCCGCCATCGAGGCTGAGGATCCGGCACCCGTCCCGAGTCTCAGGTGGAATCTCAGTATTCGCGTCCATTGCGCTCCGTTCCCAGCGTCACACCATTCATACACAGATGCGTTCGGGCATGGCGTCTAACGTCCCGGCCACTGGCGAACCCGGCGCAAGCCGGGTTGCGCGGAGGCCGCGAAGCGGCCGGAGCCGCCAGTGGTCCTGTTATGCGTAGTTTGGCGCCTGCGGGGACGTCAGCAACTGTCTCATCGGCTCTGCCAAGGAAGCTCTTGGACTTCGCCAACCCATCCTCCAGTTCTGGTACGGTCCGAGTAGGCGTCATTGAACCCGACCAGGTTCAACAACGAAAGCTCGAGATACCACTGGCCCAAGTTCCAGGCTTCGAAGTAGGGGGCACGCTGACGGCTGGCCGGCTCGTGCTTCGAAGGGTGCACGAGACTATTCCGGATCTCGGTTAGCACACGGGGACCATCCCAAGCGTCAGCCCTTCCGAACTGCACAAGTCCAGTCATACGATCCGGGATGCTCAGCGGCACATCCATGCGTGACAACAACAGGCGAAGCTGATCTGAGGCGAACAATCGGCGGAACCCCTGTGCGCTCACGCTTCTCCATTCTTCGACAAGGCGTGCCCAAGCAACCTGCTCCAGCGCCGCCTGCGTCAGAATAAGGCCGCCGTCTACGCCAGCCCCCGATCCGGCACTGTTGCTGCGGAGGTACCAATAGATCGCCGTGCTAAGGACCTCCTGCCAGTACGGCTTATCCCAGCGATGAGAGAACCCGTCGTAGCCCGCCTCCAAGGCCTGTGCGTTTTGGCGGTCCCACCAAGATGCGTGCGACTTCCATTCCGAAACCGACCTGTCAGCCCACTCGGACCAGACGACCTGCCCGTCGCTTCCGACACCTCGGGGTGCCAGAAGGCCAGCCCACGCGCCTCGTGCGAACGAAAGAAAACTATGCAACTTAGAGAGTTCCGCCTCGGCCGATGAGAAATCCATCCGCTCACCGTCCCGCCGCCTAAGCACCCCCCAGTGTGTGATCGCGTATCCGCCCTCCTCCTTGAGGGTTGTTAGCACCTCATCAAAGTTGGGCACCGGATCGACCTCGATCTCAAACTGATCATCTCTTAGAGACATGTGGTTGCGCCGTACCTGCCCATCGCGCTGAACCATGAAGTCGGGGAAATTTACTAGATGAAACTGGACGGTGGAGCACGGTCCCTCAGTCCCGGCGGTCAGCGGTCCCTGCCGGAGCCGAGCCCGGAACGTCGATGGTTCACCGGCCTTGAGCGTCGTGACGATCAACGCCCGCCGCACCGATGAGCCTTCCAATTGTATCTTAGCTTCCCGATCCTCCAGGAATTGCCCTACCAACTCCAGGGGATGATCACTTGTCTGAAATGATCCCTCGAGCACAAGATGGGGGGTTGGACGGAAGTAAACGGATCCCGTCACCTCCGCATCGAGCGAATGGCCGCCGAAGTGGAAGATCCCAAGTGCCTTCCCGAGCGTTACTGCGTCGTTCGATGGCGCTGAGATCAGGTGATCGTGATCAGCCATCTCGACCTGTCCAGACTCAAAGCCAAATTACGCATAACGTCCCGGCGGGTGGCGAACCTGCGGTGGCCTGAAGAGCAAGGCGGAGCGGTTCTCCATCGGTCGCCACCTCACCGTTCCGATTTCTTAAAACCTACCGCAGGTTGGGTCGAGCGCGCGAGCG
>Ga0209918_1000399_pt1 | contig 28817 bp, 30 predicted proteins | sample SalPonD_shore_MG_FD_185712 | JGI IMG/M metagenome (GOLD analysis project Ga0209918, IMG submission 185712) | Salt pond soil microbial communities from South San Francisco under conditions of wetland restoration - Salt Pond MetaG... | ecosystem: Environmental > Aquatic > Marine > Intertidal zone... | reverse complement strand
TATCGGCGAGCACTACGGCGACTCCCACCTACCGGACAAACCGCGCAAGTTTAAAACCAAAAGCCGCAACGCCCAAGAGGCGCACGAGGCGATCCGACCAACCGCCATCTCGCGCACCCCGAAATCAATGAAGGGGGCGCTCGACAACGACACATGGCGGCTCTACGACCTGATCTGGAAACGTGCTCTGGCCAGCCAGATGGCGCCGGCCGTGCTCGACCAGGTGAGCGCCGAGCTCTGCGCCGGCAACGACGTCACGCTGCGAGCCACTGGCTCGCACCTGGCCTTCCCGGGCTTCCGCACCCTCTATACCGAGGGACAGGACGAACCGTCCAAGGAGAACGACGAAAAACTGCTCCCGCCGCTGGAGGAGGGCGAAGCCGTTCGCATCGACAAGGCGGCCGCTAAGCAGCACTTCACCGAACCGAAACCGCGCTTCAGCGAAGCCAGCCTGGTCAAGGAGTTGGAGTCGCACGGCATCGGCCGTCCCTCCACCTACGCCTCGATCCTCAACGTGCTGCGCGAGCGCGAGTATGTCCGGATGGAGAAGAAGCGCTTCATCCCCACCGACACCGGCGAGGTGGTCAATCGCTTCCTCTGCAACCACTTTCCCAACATCGTCGATGTCGGCTTCACGGCCAACATCGAGGACGAACTGGACCGCATCGCCCGCGGCGAAGTGCAGTGGAAGCCGCTGCTACGCCAGTTCTGGACCCCCTTCAAGGAGCGGGTCGACTACACCCTCGAGCATGTCAGCCGGGCCGATGTCACCCACGAGGAGACCGACGAGACATGCCCCGAGTGCGGCAAGCCGCTGGCCATCAAGCTCGGGCGTTACGGGCGCTTCATGGCCTGCACCGGCTACCCTGACTGCAAGTTCTCGCGACCGATCGGTAAGGATGGCGAACAGGAGCCAGCTGAACCGGAGATGACGGACGAAAAGTGCGACAAGTGCGGTGAGCCGATGGTCATCAAGCACGGCCGCTACGGCAAGTTCCTCGGCTGTTCGGCCTATCCGAAATGCAAGAACATCCAGCCATTGGAGAAGCCGAAGGATACCGGCATCACCTGCCCCGAGTGCAGCAAGGGCACTTTTCTAGAGAAGAAGTCGCGGCGCGGCAAGATCTTCTACTCCTGTTCGCGCTATCCCAAGTGCAAGAATGCGCTATGGAACAAGCCGGTGGACCGCTCCTGCCCCGAGTGCGGCGCCCCCTTCGTGACCGAGAAGGTCACCAAGCGCCGCGGTGTGGAGCATATCTGCGTCACCGAAGGGTGCGAATGGAAGGAACAGGTCGAGACCCCGGAAGCTGCCTGACCCCTTCCGGACAGGCCGATGATGCACCCCCGCCGCTGGCCTCGATCCGGCTCGGCACGCGGGACGACATCGATGCGGTATTCGCCCTAAACTGGGCGTCGTTTCCCGAGGCGTGGTCGCACGAATCGCTGTCTCAGGTGCTCTCCCAGGGCTACGAACTTCGGGTGTGGAACACGGCCGATGGACGCCTGTGCGCCTACACGCTGACCCGCGACACCCTCGACGAGGTGCATATCCTGCAGCTGGCCGTGGCACCACCGTTCCAGCGGCAAGGACTGGCGCGACGGCTGACGCAATACCTGCTGGAGGAGAAGCAGCGCACCGGTCTGCGGCTCGCCTACCTCGAGGTCCGTCTCTCGAACAAACCGGCGCAGGCGCTGTACAAGGCGCTCGGCTTCATCGTGGCAGGAAGTCGAAGACACTACTACACGCCACTGCCGGGAAGCCACGAGCGCGAGGATGCGCTGCTGATGACACGGACGCTCTGAATCGCAGCCTGGCGGTCCGAAATCCCTTGAAACGCCTTGTTTTGCATGGGTATTTGGAGCGCTATTTTCTTGACACCAACACAGCCTGCACCTATGTTGAGGGCTCGTTATTTACCCCAATTGGAAAAGCAGGATCATGAAACTGACCGGTGCTGAAATCTTCGTCGAATGTCTGAAGCGGGAAGGCGTGGAACACGTCTTTGGTTATCCCGGCGGCGCCGTACTGCCGATCTACGACGAGATCTTCAAGAAGAACTACTTCCGACACGTGCTGGTGCGCCACGAGCAGGCGGCCCTACATGCCGCCAACGGCTATGCCCGCGCCTCCGGAAAATGCGGCGTGGCGCTGGTCACCTCCGGCCCCGGCGCGACCAATGCTGTCACCGGACTGGCCGACTCCTATATGGATTCCATCCCCACCGTCTGCTTCTCCGGCCAGGTAGCCACCTCGCTGATCGGTAACGACGCCTTCCAGGAGGCGGACACGGTGGGCATCACGCGTTCGGCCACCAAGCACAACTTCCTCGTCAAGAACGTCGAGGAGCTGGCCACGACTATCCGCCAGGCCTTCCATGTCGCCACGACGGGCCGGCCGGGACCGGTGCTGGTGGATATCCCCAAGGATGTCAGCACAGCCATCTGCGAGTTCCACTACCCGGAAACCGTGGAGATGCGCTCCTATCATCCCGTCACCAAAGGTCACCCTGGTCAGGTGAAGAAGGCCGCGACCATGATGCTCAAGGCGAAGCGCCCGGTGATCTATACCGGCGGCGGAATCAACGGCTGCCGTGGCAGCGCCGAGCTGCTGACCCGGCTGGTGCGGAGCCTGGGCTTCCCGGTCACAAACACCCTGATGGGTCTGGGCGGCGTGCCCTACGATGACGAGCACTTCCTCGGCATGTTAGGGATGCACGGCACCTACGAGGCCAACATGGCCGTGTCGCACTGCGATCTTCTGGTCGCCGTCGGCGCCCGTTTCGACGACCGCGTGACCGGCAAGCTCGATGCATTCGCACCTGAGGCGAAGATCATCCATATCGATGTCGACCCCTCCTCGATCTCCAAGAACGTGCGCGCGCACCTGCCCATCGTCGGCGATGTGAAGGTGGTGCTACAGCAACTTCTGGACGCGCTTGCGGCGAAGGGCGACAAAGCACCCAATCCTGAGGCATTGAAGGTCTGGTGGCATCAGATCAACGAGTGGCGTGCCAAGGACTGCCTGCACTTCGAGCAGAAGGATGACGAGCCCATCAAACCGCAGTATGTGATCCGACAGCTGCACGAGAAGACCGGTGGCGATGCGCTGATCACCACCGAGGTGGGACAGCACCAGATGTGGGCGGCCCAGCACTATGGATTCCGGCGCCCGCATCGCTGGATGACCTCGGGGGGACTGGGCACGATGGGCTATGGTCTGCCGGCCGCCATCGGCGCGCAGATCGCCATGCCGGACGAAACGGTCATCGACATCGCCGGCGAGGCCTCTATCCAGATGAACATCCAGGAGCTGGCCACCGCCCTGCAGTATAAGCTACCGGTGAAGGTGGCGATCCTGAACAACACCTTCATGGGCATGGTGCGCCAGTGGCAGGAGATGTTCTACGAGTCGCGCTACTCGCACTCCTACTTCGATTCACTGCCTGACTTCGTCAAGATCGCCGAGGCCTACGGCGGCGCCGGCTTCCGCGTCGACAAGGTGGCCGACGTAGGGCCTACCATTGAGAAGGCACTAGCCATCCGCGACCGCTTCGTGGTGATGGAGTTCATGGTCTCCAAGGAAGAGAACGTCTATCCCATGGTGCCATCCGGTGCGGCACTGCATGAGATGGTGCTGTCATGAGGCATACGATCAGCGTCCTGGTCGAGAACGAGTTCGGCGTGCTGACACGCATCGCCGGACTCTTCTCGGCACGCGGCTACAACATCGAGAGTCTCAACGTCGCCCCGACGCTCGACCCCACCATGAGCCGCATGACGCTGGTGACCCGCGGCGACGAGCAGGTGATCGAACAGATCGAGAAGCAGCTCAACAAGCTGATCCCCGTCATCAAGACGGAGGATCTGACCCGCCAGTCTCACATGGAGCGGGAGATAATCCTGGTCAAGGTGAAGGCCACCGAGAAAACCCGCGCCGAGGTGCTGCGCATGGCCGAAGTGTTTCGAGCCAGTGTCGTCGACGTCTCGGAGACGAGCTACACGCTCGAGCTGACCGGCAAGGCCGACAAGATCGACGCCTTCCTGCGCATGCTCGATCCGCTCGGCATCATCGAGATGACCCGTACCGGCCCGGTCGGCATGCGCCGGGGCGCCCAGGGAATGAACATCGAGGGGTGATCAGGGAATCCTGAACACCGAGGCTCCGGCCTTTCCGCCTCCCCGACGCTCGGCCCTCTGCCTATCCTCTGGCATCCAGCCAGCGGGCGGCCGCCTGCATTGTCAGAAACGACCCCATAACCAGGAAACGCCCTTCGCTCCGGCTGGCCACGGTCCGTTCGAGCACGGCCTCGAGGGGTTCGGAGCCGGATGAACTGCCGCCCCCCATGACCAGTCTACGCGTTAGAGGTGAGAGCAATGGCGCCGCTTCCGACAGATCGCGATCCTCGCGCGTGAAAACGAGAATCGCCTCAAACGGCGCCAGCTCGGAGAGTACGGGCAGGGTCGCCCGTAGGGCATGCATGTTATGCGCCGCATCAAGCCAGATCCGGCGCCCCTCCCATTCGATCCGCTGCAAACGGCCCGGAAGCTCCGTCGCGGAAATTGCCCGGGCCAGCTCCGGAAGGGCGACCGGGATCATTCCCGCCCCGTGCAGCCGCTCGACCGCCCGGTAGGCCAGGGCACCATTCATGCTCTGATGCGCCCCCCGCATTTTCATATCGGACAGCCCGTCTCCCGGTTCAACGAACTCGATATCCGGCCGGTGCCGCTGCAGCACGCGCGACACCGCCTCCACCTGCGGGGCGCTGATCGCCCAGCGGCAGCCATCCACCGCAAACGCCTTCTCCGCGGCGATCGCCGCCAGGTCGTCCCCAAGCCAGGCCTGGTGGTCGAGACCGACGGGGGTGATCAGTGCCATCTCCGCCGCTACCGCCGTGGTCGCATCAAGCCGCGCCCCGACGCCGGCCTCCAGCACCTCGGCATCAACCCGCTCCCGGGCAAAGAGATGCAGCGCTAGGCAGGTCGCCACCTCGAAGTAGGAGGCGCCGACCTCGATGGCATACGGCACTATCGTCTGAAGCAGCGCCCGCAACCGATCGTCCGTCACGGGAACAGAGTCGATCCGGATGCGCTCGTTGAAGCAATGGATATGGGGAGAGGTGTAGAGCCCGACCCTCAGCCCGGCACGCTGCAACGCATTCGCCAGCATGAAGGCGGTCGAACCCTTACCGTTGGTGCCGGCGATGCGCACCCGCAGACGCGGACGCTGTAGCGGGAAACGCTCGAGCAGCAGCTGCATGCGCGCATGGCCCGGACGGTAGTCCCGGTCGGCCGCGGGCGCGCCGAGCTGCGCCAACCAGCGGTCAATCTCGGAGCTGGGTTGCGGCAATGGAGGGTTACGGTCGGCGGAAGACGGCCTACTCGGCCTGGCGATAGGGGCGATGGGTCATCTGGCCGAGCAGATTACGCAGGCAGGCGCGCATTTCCCGGCGATCCACCACGGCATCGATCAGCCCATGCTCCAGCAGAAACTCCGAACGCTGGAACCCTTCAGGCAGCGACTCGCCCACCGTCTCCTGGATCACCCTAGGGCCGGCAAAACCAATCAGCGCGCCCGGCTCGGCCAGCACGATATCGCCCAGCCAGGCGACGGAGGCGGAGACACCCCCCATCGTCGGATCGGTCAGCAGGCAGATAAAGGGAAGCTTGGCATCCTGCAGGCGGCCGGCCGCAGCCGAGGTCTTGGCCATCTGCATCAGCGACAGCACCCCCTCCTGCATGCGCGCACCGCCGGATGCGGCGACGAGAAGATAGGGGCAATGGCGATCCAGTGACCGCTCCATCGCCCGCACGATCTTCTCGCCGGACACCGAGCCCATGCTGCCGCCCATGAAGCCGAATTCGAAGATCGAGGCGGAGACGGTATGCCCGCCGATATCGCCGAGATAGTTACGCACCGAATCCTGGTTGTCGGCACGCCTGGCCGCTTCCTTGAGGCGATCCCTGTAGCGTTTCTTGTCACGGAAGTTGAGCGGATCCTCGGAGTGCAGGGACTGGTCGTGCAGCTCGAAGCTGTCGGGATCGAACAGGAACTGGGCACGCTGGGTCGCATCCACACGAAGGTGGTGGCTGCATTTCGGGCAGACCATCAGGCTGCGCTCCAGCTCCTTGTTGTAGAGCGCCTCGCCACAGCCCGAGCACTTCACCCACAGACCCTCCGGCGTTCCCGAGTTTCCGGCGCCCAGAATCTGTTTCGGCCTCTCAATCAGACGGGTAATCCAGTTCATCGCATTCCCTAAAAAAGAAGTTCATCGACCTGTGTAAGCATACGCACATGCGACAGGTTCAGCCTCTCGACCTCTGCGGTCAAGACATTCAAGGTCTCGGGCTTCATATGGTAGAGGTAGACGGGCACCTTGCCCTGCCCCTCGAACTTCTTGAGCTCCTCGGCCATGCCCTGCGGCGTCAGATGGCCGCTGATCTGGGCCAGGTTCTCATAGGCATTGGGGAAGGAGCAATCCATGATGATGCCCTTGAGGTTGGGCTGGGCGTTCGCCACACGCCAGATCTCCTCGGTATGGCCCGTATCGGCCGTATAGATGAACTGCATGCCGTTCTTCTCGACCAGGAAACCGGTACACGGCACCGGGTGGTTGACCGGAATGGCCGTCACGGTGACTCCATCGGCCTCCACCGGCTCGCCGGGCACGATCTCCTCGAAAGCGAGAATAGCATCCTCCTCGGAGGGAATCTTGGTGAAATCGGGCCAGATCTGGTCGTTCAGGAAGGAGCGGCGCAGGTGCTCGATGTTCTCCTTCAGACTGTGGATGACGATACGGCGATTGGCATTGGCCCCACCCAGCCGTTTCAGCGAACGGTTGTCGGCCAGGAAGGCGATATCCTTGATATGATCAAGATGGGTGTGACTCAGGAAGATATGGCGGATGCCGTACTGCTCCTCCAGGTTCAGCGCCTCGGTCGGCGAACCCGCATCGAGGAGGATCGAGTCGTCCACCAGAAAGGAGGTCAGGTGAAACCCCAACAGCTGCCCTCCATAACATCCCAATACCTTGATTCTCAATCCGAGCCCCCTTTTTCTAGGGCGGAGTGCATCCGGGAGGCTGCCTGCGCCACGGCATTTATCATCATAGAGCGATCGGCGAGATGCTCGGTGATTTGCGTCACGAAATGGCTCCCGACCACCACACCGTCGGCGAACGCCGCCACCTGCCGCACCTGTTCGGGCGTCTTGACGCCGAAACCGACACAGATCGGCAGCGGTGTCAGCTTGCGAATCTCGGACACCTGCGCCTGCACCTCGCCCATATCCCCCATCTGCGCGCCGGTGATCCCGGTCAGCGAGACGTAGTAGATGAAGCCGCCGGCACTCTGTGCGGCGAGCTGTCGGCGCTCCGGCGAGGAGGTGGGTGCCAGCAGGCGGATACTACAGATCCCCTCCGCTTTCAGGGCGGCATCGAGCTCACCGGCCTCCTCGGGCGGAATATCGACCAGCAGTACACCGTCCACCCCCGCCTGCGCGGCACGCTCGGCGAAGCGCGTATAACCCATGGCATAGACCACGTTGGCATAGCCCATCAGCACGATGCCGATGTCGGCATAGCCGGCACGCACCGAGGCGGCCAGACGGAAGACATCGTTCATCCTCGTGCCGGCGGCGAGGGCACGTTCGCTGGCCGCCTGAATCACCGGCCCGTCGGCCATCGGATCGGAGAAGGGCATGCCGATCTCGAGCACATCGACTTGGCCGGCCAGGGCGTGAAGCAGCTTTTCGGAGACCGCAGGGTCCGGATCGCCGGCGGTCAGATAGCCGACCAGTGCGGCACGGCTCTCGTCGCGGCAACGGGCGAAACAGGCGGAGAGGCGATCGTCACTCATTCCTCCTCCTCATCGTCGCTCGCGCCGAGGCGCTGCCAGACCGTGTTGAGGTCCTTGTCGCCGCGGCCGGAGAGGTTGACCAAGATCGCCTGGTCCGGGGACATGGTCCTAGCCATGCGCGCGGCTGCGGCGATGGCATGGCTCGACTCCAGTGCCGGCAGGATGCCCTCGCAGCGGGCCAGCATCCGGAAGGCCTCCAGCGCCTCCTCATCGGTCGCCGTCTCAAGCTCCAGTCGGCCCGACTCGTGCATCGCCGCCAACTCCGGCCCGACACCGGGGTAATCGAGCCCGGCGGAGATGCTGTGGGTACCCTCGATCTGTCCCTCGTCGTCCTCCAGCAGGTAGGTGAGATTGCCGTGCAGGATACCGGGCCGTCCGGCGGCCAGCGAGGCCGCATGCTCGCCACTGGTCACGCCGTGCCCGGCCGCCTCGACCGCCACCAGCCGCACATCGTCGTCGTACATCGGATGCAGCAGACCCATGGCGTTGGAGCCGCCGCCGACACAGGCCACCGCCACATCCGGCAGCCGGCCGATCTGCTCGAGACACTGCTGCCGCGCCTCTTGGCCGATCACGGCATGGAACTGGCGCACCATCAGCGGATAGGGGTGCGGGCCTGCCACCGTTCCGATCACATAGAAGGTATCGCGGCAGCTGGAGACCCAGGCGCGCATCGCCTCGTTCATCGCGTCCTTGAGCGTGGCGCTGCCGGCATCGACCGGGATCACATTGGCCCCCAGAAGGCGCATGCGAAAGACGTTGGGCGCCTGACGCTCGGTATCCTCACGGCCCATGTAAACATCACACTGCATGCCGAACATCGCCGCCACCGTCGCCGTCGCCACGCCGTGCTGACCGGCACCGGTCTCGGCGATCACCCGCTTCTTGCCCATGCGCCGGGCCAGAAGCCCCTGGCCGATGGTGTTGTTGATCTTGTGCGCACCGGTATGGGTCAGGTCCTCGCGCTTGAGCAGGATCTGCGCGCCGCCGACCTCCTTGGAGAGGTGCCTGGCGTGATAGAGCGGCGTGGCGCGCCCGACATAGTCGCGCAGCAGCTGCATGCGCTCCTCCTGGAAGGATTCATCCCTCCAAGCCTCGAAGAATGCCTCCTCCAGCTCCCTGAGCGGACCCATCAGGGTCTCGGAGACATAGCGGCCGCCGAAACGGCCGAAGTGCCCGCCCGCATCGGGGGCGTGGCGAATCTCAAAATCGTATTGGGATGACCCTGACACCTGCGCTCCTCTTGTTGATCGTTACCGGATACGGGAGACGAAATCGCGGAGTTTGTCGTGATCCTTCACACCCGGCATGGACTCCACGCCGGAGGATACATCCACGGCGAACCAATGGCGAATGGCAACCGCCTCCTCCACGTTCTCGGCATCTAGGCCGCCGGCCAGAATCAGCGGATGGTCGTGCTCGAACCCCTCCAGAAGCCGCCAGTCGAAGCGCTGTCCCGTACCGCCGTACACCCCCTCAGGCGCCCTGGCATCGAGCAGCACCGGACAGTGATAGGCGTGGGCGCGGTGCAGATCCTCTGCTCCTGCGACCGGCACCGCCTTGACCACGCGGCGGCGCTGCGCCTCACAGAACTCCGGCGATTCGTCGCCGTGCAGCTGCAGCACGTCGAGCGGGCAGTGCTGCACCACATCGGCGATATCCGCCTCGCTCGGATTAACGAACAGCCCGGCCGCCGTGACATAGGGGGGAAGCTGGCGGATGATCGCCGCCGCCTTGATCGGCGGGATGAAGCGGGGGCTCTTGTCATAGAAGACGAAACCGAGTGCATCAACGCCGAGATCGGCCGCAAACAGCGCATCCTCGACCCTGGTGATACCACACACCTTAATACGTGTACGCACTGAACCCCCTTAAAGAAGCGCGGACCATGAACATCCCGCCAAAACCATGCACGCAAGTGTTTGGTTTTGTGAGAAAAGGAAAAACCGCGTTTTTTCCTTTTCATCCTGATTTTTGGCAGGAGACCAAACAATCAGCATCTACTTTTATATCCCGCCGCCGCCGACGAAACGCTCCAGCTTCGAGTGCTCCTCCTGGATATCGCGTTGCACCTGCTCCAGATCGGCCGACTTGCCCGCCTCCGGATGGATCGCGTCGATACGCGAATTCACGTCGTCGAGCAGCTTCAATACGTGCTTGATCGCCTCGCCCACGGGATTGGGCATCAGGTGGTGGTCAAGGTTGATCCGGCCGCCCTCGATAATCGTCTCGCCGGAGCCGACCACCGTGCCCGGGATACCGATCACGGTCGAGTGCGCCGGCACATCCTTCAACAGCACCGTGTTGGCACCAATGCGGGAGTGCTCGCCGATCGTAATGGCGCCCAGCACCTTGGCCCCGGCACCGACGATGACACCGTCTTTCAGGGTCGGATGGCGCTTGGTCTTCTCCCAGGTCGTACCACCGAGCGTCACGGCGTGGTAAAGCGTCACGTCGTCGCCGACCTCGGTCGTTTCGCCGATGACGATCCCCATGCCGTGGTCGATGAAAAAGCGGCGCCCGATGGTCGCGCCCGGATGGATCTCGATCCCCGTCAGCCAGCGGGCAACATGCGAGGTGAAGCGGCCCAGCCAGTGCATGCGGCGGGTCCAGAAGAAGTGTGCCAGCCGGTACATCCATATGGCGTGCAACCCGGGATAACAGGTCAACACCTCCAGCGTCGAACGGGCGGCCGGGTCGCGATCAAATGCGGTCGCAATATCCTCGCGGATGGAGTGGAAAATTCTCATGATTATGGCACTTTATCCGTAGCGGGCTACGCCTGCAAATCCCCTTCGGCACGCGCCAGTACCGCCTCGGGGGCACTGAAGGTCTGCAAGCAGGGGGCCGACAGATGCGCTTCGATCCACATCTGAAGCTGATCCATCGTCACATCGCGGATGCGCGACACCCAGGCCGACTGCGGCAACACCTCGGCATCGTCGAACCGTGCACCGAGGTTGAGCATGTTGCCCTCCACCGAATCCATCGCCATGCGGAACTGCACCTCGAGCTGCCGCTTGCCGCGTTCGATCTCCCCGGCGCTCAGGTCATGCCGGAACTGTACCAGCGTACGACGCACCACCTTCGCACACTCGACCAGCCGGGCCGGATCGGTACTGCAGCCGATCGTCCATGTACCGGTATCGCTCACGCTGGAGAGGCAGGAGGCGACGCTGTAGGCAAGCCCCAGCTTCTCCCGCACCTCGCGAAAGAGCCGCGAGCTCATGCCGCCGCCCAGCATCTGGTTGGCCAGCCACGCCACCGGCCGGTCAGCCGAGGCGGCAGCCATACCGGGATAGCTCATGACAAGGTGCGCCTGCTCGCCGGCCCGCGGCAGCATCTGGATGCCGCCGGTCATCTCGGCAGCCGGGCGCGCCACGGCCTCGCCCGTTTGCGGCCAGTCGATGGCCGAAAGCGCCTCCAGCAGCGCATCATGCTCGATACGGCCGGCCGCCGCGACGATGAGGCGCGAGGCGTGGTAGTGGCGCCGGTGATACTCCATCAGGTCGCCGCGCCCCATCGCCTCGAGCACGTCGCGCGTGCCGATGGTCGGCACCCCCAGGCTCTGGCCCGGATAGAGGGCTCGGATATGCTCGTCCATGACCCACTCGTCCGGCGCATCCTCAACCATCGCCATCTCGGAGAAGATCACCTCCTTCTCGCGCCCCCACTCCTCTTCCGGAACGGTGGAGTGCAGCACCATTTCGGACAGCAGCGCCAGCGCTTCCGGCCAGTCCTCATGCAGCACGCGGATATGGAAACAGGTGCGCTCGCGGGCGGTGAAGGCGTTGGCATTGCCGCCCAGTCCGTCGAGCAACTCGCTCAGCGCATGCACGTCGTGATGCCTCGTGCCCTTGAAGAGCATGTGTTCGAGGGCGTGCGAGATACCCGCCTCGGCCGCGGTCTCGTCGCGACTGCCGGTGTTGATGAAGATACCCAGCGCCACGCTCTGGCTCTCCGGCATGGCGTGCGTCACCACCAGCGGTCCGTTCGTCAGCTGCGTTTCACGTATGGGGAAATCGTGCATGCCACCTCCATTCATGGATCATGCCTCTCATCACAACAAAAAGAGGCGGGCAAAACCCGCCTCTTTCCGATCATCGATATGCCGTTTACTCGGCCGACGCCGGTTCCTCCAGAAGAGCCTTCATCGAAAGCCGGATCTTGCCGCTGCGATCGACGTCGAGCACCTTGACGCGCACCATCTGGCCCTCACTGAGCTCATCGGCCACGTTCTCGACGCGATGTGCCGCGATCTGCGAGATGTGTACCAGGCCGTCGGTGTTGCCGGCGATGCGGACGAAGGCGCCGAAATCCATCAGCTTGACCACCTTGCCCTCGTAGACGCGACCTACCTCGATCTCGGCGGTAATATCCTCGATCTGCTTGCGGGCTGCCGCAGCCGATGCCTCGGTGGTGGCGAAGATCTTCACCGAACCGTCGTCCTCGATATCGATCTTGGCGCCTGTTTCCTCGACAATGCCACGGATCACCTTGCCCCCCGGGCCAATCACCTCGCGGATCTTGTCCGGGTTGATCTTCATGGCGAACATGCGCGGCGCATGCTCGGACATCTGGCTACGCGGCGTCGAGATTGCCTTGGCCATCTCGCCCAGGATATGCATGCGCCCATCCTTCGCCTGTGCCAGCGCCTGGTGCATGATCTCCTTGGTCAGGCCGGAGATCTTGATATCGAGCTGGAAGGTAGTGATGCCCTCCGTGGTACCGGCCACCTTGAAGTCCATGTCGCCCAGATGATCCTCGTCGCCGAGAATATCGGAAAGCACGGCATAGCCGTCCGGATCCAGGATCAGGCCCATGGCCACGCCGGCCACCGGACGCTTCAGCGGCACGCCGGCGTCCATCAGTGCCAGCGAAGCGCCGCAGACCGATGCCATCGACGAGGAGCCGTTGGACTCGGTGATCTCGGAGACGACGCGGATGGAGTAACCAAACTCCTCGTCACTCGGAAGCAGCCCCTCGACACCGCGCTTGGCGAGACGTCCGTGACCAATCTCGCGGCGCCCCGGAGGTGCAAGCCGGCGAACCTCGCCGACGGAGTAGGAGGGGAAGTTGTAGTGCAACATGAAGCGCTGCTTGGAGACACCCTCGAGGTTCTCGACCATCTGCTGGTCCGCCTCGGTACCGAGTGTCACCGTGACCAGTGCCTGCGTCTCGCCGCGCGTGAACAGGGCCGATCCGTGGGTACGGGGCAGCACACTCACCTTGCTGTCGATGTTGCGGATATCGGCGGTCGAACGGCCGTCGATACGCGGCTTGCCGTCGATGATGGCGCGGCGTACCACATGCTTCTCGAGGCCCTTCATGGCCGACGACACGTCGTTGGCCTCATACTGGCCATCCTCGCCGGCGAAGCGCTCCTGCGCCTGGTTGCGTAGCTCCTCCAAGCGGTTGGAACGGGCCTGCTTGTCGGTGATGGCATAGGCCTCACGCACATCGGCCTCGAAGGCCTCGTTGACCACACCCTTGACGCTGTCGTCACCGGCCAGCTCCACCTCCATGGGTGCCTTACCGACGTCGCGCGCCAGTGCCTCGATCCCTTCGATCACAGCCTGGATGCCTTCGTGGCCGAACATGACGGCGTCGAGCATCACATCCTCGGAAAGTTCCTTGGCCTCAGACTCGACCATCAGTACGGCGTCCTTGGTGCCAGCCATAACTAGGTCGAGCTGGGAGGACTCCATCTGCTCGTAGGTCGGGTTGAGCACGAACTGGCCATCGATGTAGCCGACGCGTGCCGCCGCGATCGGGTTCTCCAGCGGAATGCCGGAGATCGCCAGCGCCGCGGAGGCACCGTTGATGGCAACGATATCGGGATTATTGTCCTCGTCGGCGGAGATCACCGTGGCAATCACCTGGGTCTCGTGGAAGAAGCCCTTCGGAAAGAGCGGCCGGATCGGACGGTCGATCAGACGGGAGGTCAGCACCTCCTTCTCGGAGGGGCGTCCTTCGCGCTTGAAGAAGCCGCCGAGGAATCGGCCGGCAGCGTAGGTGCGCTCCTGATAGTGGACCGTCAGCGGCAGGAAATCGACACCCTGCATAGGCTGCTTGGCTGCACATGCAGCGACCAGCACGACGACGTCGCCATACTGAATCTCCACGGCACCATCCGCCTGCCTGGCAATTTCACCTGTTTTTAGTACGAGATCACGGCCACCGAACTGGACCGTCTTGGTCTTGATATCAAACATTACATTTTATCCTTGTCATCATGTCCCTGGCCAGGAGCATAAAGAAAGAAGCGGCCCGAACGGGCCGCTTCCGGTGAATCTTTAACGACGCAATCCCAGGCTCTCGATGAGCGTGCGATAGCGGCTGAAATCTTTCGATTTGAGATAGTTCAAAAGATTGCGGCGGGCACCAACCATTTTCAGGAGGCCACGCCGGGAGTGGTGGTCCTTGTGGTGCTGCTTGAAATGATCGGACAGACCGTTGATACGGGCCGTCAGCAGCGCGATCTGCACCTCCGGTGAACCGGTATCGTTCTCATGGGTGCGAAACTTCTCAAGAATCTCGTTCTTCTGTTCCAAAGCCAAAGACATGGATATTTACTTACCTCTTGTTGTTTTTAGGGCGACGAACGATAGCGCCACCCTCCGGCTCTTGCAACGCTTTCTTACGACCTCTGTTTCGGTATTGCCACACCGCCTTTTTCAGCGAGCCCGAAATGTCGCGCGCATGCCGAACGCATACCGAAGAATACACGTCCTGAACGCGGACGTCACGACAACACGACCTTACTCCTCGCGCCCGGACCGATGACGGGATAGTATCGCCGCAATGTCCAGAAGCACCACCCTCTTCGTCTGCCAGAACTGCGGCTCGGAGCACCGCAAGTGGATGGGCCAGTGCCCCGACTGCCAGGCATGGAACAGCATCACCGAGCAGGTGCTGGAGAAGCCCGCCGCCACCGGCCACGCGCGGCCGATCACCACCGCCCCGATCACTGAGATCAGCGGCAGCGATACCCCCCGCCGCACCACCTGCATCAACGAACTGGACCGCGTACTGGGCGGCGGCCTGGTGACCGGCTCTGCCGTACTGATCGGCGGCGACCCCGGCATCGGCAAATCGACCCTGCTGCTGCAGGCCGCCTGCAGGCTGGCCGAACAGCAGGGGCCCGTCCTCTACATGACCGGCGAGGAGTCGGTGCAGCAGGTGCGCATGCGCGGCGAACGCATTGAGGCGACGCATGCCGACCTGCACCTGGCCGCCAGCACCGACATGGAGGCGATTCTCGCCACCATCGGCAAGCTCAAGCCGGGTGTGGTCATCATCGACTCGATCCAGACTACGACGACCAACCGCCTGACCAGCGCGCCCGGCACCGTGGCGCAGGTGCGCGACTGCGCCGCGGCCCTGATCGGCCATGCCAAGCAGCACGGTCATGCCCTGGTGCTGGTCGGCCATGTCACCAAGGACGGTTCGCTGGCCGGCCCGCGCGTGCTGGAACACATGGTCGACAGCGTCCTCTACTTCGAGGGGGACCGTGGCCACGCCCACCGCATCCTGCGCGCGGTCAAGAACCGCTTCGGCCCGGCCGGCGAGATCGGTGTCTTCGAGATGACCGACCGCGGCCTGCTCGGTATCCGCGACGCCTCCAAGCTCTTTCTGGCCGAGCGCAATGCCGATGCCCCCGGCTCGATCATCTTGGCCTGCATGGAGGGAACCCGACCGCTGCTGGTCGAGGTGCAGGCGCTGGTCGCCCCCTCCGTCTACTCCACCCCGAAACGCACTGCCATCGGGCTCGATACCGGCCGGGTCGGCATGCTCACCGCCGTGCTGGAACGCCGCATCGGCCTGCCGCTCGGCGACCACGACGTCTATGTGAATGTCGTCGGCGGCGCCCGCATCATGGAGCCGGCCGCCGATCTCGCCATCATGCTGGCCATCCTCTCCGCCTACCGGGAGAAGCCGATGCCGCCCGACATGGCCGTCTTCGGCGAGGTCGGGCTGACCGGCGAGGTGCGCGCCGTCGGCCGCCCCGAGGCGCGCGTACGCGAGGCGGCCAACCTCGGTTTCGGACAACTGCTGATTCCGAAGGGCAACCACACCAGGGTGGATAAAGAGAATTGGGCCGCTACCATTGCATCCCAATCCGCCGCCCCGGTCACATGCACGCCGGTACGCAACATGGCCGAGGCGGCACAGGCAGGTTTTGCTTGAATCTATTCGACTACCTATTGATCGCGATCGCCGGGCTCTCGATGGTGCTTTCCCTGTGGCGGGGCTTCGTGCGCGAGATCATCTCCCTGATCGGGCTGGTCATCGCCTTCCTGACCGCCAGCCGCATCTCCGGCATGGCCGGCGACTTCCTGCACGACTGGATCCCTAACGCGACCGCCGCCGACATCGCCGGCTTCGCCGTCGTCTTCGTCGCCGTGATGGTGATCGTCGGACTGATCGGCGCCCTGATCCGCAAGCTGGTCGACATGGCCGACCTGACCGCCACCGACCGCACGCTCGGCGTCTTCTTCGGGCTGGCCCGCGCCCTGCTGCTGATCGGCCTGTTCTTCCTGATCTACACCTCTTACGCCACCACCGACAAACCGTGGCTGGAAAAAAGTCGCCTAGCCCCCTACGCTATTGACCTGAGCAACATGCTGGGCAAAGCGATCCCGGCGAAGTACCCTTTCTCGCGGCGCAAGGGCAGCCACAAGCCGCCCTCGCCAAAATCGATGGCGGAGAAGATTCCGCCGAAGGACCGGGAAGCGCTGAAATCGATTATTCAAAAAAACATGCAGTGAGTGAGGCCTTGTCGTGACGGACGACCATTTCCATGACGAATGCGGTGTCTTCGGAGTGTTCAATCACCCCGAGGCCGCCAATCTGGCATACTTGGGGCTCTACGCCCTGCAACATCGCGGGCAGGAGTCCGCCGGCATCGTCTGTACCGACGGACGCAACTTCAACAGCCACCGGGGCATGGGGCTGGTGGCCGATATCTTCCAGAAATCGGACATTGAGCGACTTGGCGGCCACAACAGCATCGGCCACGTGCGCTACTCCACCTCCGGCGACTCCGACCTTCGCAACTGCCAGCCCTTTACCTTCGAATACGCCCACGGCGGCATCGCCATGTGCCACAACGGCAACATCGTCAACGCCGGCGAGCTGCGCAAGGCGCTGGAGGCACAGGGGGCGATCTTCCAGTCCACCTCCGACACCGAGGTACTGATCCACCTGGTCGCCCGCAGCGTCGGCGATTCAGCCGAGACCCGGCTGGCCGAGGCGATCCACAAGCTGGCCGGCGCCTTCTCGCTTCTGGTGCAGACCGAGACCCGACTGATCGGCGTGCGCGATCCGCACGGCATCCGACCGCTGGTGCTCGGCAAGCAGGGCGACAGCTGGGTGCTCTCATCCGAGACCTGTTCGTTCGACCTGGTCGGCGCCGAGTTCGTGCGCGACGTCGAGCCCGGCGAGATGGTCGTCATTGATGAGGATGGCATTCGCAGCATCTACCCCTTCGCCAACCCGACCCCGAAGTTCTGCGTCTTCGAGTATGTCTATTTCGCCCGTCCCGACTCCACGCTGGAGGGAATCAACATCTATCAGGCCCGCCACCGCATCGGCGAAGAACTAGCCAAGGAGTCGCCGGTCGAGGCTGATGTCGTCGTGCCGGTGCCGGACTCCGGCACACCGCCGGCCATGGGGTATGCGGAGGCCTCCGGCACCCCCTTCCAGATGGGCCTGATCCGCAACCACTATGTCGGCCGCACCTTCATCGAGCCGCAGCAGTCGATCCGCCACTTCGGCGTGAAACTGAAACTGAACGCCAACCGCGCCGTCATCGCCGGCAAACGCGTCGTGCTGGTCGACGACTCGATCGTGCGCGGCACCACCAGCCGCAAGATCGTCGAGATGGTGCGTAAGGCCGGCGCCAAGGAGGTGCACATGCGCATCTCCAGTCCACCGACCAAGCACTCCTGCTACTACGGCATCGACACGCCTGACGCCGAGGAACTGATGGCCAACAAGATGACGGTCGAGGAGATGTGCAAGGTAATCGGCGCCGACTCGCTCGCCTTCGTCTCCTTCGACGGCATGTATCGCGCCGTCGGCAAGCCGCGCTCCGTCCACTGCGATGCCTGCTTCTCGGGCGAGTATCCGGTCGCCATCGAGGGACCGCGCTCGCCACAGCTGTCGCTGCTGCACTTCTCCAGCCGGCGGCAATAAGGGGGTTCGCCTATCGTGCGCACACCGGCCACCGTCGTCCTGATCCACGGCTGGCTCGGCTTCCGCAAGATTCTCTGGCGCGACTACTTCAAGGGGGTGCGCCCCCTGCTTGAGGAGATGGAACTGCGCGTCATCGTCCCCGGCCTGTCGTGGGGCGGCGGCATCGTCAAGCGAAGCGGCCAGCTCGGCTCGCAGCTGGCCGACGAGTCCGGCCCGCTGCACCTGATCGCCCACTCCATGGGCGGGCTCGACGCCCGCCGCTACATCACCCACTTGGGCGGCCACGACAAGGTCGCCTCGCTGACCACATTGGCCACGCCGCACCGCGGCTCCAGCGCCGCCGACCACGTGCTCACCGGCCACTCGCCGTTCCGCTGCATGCCAGGCGTTCACGACCTGACCGCCGACGCCACCATGCGCCTCAATGCCGCCACCCCGAACCACCCTGACGTCATCTACCGCAGCTACAGTGCCGCCCGCCCGGTGGCGGAGCAGCCATGGCCGGTGCGACGCTACGGCCGCATCATCGAGCAGGCCGAGGGAGCCAACGACAGCCAGGTGGCCACCGCCTCGGCCGAATGGGGTGAGCATGTCGCCAGGCTCCACGCCGACCACTTCGAGCTGATCGGCCTGAACCTCTGGCTCAACCCCTTCGCAAAGCGTGCCGGATTCGACCACCTCTCCCTCTACCGCGCTATCGGCGAGTGGGCCCTCTCCGGGACCGGGCAAGCGACTGCCTCGCGCATGCTACAGTCGAGACATGGAAAATATCTGTGATATCAGCGACCTAAGCGAACTGGGTGCGTAAGACGATCGACATCGGTACCGACCGACGCGAGATGCTGGTCGATATCACCGATCGCGTGGCGGCTGTCGTGCAGAAAGGCGGTATCGAAAACGGGCTGGTACACGTCTACGTGCAGGGAGCGACGGCGGCGATCATGATCCAGGAGAACTGGGACGAGAGCGTGCAGCTCGATATCGTGGAGCTGCTGCAACGGTTGATCCCGCCGGGGGTGTGGCGGCACGACCGACAGGACGGCAACGGCGACGCCCACCTGAAGGCAGGACTGGTCGGCCCGGCCGAGACGATCCCGCTGATCGACGGGCGGCTGGGGCTGTCGCGGTGGCAAAACATCTACCTGTGCGAATTCGACGGGCCGCGCCAAACACGGCAGATTGTCTGCACCGTCATCGCCGACGGGTGTCAGAAAGCCCCCGACCGGCCGGACACGGGAAAGGACCTCAAACCATGAGCCACAAAGAGAAGACGCCACAAAACGCGCAGGGAGTCTGAGCAATGAGCGGTCTCTACCTCCTCTTCCCGACACTGTTGGCGATCTTCTTCTCGCTGCTGTTCGTCCGTGCCGGCGCCATCGGCCTGATGCTAACCGGCATGCGCTACGAGCGCGCCAAGTTCCAGGCGCTCTCCGCCTTCAGCGGTACCGGCTTCACGACGCGCGAGGCGGAGCATGTGGTCAATCACCCGACACGCCGCAAGATCATCAGCACCCTGATGATCGGCGGCAACGCTGGCATCGTCACCGTCATCGTCACAGCCACCACCTCGTTCGCCGTCACACCGGGCTACGACATCATCTTCAACGTGCTGGCGTTGGTGCTCGGTCTCGCGCTGATCTACGCCATCGCGCGCCACGCCGGCTTCATGGGTCGCTGGGAATCCATCGTCGAACACTGGCTGGAGCGCCACTCGACCACCTTCGAGTACGCCCCGGTCGAGGAGCTTCTGCACCTAGCCGAGGGCTTCGGACTGGTCAAGCTGGAGATCGCGGAGGAGTCGTCGCTAGTCGGCCAGTCGATCATCGAGATCGGTGGCACCCATCCCGACACGCTAGTCCTCGGCATCGAACGCGACCGCAACTGGATTCCGGCCCGCCACCTATTGCATGATCCGATCGAGGCGGACGACCGGTTGATCATCTACGGCAGGCTGAGCAAGCTCAGGGAGGAGTTCGACTCGGCCTAGGACGGCAAGGGAGGGATCATGAGCTACTTCACCAAGCGCTACCACTCGCCGGGCACGCCCCCGGGCACATTGGTCGAGACCCCGGCCGGGGCGGAGGGGCCGATACACATCCGGCTGATCGACTACACGGCTGGCGACCTGACGGTCAAGGAGGATGTCGAGGCCGACACCTGCCGCCCCTACATCGAGCAGGATAGCGTCACCTGGGTGCATGTGCAGGGGCAGGTACAGGCCGATGTCATGCGCAGCCTCGGCAAAGCCTTCCACCTCCACCCACTGGCCATGGAGGACGTGCTCAACAGCGGCCAGCGGCCCAAGATGGACTCCTTCGACGAGCAGCTCTTCATCGTCATGAGCCTGCCGCTGATGGAGGGGGAGACGATCACGGTCCGGCAGGTCAGCCTCTTCGTCAACAAGCGCTTCATTGTCAGCTTCTGCGACGGCCCGGAGGACCCCTTTACGCCGCTGATCAAGCGCGCCCGGGACCAAGCCACCCGCCTGCGCAACAACGGCATGGACTATCTGTTATATGCGATGCTCGATCTGGTCGTCGACCAGGGCTTCCCGGTACTGGAGACCTTCGGGCTGCAGTTGGAGGATCTGGAGGAGGAACTGCTCGAGATCGCCGATCGCCAGACACTGGGGCGCATCCACCTGATCAAGCGCGAGCTGATCCTGCTCCGGCGCATGCTCTGGCCGCAGCGCGAGGTGATCAGCCAGATCCTGCGCGACGAGAACCACCACATCTCGGAGGGCACCCGCATCTACCTGCGCGACTGCTACGATCACACGATCCAGATCATGGACCTGCTGGAGACCTACCGCGACATGACCACCAGCATGCTGGACATCTACCTCTCTAGTGCCAGCAACCGGCTGAACGAGACCATGCGGGTGCTGACCGTGATCTCCACCGTCTTCATCCCGCTGACCTTCATCACCGGGCTCTACGGCATGAACTTCGTCAACGACAAGAGCCCGTGGGCGATGCCGGAGCTGCACTGGTACTACGGCTACCCGCTCGCCCTCCTGGTCATGTTCCTCTGCGCCGCAGCCATGCTCGCCTTCTTCAAGCGCAAGGGTTGGCTATAGTAGGAGGAGTAAGGGAAGTGTCATGAGGGATATCGATGCGCATCTGGAGAAGATGTTCGATAGGCTTTTGGGAGAGACGCCGGATGACAAATCCCCTGTCGAGGCATTGCCCTTCATGCAGAGCAAGCTCAAGGATTTCTTTGGCGATCTATGACTAGTATTGATTGTAGACACATTTGAGACTACGGACGGAGATAACCACAAAAAAGCCGGGCGGATGCCCGGCTTTTGATTTGGGTGCGCGATGTGGTTTATCGCTTGGTGTCTCTTGCCGCAAACTTGAAAAAGAGGATGAACGGGGCAACGAGTACACAAAAGAACAGAATGACTGCGAAATTCATGATTGACTCCTATTACATTAAAGTTAATAGGAGATGAATATAGTTTGATATCGAGAATCATTACACCCTAATAGATATAGGTGTTAATGACCCCATCAAGCGCCGAGAAGGACTAGTTACCGAGCAACCCCTTGAGGGCGTCGCCAGCCTTCTTGGCCGCACCGTCGGACGCACCGCCCATGGCGCCCTGCAGCTGCTTCTTGACCTCATCGGCCGACTTGCCGAGATACTTGTCCACGCCGATGGCCGCCACCGAGCTCTGCACGTTGCCGAGCAGCCTCTGGGAGAGCTGCGTGGCCACTTCGGCGGCCGTCGCCCCGCCGCTCTTCTTGCCGACATCGGTCATGACGATCCGGGGCAGCGCCACACTCTGCTCACGCCCTTTCAGCGCCGCGATGCGCACCTGGGCGGTGCTCCCCTCGACCACCAGCTTGCGGATGATCATCTTGAACTGGTCACCCTTGCTGCTCTTCCCGGACGAGGCCTTGCTGCCGGAGGCGAGGTTCTTCTTGATCACGTCGGCGTTGGAAACGCCCGACTTATTGATCTCGTAGAAGACGGAGGGGGCGCTAACGACGATCTCGTCGATCACGACGGGGTTCTCCTTGAGGGTGGAAAGATCGATCTTCGTGCTGATCTTGCCGAGCTTGAAAATATTCGGGGCGCTGAACCCCTTGGGATTGCCCACCGTCAGGCCGGCGACCTGCGCCCTACCCTGACCCAAGTCGATCTTAACCGAAGCAACATGCACGGCCGTCTGGGTCGCCTGCGAACCGTAGGTCTGGATCGCTTCCTTGACGATACTGTCGAGATTGCTCCAGAGATACACCATGCCCGCCACGACGAGCAGCACCACCACACCCAAGCCGATCAACACCTTTTTCATGAACCATCTCCAGAGAAACCATTTATTGGGTTGTAGACGCATTCCGCGCATGGCGCAAACCCCGGTGCGGCCCACGGATGCTATATTGGTATGAACAGCCATGCGACGAGAGGATGCGCACGGCCATCCCCACACCCAAGGAGGCACTACTATGAAACGACTCAACCTGTTCGCACTCGCCGTGCTGGCCGCCGTCGCGCTGGCCACGGCCGGCTGCGGCGACCATGATCAGGGTAACGGCGACGAAGACCATGCCATGGCACCCGCCGCCAGCACCGGCTCGGTAACCATCATCTCGCCCAAGGAGGGCGCGGTGTTGCCAAGCGGCAGCGAGGACAAGCTGACCTACAACGTCACGCTCGGCCCCAACGGCAACCACCTGCACGTCTATGTCGACAACGATCCACCGATCATCGACCGCAACGTCAGCGACTGCCCCTGCAGCCTCGACCTGCCGAAGCTGACGGAAGGGCCGCACACGATCGCGGTCAAGGAAGCCACAGCTAGCCACGCTCTGACCGGCGTGCAGAAGACAGTCCACTTCACCGTCAAATAGGCGGCATACCAGAATGGTCTAAACTCTCCTTTTCGGGCCTCCTCTGTGGAGGACGGCCCGGAGAGGAGACATCCATGTATCTTTCGACACGGCCCATGAAGTGGGCATCCATCCTTCTATTGGCCCTGACTCTCACAATACCGGCCATACCGGCGATGGCGGCTGGGGCCGACGCTGCACTGGGCGAGCGGCTTGTGCGGCAGCTGTGGGCGAACATGAAGAAGCCGGACATGACGGCGATCGAGAACACGGCGGCGGCCGGCTTCCAGGCGGTACACCAGTTCGGGGCCAACGACCGCGCACAGGAGATCAGGCTGATCCGGGGACTGGATCTCGGCCATTACTCGCTGAACGATATCAAGATCACCCGCAACGGACCGGTGATCATCGCCACCTATACCGTTTCCGTGGCCGAGACGATCGAGGGGAAACGGCTGATGAATCAACCGGCGCCGCGCCTCAGCGTCTTCCTGAAGACGGCACACGGCTGGCAGTGGATTGCCCACGCCAACCTCAAACCACTGAACTAGATGGCCGACGGGTGATATGGTTCACATCCTCGGGCTGCTGTAACTGCAACCCTTCACGAAGTCTTCAAGGAGGGGAGTCTCACCACCATGGACATGGACCCACTGCTGCCATCCATCGTCGGCGCCATCCTGGCGATTCTGGCCATGACTGCGGTGCTGCGGAGATTCGAGATTCCGCACGTGGTCGGCTACCTACTGGCCGGCGTCATCCTAGGGCCGCACCTGCTCGGCCTGATCAGCAACCACGGCGTACTGGAACGGCTCGGCACCTTCGGCGTGGTGCTGCTGCTCTTCTTCCTCGGCATGGAGATTTCGCCCAAACGGCTGCTCGCCAACTGGCGCATCGCCGTGGCCGGCACGCTGCTGCAGATCGTCGTCAGCGTCACCGTGATTTGGCTGATGGGCGTGGTGCTGGGCTGGCCGGTGCACCGCAGCATCCTCTTCGGCTTCGCCATCAGCCTGAGCAGTACGGCGGTGGTACTGAAGCTGCTTCAGGCCAGAGATGAGACGGAGACCCGCTCCGGACAGGCCGCCGTGGCCATCCTGCTGGCGCAGGACATGGCTGTGGTGCCGATGCTGATGATTATCGGTGCCATGGGAGGCGATCATATCTCGGTCGAGAAGCTGGCGGCGCAGGCCTTCGGAAGCGTTCTGGTGCTAGCGCTGTTCGCCTGGATCGTCATCAAGGAGTCGGTCCACCTCCCCTTCCTGAGAAAGCTCCTCTCCCACGACCATGAACACCAGGTCTTCACGGCGCTGATCCTCTGCTTCGGCTTCGCACTGATCACCGGCCTGCTATCGCTCTCCAGCGCGCTCGGCGCCTTCATGGCCGGCATGCTAATCAAGGCGGCCAAGGAGACCGAGTGGGTCTACCGCAGCCTAGAGCCCTTCTATGTCGTCTTCGTGGCGCTCTTCTTCGTCTCCATCGGCATGATGCTCGATCTCGACTTCTTCCGGGCCCACTTCGTACTAATCATCGCACTGGTGCTGGCCGCCTTCGTCACCAACACCTTCATCAACGCCTTCGTCTTCCGGATGCTCGGCGATTCGTGGCCGGACAGCATCTACACCGCCGCCCTGCTGGCCCAGATCGGGGAGTTCAGCTTCGTGCTCGTCGCACTCGGGGCGGCCTCGCAGATCATCAGCACCGAGGGCTACCAGCTCGCCATCGCAGTGATCGCGCTTTCGCTGATGCTCGCACCGTTCTGGATCTTCGGCATCCGGCACTGGATGAAACGCTCGATGATCGTCTAGACTACCTGCCATGGTATCGACATCGAAAAGCGCGTCTGCCGGCGGCCGGAAACGAAGCACACCGTGGTGGCGCGAGCGCGCACCGGAGATCGGCGAGGTGACCAGCTTCGCCTTCGGCCCGAGCCGCACACTGATCCTCCGGGAGGCGAACGAGTGGCAACTGCTGGCGCAGCCGGCGGTGCCGGAGGAGCCCGCCCGCGAGGTCAAAGCACAGGTGCGGCGGCTCAAATCGATGCCGCACGATCAGAAAGGATTGCAGCGCTTCATCTTCGAGAAGACCGAGCCGAAGCTCACCGTAACCCCGTCGCTGGCCGACCGGCCGGTGGTGGCGCGCCCGGTCTCGGCGCTCTCGATCCCACCCGGCGTGGCCGTGCGCCTCTATATCAGCTCTCCGCTGTGGTTGCGCGTCGACGTGCACGACAGCGACACGCATCTGGGAGAGGTACCGATCTTCCGCCCCTCCGACATCTGGTTCGGCCCCAACACGCTGGAGGGTTGTCTCTGCTACTCCAGCCTCACGCATGCCCACCTCGACCCCGCCAACTTGCCGCACCGTCACCACCGCGCCATCACACCAGTGGTGATCCAGAACGAGGATGCCGACACCTTCCGCTTCGAACGGATGAGCCTGCCGGCCCCCTACCTCTCGATATTCGCATCCGACACTGGCGAGCTCTGGACCGACACGGTGACGCTGGTGCGCAGGAAGGGAGGCGAGACCACCTCGCTGGAGCTCGCGGGCACGATACCGGACGAGGCAGACGGCGGTACGCAGCTGCACGGACCGCGCGAAACCCGATCGGAGAAATCCCTCATACATGCCATCGGCGAGTGGCTGGGATGAGGCGATGATGGAGATTTTGTTCGGCGCCAAGGCGCACATCGTGCGATCCATCGTCCTGATAGTGGTCGGTTTCATCTTGGCCAAGGTCGCCTCAACCGTGACCCGGCGCTTCGCGGCCAAACGATTCAGCGTCCACCACGCCACGCTGGCACGCCGCATCGCCTTCTATACGGTACTGGTCATCTTCGCCGTGATGGCGCTGCACCAGCTCGGCTTCGACCTCGGCGTGCTGCTCGGCGCCGCCGGCATCTTCTCGGTGGCCATCGGCTTCGCCTCGCAGACCGCTGCCTCCAACCTGATCAGCGGACTCTTCCTGATCGGCGAAAAAACCTTCTCGGTCAAGGATGTGATCAAGATCGGCGACACCATAGGCGAGGTGCTCTCGATCGACCTGCTCTCCATCAAGCTGCGCACCTTCGACAACCTCTTCGTGCGCATCCCCAACGAAGCGGTGATGAAATCGGAGGTGACCACGCTGACCCGCTTCCCGATCCGCCGGGCCGACATCAAGGTCGGCGTCGCCTACAGGGAAGATATCGGTCGCGTGCGCGACGAACTGATGCGTATCGCCGCCCAAAACCCGCTATGTCTGGACGAGCCAGAGCCGCTCTTCATCTTCCTGGGCTTCGGCGACTCCTCGCTCGACATCCAGTTCTCGGTCTGGACCGCACGCGAGAACTTCCTGGCACTGAAAAACAGCATCCAGGAGGAGATCAAAGTCGGCTTCGACGCAGCCGGCATCGAGATTCCCTTCCCGCACCGTTCGCTCTACGCCGGCAGCGAGACCGAGCCCTTCCCGGTTCGCGTCGTGGACGGCGATTCGGAGTCGTCCGGAACCTGACGTGACACTGGCATCCGGGCAGTTTGGGCGATAGGCTTCGCCGCCTTTCCGGCAACGGGGATATCCGGCAGGGATCGGGCTATCCCGCGTGTCTCAGATTCCGAGGGAGGTTTGCTTGAGCATGGACGTGCAGAAGGTGGCGGAGCTGGCCCGCATCCGCCTGACCGACGAAGAGGCCGCCGAACTCGCCCCGCAACTTGAACACATTCTGAAGTATGTCGACTCGCTGCAGGGCCTCGACACCGGCGACGTGTCGCCGACCGCGCATCCACACGACGCGGCCATGCCGCTGCGCGCCGACATCGCCGACAACCCGAGCCGCCGCAATGCGCTGCAAATGCCGGCGCCGAAGACCGAATCCGGGCTCTATGTCGTCCCGAAGGTGATCGAATAATGCCCTTCTCACATCTGCACGAACTGAAATCGCAGCTCGACGGCGGTGAGACCACCGCGTCGACACTGGCCGAGAACTACCTAAAACGCATCCAGACCCACAATCCGACGCTAAACGCCTTCGTCCACTACGACGACAAGCACGTCATGGCCCAAGCCGAGGCGAGCGACGCACACCGCGCCAAGCACGGCCCGCGTGCACTCGAGGGGCTGCCGATCGCCATCAAGGATATCTTCTGCTCGACCGATTCCCCCACCACATGCTGCTCAAACATCCTGAAGGAGTATGTCGCCCCCTACGACGCGCACGTGATCTCGCTGCTCCGCGAGGCCGGCGCCGTGCTGCTCGGCAAGACCAACATGGACGAGTTCGCCATGGGTTCGAGCAACGAGACCTCGGTCTTCGGCCCGGTCCGTAATCCGTGGAACATCGACTGCATCCCCGGCGGCTCTTCCGGCGGTTCGGCTACGGCTGTGGCCGCGGGACTGGCCCCGGCCGCGCTCGGTACCGACACCGGCGGCTCGATCCGTCAACCCGCCGCGTTGACCGGCACCGTCGGCATGAAGCCGACCTACGGCCGTGTTTCGCGCCGCGGCATCATCGCCTTTGCCTCTTCGCTCGATCAGGCCGGCCCGATGACCCGCTGCGTGCGCGACGCAGCCCTGGTCACCTCGGTGATCGCCGGGCATGACGCGCGCGACGCCACCTCGGTGGCCGATGCGCCGGTACTCGACTGGCTGGCAGCCTGCGACAGGAAGGATATGAAGGGACTCCGGATCGGCAAGCCAGCCGAGTATTTCATCGACGGCATGCACCCGGAGGTGACCAAGGCGGTCGACGCTGCGCTGGAAACGTGCCGCGATCTCGGCGCCGAAATCGTCGACATCTCGCTGCCGCACACGAAATACGCGGTCGCCACCTACTACGTCATCGCACCCAGTGAAGCCTCGGCCAACCTGGCTCGCTATGATGGCGTGCGCTTCGGCCACCGCTGCAGCAACCCGGCCGATCTCTCCGACATGTACACCCGCACCCGCGACGAGGGCTTCGGCGCCGAGGTCAAGCGGCGCATCCTGACCGGTACCTTCGCGCTCTCCTCCGGCTACTACGACGCCTACTATAGGAAGGCGCAGCAGGTGCGCACGCTGATCCGCCGCGACTTCGAGAAGGCCTTCGAGCAGGTGGACGTGATCGCCACGCCGACCAGCCCGATGCCTGCCTTCAGGCTCGACGAGAAGACGGACGACCCGATCACCATGTACCTCGCCGATATCTTTACCATCGCGCTGAACCTGGCCGGCCTACCGGGGCTAAGCCAGCCCTGCGGCGTGGCCGAGGGACTGCCGGTCGGGCTGCAGTGGATCGCCCCAGCCTGGCGCGAGGATGTGCTGCTCTCCGCCGCATCCGCCTTCGAGGACGCCACCGAGTGGCACACCCGTACGCCCGATGGCTTCGATACCGTAGGGGGTGCCGCATGAGCTGGGAGGTCGTCATCGGCCTGGAGGTCCACGTCCAGATCAACACCAAATCGAAGGCCTTCTGTGCCTGCTCCACCGCTTTCGGTGCCGAGCCCAACTCGCAGACCTGTCCGGTCTGCCTCGGTATGCCCGGTCAACTGCCGGTGCTGAACCTAGAGGCGGTCTACAAGACGGCGCTGACGGGTCTCGCCATCGACGCGACCATCAACCTGGAGTCTCGCTTCGACCGCAAGAACTACTTCTACCCCGACCTGCCCAAGGGCTACCAGATCAGCCAATTCGATATCCCGCTGGTCGAGAACGGCCACCTGATGGTGCCGACCGGGGAGGGCGAGAAGCGCATCGGCATCACCCGCATCCACATGGAGGAGGATGCCGGCAAGAGCATGCACGAGGGGCTGGATGCCGTCTCGCATATCGACCTGAACCGCAGCGGCGTGCCGCTGATGGAGATCGTCTCCGAGCCGGACATGCGCAGCGCCGACGAGGCGGTCGCCTACCTGAAGCAGCTGCACCAGCTGGTGCGCTTCCTCGACGTCTCCGGCGCCGACATGGAGAAG
>Ga0209918_1000398_pt1 | contig 28823 bp, 33 predicted proteins | sample SalPonD_shore_MG_FD_185712 | JGI IMG/M metagenome (GOLD analysis project Ga0209918, IMG submission 185712) | Salt pond soil microbial communities from South San Francisco under conditions of wetland restoration - Salt Pond MetaG... | ecosystem: Environmental > Aquatic > Marine > Intertidal zone... | reverse complement strand
CCGCTGGCGCCCGAGTCCTTCCCGCGGTGGTGGCGCCGCCGGCAGGGGCCCGAAGGCGCCGGTGCCGGCGACTCGGTCGTCCTGCTGATCGACCCGCACACGGCCTGGTACGAGCCGGAGATCGGCGAGGCCGCGGTCGGCGTGCTGGAACGCCTCGGCCTTACCGTGCACCCGACGCGACCGGCCTCCGCCGGTCGCCCGGCCATCAGCCAGGGTGCGCTCCACCGAGCCCGCCGCGAACTGGCCGAGCTCGTCGACGCCGTCGCCCGGGCCGGCCCGCCCGGGGTACCGGTCATCGGCCTCGAACCGTCCGAACTCCTCACCCTGCGCGACGAGGCGCCGGACCTGGTGCCACCGGAATCACGCGCCGCCATGGAATCGCTGGCGGGACGCGCACTGCTGCTCGAGGAATGGCTCACCGGGGCGGGCGCCGCGGCATTCCACGCCGCGATATCGGAATCGTCCGGCGCGGCCGGCGCGATCGCCGTGCACGTGCACTGCCACGCCAAGTCGCTGGTGGGCGTCGAGCCGTTTCGGAACGCGCTCGCCGCCTTGCCGGGGGCACAGGTGGAGGTGATCGATTCCGGCTGCTGCGGCATGGCCGGTGTCTTCGGTTACCGGAGCGAAACCGCCGAGTTCTCGCGCGGGGTCGCCGAGCTCTCGCTCGCGCCGGCCGTGCGCGCGCGGCCGCGGGACACGCTCATCGCCGCCCCGGGCGTGAGCTGCCGCCAGCAGATTCGCCACGTCACCGGCCGCGAGGCCGTCCACCCCGTGGAGGCGATCGCCCGCGCGCTCGGCGCAGACACCCGCAGATGACAAGAGTTCACCGGGCGCTGGCCTGCCGGCCGAGCGCCGACGGCCTCCAGCGCCGCCTGCGCTTGCGCTCGATCGTGGCCCGCCGCCTCGTTGACGAGAAGGCCGACAATGCGGCCCTGCTGCCCACGGCGCGCGAGCAGTCCCACCGTCGCTTCCTTGCGGGCGCGGAGAAACGGCTGCGCGGCCTGCTCGATTCGGACCATCCTGCGCGTGCGGCCACCGGGCGCAGCCCGCGGCGTCCGACACGTCCTGGGTCAGTCGGCGCCTGCGCATGGGGTGACGGCACCGGTCGCGGGGAGGCTCAGGCAGATCTCGCCATCGATCCACGTGCGGCGCAGCCGGTCGCAGTGTCGGCGGAGGCGATCGATCGTTTCCTCTGCCGGGTATCCGCGCACGTTGTCCCCGTTGGTCGATACGAGGACGTAACGGGGCTGCGCCCGCTCCAGGAGCCGGGTCGAGGAGGTGCCCGCCGAGCCATGATGCCCGGCGACGAGGACATCGACGTGGGCGGGAACGAGATGGCGTGCGAGCAGGCGCGCCTCGACGGCCGTTCCGGCATCGCCCATGAACAGTGCCGTCGCATCGCCGTGATCGATGACCAGCACGAGGGACTGCCGGTTCGGATTGGGCCCATGCGGGTGATCCGGCCACAGTACGCGCAGCTCCATGCCGCGCCAGGCCCAGGTGTCGCCGCCGCGCACGATGCGGTGCCGCGACGATGGCAGGGTGTCGAGGGCGTCGGCCAGCCAGCGCGACGTATCCGGCACCGCGCCGGGCGGCACGCGATGACCGGACTCGATCACCCGTACCCGCGGGAAGGCTTCGGCGATGCGAAACCACGAGCCCGCGTGGTCCGGGTGCAGGTGCGTGTAGATGATCGCGTCGAGCTGCCGTACGCCGTTCGCGGCGAGGCGGTCGAGCACGTGCCGGCCCATGCCGAGGCGGCCGCTGTCGATCAGCAGGCCATGGCTGCCGTCAGCCAGCAGCAGGGCCTGGCCTTCCCCGACGTCCAGAGCGACGAGCCGCGGTGTGCCGCGGTCGGCTGCGGCGTGTGCCGCGGGGATGACCAGCAGCAGGACCAGGATCGTGCGCAGGCTACGGCGCATCCCCTGCCTCGCGGCGCGTGCCGGCATGCGCCCAGCCGATGATCCAGCCGACCATGGCAGACGCGGCGTCGAGGCCTACGTCGGACCAGTCGCCGACACGGTAGGGCAGCCACGCCTGCAGCAGCTCGTCGGCGCCGGCGCACACGGCCACGACCGGCAGGGCGACGCGCAGCCCGAAGGCGGCCGTGGCCGTCAGCCCCAGGCAGCCGAACAGCACGAGGTGGACGGTTTCCTCGGGGTGATGGAGCGACAGGCCCCAGGCGAACATGGCGAGCGCGGCCGCCACCGCGAGCGCGGCACGGGCGGGCGGCACGTGGGGCGCCACGCGCGTGAGCCAGGCGGCGATCGCGAGCCCGAGCCCGCCCACGACCATGTAGCCGACGTCGGGCACCAGCCCCAGGGGGGCGACCATGTGCTGGAGTGCGCGGCCGAACACGGACAGGAGCAATATCACGCCGAGATTGGCGGCCCAGGCGACGACGGGACCGGGGTGGTCGCGGGAATTCATCGGGTGTCCGGTACGCAGGTGTGTTCGAGTGCCGGCCGGCTCGCCCGGCCGGTCGTCAGTCGTCGGCGAATGCCAGGCTGACGCGGCGGTTGTGGCGGCTTTTCTTCTCGATCTTCGTCACGCGCACGCGCCCGATCTCGGCCGTCGACGCGACATGCGTGCCACCGCACGGCTGCAGGTCGATGTCGCCGATGCGCACCAGCCGGATCCGGCCGCTGCCCGCCGGTGGCTGCACCGACATCGTCTTGACCAGCTCGGGGCGGGCGGCCAGCTCCTCGTCGCTGATCCACTCGGTGCTCACGGCGTGGTCGGCCGCGATCAGGTCGTTCAGGGCGGCGGTCACCGTGTCGCGGTCGAGTGTCGACTCGGGCAGGTCGAAATCGAGACGGCCGCGGCCGTCGCCGACGGAGCCCCCGGTCACGGGTTCGGGAATGACGACCGACAGCAGGTGCAGGCAGGTATGCATGCGCATGCGCGGGTGCCGCACGGACCAGTCGATGGTGCCGGAGACGCGCGCGCCGGGCTCCGGCAGCATCGCATCCTCGGCGATGACGTGGCGGATCGTGCCCTGATCGCCCTTGCGCGTATCGACGATGGCGAGGCGCCCGCCGTCGGGCAGGACGAGCTCGCCCACGTCGCCGGGCTGGCCGCCACCCCGGGGATAGAAAAGGGTGCGGTCGAGGACGATCGCCCCCTCCTCGATGCCGGTCACCGCGGCCTCGAACGTGCGCTCGTAGGGCTGTTCCCGGAACAGGGGCTCGGTGCTCATGCCGCCTTCTCCTGTGCGATGCGCTGCGCCAGGAAGTCGACCAGCCCGTCCAGCGGCACGTGCTCCGGCTCGTCGTCCCGGCGCCGCTTGTACTCGGCCGTACCGGCGTCCAGGCCCTTGTCGCTGAGCACCACGCGGTGCGGGATGCCGACCAGGTCCATGTCGGCGAACTTCACGCCGGGCCGGGCGTCGCGGTCGTCGAGGAACACGTCCACGCCGGCGGCGCGCAGCGCGTCGTAGGTCTCGTCCACCACACCGCGCAGGCGGTGCGACTTCTGCAGGTTGATCGGCACGAGCGCGACCTCGAACGGCGCGATCGCGGTCGGCCAGACAATGCCGCGCTCGTCGTGCCCCTGCTCGATTGCGGCGGCCACCAGGCGCGTGACCCCGATGCCGTAGCAGCCCATGTACATGGTGACGGGGCGCCCGTCCTCGTCGAGCACCTCCGCACCCATGGCGTCCGAATACTTGCGCCCGAGCTGGAAGATATGCCCGACCTCGATGCCGCGCACGATGTGCAGCGTGCCTTCGCCGTCCGGCGCCGGGTCGCCCTCGACCACGTTGCGCAGGTCCGCCGTCTCCGGCTCGGGCAGGTCGCGGCTCCAGTTGACGCCGCTGAGGTGCTTGTCGTCGACGTTGGCACCGCAGACGAAGTCCGCCAGCTGCGCCGCGGCGAAATCCGCGATGACCGGGATGTCGAGCCCGACCGGGCCCAGCGAGCCGGCGCCGCAGCCGGTGACCGCGCGCATGCGCGCGTCCGAGGCCATCGCGAGCGGGGCCTTCACGGCGTCCAGTTCCTCCGCCTTGATCGCGTTGAGCTCATGGTCGCCGCGCACGACGAGTGCCACGAGCCCGCCTTCGGCACCCTCGACCAGGAGCGTCTTGACGCAGCGATCCAGCGGTACGTCCAGGGCACGGACGAGATCGTCCATGGTGTGCACGCCCGGGGTGTCGACCGTCGCCCGCTCGGCCGTAGCCGCGGGGCGGGGGCCGGACGCGGGTCGCGTGGCCGCCAGCTCGACGTTCGCGGCGTAGTCCCCGGCGCTGGAGAAGGCGATCGCATCCTCGCCGCTGGCCGCCAGGACGTGGAACTCCATCGACCGTGAGCCGCCGATCGCGCCCGGGTCGGCGTCGACCGCGCGGTACTCCAGGCCGAGGCGGTCGAAGATCCGGCGGTAGGCACCGTACATGCGGTCGTAGCTCGCCTGCAGACCCTCGGGCGACATGTCGAAGGAGTAGGCATCCTTCATCACGAACTCGCGTGACCGCATCACGCCGAAGCGCGGGCGGATCTCGTCGCGGAACTTCGTCTGGATCTGGTAGAAGTTCAGCGGCAGCTGGCGGTAGCTCTTGATCTCGCGCCGCGCGATGTCCGTGATGACCTCCTCGTGCGTCGGCCCGAAGCAGAATTCGCGATCGTGCCGGTCGCGGATGCGCAGCAGCTCCGGTCCGTACTGCTCCCAGCGGCCCGACTCCTGCCACAGCTCGGCCGGCTGCACCGCCGGCAGCAGCAGCTCCAGCGCGCCGGCGGCGTCCATCTCCTCGCGCACGATCTGCTCGATGCGGCGGTAGACGCGCAGGCCCAGCGGCATCCAGTCGTAGATGCCCGCGGCGACGCGGCGGATCATGCCGGCGCGCAGCATGAGCTGGTGGCTGACGATCTCGGCGTCGGCCGGCGTCTCTTTCAGGGTGTTGAGGTAGTAGTTCGAGGCGCGCATGGCTTCCTTTCGGTCCGGGCGGCACGGGAGCGAGCGAACCGCGGATTCTAGCAGCCTGTCGGACTTGGGCTCATCTACTGCGGCGAGTGGGAATCGGTCCATATTTCCGTTCGTCCTCGTTGAATGGTCCCGACTGTTCGCCTCGGACGAACGAAAATCCGGCCTCGATTCCCACTCGCCTCGCTACGATGCCCCAGATCCGACAGAGGCTGGCAGCCTGCATACTGCGGCGGTGTCGGGCTGAAGCCCGACCCACAGGGGGTGTGGGTCAGGCTTCAGCCTGACGGGAGCGGCGGCGGCCGTGGCGGCTGGTCCGAGCAGTACTGCGCGATCTGCGACGAGATCTGTGCCTGCTGCTTCGAACAGTCCCGAGTGTTCGCCTCGGACGAACGGAAATCCGGCCTCGATTGCCACTCGCCTCGCTACGCTGCCCCAGGTCCGACAGAGGCTGCCAGCCTGCATGTCGCGCCGATTCACGCGGCGGGGGCGCACGGGCATTGCCTGCGCGCGCGTCCCTGCCGCCCTGTGGGTCAGGCTTCAGCCCGACAGCCCGATTGCCACAGTGAGGCTCGGTGGCGCGGCGGTGTCGGGCCGAAGCCCGACCCACAGGGGGTGTGGGTCAGGCTTCAGCCTGACGGGAGCGGCGGCGGCCGTGGCGGCTAGTCCGAGCAGTACTGCGCGATCTGCGACGAGATCTGTGCCTGCTGCTTCTTGCGGGCGTCGCCGACGAGCGGCTGCAGCGTGCCGTCGGCCTGCTTCAGCCTGACCCGCCGGTCACTGGCGAGCATCTGCGACTGATCGCGCAGGCGCTTGCAATAGTCGGCCATGGACTCGTTCTGGCCGCTGTCGCCCTGGTCCGCGCCGGCGTCCCCGGAGGTATCGGCGGCGCCGGAGCCGGCCGATCCGGACCCGCCGTCGCCCGATCCGGCCTGGGGCGCCGGGCTTGGCGGCGCGGCTCTCGGGTTGATGACCTGCACCTCCCCGTTGGGCGGTGGCTCCTGCGAGTAATGGGTGATGCCACCGTTGTCTACCCACTTGTAGATCCTGGCCTGGGCAGGCGTTCCGGCGCTCAGCAGTGCGACGGCCAGGACGGCGGATGCGAGCCCGAGACGAATCATGGGGCGACCTCGCGGTTGCGGCTCTGTGGCCGCGATTATGCCACAGGGGCCGTGCGGGACCGTGGCCCGCCGGCCCCCCGTGGCGTGCGCCTGTCAGGCCGCGCGGGAACAAGTGCTATCATCGCGGCGCCTTCAGCTTCCTCGAAGACCATGCTGGACATCCTGCGCACCTGGTACCGGCGCAACTTCTCCGACCCGCAGGCGGTGATCCTGGCGATCCTGCTGATCGTCGGATTCTCCGTGGTGGTGTTTCTCGGGAACATCCTCGCGCCCCTGCTCGTGGCGCTGATGTTCGCGTACCTGCTCGAGGGCGTCGTCGGAACGCTCGAGCGCTGGCGCATGCCGCGCCTGGCGGCGGTGAGCATCGTGCTCATCGCGTTCCTCGTGCTGGCCGTCATCGTGCTGCTGGGGCTGGTGCCGCTGCTGTCGCGCCAGGTGGCGCAGCTGCTGCGCGAGATCCCCGGCATGATCGCCCAGGGCCAGGACGCGCTCATGCGTCTGCCCGAGATGTACCCGGCGATCTTCACCCAGGAGCAGATCAGCAACCTCATCGGCAGCCTGCACACGCAGATCGCGGATTTCGGGCGCGCCGTACTGTCGCTCTCGCTGGCGCAGGCGGTCAGCGTGTTCACGTTCGCCATCTACGTGATCCTCGTGCCGCTGCTCGTGTTCTTCATGCTCAAGGACAAGGACCGCATGCTGTCCTGGTCGCGGCACTTCCTGCCGCGGCGCCGCGAACTGTCGTTCCAGGTCTGGCAGGAAGTCGACGAGAAGATCGGCAGCTACATCCGCGGCAAGGTGATCGAGATCGCCATCATCTGGGTGGTGAGCTACGCCACCTTCGCGATGATGGGCCTGAACTACAGCCTGCTGCTGTCCTTCCTGGTGGGCATCTCGGTCATCATTCCCTACGTCGGCGCGATTTCCGTGACCTTCCCGGTTGCGATCATCGCCTACTTCCAGTGGGGGCTGGCCGCCGACTTCTGGTGGCTCCTGCTCGCCTACCAGGTCATCCAGCTGCTCGACGGCAACGTCCTCGTGCCCGTCCTGTTCTCCGAGGTCGTCAACCTGCACCCGGTTGCCATCATTGCCGCCGTGCTGTTCTTCGGTGGCATCTGGGGGGTCTGGGGCGTGTTCTTCGCGATCCCGCTGGCCACGCTCGTCCAGGCCGTGCTGAACGCCTGGCCGCGCGTGCGGCCGCCGGACGACGACCGGGCAGCGGACGGCGTGCCCTGATCAGTGCAGCAGGAAGAGGGTTCCGAGTCCGAGGAAGGCCAGGAACCCGACGACGTCGGTCACTGTAGTGAGCACCACGCCGCCGGCGAGTGCGGGGTCGATCCCCATGCGCCGCAGCAGCAGCGGGATCGCCACGCCGGCGAGCGCGGCCACCGCCAGGTTCGCGATCAGCGCCACCCCGATGATGAGCGCCAGCATCCCGTTACCGAACCAGGCGAGTGACACGAGCGCCACGACAACCGCCCAGAGGAGGCCATTCGCCCCGGCAACGGCGAGCTCCTTGAAGAGCAGGGGGCGGGTGTTGCGCCGCGTGATCTGCCCGAGCGCCTGTCCACGGATCACCATGGTGAGCGTCTGCGTTCCGGCGATGCCGCCCATGCTGGCCACGATCGGCATGAGGATCGCCAGGGCCACGACCTGCTGCAGGGTTGCCTGGAACTGGCCGATCACCCAGGCGGCCAGGAAGGCCGTCGCCAGGTTGGTGCCGAGCCACACGGCGCGGCGAGGCGCGGCCTGCGGCGCGGGCGCGAAGAGGTCTTCCTCGTCGGCGAGACCGACGCGGCTCATGACCGTGTGCTCGGCCTCCTCGCGGATCACGTCGACCACGTCGTCGATGGTGATCCGCCCGAGCACGCGCCCGTCCTCACCCACGACCGGGTGCGAGATGAGGTCGTGGTCCTGGAACAGGCGGGCCACCTCGGTCGCGTCGGTGTCCGGCGCGAGCGGCTCGACGTCGCGGTCCATGACGGCAGAGACGAGCGAACCCGGGTCGCCGGTGAGCACCGCGGCGACATCGAGCACGCCGAGGTAACGCCCGTAGCGGTTCACCACCACGAGCCGGTCCGTGTGTGGCGGCAGCTCACCGCGCGAGCGCAGGTACCGCAGCACGACCTCGAGCGTGACGTCGGCGCGCACCATGACGCCGTCGACGTTCATGAGCCCGCCGGCGCTGTCCTCGGGCCACGCGAGCACTTCCTCGAGGCGGGCGCGGTTCTGCTTGTCCATGCCGGCCAGGACTTCGCGCACCACCGTTTCCGGCAGGCCCTGGACGAAGTCGGCCATGTCGTCGACGTCGAGCTGCTCGGTGGCCGCGACCAGCTCTGCCGTGTCCATGTCGCCGACGAGCGTCTCGCGCACCTCGTCGCCGACCTCGAGCAGTACCTCGCCGTCGACATCGGCAGGCACGTGGGCCCAGAGCAGCGCGCGCTCGGGTCGTGGCAACGATTCGAGCAGGTCCGCGATCTCGGCCGGGTGGAGAGCGAGCAGGGTCCGCTCGACCTGGCGGGCGGTTCCGCTCTCGAGCAGCTCCTCGACGGCCGTGACGCGATCGGTCGGACGGTCGGTGGGGGCGGGCTCAGCCATGGTCGGGCCTCCGGGCGTTGGGGGGCGCTGCGCGTAGCGGAGCCCGCGCAGTCCGGGAGGACGATCGGAGTGTAGCAGTCGGCATGCGGTGTCCGGTCCGAGTGACCGGCACCGCCGGGTGACGGGGCTGGGCGCTACTCGCGTTCGCCGAAGTAGCCGCTGATCAGGTCGATCAACTGGCGGCCGGCCTCGTGCTCGTCGCTGCCCTGGATGTGCAGGCTCAGTGTGGTGCCCTGGCTGGCGGCGAGCATCATCACGCCCATGATGCTCTTGCCATTGACGCGTTTGCCGTCCTTCTCCAGCTCGATGTCGCTGTCGAAGGTGGAGGCAAGGCTGACGAGCTTGGCCGCGGCACGGGCGTGCAGGCCCAGCTTGTTCACTATTCGGACTTCGGTCGTGTACATCCGCGCCGATCCCAGGGTTCCTCGTGTGCCGTGCGACCGTGCGGTGTCAGTCCTGTTCCCCCGGTCCGCAGGCCACGACGCCGATCCGGCCGGCGTCTTCCGCCCTGGCCGCGAGCGTCTCCAGGTCCAGGGCCGAGTACTGCAGCACACGCAGCATCATCGGCAGATTGAGCCCGGACAGGACATGCACGTTGTGTGCCCGTGTAAGCCGTCGCGCGATGTTGCAGGGCGTGGCGCCGAACAGGTCCGACAGGACCAGGACTCCCGATCCGGTATCGACTTCGTTCACGGCCTCGAGGATGTCGGCCTCGAGCGGCTCGGGGATGTCGTCGCTCTCGAAGCGGAAATGCCGGACCGCCAGCGAAGGGGGGCCGAGGATCTGGCATGCGGCATCGAATATTTCTTCGCCGATCCGATTATGGGTAATCGTAACGAGTCCGATGCTCATCGCCGCGGTTCCGCCGCGCGGGGCTGCCTCCGGTTGCTCCGGTGCCGTCGCGGCGCTGCCCTGACGCTAACATAACCGAGTCCGTGTGCGGCGCCAATGGGCGTGCGCCCGCGGTCACGGCGGATCGGACGTGCCGGGGGTCCGGACGTGCGAGAGCTGGAGCTCGCGATGGCGCACCGACACCTGGTCGAAGCGGCCACGAAAATGCATCGCCAGGCGCTCGGCAAGATAGACGGAGCGATGCTGGCCACCGGTGCAGCCGATGGAGACGGTCATGTAGGAGCGGTTCTCGGCCTGGAACACGGGAATCCAGCGCTCCAGGAAGTCGCGGATGGACTCGAACATCTCCTCGACCAGCGGGTGATTCTCGAGGTACTCGATGACCTCGCGGTCCGTGCCGATCAGCGCACGCAGGCGTGGCTCCCAGTGCGGGTTCGGCAGGCAGCGCACGTCGAACACGAAATCCGTGTCGGCGGGAATCGCGTTCTTGTACCCGAACGACTGGAACAGCAGCGACAGACCGCGGCGCGCGTCGGGCAGCAGCCGCTCTCGCAGGAGCGCCCGCAACTCGTGCAGGGTGAGCTGTGTGGTCTCGACGTGCAGGTCCGCCCGCTCGTTGATGCCGGAGAGCATTGCGCGCTCGACCTCGATGGCCTCGATCAGCGGCATGCCCTTCTGCGAGAGCGGGTGCTTGCGCCGGGTCTCGGAGAACCGGCGCAGGAGGGTGTTGCGCTCGGTCTGCAGGAACACGACCTCGACGGAGACGTCGTCCATCGCGCGCAGTCGCTCGAGAATGCTCGGGAACTCGCGCAGGTCGTTGGGCTCGCTGCGCGCGTCGATGCCGACAGCGACACGGTCGTACAAGGGCATGCGGCTGCCGCGCAGCTGCTCGACCAGCGCCAGCAACAGTCCGGTCGGCAGGTTGTCGATGCAGTAGAAACCCTCGTCCTCGAGGGTGCTGAGCGCCACGCTCTTGCCGGAGCCCGACAGCCCGCTGACGACGATCAGTCGCATGTTCGCTCGTCCTTCTCGATGGCCCGTTCCTGGCGTTGCATGAGATCGTCCGCGGCGTGGTACCCGCGCCGTGCCAGCAGGAACGTGCGCACGGCCGCCTCGACCATGACGGCGAGGTTGCGCCCGGGTGCGACCGGCAGCGTCATGGCGGCAACGTGCACGCCCAGGACCTCGGTCGAGCCGAAGTTGCCGTTCAGGCGATCGAGCTGGGCGCGCAGCGCGCTCGTGAGCGGCTCGAGGTGAATGATCAGCTGCAGCCGCTTCACGTGACGGATCGCCGCGTCCCCGTACATGGACCGGATATTCAGCACGCCGAGGCCGCGTACCTCCAGGAAATCCTGCAGCACGTCCGGCGCCTCGCCCTCGATCGCGTCGGGGGCGGGCCGACTGAACCCGGGCGCGTCGTCCGCCACGAGGCTGTGCCCGCGAGAGATGAGCTCCAGCGCCAGCTCGCTCTTGCCCACGCTGCTCGCGCCGGCGAGCAGTACGCCGACCCCCAGCACGTCGAGGAACACGCCGTGCAGGACCGTGCGTGCGGCCAGTTGCCGGCCGAGCTCGTGCCGCAGCGTGCTGATCAGGCGTTCGCAGGTCTCGCGCGAGCGGAGCAGGGGGGTACCCTCCTTGCGGGCGCGCGCCACGATGTCCGGTGGAATCGCCTCGCCGTCGGACACGATCACGCCGTAGAGATCCTCGCGGAACAGCTGTCCCAGCAGTCGGGCGCGCTCCAGGCTGCTGCGCCCGGACCAGTACACGATTTCGTTGGGTCCGAATACCTGGATGCGATTCGACTGTACGAGGTTGAGGTGTCCCACCAGCGTCGGAAAGCCGCCGGTCGGCGGTTCCGGCGCCAGCGGTCGCAACTGGCCGCGATCGAGGTGCACGGCCTCGAGCGACAGTCGCTCCCGCAGGCGGTCGAATACGTCGGCCAGCGTGAGGGACCGGCTCATGCGGATCCTCCGCGCATCATGACGAACTGCCCGGCGCCGCCCGCGCGTGCTCGCGGCACCACGCGCGGTGCGCGGAATCGTGGTTCCGTCAGCCCGCCCCCCGCGCACGCTGGTCGCCGGCGGGCGTCCAGTCGGCCAGGCATCGTATGAGGGCCGGCGGGTCGGTCTGCGCCCGTAGCTGCTCGCGCAGGACCGGGTCGTTGAACATCTCGGCGAGCGCCGCAAGGATCTGCAGGTGCTCGTCACTGCATTCGCGCGGCACGAGCAGCAGGAACAGCACGTCCACCCGCTGGCGGTCGGGGGCGTCGAAATCGATCGGCTCGGCCAGTGTCAGGCAGGCCGCGATCGGGGCATCGAGCTTCGACATGCGCCCGTGCGGCAATGCCATGCCATGCCCGAGGCCCGTGCTGCCGAGGCGCTCGCGCGTGTTCAGCGAGTCGAAGATTTCCAGGCGCGACATCCCGGGCACGTCGCTTGCGAGCAGCGAGGCGCCCAGTTCCAGGGCACGCTTCTTCGAGCTCACGGAATCCTTGCAGCGCACGCGTGCCGGGCTCAGCAGGTCAGCGGCTTGCGTCATCGGTTCCCCCCTGCGGTGGACGACGCGGGCGCCCGGTCGCGCGGGCGCGGAGGCGTTCCTCAGGTACCATATTTCTCGTTCTTGTGATGGTCGCGCAGCTTCTCCTTGTGCTTGAGAACCTGGCGGTCGAGCTTGTCGATGAGTGCGTCGATTGCGGCGTACATGTCGTCGCACTCGGCCTCGGCATGCACCTTCGTGCCGCTGAGATCAAGGGTCGCCTCGGCCTGCTGGCGGAGTTTCTCGATGCTCAGGATCACATGGATGTCGGTGATGTGATCGAAATGACGTTCCAGCTTGTTCATCTTCTCCGCGACGTACGCGCGCAGCGCATCGGTGACTTCCACGTGATGACCGGTGACCGAGAGATTCATCGTGTACCTCCTCAGAGTGACCCGGGCCCGAGGCGGTGGACCCGGGGCGCATGAACGCAACTGTCTACATGAGCCTCTTGCGTTCGTTCGACGGCGGGATCGCCATCGATTCGCGGTATTTTGCAACCGTCCGTCTGGCCACGTTGATCCCCTGGTCGACGAGGATGCCCGCGATCTTGTGGTCGGACAATGGCTTGCGCTGGTCTTCCTGCGAGATGAGCTTCTTCACCATCGCGCGGATCGCGGTCGCCGAGCACTCGCCGCCTTCCGCGGTGCTCACGTGGCTCGAGAAGAAGTACTTGAACTCGAGGATGCCGCGCGGCGTGTGCATGTACTTCTCCGTGGTCACGCGCGAGATTGTCGACTCGTGCATCTCGAGCTCTTCGGCGATGTCGCGCAGGACCAGGGGTTTCATGGCCTCCTCGCCGTATTCGAGGAACGCGCGCTGGCGCTCGACGATGGCGCGGCCGACCTTGAGCAGGGTGTCGTTGCGGCTCTGCAGGCTCTTGATGAACCAGCGGGCCTCCTGCAGGTGCTCGCGGAGGAAGGTATTGTCGGGACTGCGATCCGCGCGCCGGACCATGTTCGAATACAGCGGGTTGATCTTCAGGCGCGGTGCGATGTCGGGATTGAGCCGCACCCGCCAGATGCCGCGTTCCTTGCGCACGTAGATGTCGGGCACGATGTACTGGGGTGGCGTGCTGGAGATCTGCGACCCCGGGTGCGGGTCGAGGGTCTGGATCAGCTCGACGGCCGCCTGCAGGTCCTCGGGACGAATGCGCAGGGCGCGGCGGAGGCCGTTGAAGTCGTGCGCCGCCAGCAGCTCGATGTACTCGTCGATGATGCGCAGCGCGTCGCCCAGGCCGTGGGTGTCGCCGGGCAGGCCCGCGAGCTGGAGCCGCATGCACTCGCGCGGATCGCGGGCGGCCACGCCGGGCGGATCGAAGCGCTGCACGAGATGCAGGACCGCCTCCACCTCGTCGACCGCCACCTCGATGCCGTCCCGGGCGAGTCCCGCCATGATCTCGTCGAGCGTGGAATCCAGGTAGCCGTCGTCCCGGACGGCCTCGATCAGGGCAGTGGCGATCTGCCGGTCGGTCGCGTCGAGCGCGCCCAGGTGCAGTTGCTCGAGCAGGTGGTCGCGCAGCGATTCGCCGCCGTCGGGGCGGGTCTCGAAGAAGTCGCGATCGTCGTCGTCGGCGACCCCGTAACCGCTGGCGCCCCAGGTGCCGGGGTATTCCTCGCCGTCGTAGGCGTCACTGCTGTTGTCGACGGGTACCGAATCCGGGTCGTGACCGTCGGGCTCCTGGGCCGTGAGCTGGGCGCTCTCCTCCTCGGGTGGTCCCGATTCCTCGGTGGCATCCTCGTCCGCCTCGAGCATCGGGTTGGCCTCCAGCGTCGACTGGATCTCCGTCTGCAGCTCGAGCGACGACAACTGCAGCAGGCGGATCGCCTGCTGCAGTTGCGGCGTCATCGTGAGCTGCTGGCCGAGCCGTAGCTGGAGAGTCTGCTTCATCGCACATCATGTGCCATAAGGGCGCTCATGCAGGGATGGTACTGCATTTGCGCGGGATCATGCAGGAACTGGAGCCGACGATGCATGGGGATTGCGCGCTCCGTCACACCGCGGCAAAAGAAAAACTTATCGCGGGACGGGCCAATCCGCCGGGGCCATCGGGCCCGGGCCGATCACAGCTGGAAGTGCTCGCCCAGGTAGACCTCGCGCACGCGTTCGTCGGCGAGGATGTCCTCGGCGCTGCCGCTGGCGATGACCTGGCCCTCGGCGAGGATGTAGGCCCGGCCGCAGATGCCCAGCGTCTCGCGCACGTTGTGGTCCGTGATCAGCACGCCGATGCCCCGTTCCGCGAGATGCGCGACGATCCGCTGGATCTCGATGACCGAGATGGGATCGACCCCCGCGAAGGGCTCGTCGAGGAGCATGAACCGGGGCTCCACGGCCAGCGCGCGGGCGATCTCGACGCGCCGGCGCTCGCCGCCCGACAGGCTCATGCCGAGGCTGTCCCGGATGTGCGTGATCTGCAGTTCGCCCAGGAGGGCGTCCAGGCGGGCGCGGCGCCCGGCGCGGTCGAGGTCGTGCCGGGTCTCGAGGATGGCCAGGAGGTTGTCGGCGACGGACAGCTTGCGAAAGACCGACGCTTCCTGCGGCAGGTAGCCGACACCGAGGCGGGCACGGGCGTGCATGGGCAGTGGCGTGAGGTCGCGCTCGTCCAGGGTGATGCGGCCGTCGTCGGCGCGGATGAGTCCGACGACGGTGTAGAAACAGGTGGTCTTCCCCGCGCCATTGGGGCCCAGCAGGCCGACGACCTCGCCGCTCTCCACGCCGAGCGACACGCCGCGCAGGATCTCGCGCTGGCGGTATCGCTTCGACAGGTCGCGGACCGCGAGTTCGCTCACTGCGACGACCCCGTGCCGCCGGACTCGCCGGGTCCCGAGGGCTCGATGCGGATGCGCACGCGCTCGCCGTTGCTGCCGCGGGTCGCCTCCACGCGGCCCGTGCTCGGCCGGTAGACGATGTGGCCGGCGGCGAAGCGCTCGCCCTCGCGCAGCAGCTCCGCCTCGCCGGTGAGCGTCACGCGGTCGCCGGCGGCGTCGTACTCGATCACGTGGGCATGGGCGCGCACCCGGTCGCCGGCGTCGGACTCCTGGCGCACGGTTGCGGGCTTGCCCTCGGCCGTGGCGTGGCGGACCACGCCCCCCGGGGCCCGCAGGGTCACGGTATCGCCCGTGAGGCGCAGTGTGCCCTGGGTGAAGACGACGTCGCCGTAGTAGCGCGAGACGCCCGCCTGGCGGTCGATCTCGACGCGGTCGGCCTCGACGTTGGCGGGCTGGCCCCGGTCCGACTCGCGCGCGCCCGCGACGGGGGCCCACGACAGCGCGGCGAGCAGCAACGGGCCGGCGAGCCCGAGGCAGGACAGGGTGCCGGCGAGGCGCAGCGCGGGTCGCCGGTTACTGGGCGCGCGTCGGGTCATACCGTCCTCGCACGTCGCGGTGGAGCTTGATCAGTCCGGACTCGAACCAGGTCGTCATCCCGATGGCGGCGACGTTCCAGCCCGGGCCCGTGACCGTGACGGGGCGCTCGGTCTCCGCCCGCCCGGCATCCGCGAACACGGTGACGCGGTCGGTGCGCACCGTGACCGGTCCCTCGGGCGGCGCCGGAGGGCGCCGCATCACGACGTCGTCCACGAGCTCGACGCGATCGCCGCCGGGCGACAGCGTGCCGGTCGCGCTCTCCACGTACCAGGGGGGCGCGTCGGGGCGATCGTAGCGCAGCCGCGGCCCGATCACCTCCGCGGACGCGTCGTCCGCGTAGTGGATCAGGCGCTGCCCGTGCAGGTCGTAGCGCGGCGCGCCGGGGGCGTCGAATGCGCGCAGGCGGAACCCGTCGAAGTAATAGTCGGGCTCGTGGCGCGCCCGCGGCGACGCCTCGGGCGGCCCGGCCGCCGGGCGCAGTGCGTCCAGCCACCACAGGGCGCTGGTCGCGGCGACCACCAGTGCGAGAATGCCGAGCTGCGCGAGCAGGCGCATGGGGCGACCGGCGGCCTAATCGAGCCACGCGGCGCACGCGGCCTCGAGGCGTCCCTGGGCGGACAGGATCAGCTCGCACACCTCGCGCGCGGCGCCCGCGCCGCCGCCCGCTCCGGTCACGTACTGCGCGTGCGCCCGCGTCACGGCGGTCGCATTGGCCACTGCCACGGCCAGGCCCACGCGGCGCATGGCGGGCACGTCGACGATGTCGTCGCCCACGAACGCCGTCTCCTCCGCGATCACCCCCAGCCGTGCGAGAAGCTCCTCGAGCGCGGGCGCCTTGTCGCGCCGCCCCTGCACCAGGTGGCGGATGCGCAGCTCCTCGGCGCGCCGGCTCACCACGATCGACGTCCGTCCGGTGATGATGGCGACTTCCACGCCCGCGTCCTGCAGCAGTCGCAGTCCGTGTCCGTCGTGCGTGTGGAATGCCTTGTATTCGTAGCCGTCGTCGCCGAGGATCACGCGCCCGTCGGTGAGCACGCCGTCGACATCGAACACGGCGAGCCGAACGCGAGCGGCGCGGACACGCACGTCGGCGGGCAGGTCGGCGAACGGGTCCGTGAACGGTTCCGCCATCGATCAGACCACGCCGGCACGCAGCAGCGTGTGCATGTTGAGCGCGCCTTCGAGCCGACCGTCGTCGTCGACGACGAGCAGTGCGTTGATGCGCCGCTCCTCCATGATCGCCAGCGCCTCCGCCGCGAGCGCCTCGGCCTTCATCGTCACGCAGTCGGCGGTCATGACGTCCCCGATGCGCGTGCTCCGCAGGTCGAGTTCCCGATCGAGCGTGCGGCGCAGGTCGCCGTCGGTGAAGATCCCGCGCACGGCACCCGCGTCATCGACGACCGCCGTCATGCCCAGGCCCTTGCCCGTGATCTCCACCAGCGCATCCCGGAACGGCGCGTCGAGCGGGACCCGGGGCACGGCCGCGCCGGTGTGCATGATGTCGCCGACGTGGAGCAGCAGGCGCCGGCCCAGGGTGCCGCCGGGATGCGAGCGCGCGAAATCCTCTTCCGTGAACCCCCGTTTCTCCAGCAGCGCGATCGCCAGTGCATCGCCCATGGCCAGGGCGGCGGTCGTGCTGGACGTGGGTGCCAGGCCCAGCGGACAGGCCTCGGCAGCCACGCCGACGTCGATGTGGACGGTCGCCGCCTGCGCCAGCGAGGAATCCGGGCGGCCGGTCATGGCGATCAGCGGCGTGCCCTGGCGCTTGAGAATGGGCAGGAGCGTGACGATCTCGTCGGTCTCGCCCGAATTCGACAGCGCCAGCACGACGTCGCCGCTCACGACCATGCCCAGGTCGCCGTGGCCCGCCTCGCCGGGATGCACGAAGAACGCCGGGGTGCCGGTACTGGCCAGGGTTGCCGCGATCTTGCCGCCGATGTGCCCGGACTTGCCCATGCCGAGGACGACCACGCGTCCCGCGCAGGCAAGGACCAGCTCGCAGGCGTGCACGAACGTGTCGTCGACGCGCTCGCGCAGGCTGCGCACGGCCTCCGCCTCGGTGTCGAGCACGGCGAGGGCCAGCGACCGCAGGCGGCTGCGGTCGTCTTCGGAAAGACTGGAAGCGGTTGCGGCGGGCATTTCGACGATCCGGTACTCCCGGCGGGCAACGCGGACAGGATACCCACTCGCCGGTGCCGCGGTCAGCCTGCGCGTCGAACGACGGGCCTCACAGGGTGGCGAACAGGTACCCCTCGTACGCGACGAAACAGCTTACCAGAAGCACGCCCTCCCAGCGCCCGATCCGCCCGTACCGGCCGCGGCGGTGCGCCAGCACCGGCAACAGCAGGAGGGTGACGCCGATCATGACGGGCAGGTCGCGCGTGATGACGTCGTGGGGGACCGCGCCCGGCCGGATCAGCGCCGGCAGGCCCAGTACCGCAAGCGTGTTGAAGATGTTCGACCCGATGACGTTGCCGAGCACGAGGTCGTGCTCGTCCTTGAGCGCGCTGGCGACGGCGGCCGCCAGTTCCGGCAGGCTGGTACCGACGGCGACGATGGTCAGGCCGATGACCAGGTCGCTGACCCCGAGGGCCCCGGCGATGTTCACCCCGCCCCAGACGAGCATGCGCGAGCTCGCGAGCAGAAGGACCAGGCCGATCAGCAGCCAGGCAATGGCGTGGCGGAGGGGCATGCCGGACGGGATCTGGTGGGCGAGCTCGTCGGCGAGCGGGTCGGTGCCGTTCCGTTGTGCACGCGCCTGGCGGAACATGAGCCACATGGCGATGACGAGCGCCGCGAGCATGACCATGCCGTCCACGCGGTCCAGGCTGTCGTCGAGCATCAGGGCCAGCGCCAGGAAGGTCACCACGAAGAGGAGGGGCAGCTCGCGCGTGAGGATGCGCGAGGTGCTCACGAGCGGGCTGATCAGCGCGCCCACGCCCAGGATGAGACTGATGTTCGCGATGTTCGAGCCGACGGCATTGCCGATGCCGAGGCCGGGGTTGCCCTGCCAGGCCGCGAATCCGGAGACCAGCATCTCCGGCAGCGAGGTCGCGAAGCCGACGATCACCAGCCCGATGATCAGGGGCGAGATTCCGAGGTTGCGCGCCGTCGCGGACGCGCCGAGGACGAAACGGTCCGCGCTCCAGACCAGCAGGGCCATGCCGACGACGACGGCGGCGATCGAGCCGAGCATCATCGCGTCAGTCCCCGGCGTCCTGGCCGTCGGGTTTCGTGCCCCCGCTGTCGGGCTTTCCGAACAGGTCCTCGTCTTCGTTGCCGAACGGGTCGAAGGACTGGTCGCCGCCCTGGTCCTGCGGACCGGGTACGGCCGCCGGCGGCGGGTTGCCGTCGTGGACGAGGCTGGCCCGCCGCCGGAGCCAGGCCTCGCGCGTGAACGTGTACGGGTCGACGGCCGCGGTCTCGAGGACGTTGGTGGCGCCGAGGAGGTCGGCGCGCGCGTCGACGGCGTACAGACCGTATGCGCTGTAATAGCCGGTGCGGTCGTTCGTGATGTCCCGGAGCGGCGCGTACTGATCGTCCGCGATCCGGCCGGTACCGTCGCGTACGCTGCTCGGGCCGAGGAAGGGGATGACGAGGTAGGGGCCGGGGCCCAGGCCCCAGTAGCCGAGCGTCTGTCCGAAGTCCTCGTTCTCTTTCGGCACGCCGAGCGCGTCGGCCACGTCGATCAGGCCGAAGAGGCCGAACGTGGTGTTGAAGAGCAGGCGGAATGTCGTGGCGGCCGCCTTGCGACCCTTGAGCTGCAGGCCGCTGTTCAGCAGCACGGAGACATCGTCGAGGTTGCTGAAGAAATTGGTGACGGCCGCGTCGATGGGCGCCGGCGTGACTTCCTTGTAGCCGCGCGCGACCGGTTGTGCGATGGCACGGTCGAAGGCGTCGTTGAAGGCATAGATCTGGCGGTTGATCGGCTCCAGCGGATCCCCGGGTGCGCTCCGCTGCGGGCTGCTCGCACAGCCCACGAGCACCGCGCAGGCAGCGGCGAGCATTGCGGAACGCGGGTGCACTCGTGCCATGTGCGGGTATCCGTGACGGCGCCGGCCGGAGTCGTGCATCGTAGCCGAGCGCGGCGGAGCGTGGCCACCGTGGCCGTGGCGGCGGTCTCCGGCGGCGTCCTGCGACATGGTTCACGAACGTGCGTATCGGGAGGTCGACCACGCCCGGCGCCGTGCTAGAATCGCCGCCCGTTGTCCACCCGCGGCGCCGTGCGCGCGCAGTCCTGGAGCCAGTGCCCCGTGCCAGCGGCCCAAGCCGACCGAGATACCGCCGTCTGCATCCGTGGGCTCACATTCGCTCGCGGCAACCGGATCATCTTCGACCGGGTGAACATGGACATTCCGCGCGGCCGGATCACCGCGATCATGGGGCCCAGCGGCACCGGCAAGACCACGCTGCTCAAGCTGATCGGCGGCCAGCTGCGCCCCGAGGCCGGGCGTATCGACGTCGACGGTGTCGACGTGCATGCGCTCGACCGGCGCGGCCTGTTCGATCTGCGCAAGCGCATGGGCATGCTGTTCCAGTCCGGCGCACTGCTCACGGACCTTACCGTATTCGACAACGTCGCGTTCCCGCTGCGCGAGCACACGTCGCTGCCCGAGCCGCTCGTGCGCCAGCTGGTGCTCCTGCGACTCGAGTCCGTGGGACTGCGCTCGGCGCGCAAACTGATGCCGAGCGAGCTCTCCGGCGGCATGGCCCGCCGGGTGGCCCTGGCGCGCGCGCTGGTGCTCGATCCCGAGATGATCCTCTACGACGAGCCGTTCACCGGTCAGGATCCGATCTCCATGGGGGTACTGGTCCAGCTCATCCGGCAGGTCAACGAGGCCCTTGGCATCACCAGCATCGTGGTGTCGCACGATGTGCCCGAGACGCTGTCGATCGCCGACTACGGCTACGTCATCGCCGACGGCGAAGTCGTCGGCCGGGGCACGCCGCAGCAGCTCCAGCAGTCGCAGTCTCCGTGGATCCGCCAGTTCGTGCAGGCACTGCCCGACGGGCCGGTGCCGTTCCACTATCCCGGTCCGGACTTCGCCGAGGAGCTGTTCGATGAATACCGTTGACGCCCGGAGAGCTGCCCATGGCCCTGCTTGAGCCGGTGGTCCGCCTCGGTCGCGGCGGCCTGGGTTTCTTCCAGCGCCTCGGGCGCGCACACCTGTTCGCGCTGGAGGTGGTCCGTGCCATGGGGGCCACCCTCGTGCGCCCGCGCCTGGTCATCGAGCAGATGTACTCCGTCGGTGTGCTCACCTTCGTGATCACCGTCGTCGCGGGGCTGTTCGTGGGCATGGTGCTCGGGCTGCAGGGCTACTACACGCTCGTCGACTTCGGCGCCGAGGACTCGCTGGGCGTGCTGGTCGCGCTGTCGCTGGTACGCGAGCTGGGCCCGGTCGTCGCGGCACTGCTGTTCGCGGGTCGGGCCGGTTCGGCGCTGACTGCCGAGATCGGCCTGATGAAGGCCACCGAGCAGTTGTCGGCGCTCGAGATGATGGCGGTCGATCCGTTTCGCCGCGTGATCGGACCACGCTTCCTGGCCGGGTTTCTGTCGATGCCATTGCTGGCTGCGCTGTTCTCGGCGGTCGGTATCGGCGGCGGGTACTTCGTCGCGGTCGGCCTGCTCGGCGTCGATGCCGGGGCGTTCTGGTCCCAGATGCACTCGAGCGTCGATTTCTACGACGACATCATGAACGGTGTCATCAAGAGCCTCGTGTTCGGCGCGGTGGTCACCTGGATCGCGCTGTTCGAGGGATACGACTGCGTGCCCACCTCCGAAGGGGTGAGCCGCGCCACGACGCGGACCGTCGTGCACGCATCGCTGGCGGTGCTCGGACTCGATTTCGTGCTCACCGCCCTGATGTTCGGGGAGTAGAAGAATGGCCAGTCGCAGCGTCGAGATCATCGTGGGGCTGTTCGTGGCCCTGGGCCTCGCCGCCCTGTTCGTGCTCGCCATGAAGGTGAGCAACCTGAGTGCCCTGCAGCAGGGCGGGGGCTACGAGCTGACGGCGTACTTCAGCAACGTCGGCGGCCTGAAGGTGCGCTCGGCGGTGAGCGCGTCCGGCGTAACGGTGGGACGGGTCGTCGACATCAGCTATGACGATCGCACGTACAACGCCAAGGTCACGCTCGAGATCCGGGACCGGTACGACCAGTTCCCGATCGACACGAGCGCGAGCATCTACACGTCGGGGCTGCTGGGCGAGCAGTACATCTCGCTCGCCCCGGGCGCCGAATCGGAGTATCTGAAGGATGGCGGACAGATTCGGCACACCCAGTCGGCGGTCGTGCTGGAGCAGCTGATCGGCCAGTTCCTGTACAGCAAGGGGCAGGGCAACTGACCCCCCGCGTCGTGAACCGGTCGGTGACTCGGTCCTCCGGGGAAGGGAAAGGTACCGGCGCAGCGGAACCGTTCGCCGTCCGCCGGACCCAAGCAATGGTGATATCGGTACAAGGAAACCGCGTTATGTCTGCGAGCGTGAGTCGATGGATGGGGAGTTTGCTGGCGTCCGCGCTGCTGGCGTGCACGTTGGCGTCCGCGCAGGCCGCACAGCCGGACCCGGGCCAGGCGCAGCAGCTGGTGAAGGGCGTGACGGACCAGATGCTCGACGTCCTGCGCCAGGAGGGGACCGAGGGCAAGGCCGACCTCAACCGGATCCGCGACAAGGTCAACGACATCGTGCTGCCGCACATGGACTTCATCACGATGACGAAGCTCGCTGTCGGCAGCCCGTGGCGCAATGCCAGCGACGACCAGAAGCGGACCCTCGTGACGCAGTTCCGCGAGCTCCTGGTGCGCACGTACACCCGTTCGCTGGACGAGTACGACAACCAGAAGCTGGAATTCCTGCCGATGCGTCCGAGCCCGTACCCGGACCGGGTCACGGTGCGCTCGCGGGTGCTCCAGTCGAACGGACCGGAAATCCCGGTCGAGTACAGTCTCCGATTCCATGATGGCGAGTGGAAGGTCTACGACATCGTCGTCGACGGGGTGAGCCTGGTGACCACGTACCGGTCGAGCTTCGCGAGCCAGGTCCAGCAGAACGGGATCGATGGCCTGATCGACAGCCTCAGGAAGAAGAACGCCGCCAACGAGTCCGGGACCGGGAACTCGTGAGCGCGACCCTGGCAGCCAATGGCGATGGCGCCTGGCGGATCGAGGGCGTGCTGGATTTCGACTCCGTGCCGAGGCTGTTCGCACGCACGCGCGATCTGCTGGGCTCGCGGTCGGTCACGCTCGACCTGAGCGGCGTCGAACGTGCCAACAGCGCGGGCGTCGCGCTGTTGCTGGAGTGGCGCCGGGAGGCCCGCGCGCGCGGCGTGTCGATGAGCCTGTCCGGGCTTCCGGAGACCGTGCTGGGGGTTGCCCGGCTCTCGGGCGTCGAGGACGTGCTGGAGCGCGGCGAAGCGGTTCTGTAGGCCCGCCGCTTCCGGTCGTCGCGGCGGTTCCGCCCGGGCGACAGGCGCAATCGTCGCTGTGTGTCGCTCGAATCCCGTATAATCACCGATTTGCGCGGCGCGCCCGACGTGCCCCGGGTCCCGGCTGATGGACAAGCTCATCATTCGCGGTGGCGCCCCGCTCGAGGGCCAGGTCCGCGTGTCCGGCGCGAAGAACGCCGTGCTCCCCATTCTCGCGGGTACCCTGCTCGCCGACGGTCCGGTGATCGTCGAGAACGTGCCGCACCTCAACGATGTCACGACCACGATGGCCCTGCTCGGGCGCATGGGCGTGCGCCTGATCGTCGACGAGCGCATGAACATCGAGGTCGACAGTACCCACGTGCAGGAGCTGTACGCGCCGTACGATCTCGTCAAGACGATGCGCGCATCGATCCTCGTGCTGGGCCCGATGCTCGCCCGGCACGGGCGCGCCGAGGTGTCGCTGCCCGGCGGCTGCGCCATCGGCTCGCGACCGGTGAACCTGCACCTGCAGGGCCTGCGCGCGCTCGGCGCGGAGGTCTGGGTCGAGGACGGTTACATCCATGCGCGCGCGCCGCGGCTGAAGGGGACGCGCTTCGTCCTGGATGCGGTCACCGTCACCGGCACCGAGAACCTCATGATGGCCGCCACGCTGGCCGAGGGCACGACGGTGCTGGAGAATGCCGCCCGCGAGCCCGAGGTCGTCGACCTGGCCAATTTCCTGAATCAGATGGGTGCCCAGATCAGTGGCGCCGGCACCGACCGCATCGTGATCGACGGGGTGCGCTCGCTCAGCGGCACGCGCTACCGCGTGCTGCCCGACCGCATCGAGACCGGTACGTTCCTGTGCGCCGCCGCGATGAGTGGCGGCAACGTGCGTATCCGCGATACCAAGCCGGATCTCCTCGATGCGGTGCTGACCAAGCTCGAGGAGGCGGGGGCCCATCTGAACACGACGGACGACACGATCGAGCTCTCGATGAACGGGCGCCGCGCGCGCGCGGTACATGTGCGCACCGCCCCGTTCCCGGCCTTCCCAACCGACATGCAGGCACAGTTCTCGGCCCTGAATGCGGTGGCGGAAGGGGCCGGCACGATCACCGAGACCGTGTTCGAGAACCGCTTCATGCACATCCAGGAGATGCAGCGCATGGGCGCGAACATGCGGGTCGAGGGCAATACGGCCATCATCCAGGGCGTGGAGCGGCTGACCGCCGCGCCGGTGATGGCCACCGACCTGCGCGCGTCGGCCAGCCTGATCCTGGCCGGGCTGGTTGCCGAGGGCGAGACCACGGTCGATCGCATCTATCACATCGATCGCGGCTACGAGTGCATCGAGGAGAAGCTCTCGCAGCTCGGTGCCCGCATCCGTCGGGTACCGACGTAAGACCACGCGCACTGCCGCGCACGCCATCCGGAGACCCAATGGACCGGCCGCTGACGATCGCGCTGTCGAAAGGTAGAATTTTCGAGGAGACGCGCCCCGTGTTCGCGCGGGCCGGCATCGAGCCCGTCGAGGATCCGGAGTCCAGTCGCCGGCTGATCCTGCCGAGCACGCGCGACGACGTGCGGTTCGTCGTCGTGCGCGCGGCCGACGTGCCGACCTATGTCGAGTACGGCGGCGCCGACCTCGGCGTCGCCGGCAAGGACGTGCTGCTCGAGCATGGCGGCGAAGGCGTCTACGAGCCGCTGGACCTGGGGATCGCCGCCTGTCGCATGGTGGTGGCCGGGCCGTCGGATCGCACCGTACCCGCCCGCGGCCGGCCCCGCGTGGCGACGAAGTACGTGCAGACCACGCACCGGTACTTCGCCGCACAAGGGCGCCAGGTGGAGATCATCAAGCTCTACGGATCGATGGAGCTTGCCCCGCTGGTGGGCCTCGCCGACTGGATCGTCGACCTGGTCGATACGGGCGGGACGCTGCGGGCCAACGGGCTGGCCCCATACGAGACGATTGCCGACATCACGAGTCGGCTGATCGTGAACAAGGCCGCGATGAAAACCCGGAACGCCGAGGTCCGTGCGCTGATCGACGCGGTGCGCGCGGGTGTGGGCACCCCGGCCGGGACGGCGGCCCCGACTGCATGAGGACGACCATGACCTACCAGACCGGAGACCTGCGAATCCGCGAGATCAAGGAGCTCGCCGCGCCGGACCAGATGAGGCCGGCGAGCGAGCGCGCCGCGGAGACCGTGCATTTCGGCCGCGAGCAGGTACAGCAGATCATGGACGGCGCCGACGACCGCCTTGTCGTGATCGTCGGCCCGTGCTCCATCCACGATCCGGATGCCGCGCGCGACTACGCGGCCCGGCTGGTACGCATGCGCGAGGCGCTCGGCGACGACCTGATGATCATCATGCGCGTGTACTTCGAGAAGCCGCGCACGACCGTTGGCTGGAAGGGCCTGATCAACGATCCGCACCTCGACGACAGCTTTGACATCAACGAGGGCCTGCGCACCGCGCGCCAGCTCCTGCTGGATCTCGCGGACATGCGTCTGCCCGCCGGCACGGAATATCTCGACCTGATCAGTCCCCAGTACGTCGCCGATCTCGTGACCTGGGGCGCGATCGGCGCCCGCACGACCGAGTCGCAGGTGCATCGCGAACTGGCCTCCGGGCTCTCCTGCCCGGTGGGCTTCAAGAACGGCACCGGCGGCAACGTGCAGATCGCCGTGGATGCGATTCGCTCGGCATCGCAGTCGCATCATTTCCTGGGCGTTACGCGCCAGGGACATTCCGCCATCGTCCAGACCACGGGCAATCCGTACTGCCACGTGATCCTGCGTGGCGGCAAGCAGCCGAACTACGACGCTTCCAGTGTCGACGACGTTGCCGAGATATTGCAGGCGGCGGGCCTGCCGCAGCGCATCATGATCGACGCGAGCCACGCGAACTCGCGCAAGAAGCCCGACCGGCAGGCGGACGTGGCGCGGGACATCGCCAAGCAGGTCGCGCGTGGCGACCGCCGGATTTTCGGCATGATGCTGGAAAGCCACCTGGTCGAGGGCAACCAGAAGGTGGGCGAGGGCGACCTGGTCTACGGCCAGAGCATCACCGATGCCTGCATGGGCTGGGATCGTACGGAGCCCCTGCTCCGTGAGCTCGCGGAAGCGGTGCGGAAGCGGCGCTCGACCGTCGCGGCCTGATGGCTGGGTGAGACGAGCCGCGGCGCGCGGTCGCGGCTCAGGCGGCGGCCGCGGCCACCGCGGAGCGGGGCTCGCGGTCGGCGCGCAGGAGGGTCCAGTAACCGAACAGGTTCACCGGGCTCGTATCGAGGACCTCGAGGTCCGTTTCCTCGACGAACTCGTCGAGCGCGAAGTCCGGGCGAAAGCCGACCAGTTTCGACAGGGGTGCGAGCAGGCGCTCGGCGCCACTGATCACGGGATTGTGGTGGCGGAAGTGGTTCACGATGAACAGGTCACCGCCCGGTTTGCACACGCGCCGCATCTCGTCCACCACGCGCCCGGGATAGGGCGCGACCGACAGCACGTACATGGCGACGACGTGGTCGAAGCACGCGTCGCCGAAGTCCATCCGCTCCGCGTCCATTTCCGACAGGGTCACGTTGGGCAGTTCCAGCTCGTCCACCCGGTTGCGGGCCTGGTCGATCATCTCGGGTGAGACGTCGATGCCCGTCACGTGTACGCCATCCGGGTACTCGGGAAGGGAGAGGCCCGTGCCGATGCCGACCTCGAGGACATGATCGCCGGCCTTGATGCCCATCTGCTCGATCGCGAGCTTGCGGCCCGGGTGGAAGACCGCGCCGAAGCAGAGGTCGTAGTGGCGTGCGTAACGACGATATGCGTCCCGGACGCCCTGGATATCCACTCTGCTTCCTCCTCCCCGGGCCCGGTGCCCGGAACCTGCTCAGTGGCGAGAAACGATCTGGAACGCGAGGCTACCGAAGGGGCGGGCGGGTGTCACCCCCGGCGCGCCGATGTCACGCAGGCGTCCAGCCCGCTCCGGTGGCCGCGGCCCTCGCGGCGTCGAGATGGGCACGTTCATCGTGCTCGCCGAAGAGCACCATGCGTGCCACGCGCAGATTCCGTTGCTTCGGCAGCGCATCGATCAGTGTCGCGAGCGCGACGGCGGCCGCATCCTCGAGCGGATAGCCGAATGCCCCGGTACTCAAGGCCGGAAAGGCGATCGATTTCGCGCCGGCCTCGTCCGCCACGGCCAGGCTGTTCCGGTAGCTGGCGGCGAGCAGATCGGCCGCCGGCTCGTCCCGGCCGTATACCGGGCCGACGGTGTGCACGATCCAGCGCGCCGGCAGCCCGAACCCGTCCGTGATCCTCGCCTCGCCGGTGCGACAGCCGCCGAGCGGCTTGCAGGCCTCCCAGAGCTCCGGTCCGGCGGCGCGGTGGATCGCACCCGCGACCCCGCCGCCCGGCGCGAGCCGGGCGTTGGCCGCGTTCACCACCGCGTCCACCACCTGCGCCGTGATGTCCCCGCGCTCGATCTCGAGCGCATATCCATCGTGTTCCCAGCGCATGGTCGTCCGGCGGGTGCCAGTCACGGGGGCCGGATTATCGCGCCCCCGCGCGGTCGCGTCGAGTTACGACACCGTAATGGTGACACCGTAGTGGTATTTCGTTCCCGCCGCCGCTTCGGTACCATACGCGCCTCGCGGAGACCGCAGCACCGTCCCCATCGTCTAGTGGCCGAGGACTCCGCCCTCTCACGGCGGCAACAGGGGTTCGAATCCCCTTGGGGACGCCAAACAACAAAAGGCCCGGCATCGCCGGGCCTTTTTTTGTTTGGCTTCTGCGAGGGGTGAGCAGAATCCCTTCGGGTTCGACCGGATCGCCGGGAGCGATCCGGCGCGGAGCCGACCGCAGGTCGGCGAAGCCCGGAGGGCGCGGGCCCGGATGCGCCACGCACCCGATCGCCGGGAGCGATCGGGCGCGGAGTCGGCCGCAGGCCGGCGAAGCCCGGAGGGCGTGGGCCCGGATGCGCCACGCACCCGATCGCCGGGAGCGATCGGGCGCGGAGTCGGCCGCAGGCCGGCGAAGCCCGGAGGGCGCGGGCCCGGATGCGCCACGCACCCGATCGCCGGGAGCGATCGGGCGCGGAGTCGGCCGCAGGCCGGCGAAGCCCGGAGGGCGTGGGCCAGGATGGCCCACGCAATCCCCAAGGGGTGAGCAGAATCCGTTCGGGTTCGACCGCAGGGTCGGGGGCGCGCTCGTGGACGCAGCGTCGCGGCTCGTACGCGCTATTCCCGTGCGGTCGCCGACCTGCCCTTCGTCCCGGGGTCTGGTCCGTCGCCACGCTGATCCTGGTGGTCCTCGATCAGCTTGCCGACCTTGCGCAGGCAACTGCCGAAGAACACGAGCTCGTCGGGATCCACATAGCCTTCGCCGAGGCGCTCCTTGCGGCCGTCCCTGAGACGGAACGTACCGTTCTTCGAGCCGAGGTCACGGAGGTAGATCGTGTTGTTGAGCACGATGATCTCGGCGTGCCGGCGGCTGACCGTCGTGTGCGGAATCGCGATGTAGCGACGCGACCGCGCGCTGCCGGAGGCGCGGCGCTCCCTCTCCGGAGACCCGTCGCGCCGTCGGCGCTCCCGTCCGACGAGGTACGTCTGGTCCTTCAACATAGGGCCTTCCTTTCACGCGAGCCCATCCCGGGTACGCGGCTCGGTTCCTCCCGGCGGACGGACGAGCCGATTCTATCGCAGATCGGGCACGACCGGACCGGGAGCCCGGGGAGCGCTTGCGCACGGGCTTGGCGGGTGGTCGGCGCGGCACGCACGCCGGCACGGTTCCAGGCTTGGCCCGGTGTCACGTGTCGCCGCCGGAGCCCGGTCTGACGAACTGTCGAACTGTGACCAAGGGCGGGCGGCCGGGGCCGCGCGACGGTCATTCGTGACGAGGCCCGGGAAGACGGCCGCCGTGCGCCTGGCACGGCGGCCGTCCTCGCGGGCGGCCGATTCTTTCTAGGCGGCGCCTTGCGCGCTGCCTCCGGGCTCGGCCAGGGCCCAGATCGCGTCGCCACCGATCAGGATCGCGAGAAT
>Ga0209918_1000394_pt1 | contig 29046 bp, 29 predicted proteins | sample SalPonD_shore_MG_FD_185712 | JGI IMG/M metagenome (GOLD analysis project Ga0209918, IMG submission 185712) | Salt pond soil microbial communities from South San Francisco under conditions of wetland restoration - Salt Pond MetaG... | ecosystem: Environmental > Aquatic > Marine > Intertidal zone... | reverse complement strand
GGGGCCGCCGGGATGGCGGCTGGTTATCAGGCGCTCTTCCACTTGATGGAACAGCCCACGCTGGGGGTCTGCTCCTCCGGGCCCCTGCCGGTCTCGGCCACCTGCTTCATGCCCTCGTAGAGCTCGCGCCTGGCGCCCGGCCCGGGGTCGTTCTTGCCACCCGCGTCGATGCGACCGCGGTATTGCAGCTCGCCGTCGGCGTTGTAGCCGAAGAAGTCCGGCGTACAGACGGCACCGTAGGTTTTGGCCACCTCCTGGGTCTCGTCCAGCAGGTACGGAAACGGAAAGTCGTGCTCCGCGGCGAACCACTTCATGTTGTCGAAGGAATCCTCCGGGTAGTCCGCCGGGTCGTTGGACATGACCGCCACCGAACCGATTCCCTGCTCGGCGAGTTCCCTGCAATCGCGAACGATGCGCTCGATGGCGCCCTTGACGTAGGGACAATGGTTGCAGATGAACATCACCAGCGTGCCCTTCGGGCCACGAATGTCCTCGAACGTCCAAGCCTTGCCGTCGACGCCCTCCAACTCGAAGTCGGGGGCCTTCGCGCCGAGATCGCAAACCGGCGTTTCCGTGCGAACCATGAATTCCCTCCAACGGATGTTGAAGCCCGCATTTTAACAGTGATGGAAGCTGGAGTCGGACGTTCACCTCGGTTACGCTTGCCGCCTCCCCGGAGGAACATTCATGTCCGGCACCGCGATCCAAGTCGAAAAGCTCGTCAAGAACTACGGCAAGGTCGAGGCCCTGCGCGGTATCGATCTGGACGTCGAGGAAGGTGAAATGTTCGCCCTGCTCGGCCCCAACGGCGCCGGCAAAACCACGCTTTTTTCCATACTGGCAACGCTCAGGAAGCCCACATCGGGCAGCGCCCGCGTACTCGGACACGATGTGGTCACCCAGCGCCCGACGGTGCGCGGCCTGATGAGCATCGTGTTCCAGGAACCGGCCCTGGAACAGAAGCTCTCGGTACGCGCCAACCTGGAAACCATGGGCGCTTTCTACGGGTTGACCGCCGGCGTCAGGCGCACGCGCACGGACGCCGTGCTGGAGGAACTGGGCCTGGCGGACATCGCGGATCGCCGGGGCGACAAGCTGTCGGGGGGCCAGAAGCGGCGCGTGGAGCTTGCCAGGGCGCTGGTGTCAGACCCGCGCATGCTGTTCCTGGACGAGGCCACACTGGGGCTCGACGTGGATGGCCGCCGAAGTTTCTGGTCGCGGGTACGGGAGATCAGCCGCAGCGGCCGCACGGTATTTTTCACCACCCATTACATGGAGGAGGCCGAGGGCGCCGACCGCATCGCCCTGATCCACGAGGGCCGGATCATCGCCCTGGACACCCCGCGCAATCTCAAGAACCGCGTGGGCGGCGGGGTGATCCTGTTGCGCACGGATGACGACGAGCGCGCGGCCTCGTGGCTCTCGGACCAGGGCTTCTCGCCCGAGTCGAGCGAGCGCGGCCTGTTGCTGGTGTACCGCGAGCCGGCGGAGTTGTTGCCCACGCTGCTGCGCGATGCGCCGGTGCGCATTCGGCGCGCCGAGGTGCACGAGCCCAGCCTGGAAGACGTGTTCCTGACGCTCACGGGCAAGGGCCTGGAAAGCGGTCCGGGCGAAACGCCTGCCCCGGCGGCCGCGGGGGCCGCCCCATGAACGGCGTGGCCGCCATTGTGGTGCTGGACCTCAAGCGGCTCTGGGTGGACCGGATCCGCCTGGTCTCCAGCCTGATCCAGCCATTGCTCTACCTGTTCGTGCTGGGCTCGGGCCTGGGCGCCAGCTCGGTGATGGGCCGAGCCGGCTACCTCAAATTCATATTCCCGGGCGTGGTGGGGTTGAGCCTGCTGTTTTCCGGCGTTTTCGCGGCGATCCTGATCGTCTTCGACCGCCAGATGGGTTTCTTCAAGGCGGTGCTGGTGGCGCCGCTGCCGCGCTGGTCCATCGCCATCGGCAAGGTGATCTCCGGAGCCCTTCAGGCGCTGGCGCCAGCGCTGGTGCTGTTGCTGTTCATGCCGCTGCTGGGACTGGTGCCAGGCTGGCTCGAGCTGCTTGAGCTGATCCTGGCCATGGCGGCGGCCGCGGTGACCTTCTCGGCGCTGGGCGTGGCGGTGGCGGCACGCTTCCACTCCACCACCGTGTTCCCGATCATCTCCAACGCCATCCTGCTGCCCATGTTCTTCCTCTCCGGGGCGCTGTTTCCACTGGAAGCCGCGCCCTACTGGCTGCAGGTGGCCGCGCACGTGGACCCGGTGGCCTATGCCATCGACCTGATGCGCGGCGCGCTCCTGGGCAGGACCTACTTTCCGCTCTGGCTGGGGCTGCCGGTGCTTACCGGTTTCATCGCCCTGCTCACCTGGCTTTCCACCCGGGTGTTCGCCTCCGGCGAGGACGCCTGAGTTACTGGCTTCCGGGATCGCTGGCGGCCCCCGCCCCGGCTGCGGTGTCCACGCGGTACAGGAGCTGGTCGTCGTTCTCCTTCAGCTCCCCCATGAATTCGAATCCGCGCCCCGACTCGTGCACGGTCTGCTCAAAGCGCTCCCTGTCCGGTGGCCGCACCACGAACAGCCAGTCGCTGAATGCCTCCGCGCGACCTTCGGCCAGCTCCTGGGGGAGCGATTGCACCGGCGCAAACGACGGCCGTTCCCGCGGACTGCCCAGCCAGGTCTCTTCCACGTCCTCGTTCAGGTAGAAGGTGAGCCCCCACTTGGGCATCATGTTCACGAAAACGATTTCCTGGAAATCGTTGCCGGCCTTATCGACGATCTCTTGTGCCAGCGCCCGGGCATCGCGGCCGTAATCATCGTAGTGGGCCGCCCATGCCTTGAAGCCCACCGCCCCCGCTATCCACAGGGCAACCAGCGCGTAACCCCAGCGCGGCCAGGGGCGGCGCAGCAACGGCTCGAGCCTGAGCGACAGCCAGAGCGTGGCAGGCGCAAACAGTTGCAGGGTGTAGATCGGCAGCCGCGAGCGCGCCAGCACGAAGATCACGAACGGCACCAGCACCCACCAGGCGAGCAGCCGGCTGACTTCCGCCCGCGAGTCCTCGGGCGTCTCCGCGCGCTTGCGTGCGAACAACAGGAAGTAGCCCCAGGGCAGCGCCCCGAATATCCACACCGGCAGGTAGGCCACGATGGCCCCGTACCACTGGCCGTGGCGGCCGAACTCGTTGCTGGCAACCCGGCCCACCACCTCGTCGTGAATGAAGTAATCGAGCAGTCCCGGCGTGGTGAGGACCAGTGCCGCGTACCAGGAAAACCCGATCAACAGGAACGCCGGGATGCCCCAGGACCACCACATCGTCTTCAGCCTGGACCAGTCCCGGTTGAACACCAGGAACAGATTGAAGGCGAGCAGGGGAAGCAGCCCCGGCGGGCCCTTGGTCATGAACGCCAGGCCGAAACCGCTCCACATGGCCACCGCGGCCAGCCGCGGTCTCTTGCCCAGGTACAGGGCGAGAAAGGAAACGCCCGCAAGGGTGGTGAAAAGCGCCAACAGCGTGTCCGTTGTCACCGCGTTGGCGGCGAAGAACGTGAACAGGGTCGTGGCATAGAGCAGCATCGGCACCCAGGGCGCGCGCAGCCCGATGAGACGGCCCGCCAACAGCAGGAGCAGGGACGTCCCCCAGAAAGCAAGCGCGTTGGGCAGGCGCGCGGCGGACTCGTTTTGCCCGAACGCCGCAATGCTGCCGGCGATGGCCCAGTAGGTGACCGGCGGCTTGGTGAAGTGCGGGTACTCGGGGTTGAGGTGGATGCGCAGGAAGTCATCCATGCGCAGCATCTGCAGCCCGCCGTCCACGTAGCGCCCCTCGTCCGTCCCCCACAGGCCCCGGGTACCGTTGAAGGCGAGCGCCATGAACAGTGGCAGGAACGCGAGGGCAACCAGGCCCCATTTGCGGCGCCGGGACCGATCGATCTGCTGCAAGTTTCACCTCCTGCAAGGGTTTCCACGGGCGCCGCGGCGCCCGCGCCAGTATACGTATCCCGCCCGGCGGGGGTTCGACTTGGCCAGGCGCAGAGATTAGACTAATGAACTTTTCCCCGGGGGCCGCGGCGCCGTCAGCGGGAACTTTCCTTAAATCAAGAAGGTAGGAAGCCAGTGAGCGGTTATCTCTTCACTTCCGAGTCGGTCTCGGAAGGCCATCCCGACAAGGTCGCCGACCAGATTTCCGACGCCGTCCTGGACGCCATCCTGGCCCAGGACAAGCACGCACGGGTGGCCTGCGAGACGCTGGTCACCACCGGCATGGCCGTAATCGCCGGCGAGGTCACCACCACCGCCTGGGTGGACCTGGAGGACCTGACCCGCAGCGTCATCCGGGACATCGGCTACCGCTCGGACATGGGCTTCGACGGCGAGACCTGCGCCGTGCTCAATGCCATCGGCAAGCAGTCTCCGGACATCAACCAGGGCGTGGACCGGGGCAACCCGGAGGAACAGGGCGCCGGCGACCAGGGCCTGATGTTCGGCTACGCCAGCAACGAGACCGAAGTGTTGATGCCGGCCCCGATTACCTTCGCCCACCGGCTGGTGAAACAGCACTCGGACGTGCGGCGCGCCGGCAAGCTCCCCTGGCTGCGCCCCGATGCCAAGAGCCAGGTGACCTTCCGCTACGAGGACGGCAAGCCGGTCTCGGTGGACACCGTGGTGCTCTCCACCCAGCACGCCCCGGACATCCCACAGAAGGACATCCACGAGGCGGTGCGCGAGGAGATCATCAAGCCCGTGCTGCCCGCCGAGTGGCTGTCGGACGACACCGTCTATCACATCAACCCCACCGGCAAGTTCGTCATCGGCGGCCCGGTGGGCGACTGCGGCCTGACCGGGCGCAAAATCATCGTGGACACCTACGGCGGCATGGCGCGTCACGGCGGCGGCGCCTTCTCCGGCAAGGACCCGTCCAAGGTGGACCGCTCCGCGGCCTACGCGGCGCGTTACGTGGCCAAGAACATCGTCGCCGCCGGTCTCGCCGACAAGTGCGAGGTCCAGGTCAGCTACGCCATCGGCGTGGCCAAGCCCACATCCATCTCCGTGGATTCCTTCGGCACCGGCAAGGTGGCCGACGAGAAGCTGGAAAAGCTGATCCGCGAATTCTTCGACCTGAGGCCCTACGGCATCCTGACCATGCTCGACCTGGTGCGCCCGATCTACCGCGAGACCTCGGTGTACGGCCACTTCGGGCGCGAGGAAGAGAATTTCACCTGGGAGAAGACCGACCGCGCGGACGAGCTGCGCGAGGCGGCCGGCATCAAGCACGCGGCCGCGGGGTAACCCGTACGCCGGTTGTCCGTGAACATGGTTTTGGCGTAGGCCGGCTCAAGGCCGCAAGGCCAGAGCCGGCATGGGACGGACAATGCCGGGTTTACCGCCTGCGGCGGTTTAACCCGGCCTACGGCACCGGTCGCCCGTGGCCTACAAATTTCGTTGACGTACGCGTTCCAAGGAGCGTTGCAGTGGGCCACGCGCCCGCCAGGCTTGGAAGGCGGACCATTCCTGTAACAACGGCGCTCACCACGACATGATCGGAGTATCAACATGAACGCTGTGGTGGAAACCGACCTGAGCAAGAACGACTACGCAATCAAGGATCTCTCGCTGGCCGGCTGGGGCCGCAAGGAGATCGCCATCGCCGAAACCGAGATGCCCGGCCTGATGGCCGTGCGCGAGGAGTTCGCGAGCAAGCAGCCGCTCAAGGGCGCGCGCATAGCCGGCTCCCTGCACATGACCATCCAGACCGCGGTTCTGATTGAGAGCCTGAAGGCGCTGGGGGCCGATGTGCGCTGGGCCTCCTGCAACATCTACTCAACGCAGGACCACGCGGCGGCGGCCATCGTCGAGACCGGCACGCCGGTGTTCGCCTACAAGGGCGAGACCCTGGAAGAATACTGGGAATACACCCACCGGATCTTCGACTGGGGCGACGGCGAGACCGCCAACATGATCCTGGACGACGGCGGCGACGCCACGCTGCTGGTCACGCTCGGCGCCAAGGCGGAAGAGGACTCCTCCGTGCTGGACAACCCGGGCAGCGAGGAGGAGCAGGCGCTTTTCGCCGCCATCCGGAAGCGCCTGGAATCCAGCCCCGGCTGGTACTCCAAGATCGCTTCCAACCTGCGCGGCGTCACCGAGGAAACCACGACCGGCGTCAAGCGCCTGTACAAGATGGCCAGCGAGGGTACGCTCCCCTTCCCCGCCATCAACGTGAACGACTCGGTAACCAAGTCCAAGTTCGACAACCTCTATGGCTGCCGCGAGTCGCTGGTGGACGGCATCAAGCGCGCCACCGACGTGATGGTGGCCGGCAAAATCGCCCTGGTGGCGGGTTACGGCGACGTGGGCAAGGGCTGCGCCCAGTCACTTCGCGCCCTGGGCGCCACGGTGTGGATCACCGAGATCGACCCGATCTGCGCGCTGCAGGCGGCGATGGAAGGTTTCCGGGTGGTGACAATGGAAGAAGCCGCCGACAAGGCGGACATCTTCGTTACCGCCACGGGCAACTACCACGTCATCACCTTCGAGCACATGAAGGCGATGAAGAACCAGGCGATCGTTTGCAACATCGGCCATTTCGACAACGAGATCGACGTGGCCAGCCTGGAAAAGCGCTGCGAGTGGGACAACATCAAGGACCAGGTGGACCACGTCATCTTCGACGACGGCAAGCGCATCATCCTGCTGGCGCGCGGCCGGCTGGTGAACCTGGGATGCGCCACCGGGCATCCCAGCTTCGTGATGTCCAACTCGTTCACCAACCAGGTACTCGCGCAGATGGAACTGTGGAACAACCAGGACCAGTACGAGAAGAAGGTCTATGTCCTGCCCAAGCACCTGGACGAGAGGGTCGCCCGTCTGCACCTGAAGAAGATCGGCGCCAACCTCACCGAGCTGACAGAGCAGCAAGCGGACTACATCGGCGTCGAGGTGGACGGTCCGTACAAGCCCGACCACTATCGGTATTGATGGGAGAAACGGAAGACGTTGGACGTAAAACGAGGGGCAGCCAGCCGGCTGCCCCCTTCCAACGTCATCACCGGAACCTGCAGGTTTGGCAAGACTCGGTGGACCTTGTCAGACTCGTTTATCAAGCAACCCAGCAATTCCCGTCGCAGGAACGATTCGGACTCACCGCGCAAATGCGCAGAGCTGCTGTCAGTGTGCCCTGCAACGTGGCCGAAGGAGCGGCCCGTAATTCCGGAAAGGAGTTTGCCCACTTTCTGACGATGGCCCGCGGGTCGTTGGCTGAGTTGGAGACTCAAATCCTGATTGCCCGAGACTTGGGCATGCTGAACCCCGATGACCGGCTGGACGAATTTCTCGAGCGTGTTTTTGCGAAGCTCGCGAACCTAATCAAGCGAGTGAAGGCCTGCCATGAGCACTGACGACGTCCCACGTCTCCCGTCTTCCGTTTCCCCGTCATTCAGTTTCGAATGCTTTCCGCCGCGGACCGAGGAGCAGGAGGCGGTGCTGGCCAGGTCCTGCGCGGAGCTGGCCGCGGTGGGGCCGGATTACTTCTCGGTCACCTTCGGCGCCGGCGGTTCCACGCGTACCGGCACGCCGCGCACCGTGGCGGAGATTCGCGAGCGCACAGCGTGCCAGGTGGCTCCGCACATCTCCTGCATCGGAGCGGAGCCCGACGAAGTGCTCGGGCTGCTCCATCGATACCGTGACGAGGGCGTCAAGCGGCTGGTGGCGCTGCGCGGCGACCTGCCGTCGGGGCTGGCGGCGCCCGGCAAGCTGCGCTACGCCTCGGACCTGGTGGCCTTCATCCGCGAGCACACCGGGGTCGCTTTCCATATCGCCGTGGCCTGCTACCCGGAATTCCACCCGCAGGCCAGGCACGCCGAAGCCGACATGGACAATTTCAGGCGCAAGGTGGACGCCGGCGCGGACGAGGCCATCACGCAGTACTTCTACGCGCCGGACGCGTATTTCCGGTTTCTCGAGGAATGCGAAAAGCGCGGCATCGAACTGCCCGTCGTCCCCGGCGTCATGCCCATCACCAACTTCAAGCAGCTCGCGCGGTTCTCGGATGCCTGCGGCGCGGAGATCCCGCGCTGGATACGCAAGCGGCTTCAGGCCTTCGACGATCGCGAAGACCGTGAGTCGCTGAAGGCCTTCGGGGTGGACGTGGTGACCAACCTCTGCGCACGCCTGCTGGAAGGCGGCGCCCCGGGCCTGCACTTCTACACCCTGAACCGCTCCTGGGCGACCCTGAAGATCTGGGAGAACCTTGGCCTGTCGAAGATGGACCGCCGGCGCAGCGGGTAATCAACGTTTTGCAGGAGCGCCCGGACGGGCGCGATCCGGCGGTTACCCGCCTCATCGCGCGCAAGCGCGCTCCTACAGCCTAAACGAATGTGTCATTCCCCCTTTCTTCGCGAGTGCAACACCATCAGCACGCGCACGGCCACGTACCAGACCACGCCCAGGCCGGCAAGGAACATGCTCGGCGTGCTTGCGTGGACCACGTTTCCGTCGGTTTCCCAGAGCATCCATGCCACGCCCGCCACGAACATGAGCGTCGCCAGATAGGCGTGCATCTGGAGCCGCGCGCCGCGCCTGCGCTGGACCCGGCTCTGGGCCTCGGAGAGCGAGAGCCCGGTCTCGTGGTCGGAAATGCCGTAGCCGCAATTCGGACACACTTCGCGCTTGTCGGAGACGCGCTCGCGGCAACTGGGACACTTGATGATGGCCATCTGGGGAACGGGTTCGATTGGACCGCCGAAAGGATAACGCAGGACCGGCCCGGGTGCAGTCGAGTCGGCGCCCTCGCGGGCGCCAAGTGATCAGCCCCCGGAGGCCACGTCGCGCACGCTTGTCCGCGAGCTCACCACGGAATCACCGAAGAACAGCTCCGCCCGCGTTCCGCCGCCGTGCCGCGGGCGGATTTCCACGCGCCAGTCGTAAAGGCTGCAAAGCCGCTGGACGATGGCCAGCCCCAGCCCGGAGCCCTTGCCCACGGCGCCCCTGCCGCGGTAATGGCGCCCGAACACCCTTGGCAGGTCGTCGGGATCGATGCCCGTGCCGGTGTCGTCCACCACTACCCGATCCTCGAGGATGGTCACCGTGACGCTGCCCTGGCGGGTGTACTTGAAGGCATTGCCCACCAGGTTGCCCACCGCGACGGAAAGCGTGGCGTCCGGCGCGGAAACCTTAAGCGGCGCGAGTTCGCGGATTCGCACCTCCACCGGCTTGTAGCCCAGTTGCGGCCGGTGCGACTCCACCGCCTGGTGGGCGATGGCCGCCACGTCATGCACTTCGCGCGCGCCGGGGTCCGGCTTCTGCTCGCGCACCAGGTGCAGCAACGCCGTGGTGAGCTCGGTGGACTGCCTGGCGGCACGCTCCACGCGCTGCAGCCGCGTGCGGGTCTTCTCGGGCAGGTCCGGTTGCGCCAGCAACAGTTCCGTGGCGCTGCGGATTACCGCCAGCGGCGTGCGCAGCTCGTGGCTCACGTCTGCGTTGAATTCCTTGTCGCGCTCCACCAGCGCCTTGAGGCGCTCGGCGTAGGCGTCCAGGGCGTTCGCCAGAGCGCCCACCTCGTCGTCGGCATAGTACGGCGCCAGCGACTCGTGACGCTGCTGCTCGCTCAGGCGCTGAATGCGCTGGGCCAGGTCGGTAACGGGCGCCATCACCCGTTTCGACGACCAGATGCCGAGCAGCAGCGAGAGTGCCGAGAACACCAGAACCGCGGCAACCAGGAATCCGATCACGATCCATTTCGCGCTTTCCGGGCGCTGGATGTCGTAGACCAGGAACGACCAGAGATCGGGGTCCTTGCGCACCGCGATCTTGTAGGTGCGCCCGTCCTCGCTGATGTCGTGCACGCCGTCGTCCAGGTCGCGCCATTCCTCGGGCACGTTGCCGAACTTGCGCTGGCTGAAAAGATAACCGCGAATCCCGGAAAACGCCCAGCGGTCGAGCCCCGGCTGGCGCCGGAACTGATCCACGTAGTCGTTGAGCTCCTCGGTGAGGGTTGCGCCGATGAGCTGGTCCTCCAGCTCCTCGCGCATGACCAGCGCCGACACGGCGAACAGTATGCATAGCGCCGTCCCGAATATCAGGAAGGAGACGATGATCCGGCTGCGTAATCGATGACGGTAGCGCATCAGGGTGTTCAGTTACCGGTTCTCACGGCCCACCCCCGGCTCGTCCAAGTCTACACCCGGGTCGGGCGGGCCGGTACGCAAATGACCCGGCGGCGACCCCCGGGTTCACTGGCTCTGTGGAACGGCCGGATCGACGATCCGGTAGCCGATGCCGTGGCGGGTCTGGATCAGTTGCGTGTCGAATGGCTTGTCCACGGCGGCGCGCAGGCTGTGGATGTGCACGCGCAATGCATCGGAGTCGGGCAGCTCCTCGCCCCATACCCGTCGCTCCAGCTCCTCGCGGGACACCACCCAGGGGGAAGCCTCCATGAGCCGCTGAAGGATCTTAAGGCCCGTGGGATTGAGATTGATGGCCTGCCCGGCACGCGTGACGCTCAGGCTGTCCAGGTTGAACTCCAGGTCCGCGATGCGAAGCACCCGGGGCTGGGCCGCCTTGCCGCGCCGGCCCAGCACCTGCAGACGCGCGGAAAGCTCCTGCAGTTCGAAGGGCTTGACCAGGTAGTCGTCCGCCCCGGTCTGGAAGCCCGTCAACTTGTCCTCCAGCGTGTCGCGGGCCGTGAGCATGAGCACGGGCGTGTCCTTGCGCGCCTCGTCGCGAAGCTTGCGGCAAACCTCGATGCCGTCCATGCCGGGCAGCATCAGGTCCAGTACGATGGCGTCGTAGTCGTTGACGATGGCGAGATGCAGGCCGGTGACGCCGTCCCCGGCGAAATCCACCGTGTGACCGCGGTCCTCGAGATAGTCGCCGATGTTGGCGGCGATATCGGTATTGTCCTCGATGATGAGAATTCTCATGCCCGGATGTTGCCCCCCATGCGACTCCCCGGCAAGGCCCGCCCATCCGGAGTCGGGCACGCCGATTGAGACAGGCCGTTCTCCCCTTGCCGGCCGCGGTGAAAACTGACTGGATCGGTACCCCCAGAAAACAAAAAGCCCAGGGCTAGGTCAGGGGGGAACCGTATGCCCTGGGCCAATGCTACTGCCCCGATAACCGTAATCCATGCCTTGCCTGGGCCGGGCCGAGGGCCAGTGGAAGCCTCAACCCAGATCCGAGTGCGGGATCTAGACTACGCTCCGGACCGTTAAAAAAACGTTAATTCCATGGAAACGAAGCGTTAAATCACGGCAATCTTCGTGACCTGCGTCACGCAAGCGCGTCCCGGCGATGTCCATGTCCCGGCTTGGCCCCGCTGCCCCTTTGCTACAGAATGCCGCGGGTAGCCCTGCGCGAACTGCCATGGACGGGAACCAACCGCCGTGAACGAACAAGCACTGATCGCCCTGTCGGCCATCGGCCTGGCCGCGCTGGTCTGCCAGTTGCTTTCCTGGTGGCTCAAGCTGCCCGCCATCCTGTTTCTCCTGCTGGCAGGATTTCTGGCCGGCCCCGTCACGGGCTGGCTGAACCCCGATCAACTTTTCGGCGACCTGCTGTTTCCGTTCGTTTCGCTTGCCGTGGCGGTGGTGCTCTTCGAGGGCGGCCTGACCCTGCGCCTGAACGAGATCCGCGGGATCGAGCAAGTGGTGCGCCGGATGGTCAGTTCCGGCCTGTTGCTGAGTTGGGCGGTCATCGCCGGGGCTGCCGCATGGTTCATGCACTGGCCGTTGCCGCTTGCGGTGCTGTTCGGTGCCATGGCGGTGGTCACCGGCCCCACGGTGATCGTGCCCATGTTGCGCACCGTGCGGCCCAAGCCCCGCCTGGCGAACATTTTGCGCTGGGAGGGGATCGTCATCGATCCCCTGGGCGCCCTGCTCTCGGTGCTGGTCTTCGAATTCATCGTCGCCAGGCAGGACCAGGTCGCGCTGGGCCACACGTTGATCACGTTCGCCGGCATGCTGACCACCGGGCTGGTGCTGGGCATTGCCGTCGCCCAATTGCTGGGCGTGGCGCTTCGGCGCCACTGGCTGCCCGAATTCCTGCATGACGTGGCCACCCTGTTGCTGGTGTTCGCCGTGTTCACGGCCGCCAACCTGCTGATGCCCGAATCGGGCCTGCTTGCCGTCACGGTCATGGGCATGTGGCTGGCCAACCTGCCCGAAGTGCACACCGACGACATCCTGGACTTCAAGGAAAGCCTGAGCCTACTGCTGATTTCCGGGCTGTTCATCATCCTGGCGGCCCGTCTGCAGCCGGGCGACATCACCACCATGGGCTGGCCCGCGCTCGGCGTGCTGGCCGTGGTGCAATTCGTTGCCCGGCCGTTGAAAGTGGCGCTTTCCACCTGGGGCAGCAACCTGGAGCTGCGGGAGCGCGCGCTGCTGGCCTGGATCGCGCCACGCGGCATCGTGGCAGCCGCGGTGGCCGCCCTGTTCGCCCTGAAGCTTGAGGCCGAGGGCTACGCGGCGGCGCGGGACCTGGTGCCGCTGACCTTCCTGGTGATCGTCGGCACGGTGGTCCTGCAAAGCGCGACGGCGCGATGGCTGGCACGGGCGCTGGGAGTGGCCGAGCCCGACGCGAGCGGCTTTTTGATCGTGGGCGCGCATCCATTGGCGCGGGCCATCGCGGGGGTGCTCGCGGAGCGCGGTCTTCCCGTACTGCTGTCGGACACCGACGCCGATGCGGTGCGCCGCGCCAGGATGGAGAGCCTGCCCGTCTACTTCGGCAACCTGGTCTCGCGCCACGCCGATCGCAAGCTCAGCCTGGTCAGTCTCGGCCGGCTGCTCGCGCTTTCCCCGCGGCGGGAGGAAAACACCGCGTCGGCATTGCGCTACCGCGGCGAGTTCGGCTCCCCCTTGATTTATTCCCTGCCCTCGCCGGCGGAACGCTCCGACCGCGAAGAGGACACCGAGCGCCGCATCCACAAGCCGGTGATCGGCAACATCGCTTTCGGGCGCGAGGCCACCTACGAACGCCTGGCGGCAATGCTCGACCAGGGCGCGCGAATCCGCAGCACGCGGCTCAGCGAGTCCTTCGACATCGAGGATTACCGGCACACGCACGGCGACAACGCCGTGGCGCTGTTCGCCGTCAGCCCCGGCGGCCGCGTGCACGTGTTCGAACCGGAACCCCGGTTCGAGCCCGCGGCTGACTGGACTATCATCGCCCTGGTGAACAATGACTACGGCTCGGGTGAATAGCGGATGGAACTGAGACTGGTCAAGGTCGTCGTCCCGGGCCTGACCGGCGCGGAGCGCGAATCCCTGCTCGGGGACTACGACCCGCTGTCCTGGTGGCACGAAACCGACGCGGAAGGCCAGGTCACTTTCCACGTCCTGCTGCGCGCGGACAGGACCGAAGCGCTCATGGACCAGATCGAGAAGAAGTTTGCCGATCACGAGGGGTTCAGGATGGTGGTGCTGCCCGTGGAAGCCTCCGTGCCCAGGGCGCCCGCCGAGGAGGAAGAGGAGTCCCCGAAGCCGGGAGACGATTCGCGATTCCGGGTCAGCCGCGAGGAGCTCTACGCGTCGGTGACCGAGGGGCTCAACGCGACGCCGGTTTACGTGGCGTTCGCCCTTCTCTCGGCGCTGGTGGCCGCCATCGGCTTCATGCGCGATGACCTGGCGGTGGTCATCGGCGCCATGGTCATCGCCCCCCTGCTGCAGCCCAACGTGGCGCTTTCACTGGCCACTACCCTGGGTGACCTGGACCTGGGCCGGCGCGCGCTGCAAAAGGGCGTGATTGGCGTGGGCGCGGCCCTGGTGCTTTCCGTGCTGTTCGGCATGACCTTCAGCTTCGATCCCTCGCTGCCGGCCATCGCGGGCCGCACCCAGGTGGCGCTCAGCCACATCCTGCTGGCGCTGGCCGCCGGCGCGGCCGGAGCGCTGGCCTACACGGCCGGACTGTCGGGGGCGGTGATCGGGGTGATGGTGGCCGTCGCCCTGATGCCGCCCCTGGTGGCCGCCGGCATGCTGCTCGGGGCGGGCCACTGGAACCTGGCCCTGGGCGCCGGCCTGCTCACGCTTACCAACCTGATCTGCATCAACCTTGCCGGCGTCCTCACCTTCCTGGTGCAGGGCGTGAGGCCGCTCCAGTGGTGGGAAGCGAAGCGTGCACGGCGGGCCACGGTACGCGCCATCGCCATCTGGTCGGTATTGCTGGTCGCGCTGGCCGCGCTGATCTGGTTTGCGCAACGTCACGGCTAGGCATCGTGTGCCCTCAGTCGGATGCCGGCGGTTCCCTCAGTCCCAGGTTGTAGGCCTCGAACGACCAGACATCGGCGGTCTGTTCGATGCGCTTGTCCGTCGGCATGTAGCCATGGCTGGTCTCGGTCTCGATGCGGATGAGCACCGGTTTGTCGCAACCCTGCGCGTGCTGCAACGCCGCGGCGAACTTGTAGGAGTGACTGGGCACCACGCGGTCGTCGTGGTCGGCCGTGGTAATGATGGTGGGCGGATAGCAGGCCCCTTCCTCGATGTTGTGCAGCGGTGAATACTTGTACAGCCACCCGAAGGCATCCTCGTTGTCCGAGGAACCGTACTCCGGCGCCCACAGGTCGCCGCCGGAAAACTCCTGGTAGCGCAGCATGTCCAGCACGCCCGCGCCGGCGTAGGCGGCACCGAACAGGTCGGGCCGTTGGGTAATGGAGGCGCCCACCAGCAGCCCACCGTTCGAATATCCCATGATGCCCAGGTGATCGCGGCTGGTGTAGCCCTGCTCCACCAGGTACTTCGCCGCCCAGGCGAAATCGTCGAATACGTTCTGCTTGTTGCCGAGCATGCCCGCCTGGTGCCACTCCTCGCCGTAGGTCCCGCCGCCCCGCAGGTTGGCCACGGCATAGACTCCCCCCAGGTCCATCCACATGGCATACACCGGATTGAACCGCGGCGTCACGGTGATATTGAAGCCGCCGTAGCCATACAGGATGGTCGGATGCGAACCGTCCAGTTCCATGACCTTCCGATGGGTAATGAACATGGGGACGCGTGTGCCGTCCCTGGAATCGTAGAACACCTGCTCGGTGACATACTTCGATGCGTCGAAGTCCATCTCGGGCCTGAAGAATTCGGTCAGCTTCCCGCCATCCAGGTCGTAGCGATAGACGGCGCTGGGGGACAGGAAGGATGCGAAGCTGAAGAAAAGGTTCGACGAGTCGGCATGCCCGGTGACTCGGCGAACGGAGCCTAAGCCAGGCAGCTGGATTTCACTCAGGTGCTCGCCGCCGGTGGCATACAGGTCCAGGCGGCTCTTCGCCGCCACCTCGCTGCGCACCACAAGCTTGCCGCCAACCAGGCCGGCACCGGCGATCACGCCCTCGCCCTGCGACACCACTTCATGCCAGTGCTCCGGAGCGGGATCTGAAAAACTGGTGGCGACGATGCGGCCGCGCGGCGCATCCCGCGTCGTGTGCAGGTAAACGCTGTCGCCGACGTGACCCGCCACCTCGTAGACCGCATCGTTGTCGGTGTAAAGCGGCTCGAGCCCTGCATCGACGGTGGGAGCGGCCGGATCGCCCATGTCGGCGCAGTAGAGCTCGTTCTTGTGCGCGGTACCATTGAACAGGTACACGTACAGGTACCGGCCGTCGTCGGAAACGTCCCCTCCCACGATCCAGCGCGGGCGATCGGGACGCTCGTAGATCAGCCGGTCGCTCGACTGGTCGGTGCCAAGCTCGTGGTAGTAGAGCTTCTGGTTGGTCACCTTCTGGCTGATCGCCTCGCCCTCGGGCGGCTTCGGGTAGCGCGAGTAGAAGAAACCCCTGGCGTCACGGGTCCAGGCGATGCCCGAGAACTTGACCCATTGAATCGCGTCGGGGAGCGTCTCGCCGCTGGCCACGTCGAGCACGTGCACGGTTTCCCAGTCCGAGCCGCCTTCCGAGAGCCGGTAGGCCAGGTAGCGTCCGTCCGGCGAGGGCGTCCACCCGGCCAGGGCCATCTCGCCCTTCGGCCAACGTTCGTTGGGATCGATCAATTTGCGCGGTTCGCCGTCGAGCCCCTCCTGCGCATAGACGACGGACTGGTTCTGCAGACCCGAGTTGCGCGAAAAGAATAGCCTGCCGCCCTCCTCGTCGGGCACGCCGGCCTTGGGGTAGTTCCACAGCTCGGTCAGGCGCCGGTCAATCCAGCCACGGACCGGGATCTTCTCCAGGTAGCGCCGGGTCAGATCGTTCTCCGCACCCACCCATTGCTTGACCGGGTCGCTGTTCAACTCCTCCATCCAGCGATAGGGTGCGGGCACCTTTGTGCCGAAATAGTCATCAACCGTGTCGCCCCGCTTCGCCGCCGGGTACTGAATCGAGGCTTCCCGCTCGCCGGAGCATGCCGCCAGCGCCAGCGTGGTGGCCATGATGGCGGCCAGTGTCGAGAATCGTTTCATGCCGTGAACCCCGTCTGGTATCGCCTGAAAGGTTAGCAAACCATCGGGGGCGGACACATCCGGACGGCAGCAGGAAGGGACGGCGCGGGGTTCGCGGCGGGGACGCCGCTCCCACCATGCTCTCACGGCACGTCGAACCCGTCTCGCGGCCGAAAGCCTTCCATTTCCCCCGGCTTTCGTCACGAGGGCGACGAGGCGCCTTCTTGAAACCCCCACCCGTTGGAAGGCTGGGACCCCACATCGGCGTTTTTCGCGTTCACGGCGGTGACGAGCGGCGCTCGGGGCAAGGCGCGCGACGGGAGTTGGGCAGGGCCCCCAACGACTGGAGCGCAACGCCGCATCTGAGCGCCGCGCGGCTCGCCCCGAAGGGTAGCGGCGCTGCCCGATGCGGCAGCGCCGCTACGTGGACGTGGAGAAACGCCGATGTGGGATCCGAATGGAGCGGGTGAAGGGAATCGAACCCTCATCGCCAGGATGGGAACCTGGAGCTCTGCCATTGAGCTACACCCGCGCGGGTGAAGCCGAGATTATCGCCGAATCGCCGCCTCCCGCAAGGGCTCCGGGCAACTCGTCGTGTACAATGGTGCATGTATCGATGAACGGCGAGACCATGGAAATCACCGTCAACGGCGAACGACGCGAAGTGCCCGACGGCACCAGCGTGCAGGCGCTGTTGAAGGGCCTTTCCCTCACCGGTCGCCGGATCGCCGTCGAGGTCAACGAGGACATCATCCCCCGCAGCCGCCACGCCGAGCATCGGCTCGGCGACGGCGACCGCGTGGAAATCATCCACGCCATCGGCGGCGGCTGAACGCTCCGGCTGCCGGTTTGTGCAACTCACTCGATCAAGACCTATGAACCTGGAAGCAGTCAAGGAAACCCACGAGAAGGCGGACGACGTCTTTACCGTGGCCGGACGCACGTACCGCTCTCGCCTGCTGGTGGGAACCGGCAAGTACAGGGACCTGGACGAGACCCGGCGCGCGGTGGCCGCCAGCGGGGCGGAAATGGTCACGGTGGCGGTCCGGCGCACCAACATCGGCCAGAACGCCGACGAGCCCAACCTGCTGGACGTCCTGCCGCCGGACCAGTTCACCATCCTTCCCAACACCGCGGGATGCTTCAATGCCAGGGACGCGGTGCGCACCTGCAAGCTCGCCCGCGAGCTGCTCGAGGGAAGGAACCTGGTGAAGCTGGAGGTGCTGGGCGACGAGAAGACCCTGTTCCCGGACATCACCGAAACCATTGCCGCCGCCGAGGAACTCATCGACGACGGCTTCGAGGTGATGGTCTACACCAACGACGACCCGATCATGGCCCGTCGCTTCGCGCAAATGGGTTGCGTCGCGGTCATGCCCCTGGCCGCGCCCATCGGCTCCGGGCTGGGCATCCGCAATCCCTACAACATAGTCACCATCGTCGAGGAAGCCACCGTGCCGGTCCTGGTGGACGCCGGCGTGGGCACGGCCTCGGATGCCTCGGTGGCCATGGAACTGGGCTGCGACGGCGTGCTCATGAACACGGCGATCGCGGGCGCCAAAAACCCGGTGCTGATGGCCGAGGCCATGCGCCAGGCCGTGGAAGCCGGACGCAAAGCCTTCCTAGCCGGGCGCATACCCCGGAAACGCTTCGCGTCGGCCTCCTCGCCGCTGGAAGGCACGTTTTTCTAGCCCGGTGGCTGCCGCGGAGAAGATCACCGAAGACACCAGCGCCGGCACCCCTCGTCGCGAAGACAAACAGCGCCGGATCCGCAGCTACGTGCGCCGGGAAGGCAGGCTCACCCGCGCCCAGGCCCGGGCCCTGCGCGAGTTGCTGCCGCGTTATGGCATCGGGCACCCCGGTCCAGGGCTGGAGCCGGAGGCGATCTTCGGGCGCCGGGCGCCGCTGACGCTGGAAATCGGCTTCGGCAACGGCGAGGCGCTGCTGTCCGCGGCCCGCGCGCATCCGGAGCGGGATTACCTGGGCGTGGAAGTGCACCGGCCCGGCGTGGGGCGGCTGCTCAACGGCCTGGCCGAGGCCGCCCTGGAAAACGTCCGCGTGATCTGCGCGGACGCCGCGGAAGTGGTCCGCGACCGGTTGCCCGATGACTGCCTGGATGCCTGCTGGATTTTCTTCCCCGACCCCTGGCCCAAGAAGCGCCATCACAAGCGCCGCCTGATCCAGCCCGGTTTCGCGCATGCCCTGGCGTCGAGGCTCAAGGCCGGCGGCATCCTGCACCTGGCCACGGACTGGACCGACTACGCCGAGCACATGCTCGAAGTCCTGGACGCGGAGCCATTGCTGGTCAACACCGCCGGGCGCGGTCGCTGCTCCGAGAGGCCGGAATGGCGACCCGAAACCCGATTCGAGGCCCGGGGGGCGCGCCGCGGCCACCCGGTCCATGACCTGGTCTACGAGAGGGCGAATCCCGACGACGTGGGACGTCCAGGAAAATGATGGGAGCCTGAGCAACCGCCGTGGAAACCGATCTCGCCCTCAACACGAACATGATGCTGGTGCTGGGCATTCTCGGCTTCACAATCATACTGTTCGCGTTCGAGGTCGTCCGGGTGGACGTGGCCGCCATCAGCATCATGGTGCTGCTGGGCCTGAGCGGCCTGGTTCCCTCGGAGCAACTTTTCAACGGTTTCGCGTCCAATGCCGTGATTTCCCTGATCGCGGTGATGATCCTGGGCGCCGGCCTGGATCGCACCGGGGTCATGGGGCAGATCGCCGCCTGGCTGTTGCGGGTCGGCGGCAACACGGAACGGCGCCTGCAATTGCTGATCAACTCCACGCTCGGGGTGTTCGGCACCTTCATGCAGAACACCGGCGTCGCCGCGCTGTACATGCCTGTGGTAAGCCGGATCGCCTCGCGGGCGAATATTCCGCTGTCGAGGCTGCTCATGCCCATGGGCTTCTGCGCCATCCTGAGCGGCACGCTCACCATGGTGGCCTCGTCCCCGCTGATCCTGCTCAACGACCTGCTGACCACCTCGAACCGGTCCCTTCCCCAGGGCGTGGACACCATCCAGACCTTCGGACTGTTTTCAGTGACGCCGGTGGGCATCGCGCTGATGGCTACGGGAATTCTCTATTTCGCGGTGCTCGGCAAGCGCGTCCTGCCCCGCGTTCCCACGCCGTCGGCCACGCCGGGCGGCACCAAGGACTATTTCGCCGACGTTTACGGCATCCGCGGCGACATGTACGAGCTGGTGGTGGGCGTGGACAGCCCGCTTGTGGGCCTCACCGTGGGCGAGGCCGAGGCCAGCGTGGACGCACCGCTGATCCTGGCCATGCGTTCCGGCGACGACTCGCGCCTGGCGCCGCCGGCGGACGAGATGATCTGGACCGGCACGGCGCTGGGCGTGATGGGGCCTCGGGACAAGGTGGAGGCCTACGCCAAGGCCAACGATCTGCGCCTGCAGCCCCGCCTGCAGAACTTTGGGCGACTGGTGAATCCGGCGCGCGCCGGCATCTCGGAGGTGGTGATTTCGCCCGGTTCCAAGCTGGCCGGCCAGACCATCGGCGAGGTGCGCATGCGCAAGCGTTACGGCCTCAACGTGCTGGCCATCAACCGGGGTGACGAGATCGTGCGCGACGACATCCGTGACACGCGCCTTCGGGTCGGCGATTCCCTGGTGATCCACTCCACCTGGCGCGACCTGGCGGCGGTGGCCAAGGACCGGGACTTCGTGGTGGTCACCGACATCCCGAAGGAAGAGCAGCGCCCGCACAAGGTCTGGCACGCGCTGGTGTTCTTCGGGGTGTCCATCGGCATGGTGCTGTTCACCGACTTCCGCGTGTCCATCGCCCTGCTCACCGGCGCGCTGGGCATGGTACTCACCGGCGTGCTCAGCATCGACGAGGCCTACCAGGCGGTAAGCTGGAAAACCGTGTTCCTTCTGGCCAGCCTGATACCCCTGGGCTACGCCATGGAGAGCACCGGCACCGCCGCCTGGATCGCCCAGTTCGTGCTCTCCCACCTGGGTAACGTCAGCGTGCTGACCCTGCAATTCGTGCTCGCCGCGCTGGCCACTTTTTTCACGCTGGTGATGTCCAACGTGGGCGCCACCGTGCTGCTGGTGCCGCTGGGCATCAACCTGGCCATCGAGGTGGGCGGCGACCCGGCCGTGTTCGCGATCACCGTCGCGCTGGCCACCTCGAATTCATTCATCCTGCCGACGCACCAGGTCAATGCCCTGATCATGGGCCCGGGCGGTTACCGAGTGCGTGACTTCCTGCGCGCCGGGAGCCTGATGACCCTGATCTACATCGCCGTGCTCGTGCCGATGGTGAATCTCATCTTTTGAGATGGGCGTGAGACTGAAGGGGTAAGACCTGGTTCGAGTGAGCCGCGGCTCTCACCGCGGCCCACGTCGATGCTTACTGCGTGGCGGCCTTGACCAGGTCGTCGATGGACTGCGGACCCATCGAGTAGGTGTCGGTGTGGTCCATGATCAGCGTGCGGAATTGCAGGGACGCCTTCATGCCCGTCGCCATGCCCTTCTGCTTCATCATGTCCCCGACCTTCTTGTCCTGGGCGTCGGTGGTCGCCGGGCTCACCGCCATGTAGTCCCAGTTGTCACCGTCCAGGTGCGCGTACCACTGTGCCGCGGGCACTCCGGCCTCCCGGGAGACCGCTTCCTGCGCCTGCATCCACTTGAGGAACTCCAGGTGCTTGCCCGGCGCCACGTGGTACAGCGACACGACGGACATGGGGGGATTGCCGTCCTGGGCCAGGGCCATGCCACAGCCGAACAGGGCCAGCGCGAGCGCCAAGCCGTAAAGCCCGAATCTGCGAATCTTCATGATTTGCTCCTGCGGTGCGGGATGCACCGAAATGGCGGCGATCGCGGCCTCGCCCGTCCAGACCCGGCACCGGGCACGACCGGCGAAGGATCGAAGCTTGCTTTCGCATTGCTTCGGCTCCCGGCGCCGCCTGAAGGGAAAGTCCTTGGAACTGGTGCCGTGAATGAAATCTAGACCGGGCAGGCGTATTGTCAAGGAGCGTGGGGCTCCACGGCCCCGCCGGCCCGGCGCGGAATGTCGGACGCGACTTGCAGCATCCGCGTGGTGGGCTATAAGTAGGGTGTAAGCTGAAATTTCCGGTGACCCCGCGACTCGCGGGTCCGCAACGTTTTCAGGGATTCGGCTCGCCAGGCACGGCCAGTACCATCGAGGTTCGTCATGCCTACTGAACTGCTGCCAGCGATCGGCAACTGGTACAAGTCCATCTTGGGGGACACGTTCGAGGTTGTCGCCTACGATTCCGAAGAGGAGACGGTCGAAATTCAGTACTTCGACGGCACGGTCGAGGAACTGGACATCGACGACTGGCAGGAAATGGTGCTCATTCCCGCCGCCGAACCGGAGGACTGGTCCGGGTCCATGGACCTGGACCTGGAGGACTACGGGGTGGACCTGGAGGCGGGAAGTTTCGACGACTGGTCCAATCCCCTGGACCGTCTTTAGTTCCCTGTTGGAATCGAATACCGGGCCCCGGTCCCGGGTCCCGGCATTCGTAGGAGCGGGATCCCTGTCGCGAACCCCCGCCCGACTACGGCATCAATTCACCAACCGCAACGCGATGGGGTAGCGGTAGTCCACGCCCTCGGAGGCCTTGATTGTGGCAACGATCACCATGATCAGGTCGAAAATGGCCACGGCGAAGATCACAAGGAAGCCGATCAGCACGAAAACCAGCACGAACCCGATCACGAACGCGATCGCCATGGTGATCTGGAAGTTCAGCGCCTCCTTGCCCTGGGTGTCCACGAAGGGCGACTCCTCGCGCTTGATCAGCCAGATCACCAGCGGTCCGATGATGTTCCCGAAGGGAACCACGAATCCCAGCAGCGCCGCCAGGTGGCAGCCCATTGCCCAGTTACGGGCGTCCTTGTCGCTAAGCATCGGTGCTCTCCCCATGAATCAGCAGTACGTCGCCATCTTGCACGAAGGCCCTCAGCGCACGCAACGGCGCCCCGCGGCAGGGACCGCCCAGGCAGGCCCCGTCCGCGACGCGGTAGGTGGCGCCGTGGTGGGCGCACATCAGGACCCCGTCGCGCACCATGAAGCGGTCGGGCGCGAAGTTCAGCTCCCTTCCCTGGTGCGGGCAGACGTTCAGGTAGGCGTAAACCCGCTCGGCCTCCCTCAGGACGACCACGGGTAACTCCTCGCCGTCCCGGTCCCGGTACACCGCCTCCCGGGCGCCGCCATCCGGGAGCTCGTTTAGCGGGAATGCCCGTTGTACGGCGGTTTCGGTCATTCCGGGATGATACCCGTTACTCCCGGCCCATTGAGACCGGGCGGGGGAACCCCCATGATCTGGGAGAGTCGTATTCCATCCTGCCCACTCCGAAGAGCGCTCCATGCCCGTCTACTACCGAGGACTGCCCCCCGTATCCAGCAATCCCCTGGTCCGCGCCCTGGCCATGGTGGCCGGGCTGGGGCTGTTCGTGCTCATGGTGTTTCTCGGCGTGGTGTTCCTGGCCGCTTTCGCCGCCCTGGGCCTGATCACCTGGGTCGCATTCCAGGTGCGCCGCTGGTGGCTGACCCGCCAGGGCGGCGGGCGGCGCCATGAACCCGGTGTAGTGGAAGCGGAGTACCGTGTCGTGGAAAGGCGCGAGACTGGCAACCGGGAAGACCGCTGACGGCCGCGATCAGCTTGCCGAGCGCTATTTGACGTAAACGGTCTGGGGTTGGCCGCTTTTCTTGCAATGCGGCGGATCCTCCCTGGCGCCGTCCAGGTTGTAGCTGATCGTCTGCGTCGTACGTCCCGGTTCCGCCCGCTTTGGGAATCGCCAGTCCTTCAGCGCGAGTAGCGTGGACTTGACGAACACGCCGGGCGGCTGGGAGTCGATCACCAGGTAGTTGTCCGTGCGCCCATCCGGCATGACATCGAAGGAAATCGTCGCGCACCCTTCGATGCCCGCCAACGCGGCGCGCCGCGGATACTGCGGTTGCACCATGTGAGTCGGGACCAGACCCTTGGCGCGCGCCGCTTCCAGTTCGGCCCGCCCGTCCTCATCGAGATTGCGGTAAGGACTGCCGGCACACGAGGTCAGGGCCAGGCCGAGTATCATGACCATCCAGCCACTGCGATCCATGCGTCATTCCGTCAACCAATGGTTTCAGTAATCGTATTTCAAAAACGAACGCGCCGCAAGCGCCTCGAGCCGCTCGAACAGGGATAATCAACTCGTGGGGCGCGCGCTTTCCCTGGTGCTGCTGATCCTGGCGACGCTTGCCGCCGCTCGGGCGGACGATTGCGACCGGGTCTGCGTCGAGGCGGTGACGTCGGATTACGGCGTTTCCCTTGAGCTGGTGAACGAGACGCCCTGGCCGGTAACCGCGAGCCTGGCCGCGCACGGCACGAACGTGGTGTCCGTACAGGGCCGCAGCGTCACCCGGGTGCTGGGCGGCAATACCCGCCAGCAGGCCCTGGAATTGGTACTGCGCGACCTGAAACAGCCCTACGACTACCACTACGGGTACAAGTGGACCTTCGGGCGCATGGACGCGAAACCCGATGCCTCTGTGCTTTACCGGCTGCCCTACGAGGCAGGCTCGCGATACCCGGTCCTGCAGGGTTTCCACGGGCGCTTCAGCCACGAGGGGCGGGACAGCTACGCGGTGGACTTCAGGATGCCCGTGGGCACGCCGGTGGTGGCGGCGCGCGGCGGCGTGGTGGTGGACGTGGAGGAATCCCACACCAAAGGGGGCTGGGACGAGCGCTACTACGATACCGCCAATTACATCGTCATCCTGCACGACGACGGCACCACCGGCGAGTACTACCACCTGGATCACGACGGCGCGCTGGTGCGAGTGGGCCAGCGCGTAACGGCGGGGGAGCGGATCGGCTATTCCGGCAACACCGGTCACACCACCATGCCGCACCTGCACTTCGCGGTGTACCGGGCGGACGCCTGGGGACGCACGCAGAGCGTGCCGTTTCGTTTCATCACCGACGAGGGCGTGGTGGACTCACCGCGGCAGTGGCACTCCTACGGGGTGGCTGCCGCCAATCCCTCCTGACCTACCTTTGGAAAAGGGAGGAATACCGGCCACCCCCTTTTCCAAAGGGGGTCGCGAGCGCAGCGAGCGGGGGGGATTCCCCAAAGGCGGTACCGGAAACCGGCCTACTGGGAGGTTGCCTCCTCCCCCGACTTCCGCACCTCCGCGTAACCCACGCTGGTGCGCGGATCGCTGGCCGCTTCCAGGGTGTTCGAGCCGCGGTCCCACATCACCGCGTGCATGTTGCCCCAGGTGCGATCGAGCTGTTTCACGTCGTGGCCGAGCTTGCGCAAACCTTCGGCGATCTCCGGCGGGCAGGCCTTGGGCTCGCAGCTCACCTGGTCCGGTTCGTACTGGTGGTGGAAGCGCGGCACGGACACCCACGATCGGGGGCCGTGGCCGTCGTAGAAGTCCAGCAGACCCAGCAGCACCATGGTGATGATGCGGCTGCCGCCCGGCGTGCCCAGCACCGCCACCCTGTCGCCCTTGATGGCGAACGTGGGCGACATGGACGACAACGGACGCTTGCCCGGCTCGATGGCGTTGGCGGCGCCGCCGATCAGACCGAAGGCGTTGGGTGATCCCTGCTTCGAGGAGAAGTCGTCCATCTCGTCGTTCAGGAGCACGCCGGTACCCGGCGCCATGAAGGCGCTGCCGAAGTACAGGTTCACGGTGAGCGTGGCCGCCACCCGGTTGCCCTCCGAGTCGATGATGGAGAAGTGCGTGGTGTGCCGGCCCTCCGCCTCGCTCTCGATACCCGGGAGCGAGCTGGACGGGGTGGCCCGGTCCAGGCGGATGGAGGCGCGCAGCCCGTCGGCATAGAAATCGCTGGTGAGGCGGTCCATGGGCACCTTCACGAAGTCCGGGTCGCCCAGGTAGATGGCCCGGTCCCGGTAGGCCCGGCGCATGGCCTCGATTATCAGGTGCTTGCGGGTCACCGGGTCCAGGCGGTCGAGGTCGTAGCCTTCCAGGATGTTCAGCATGGTCGCCAGGGCGGCGCCGCCGGACGAGGGCGGCGGCGCGGCGATGACCTTCATGCCGTCGCGGTAGATGAAGGTCACCGGTTCGCGTTCCACCACCCGGTAGTCCGCCAGGTCCTTCATGGTCCAGATGCCCCCGGCCTCGCGCGTGCCCTTCACCAGCTTCCCGGCAACGTCGCCCGCGTAGAAACCGGCACGCCCCTTTTCGGCCAGGGCGCGCAGGGTGCGTCCCAGGTCGGGCTGCATGATCGGATCGCCCTCGGCGGGCATTTCGCCGCCCGGCAGGAATACTTCCGGCGCCGCCTCCCAGCGTTCCATGGCCTCGCGCCGGACCTCGAGGGCGTGCAGGAACTTGGGATTCGCCGGGAAACCGTTCTCGGCAAGCCGGATGGCGGGCGCCAGGCTCTTCGCCAGCGGCAGACGGCCGTACTTCTCCGCCAGGTGAACCAGCGCCGCCGGCTCGCCGGGAATGCCCGCCGACAGCGGCCCCGTCGTCGCAAGACTCCGGTCCACCTTGCCGTTCTCGTCCAGGTACATGTCCTCGCCGGCCGCCCCGGGCGCCTTTTCCCGGCCGTCCACGAACACGTCCCGGTCGCCGTCGGCCAGGTGCAGCAGCCAAAAGCCCCCGCCGCCGATACCGGAGCTGGTGGGCTCCACCACGGCCAGCGCCGCGGACACCGCCACCGCGGCGTCGAAGGCGTTGCCGCCCTCTTCAAGAATCTCGAATCCCGCCTTGGTGGCCGCTTCGTGGGCGCTGGCGATGGCCGCGCCCGGCGGGTGCTGCACAGCGGCAAACGCCGGAGCTGCCACGAAGAGAAACAGGACCAGCAGACGGCTGGGATACCGGAGAAATCGCATACGGACTCCTGAAGGGTCTCGGAAATTCGAACCGGGATGTTAACGCAGCCGGTCGGCCAGTGCGGTGGCGACCTGGTCACTGACGAACTTGGACACATCGCCGCCCAGGCGCGCGATTTCGCGCACCAGCGACGAGGAAATGAAGCTGTATTCCTCGGCGGGCGTGAGGAACAGGGTCTCGGCTTCCTTCACCAGGTGCCGGTTCATGCTGGCGAGCTGGAACTCGTACTCGAAATCCGACACCGCGCGCAGGCCGCGCAGGATCACCCGCGCCCCCACCTGGCGCACGAAATCCGCGAGCAGGGTGTCAAATCCCGTCACTTCCACGTTTTCCAGATGCGCCACCGCGCCGCGGGCGAAATCGATGCGCTCGGCCAGGTTGAACGCCGGCGCCTTGTGCGGGCTGTCCGCCACGGCCACCACCAGCTTCCCGAACAGGCCCGCGGCCCGGGAAATCAGGTCGGTGTGCCCGTGGGTAATGGGATCGAAGGTGCCCGGATAGACCGCAACCGTGCGGCTGGCGTCGGTGTCCTTCGACATGGCGTTTCCCCTGGCTTGAGCAAGGGCACAAGATACAAGATCGCCGCGCCCGCCGAAACGGCGCGCGGCCAGGCTCAATCGCCGGCCCGGTACAGGCGCAGGGCGACCTGCCCGGCCCTTCGCTCGCGCTCCAGCGACCAGCCCTCCGGCACGGCCGTTTCGCCGCCCGCTGGCGTTTCCACGTAAACCAGCGCGCCCGGTGCCAGCCAGCCCGATCCCAGGCGCTCCAGCGCGGGGGCCAGCAGGCGGCCCTCGAAGGGCGGGTCCAGGAATATCACGTCGAACGGCTCGGGCGGGCCGGAAAGCAGCGACAGGGCGTCGGCGTGCACCGATTCCACGCACCCGGCGCCCCACTCCCGGGCCAGCTCGCCGATGGCCGCGGCCAGCCCGCGGTCGCGCTCCACCGCCAATACCCGCTTCGCTCCGCGGGAAGCCGCCTCCAGCGCCAGCGCGCCGGTACCGGCGAACAGGTCCAGGCAACGGCTGCCGGGCATCACAGGCGCCAGCCAGTTGAACAGGGTTTCGCGCACGCGGTCGCCGGTGGGCCTCAGCTCCGGCCGGTCGGACACGGGGATGCGTCGCCCGCGGTACTCGCCGGCGATGATGCGCAGGCTGCCGCCGGCGCCCGCGCGTTTGCGTTGGCCTCGTCGCATGGGTGGTATAGGATACCCGCCCGCGCCGGCATCCACTTCCCGGAAGCCACCACGCAAGACCCGATCATGAGTCAATCCCACGACAAGGAAGCGTCCCGACGGAAACCCGGCCTTTTTTCGCGCCTGCGCGGAGACGGGAAACCGGAAAAGCCCGGCGCCATCGCACGCCTGAAGGACCGCCTGTCGAGGAGCCGGGCCGGCTTCGGCGAGCGCCTGGCCGACACCCTGCTCGGCGCGCGGCGCCTGGATGACGAGCTGCTCGAGGAAATCGAGACTCTGTTGCTCACCGCGGACGTGGGCGTGGAGGCCACCGGGGCCATCATCGACGACATGCGCGCGCGGGTGAGGCGAAGCCAGGTGGATGACGCGGGCGCGGTGTACGGGGCGCTGCGCGAGACACTCATCGACCAGCTCGCGCCCTGCGAGAAGCCGCTGGACGTGGACGCGGGCCCGCGTCCCTACGTGATCATGGTGGTGGGCGTGAACGGCGCCGGAAAGACCACCACCATCGGCAAGCTGGCCTCGCGGCTGAAGGCGGGCGGGCGCAGCGTGATGCTGGCCGCCGGCGACACCTTCCGGGCGGCGGCCGTGGAACAGCTCCAGGCCTGGGGCGAGCGTGCCGACGTGCCGGTGATCGCCCAGCACAGCGGCGCGGATTCCGCCTCGGTGGTGTTCGACGCCTTCCAGGCGGCACAAAGCCGGGGCATCGACGTACTGATTGCCGACACCGCGGGCCGCCTGCACACCCAGGGGCACCTGATGGAAGAGCTGAAGAAGATCCGCCGGGTGCTGGGCAAGCTGGACGAGACCGCACCCCACGAGGTGCTGCTGGTGCTGGACGGGGGCACCGGGCAGAACGCGCTCAGCCAGGCCGCGCAATTCGACGAGGCCGTGGGCCTGACCGGGCTGGCGGTGACCAAGCTGGACGGCACGGCCCGCGGCGGCGTGCTGTTCGCGCTGGCGCGCAAGCCGGGCGTGCCGATCCGGTTCATCGGCGTGGGCGAGAGCCTCGAGGACCTGCGCGACTTTGACGCGACGGACTTCGTGGACGCCCTCCTGCCCGAGGGGAGCGGCGGCGGGGCGCACCCGGCGCCGCTCGGCGACGATTGACCGGTCCCGGATCCCGGGTTCCGGGTCCCGCTATACTGGTCGGCCCGGACCCGGCAACAGGGAATGCGCCATGAAGAAACTCCTCAAGGTCCTCCTTTACGTACTTGGAACGCTGATCGCCCTGATGATCGTCGCGGCGGTCGCCGTCAAGCTGTTCTTCGATCCCAACGACTACAAGGACCAGATCCAGCAACTGGTCAAGGATCGCACCGGGCGCGAGCTGCGCCTGGAAGGCGACATCAGCCTGTCGTATTTCCCCTGGATCGGCGTGGAGACCGGCCCCGCGGAACTGGCCAATGCCAGCGGTTTCGGGCCCGAGCCCTTCGCGCGCATGGAACACGCCGGCATCAAGGTGAAATTGTGGCCGCTGATCCACAAGGAAGTCGTGGTGGATACCATCATCCTGGAAGGCGCCCGAGTGCACCTGGCCAGGAACGCCAAGGGCGTCACCAACTGGCAGGACCTGGTGCCGGAGGGACAAAGCGAAAGCGAATCCGCCGGCGGTGGCATTGCCGGGCTGGTGATCTCGGGGGTGCAGCTGCGCGACAGCACCATTAGCT
>Ga0209918_1000390_pt1 | contig 29397 bp, 25 predicted proteins | sample SalPonD_shore_MG_FD_185712 | JGI IMG/M metagenome (GOLD analysis project Ga0209918, IMG submission 185712) | Salt pond soil microbial communities from South San Francisco under conditions of wetland restoration - Salt Pond MetaG... | ecosystem: Environmental > Aquatic > Marine > Intertidal zone... | reverse complement strand
CCGATGCGGCGCTTAAGTCCGGCGATTTCGGTGAGTTGTTACCTCCCTTCGATGCCTATGTGCTGGACGAGGCGCACTCCCTTCCGGGGCTGGCCTGTCAGCACTTCGGCGTGCAGCTGACGCGTCACCGCCTGATCCAGTGGTTCAACGACATGCAGGCGGTGTTGGAGGAGTTTGGTGACGAATCGAGCTTCAAGTCCGATATGGCGGTGCACGCTTCCACGGTACTCGATGCCTGGCTGAAGCCGGAGATTGCCGAGCTGCAGAGCTGTTGGAAGGAGGTGGTCGAGGCGGCGAGAAGTCGCACCGAGCGTAGCGACGAACTAGAAAAGCTGACTGTCCGGGCGGAACAGATCGGGAGCGATATCGCCACGGTGCTGCAGCCGGAGTCGGGCTTCGTGGCCTGGAGCGAAGGAGAGGGAGAGACTCGCCGTCATCTGGTAGCCCCGATTGATACGGGACCTGTGCTGCGAACCCATCTGTGGGAGAAACCGGCCAGCTTTGTGCTGCTTTCAGCCACGCTTCGTGTCTCGGGCGGCTTCGCCTACGCCCGCGAACGGTTTGGACTCGCCGATGCGGATGAGGCCTTCCATCCGTCGCCCTTCGATTACGGCCGGCAGGCCCTTGTCTATTTGCCCAGACAGTTGCCCGATCCGCGCAGCGACGCCGGGATCGACGCGATGGTGGCCGAAATGGAGACGCTGTTGCGCGCTTCGCGTGGCCGGGCCTTCGTGCTCTTCACCGCCTATCAAATGCTGAACCGCGTCGCTCCTCTGCTGGCCGATCGGCTGCCTTGGACGGTGCTGATTCAAGGCAAGAGCGGAAGCCGCGACTCGATTCTTGAGCGCTTCCGTGAGGATACGCACTCCATACTGTGCGGTACCCGAAGCTTCTGGGAAGGGGTGGATGTGCCGGGTGAGGCGCTCTCCATGGTGATCATCGACAAGGTGCCCTTCGCGCCGCCGAACGACCCGCTGCTGCGTGCCCGTATCGCCCACTGCGAGGAGGGTGGTGGCAACGGCTTCCGAGATATCCAGTTGCCGGAGGCGATTGCTGTGCTTCGGCAGGGAGTGGGGCGCCTGATCCGCAACGAGGAGGACCGGGGCGTGCTGGCCATTCTGGATTCGCGTCTTTATACCCGCTCCTACGGTCACGAGATCGTGCGCAACCTGCCCGGTGCGCCGATCCGCGACGACCTGGCCGAGGTGCGCTGGTTCTTCGAGGATGCTTGTTAAGAAGCAGATTATGGGCGTTCTACCAAAAATAAGTACGCCGGGGCGGAAGCGCCGATGAATTATCCGTTCCTGTCCTGAATCGGCTATCTTCACGATAAGGAGAGAAAGAGATGCATCTCTATCTGGTTCAGCATGGCATGGCAAAGTCCAGGGAGGAGGATCCCGAGCGAGGTCTGACGGCGCAGGGAAGCGAGGATACCGTGCGCGTCGCTGGCCTGCTCAGCCTCTTCTCCAGACCCCGGCCCGCCCGGATCCTGCATAGCGGTAAGGCCCGCGCCCGCCAGACGGCTGAACTGATCGGTCAGCAGCTCCGCGTCGATATGGTGGAGGCGGCCCCCGACCTAACCCCCGATGCCGATCCGCAGCTGTGGGCCGCGCGTCTCGACGAAATGGACGAGGAACTGATGCTTATCGGCCATCTGCCGCATCTGGAACGGCTCGCTTCACTGCTGCTGTGCGGTGATGCAGAAAGGGGGATGGTGCGCTTCAGCAACGCCGGCGTGCTCTGCCTGATGCGCGATGCGACACGGCGTTACCGCACCGAATGGATGCTGGTGCCCGACCTGCTCAGGAGTCTCTGACCCCTAATCCCGATAGGATGTATTGTGGTTGGTATGGACCGCTGCGATTGGGTCGTGGTCGAGTTCGGCCAGCGCATTCATGCGCCGGATGATCTCCGGTAGTACGTGCATCCGCTGCCGGTTCAGGCGCATGCGCAGCCGCGGCAGATGGGCCAGTTCGCGGTCGTCCGAGTTGGGCCACTGAAAAACCTGTTCGATATTGCCGCTCTCCAGTACATCGGTAAATTCGGCGTTGAGCCGCTCCATGGCATCGGCCGAGAGCGGCGCGACCATGCGTAGCAGCACCCATTTTCCGACGTATCGGAAGCTGTGGTAGTTGGCGTAAAAGCTGGTGATGTGACGCACTGCCGAGGCGGCGCTGTCGGTGTGGTAGAGAAACTGGTAGTCGGCGCTGTGGATCAGGTGATCGTCGACCAGGCGGCGCATCCATGAGTGCAGCAGGGGCCCCCAGTAGTCGTCCCCCGGTGCCTCCAGCAGCACGACTGGAATCGGCGGCGTGCGTCCGGTCTGCAACAGCGTCAGTGTCTCGAAGGCCTCGTCGAGCGTTCCGAAGCCGCCGGGCGAGAGGATGACCGCATCGCTCTCCTTGAGGAAGAAGAGCTTGCGGGTGAAGAAGTACTGGCAGTAGAAGTGGCGGTCCGACCCGTCGACCACCGGATTGGGAAACTGCTCCAGCGGCAGGTTGATGTTGATGCCGAAGGACTGCTCGCGTCCGGCGCCCTCGTTGGCCGCCTGCATCAGTCCGCCGCCGCCCCCGGTGATCACCATCATCCCCTCATTTCGCAGCATGTGGGCACATTTCCGGACCTGCTCATAGCGCGGGTGATCGGGCCGGGTGCGGGCGGAGCCGAAGATGCTGACCTTGCGTACCGCCTTGTAGGGACGGAAAACATCCATACCCCGACGTACCTCGTGCAGTACGTTAGAGATCATCTTCAGATCCGGTGTGGCGTGATCGCCGGCCAGTAGGTGCATCACCTCGATCAGGATAGCCCGCTTGTAAGGTGAATCGGTCTTGAACTCATCCAGCAACTGATCGGCCGGACCCCGCCACTTCTCCGGCAGGTCCTCGATCGAGTGGGAGTCAACCATGAGGCGCCTGGATCACCACGTCGATGCGCCGGTTCATGGCGCGCCCCTTGGCGTAGTCGTTGCTGGCAATGGGGCGGACCTCGCCGTAGCCCAGTGCCTTCAGGCGGTTGCCCGGTACGCCGGCGGCGATCAGGAAGTCGCGCACCGCCTCGGCGCGTTTCAACGACAGCTTCTGGTTGAGCTTCGCGTCGCCCTTGTTGTCGGTATGCCCCTCGATCCTGATATCGCGGTCGCTGTAGACCTCCAGCGCCTGTTTCAGGTGGCTCAGAAGGTCATAGTACTTGTGGTCAATGCTGCTTTCACCTGTGGCGAAGTGCAGCCCGGTCAGACGTATCAACAGCGAGCCGTCGAGATTGGCGGAGATCTTCACATCATTCTTGTCGAAGAGCTTGCGCACTCGCGTCTGGCGTCGGCTTTCGAAGGTCTCCCGCTTCAGTTTGGCCTGGAAGGCGTCCTTGAGATCCTCCACCTGTTTCTGGTTCGCCGCCGTTAGCTGCTCCTTCTGTTGCTGCAGCCTTTCCTGCAACTGCTTTTCGTATTGTGCCTTGAGCTCGGCTGCCTGCTTGTCGGCATCGGTTTTCGCCTGCTTCAGGGACGATACCAGTTCTCCGATCCGGTCGACCAGCGTCGCTACCTTTACATCCGCCTGCGGATCGTCGTGATCGTAGGAGATGCCGAGCGCATCGGCGAGCCGCAGCCGATCCGCCTTGGCATCGAGCATCAGCTTTTCGTGGCTGCCACGGTCGCGACGAAACTGCTTAACCTGAAGTGCGATCTCCCGCGCGTACTGGGCCAGTTTCAGGCCGAGTCGGGGATGGACCGGGCGCTGTTTTCCGACCCCGTCGACATAGGCCTGTGTGCGTGCGAACCACGCTTTGGCCTTCTCGTAGGTTTGGGGGGCGTAGTAACGGGCGCCGGCTGCAGCGGCCCGCGAGATGGCGTCGCTGGTCCGCTCCAAGAGGTGCGGCAGGGCCGCATTGATGACGCTGTTGTAGCCGGCAGCGGCCCGGCTGGAGAGCTGGGCGCTATCGTTCAGCTGACCCTCCTCGACTGCGGCGATCATCTTGTGGAAGGCGACTTCGGCATCCTTGAGCTTCGGATCGCCGGAGATGCCCGCCGCTTCCCGGGCGGCCTGCCGAAGCGAGAGCAGATCGGCGTACTTCTTGCGGAAGCGCTCAGCCAGCTGTCTCGCGTTGGCCAGTGCCTGGGATGCCGCCTCGATGCTTGATTTCAGTTCGGTCTCGTTGTGGTGTTGCTGGGCTAGCATGGCAGAGCCGAGCAGGGCCTGGGCCCGCTCGCCGGTGTCGGGGGCAAACTCGCTGGCCGGACTCTTCAGGAAGCTCTGGATCTCGCTCCTGAGCGCATCAAGACTCTCGGCGGCCGGCGCGGTGGCGGGCAGAAGCAGGATCAGCAGTAGCAGGCAGGCGATTCGTTTCATAGGTACTCTCTCAGGCAAGCTCGAGCATCCGGTTGAGGGCGGCTCGGGCCCATTTCTTGTCCTCATCCGGTACGCGGATGATGTTGGTCGGCTTATCGTTCTGGATCGACTGCAAGGCCGCGAACAGATGCTGCGGATCGGTGCGGAACATTGTCGAGCACATGCAGACGGTCGGGGAGAGGAAATGGATCGGTTTGTCGGTATGCTCGATGCGCAGCCGGTTGACCAAGTTCAGCTCGGTGCCGATGGCGAAGGCCTGCCCCGCGGCGGCCTCGTCGACATGTTTGATGATCGCCTCGGTCGAGCCGACGAAATCGGCGATATCGCAGACCGCGCGCGAGCATTCCGGATGCGCCAGGATCTCGATGCCGGGGTACTGCTCTCGCATCACCTCCACATGCTCGGCACGGAAGAGCTGGTGCACCGAGCAGAAGCCCTTCCAGAGGATCAGTCTGGCCCGCTCGATCGCCTCCGGCGTGTTGCCGCCCATCGGCTGGAAGGGGTCCCAGATAATCATCTCACTCTCGGGCACGCCCATGGCCAGCGCGGTGTTCTCGCCCAGATGTTGGTCCGGAAAGAAGAGCACCTTGTTGCGTTGTCCCCAGGACCATTCGAGAATGCGCCTCGCATTCGACGAGGTGCAGACGATGCCGCCGTGTTCGCCGCAGAAGGCCTTCAGCGCCGCCGTTGAGTTAATGTAGGTCACCGGCGTGATCGTGCCGTCGGCATCGCAGACGCTTTCCAGCTCGCGCCAGGCCCGCTGCACCTGCGTCTCATCGGCCATGTCGGCCATGGAGCAGCCGGCGGCGAGATCGGGCAGGATCACGGTCTGATCACTTGATGTCAGAATATCGGCCGTCTCGGCCATAAAGTGGACGCCGCAGAAGATGATATAGGGGGCCTGGGCCTCGGCCGCCATTTGGGAGAGTTTTAACGAGTCGCCAGTGATGTCGGCGAATCCGATCACCTCCTGCCGCTGGTAGTGGTGGCCGAGGATCAGCACGCGCCCGTCCAGCTCGTGCTTTAGCGCGGTGATCTGCTCCAGAAGCTCCGATTCAGGGCGCTCGTAGAGAGCCTGCATCAGTTCCTGCGTGCTCATGTGTTGCACTCCCGGCGGGTAGTGGTCGACCGTCGCGGATCGGGCATCGTCAAGATACTCCTCCTGCTGCCTTCCCGGTCCGCTCCGTGGCGGCCGGCCTGAATGGCGGTATGGTGTGGCAAATGTCTCAAAAAGGCTATACGCAATACACTCTCCAAAGCGGTCGCAATGATGTCAAACACCCGACGCGTAGGGGCTTTTGAGGTCGCATCGTGGCGGTATTGCTATTACACTTGCAGTATATATCGACGAACGAGGTGATCCAGTTATGCCCGCATATCGCTCCCGCACATCGACCCAGGGCCGCAACATGGCCGGCGCCCGCGCCTTGTGGCGTGCCACCGGCATGAAGGATGGCGATTTCGACAAGCCGATCATCGCTGTGGTGAACTCCTTTACACAGTTCGTGCCGGGTCACGTGCACCTGAAGGATCTTGGCCAGATGGTCTGCCGCGAGATCGAGGCGGCCGGCGGCGTGGCCAAGGAGTTCGATACGATCGCCATCGATGATGGCATCGCCATGGGCCACGGCGGCATGCTCTACAGCTTGCCGAGCCGCGACCTGATTGCCGATTCAGTCGAGTACATGGTCAACGCCCACACCGTCGATGCGATGGTTTGTATCTCCAACTGTGACAAGATCACACCCGGCATGCTGATGGCCGCGATGCGGCTGAACATTCCTGCCGTCTTCGTCTCCGGTGGGCCGATGGAGGCGGGCAAGATTACGCTGAAGAACCGAGACCGCCATCTCGATCTCGTCGATGCCATGGTCATGGCGGCAGATCCGAACGAGACAGACGAGGATGTGGCGGCGGTGGAACGCTCGGCTTGTCCGACCTGCGGCTCCTGCTCCGGCATGTTCACAGCCAATTCGATGAACTGTTTGACCGAGGCACTGGGTCTCTCGCTGCCCGGCAATGGTTCGCTCGTCGCTACCCATGCCGACCGTCGCGAGCTCTTCCTGCGCGCCGGGAGGCTGATTGTCGACAACGCCCGCCGTTACTACGAGCAGGAGGACGAAAGCGTGCTGCCGCGATCGATCGCCACCTTTGAGGCCTTCGAGAACGCCATGATGCTTGATATTGCTATGGGTGGCTCCACCAATACCGTACTGCATCTGCTCGCCTGCGCGCAGGAGGCGGAGGTCGAGTTTACTATGGAAGATATCGACCGGCTCTCCAAGCAGGTACCGAACCTCTGCAAGGTGGCACCCTCCACACAGCTCTACCACATGGAGGATGTGCACCGCGCCGGCGGCATCATGGGTATTCTTGCCGAGCTGGAGCGCGCCGGGCTCCTGCACGCCCACGTGCCGACGGTGCATGCGCAGACGATCGGCAATGCGCTCAAAGAGTGGGATGTGACGGACGCCAACAACGAGGAGGCGCATCATCTCTACCGCGCCGCTCCCGGTGGCATTCCCACGCAGGAGGCTTTCTCGCAGGCCGAGCGTTACAAATCGCTTGATCTGGACCGCGAGGGGGGCTGTATTCGTGACTATGAGCATGCCTATTCGAAGGAGGGCGGTCTGGCCGTGCTCTACGGCAACATCGCCGAGAACGGCTGCATCGTGAAGACGGCCGGCGTGGACGAGTCGATCTGGAAGTTCACCGGCCGCGCCCGCGTCTACGAGAGCCAGGACGATGCGGTGACCGGCATCCTGAACGACCAGGTGAAGCCGGGTGATGTCGTCGTGATCCGCTACGAGGGGCCGAAGGGCGGTCCCGGCATGCAGGAGATGCTCTACCCGACCTCCTATCTGAAATCCAAGGGGCTCGGCAAGTCCTGCGCGCTGCTTACCGACGGTCGCTTTTCGGGTGGTACATCGGGGCTCTCCATCGGCCATGTTTCGCCGGAGGCTGCGGGCGGCGGTGCTATCGGTCTGATCGAGGAGGGGGACACGATCGAGATTGATATCCCCAATCGCTCCATCCAGCTGGCCGTCTCCGATGAGATGCTGGCCGAGCGTCGTGCAGCGATAAACGCGAAGGGTACAGAAGCCTGGAAGCCGGTCAGTCGCGAACGCGTTGTCTCCAAGGCGCTGCTGGCCTACGCCGCCCTGACCACCAGCGCCGACCGCGGTGGTGTCCGTGATCTGGAGCAGTTGAAGTAAGGCCAGTCACTCAACCAAAAAGGCGCCCTATGATGGGCGCCTTTTTTATTCTCACGCATTTGTGTTTTTCGAACTGCACTAGAGTGAATTCCCGTTTATGATAGAAAGTGCCAAAAATTGATTCGACGAGTCTATAGAGTCCAGATCATACTGTAGAAATGAGGGGAGGAGTATTTGCAGCCCCCTTTGTTACTGAATTAGGAGGCGATCTACACATAATTTGAGCCCAAACCGAGAGGAATGATGATGAATAAAGTTGTTGCCCCCAAGCGAGCCAGGAAAATCATCCTGCTCGCCTTCATATTCCTGGCTGTTGGCGGCCTGAGTGTAACGATTTCATGGTGGAGAGCCGATTCATTAACGATTCGGAAATTGCCTGACTTTTCAGCCATCCAGAACGTTAAGATGAAGAAGAAGGTATTTTTCGATTTTTTACGCCCGATTGTTCAAGCAGAAAACAGAAAGGTGAAAGTGAAGCGTCAACAGATGTTGGCCATGCGAGACAAGTTGGATCACGGTAAAATGCTTACTGAACCCGAACGTGCTTGGTTGTTGCAGTTGGCCGACAAGTATCATGTGGAAATGGATGATATCAACGATAAACATGCGTGGATGCTTCTCAGGCGTCGCGTTGATGCGGTGCCTTTTCGATTGGCGCTCGCGCAGGCTGCAATTGAGTCAAGCTGGGGAACGTCGCGTTTCGCACGTCAGGGTCTGAATTTGTTCGGGCAATGGTGCTTCACCCCAGATTGCGGCATCGTGCCCCAAAAGAGGCGAACAGGGATGACCCATGAGGTTGCTACCTACGCTTCGATCAATGAATCCGTGGCCAGCTATATTCGAAGCATTAATCGAGTGCAGATGTATAAATCACTCAGGAAACTGCGTCACAGCATCAAAAAAAGAGGGAAGCCCCCGACAGCGGTAGAGCTTGCTAAGGGGCTCGTCGGTTATTCTCAGCGAGGCGAAGAGTATGTGAAGAAGATTAGGAGCATAATCAGGAAAAACTATGACCTAATGTCCGGCAATCTTTCCGTTGGTAATAACAGGATGTAACTTCTCAAGCTCGTCACACTTTGACCTGTTAACAGACCGCATAACCTGTGTTGTCGCGATATATTTAATGACCGCTAATGGTAGGTGGTCGTCGACCGTGTCGGTGTCCGCGATCTGGGGCAGTCGAAGTTATTGCCAGTCCCTGAACCTAAAAGGCGCCCATGAGAGGGCGCCTTTTTGATTCCTGTCCTGTTCGAAGCCCGGTTAAAGGGCGTCTTCGAAGAGCTCAATCTGCGGCGGGCCGAGGTAGATGTGCTTGTTTGCACCGGCACCTGCATGCGCCTTTCTGAACTCCTCCGACTTGGTCCAGGCCTCGAATGCGTCGCTGGATTCCCAAGTGGTATGTGAGGCAAACAGCGTGTACTCATCATTGCTCGGTCCCCTGAGCAGATGGAACTCCTTAAATCCCGGAACAGTCTCCAGGTAGGTCTCCCTGTTCTTCCAGATATTCACGAATTCATCCTCGCTTCCTTTGGCGATTTTGAACCGGTTCATGGCAACAAACATATTCACCTCGATAAGCTGGTTTTGATCGACGCGCCGGCCATCGCATCGGCGGCCGCCAGATTCGCACCGTACCGGAGAGTCCGGTCTCTATGTAGACTTATTTGTTAGGGTCTTTGGGATGCCGCTGGCCTGGAGCCGGCAAACGCCATAGCCTTGTATGCATGCCGGACAAGGGTGTGCGCATCGACAAATGGCTCTGGGCGGCCCGCTTCTTCAAGACGCGGGGGTTGGCCACCGAGAGGGTCAACGGCGGTCATGTTCAGCTGAATGGCGCCAGTGTGAAGCCGTCTAGGGCCGTGGCGTGCGGCGATACGCTGACCATCCTGCGCGGGCAGGAGCGCTTCGTGGTCACGGTCACCGGTCTGGCCGAGAAACGCGGCCCGGCGGCCGTGGCCCGAACCCTCTACGAGGAGCATGAGGCGAGTCTCGAGGCCCGCGAACAGGCGCGGCAGACGCGAAAGCTCGGTGCCGCATTGGCGCCTAAGAAACGACCGGACAAAAAGGCCCGGCGCCAGATCATCCGCTTTATCAGGAAGAGGGATTAAAGGCTGCCGGCGCCGGCAACGGCGGGGTCAATCCTCCCGGTCCGCCCGGTTCCGTTCCTGGCGGAGGTCGGCGATGATGTTCTTGATGCTGACCAGAAACACCACGGTGATGAAAAAGAGTATGACGCCGATGATCTTGTGTTCAGTCACGAGCCTGATGAATGTCATCGGATGTGGTGCGGATTCTCCACCCTGCAACACGGTATCCTCCTTCGGCTCGGCGGATCTCCGGAACCGCTATTTCTTTCTGGAATCCCAGAACTGGATAGAGAAAAACAGAACGAGCAGTATGATCGATAGGCCAATAAAGCCGTTGATAAAAAAATCGCCACTCATGCAAGCTCTCCCGAAAGCAGTTCGTCTTGGATGAAAGCGTAATCGCCGGCGGAACTATATCAAGGGTGATATCTGCACCGGCATCCGGTGAGCGATGGTCCGGATGAACCCGGCCTAACAAAAAGGCGCCTTCCGGTGGCGCCCTCTTGGTTCGGGTTGTCGTCGGACTATATCCTGATCCTGTACTCGCGGTTCACGTGTTCGCCATGCTCGTGCAACGGGCTCATCGTCATCGCCCACAGTGACACGACGAAGAGCCCTGCACCGATATTCATCTGGTTCAGAATGACGGTGTGCTTGATCGTAGAAGCTCAGGATTAGGGGCGCGATGAACAGCCAGAGGCCGATCATCATGTTGATCCACTCGCCCCAGATGTGCGCGAAGAGCAGGGCGACCACCGAGAGCACGATGACAACGGTCCCGAAGATATAGCCGTTCTAGGCCGCGGCCCCGGAAAGGTTGCTGAAACCGAAGAACGGCGACACGAACAGTCATATGCCGATGGCCACGTTGATCATGTCCTGAAAGCGATGGGGAACGGATTTCGTTTTCATGATACACCTCCATGAAGTCCGGCATCCGCTCCATGGAGTCCTTTCATCCGATTGTGCTGGCTGTTGCCGCTGCCATGGGCCAATAGCAGACCTTATTTGTATTCATTATAGACGACGATCTGTGAAGTGGAAATGAATTTGCCTTCATCTCCGGGGGTGCTCTGTATGATGGTGACCCCGTATCTGCGTAGGGACGCCATGTGGATTCCACTGCGGAAGGCGATACAGTCATGCCATTGATCTCGATGGGGAGGGTCACGATATGGTAGCAGAGGTTCGGATCGGCACACCGCTGACGCCTGCGGCGACACGGGTAATGCTGCTGGGCTCGGGGGAGCTCGGCAAAGAGGTGGTGATCGAACTGCAGCGGCTCGGGGTCGAGGTGATCGCCGTGGATCGCTACGGCCACGCGCCGGCCATGCAGGTGGCACACCGTGCGCACGTGATCGACATGCTGGACGGCGCAGCCCTGCGTGGGCTGATCGAGAAGGAGCAGCCGCACATGATCGTGCCGGAGGTCGAGGCGATCGCCACGGACACGCTGGCCGAGCTGGAGGGGGAGGACTTCCATGTCATCCCGACGGCGCGCGCCACGCAGCTGACCATGAATCGCGAAGGCATCCGCCGGCTGGCCGCCGAGGAGCTGGGCTTGCCGACCTCGCCCTACCGCTTCGCCGCCGATGTCGAGGGTTTTCAGGCGGCGGTGGCGGCCGTCAGGATGCCCTGCGTGGTCAAGCCGATCATGAGTTCGTCGGGCAAGGGGCAGTCGGTGATCCGCGAGGCCGCCGACATCCGGAAGGCGTGGGAGTATGCCCAGCAAGGCGGCCGTGCCGGCAAGGGCAAGGTGATCGTCGAGGGTTTTGTCGATTTCGACTACGAGATCACGCTGCTGACCGTGCGCCATGTGGGCGGCACCGCCTTCTGCGCCCCCATCGGCCACCTGCAGGTCGACGGCGACTACCGCGAATCGTGGCAGCCGCAGCCGATGTCCGCCGCCGCCCTCGAGCGCGCGCAGCAGATCGCGCTGAGAATCACCGATGCGCTGGGCGGCTACGGCATTTTCGGCGTGGAGATGTTCATCCGGGGAGATGCGGCGATCTTCAGCGAGGTCTCGCCCCGGCCGCACGATACCGGCATGGTGACGCTGATCTCGCAGGACCTCTCCGAGTTCGCGCTGCATGCGCGTGCGATCCTCGGGCTTCCGGTCCCCGCCATCCGCCTCTTTGGTCCGGCCGCCTCCTGTCCGCTGGTGGTGGAGGGGGACGCCTCACAGGCCGCATTCGGCGGTCTCGAGAGGGCCTTGAGCGAGCCGGACACGCAGCTTCGGCTGTTCGGCAAGCCGGAGGTATGCGGCAAACGGCGCATGGCCGTGGCACTGGCGCGCGGCGAGGATGTCGAACAGGCAAGATCCAGAGCGGTGGCCGCGGCCGGCGCCGTCAGGGTCTCGTTTTAGCGGTTCGTATCTCTATTCGGTGGGCAGGTGGCCGACCTTGACGAGAATCACCGTCTCGGCCTCGACGACGGGGTGGTGCTGGCTCATGTGCGGATTGCGCAGCCAGGTCAGCGGCGGGTAGGCACCGTGCTCGTCCATGAAGGTGCCGGATAGCACCAGGATCTCCTCGCCACCGAAGTGGCGGTGGGGCGTGAAGCGCTCGTGGGCTGGCCATTTGACCAGCGCCGTGTGCTCCACTCCGAAGTCGTGCAGCGGCATCACCTCAAGTCTACCCTGACCGGGCAGCCACGCCGCCCGGTTCGTATCAATACGCACTGTCTCATGATCCCCGCCGGCGAACTGCCCCAGCTTGACGAAAAGCGTGCAGCCGGGCTCGCTGTACGGGGCGTGACTGCTGCCGGCCGGGTTGCGGATATAGCTTCCCGCCGGGTAGTCGCCGCTCTCGTCCGAGAAGACGCCGTCCAGCACGAAGATCTCCTCCCCCTGGGGATGGGTGTGGGATGCGAATCGGGCACCGGCGGCGTAGCGGACGATGCTGGTGGCGTGCCCCGATTCGGCCCTCTCGCGCGCCAGCGGCTTGCGCTCGACCCCCTCGGCGGGGCTCGGCCGCCACGCCATGTCGCCGGCCTTGATGACGACCCGCTCGGCGAGATCCATGTTCAGGTTCACGGCCGTGACTTCCTGTGTCATCACTGCAACTGGCTTGAGATGGTGTCGAACAGCTGCCTGTCCATGTGGATGATCTGGGTGTCGGTATGCTGATGCGCCGCATCGTCCCCGTAGATCTCACGGGCCAGAATGATGACGCCGTCCGCGTCATGCCACTGGATCAGGTAAGCGGATTCGCGCACGGTGGCCCGGTACTGCACCTTCTTGTCGATGACCCCGTAGCGCTTCATCAGCCGCGTGTGATCGGCCTGGTAGTGCTTCGCCTTGGTCTCCTGCAGAGCCATGCCGAACTTCCCGCCGACGAAGAGGCAGTAGCCCGAATCGCCGGTATCCAGACGGGTGAGATGGCTGAGTGCGTCGATGCTGTCCAGGTCGGTGCCGGTTTTTCCGGTCACGAGCTTCGAGAAGCCTAGCTTCAGCAATGCATCGACCCTCGGCAGCTTCCGGTCGTCGTTGCCGAAGAGCGAATCGGCCTTCGAGACATCCGGTGCCACGTTCAGCTGTTTGGCCACCGTCTGGACGTCGACGCCCCACGGAATGCCCTTGTAGCCGGTCTCCCGGTCGCCGGGGCTTTTGGAGCAGGCGACAAGCGCCGTGCCGAGCAGAAGCAGTAGGATACCTTTCTTCACTGGAAACCTCCCGGGTAGAACGTCATGCACATGTGAAAGAGGGTAGCCTAGTCGCCAACCGGGGCGAATGCGAATGGCCGCCGTTCCGGCCTAGAATAAGTGTACTAGGCTTAGCGGGGGTGCAGATATGGAGACAGCCTTCTTCGTGCAGGCGCTGGTCGGGCTCTTCGCCGTGGTCGATCCGTTCAGCGCATCGACAATCTTCATCGTTATGACCGCCGACAACACGGCCGGCGAACGTCGTGCGATGGCACGCCGTGCCAGCCTAGTCACCCTGCTCGTCCTGGTCACCTTCCTGCTCCTCGGGCAGACCATCTTGCACTTCTTTTCGGTGTCGCTGGCGGCCTTCCAGGTCGCCGGCGGGCTGCTGCTTGGGCTGATGTCGATGGATTCGCTGAAGGCCTTCCGCACGGGGGTGCGGAGCACCCGTTACGAGAAGCAGGAGGGTGTCGAGAAGGCGGATGTATCGGTGACACCGCTGGCCGTGCCGCTGCTCGCCGGTCCCGGTGCCATTTCGCTGGTCGTGCTCTACGCAGCGGAGCATCCGGGGCTGCAGGCGAAGGCGATGCTGGCGCTCGTCGTGGTGGTCGTATCGTTGCTGACCTGGCTGATCCTGCGCAGTGCCGATCGCATGGTCGACCTCGTGGGAAGGACCGGATTCAACGTACTCAGCCGCCTGATCGGCCTTGTCGTGCTGGCGATCGCCGTGCAGTACGTCTTCGAAGGGGCCTCGCAGATGTGGGGCGGGGGCGGTTCCGGCACGCTTGTGCCGCTTTCGTCCGTCATGTGAATGCTGCCTCTCCCGGCCCGTTTGATTGGGCCGGTGCCGTGGCGGAGTTTCTCGTAGGACGCGCCCCGGATCAGGATATTCCTGTTAAACGCATGGGTATAATGACCATTTATGCCCATATACACGGTGAGTTACAGCAATCCCGGATCAGGTCGGCTATGCTAGGATTTTTGTTGTGTCCGGATCAATGGTACTCCGTCAGGGAGGATGGGAGCCATTCAGTTGAAACACGATGATGTAGAAGAACTCGTCCAGGCTTCGCCACCGTCTATCTGGAGGACTGTCATGGTCATCATGATCGCGGTCGTTCTGGCCGAGTTGTTGATCATGCTACTGCTCAATGACGCCTTCGCGGTCTCCATGGAGGATACCCACATGCTGGGGCTTGCCATGACCGACACCCTCTCGCTCGGTCTGGTCGTGTCGCCGGTGGTCTATTTCACCCTACTGCTTCCCCTGCGCCGCAAGACGATCCTGGAACAGGAGTCCATGCGTGCGCTGCGGGATGATCTGACCGGCCTGCCCACGCGCAGGCTGTTTGAGGAGATGATTCAGCATGAAATCGATGCGGCCAACCGGAACCTGAACACCCTGGCCGTGATCGTGATCGATCCGGCCCGGCTCTCCGAGGTCAACCAGATCTTCGGCTATACGCTCGGCGACCGGATCATCACCGCCATCGGCGAGCGTCTCAAGACGCTGTTCCGGAAATCCGACTTTGAGGCCAGAATATCCGGCGACGAATTCGCCGTCCTCCTGCCCGAGGCCGATGAGACCTCCGTGGCGGGCATAACGCACAATATCAGTCAGGCCCTGCATGAGCCTTTCGAGGTGGACGATGTGTCGGTGAATATCGGAGTCACGATGGGCGTCTCCGTTTTCCCTCACCATGCCACCGATGCCTCGTCACTGATTCAAAGGGCGCGTATCGCGCTGAGCAAGGCGAAGAGCGATCTGGAGCTGTATGCGATCTTCGATCACGAACTGGAATCGGATACACAGGACCGGGTCAGGCTATATGGGGAGATCAGGCGGGCCATCGAGGAGGACGCCTTCAAACTCCACTACCAGCCCAAGGTTTACCTCGATTCGCAACGGCTGGCGGGGGTGGAGGCCCTGATCCGCTGGCCGGAGGCCTCGCCGCAGCTCGCCGCCAAGCTGATTACCTTCTCGGAACAGGTGGGGCTGATCGACCAGATCACGAAATGGATCGTATCCGAGGCGGTGTGGCAAATGGGCCGTTGGCAGGACGAAGGGCATGTCATTCCGGTCTCTGTGAATATCTCGGCCCGTGACCTGTTGCACAGCGACATATGCGATTACCTTCCCGTACAGTGCGAGACGTACCGGGTCTCGCCCGAGCTGGTGACGATTGAGGTTACCGAAAGCAGCGTCATGGAGCATCCCGAGAAAAGCTTCGAGCTTCTGCGGCGCATGCGCTCGATGGGTTTCCGCGTCGCCATCGACGACTTCGGCACCGGCTACTCATCCTTGACCTACCTGCGGGATATGCCGGCGGACGAGTTGAAGATCGATCAGTCCTTTATCATGGCACTGGACGGCGATCCAAAAAGCCATGTGCTGGTGAGTCTGATCGTGCAACTTGGTCGCAAGTTCGGCCTGAAGGTTGTCGCCGAAGGTGTCGAGAACGAGAGCCTTTTGCGGCATCTGAAAGAGGATGGCTGCCAGATCGGACAGGGCTACCACTTCTTGCGCCCGCAGCCGGCCGGGGAGTTGATTCGGTGGTATGTGCGTCATTCAAGCGAAATTGAACTCTCCTGACTTTGTCGCTTATCTAGGCCTGTTTTATGATACATGAATCTTGGATGGCTGAATGGTGAATTACCTTATGCATCTAGCCGCCTCTGCCATAAAGGTCTTATACTTGACTAATACAGTCATGGTTGCCTATAACAGATTCTACGCTCCTCCTCGTCGGAGCCCTCTGTCGAACGTCAAGAGGGTTAGGGAATAGACCGAACTATGGCAAACTGGACTGGAAAGATTCCTCAAGCAGAAGCGCCACCTCGAATGGAATCTGAGGCGCGTTACAGGGCTCTTCTGGATCATATATCCGATGCCGTGCTCGTGGTGGATGGAGAGGGATGCCTTCTCGATGCAAATGCCGTGGCATGCAAGCTTCTCGGTTATGGACACGACAAACTGGCCGGGATGACGTTGCACGATATTGTGGCTGCACCAGAGGAGGATCATGTCACTCCGCTCCCGAATGAGGAAGAGCCGCAAAGCCATGCCTTACGTAAGAGCGTACTGTTTCGATGCAGGGATGGTGCAACCCTGCGCCTCAATGGGGTCATCACCGGAATGCCGCACGCTGCCGCCCTGTGGATACTGCATCCCCCTATTGGTGCGGAAGAGGTGTCATCGGACTCCGCCCGTTTGGCAGCCATCGTCGAATCGTCGGACGATGCGATCATTGGCAAGGATCTGAATGGTGTGATCACCAGCTGGAATGCGGGGGCCGAGAGTATTTTCGGTTATGCCGAAGGGGAGGTGGTGGGTACCTCCATCAAGCGACTGATCCCGGACGATCGCCTGGATGAAGAGGATCATATCCTTGGAAGAATCAGAAGTGGTCAGAAGGTGAGCCATTTCGAGACGTTGCGACAGACCAGAGATGGAAGGCTTATCGACGTCTCGGTATTGGTCTCGCCCATCAGGGACTCCGGAGGGCGCCTTATCGGTGCCTCCAAGATCGTCCGTGACATCTCAGTCCAGAAGACGCGTCAGCGTGATGCTGCGCGCATGGCACGGCTGTACGCCGCACTTGGCCAGATCAATCAGGAGATCGTACGCACCAGCGACCACGACAGGCTGTTGCAGTTGGTGTGCCGGATATTGGTCGAATATGGCGGCTTCCGCATGGCGTGGTTCGGAAGGTATGATCCCGAGCGTCGCCTTCTCATGCCCGTTGCAGTGCATGGAGAGGCGTTTGGCGATCTCCTGGGTTCGGAGTTCCCGTTGGGAGAAAACGGCCAGGAGAGCCCCTGGGCAAGGGTGTTCCGTACGGAGCGCAACTACATATGCAACGAGATATCGCGTACTGCGCATGATCTGCCGTGGGTCGAGGGAACAGATACCGTCGATTACTTTGCCTACGCCGTTTTTCCGGTCCGCAAGCAGGGGCAGCTATGCGGAGAGCTCAGTGTCTATGCCGATGAGCCCAACTTCTTTCGTGATGAACCGGTTGCATTGCTGCAAGAGGTGGTCAGCGACGTCTCGTACGCCGTGGATAGTTTTGTCCGGGAAAGGAAGCGGCGCCGGGCGGAGATAAAGGCCGAAAGAGAGAGGATCTTTTCCGATACCATTATTGAGAGCATGCCAGGCATCGTGCTTTTTTTCGACCAACGCGGCCATATCCTGCGCTGGAACCGGAACCTGGAGTCGGTCACCGGTCATTCGAGGGGAGAGATCGAGATGATGCAGCCGCTCGATTTCTTCGCGCAGGAGGATCGATCTGCCATGCGGCAGGGGATTTCGGTGATTCTTGAAAAGGGAGAGGCGTCATCGGAGGCATCTCTGATCAACAGGGCTGACGAGCCGGTCCCCTATCTTTTAACCGGAAGAAGAACGGCCTTCAACGGGAAGCCGTGCCTCATCATGATGGGCTTCGATATCTCCAGACGGAGAGAGATCGAGACTAGGTTGCGCTCAAGTGAGGAGAATCTGGCCATGGCCCAGCGGATCTCCCATCTGGGGAGCTGGGAGAACGACCTTGTCCATCACCGGTTGACCTGGTCGGATGAGATCTACCGCATCTTCGGCATCGCCTCCTCCGAATCGATGCCTAGTTACAATACCTTTATGGAGGCTGTTCACCCAGCCGACCAAGACCGGCTGCGTCAGGCGCAACAGCTCGCCATGAGCGGGGAGGGCGTACTGGAACTCGAATACAGGGTTGTTAGGCCGGACGGCACTGTGCGGTGGGTCTATGAGACAGGCAACATGGAGCGGGACAGGGCGGGCAAGCCGCTGAAGCTCATGGGCGCCATCCTCGATATTACCGAACGCAAAGAGGCCGAGAAGACGTTGCGCGAGCTCAATGAGTCGCTTGAGAGAGAGGTGGCGGCCCGCACCTCAGAGCTTCGGGAAGCACTGCTTCGGGCCGAAGCAGCGGATGAGGTAAAATCCCGTTTCCTCGCGACCATGTCACACGAGTTGCGTACGCCGCTCAACTCCATTATCGGGTTTACCGGCACCGTGCTCAATGGCATGGCTGGCCCCCTGACGAAGGAACAGTCCAAACAGCTCGAGATGGTGCAACAGAGCGCGCGTCACCTTCTGGAGCTGATCAACGATGTGCTCGACATCTCGAAAATCGAGGCGAACCAGCTTCAGATCCGTACCGAATCGTTCAACCTGCGCGGCTCTCTTGATCGCGTGATCTCCTCAATGCGGCCGATGGCCGAAAGGAAGGGTGTTCAGCTGAATGCCACGATCACGACCGGACTCGAGACCATGCGGAGCGATCGCAGAAGGGTGGAGCAGATTCTTCTCAACCTGATCAACAATGCGATCAAGTTCACCGAAGAGGGGATGGTCTCCGTTCGTGTCGGCGGGGGGCAGCCGCAGGGTGATGGCACCCTGTCGCCACTCTGTTTCGAGATCGCCGATACAGGTATTGGCATCGAAACGGACGATCTTGCAACCCTGTTCAGGCCCTTCCATCAGCTCGATGGCAGTATTGCACGGCAGCACGAGGGTACCGGACTCGGATTGGCGATCTGTCAGCGGCTCGCGGAGTTGCTTGAGGGCGAGATCTCTGTGGAGAGCGAACCGTCGAAAGGGAGCACGTTTACGGTGTTGCTGCCTGCGCAACTGGAAGGTGTGTCATGAGACAGACGGTTTTCCTAATCGAGGACAATGAACAGAACCGTTACCTGACTACCTTCCTGCTCGAAAAGCAAGGGTATCACGTAGTCTCTGTCCAGGATGGGCCGAGTGCTATAGAGCGGACCCCGCTGCTGAAACCGGACCTGATCCTCCTCGATATCCAGCTGCCCCTAATGGACGGCTACGAGGTCGCCCGGGCCCTGCGTCAGATCGATGTGCTGCGACATACGCCGATCGTGGCGGTAACCTCCTATGCCATGGTCGGGGACCGGGAGAAGTGCATCGCTGCGGGGTGCGACGGCTACCTCGAGAAGCCCATAGATCCCGAAACATTCGTGACGCAGATCGAGGCCTTCCTGTCCGGTTCGGAGAGGGACGCATGAAGCGTGTACTGATAGTCGACGACAGGGATGACAACCGCTACTACCTGCAGGTGATGTTGGAGAGTCAGGGGTATGCGGTTGATTTTGCCGGTCATGGTGCCGAAGCCTTGGAGTTGGCCCGGAAGTCCCCACCGGATGTGGTCATCTCCGATCTGCTGATGCCTGTCATGGATGGCTATACGTTACTGCGTCACTGGAAGCGGGATAAGCGGCTTATGCATATCCCCTTCATGGTCTATAGCGCAACCTATACGGACAAGGCTGATGAACGGCTTGCATTCGAATTGGGTGCCGATGCATATATGGTGAAACCGACCGAACCGGATCAGTTCGTGGCCACCCTTCGTGAGGTGGAAGAGCGGGCGACGGCGGCGCGACCGCAGGACCCTGCCAAAGATGAGGAGGAGAGCCTCAAACACTATAACGAAAGACTCGTTCATAAGCTCGAAAAGAAGATGGAGGAACTTGAGACGGCGAATCGCATTCTTGAACAGGAGGTCGCCGAAAGAAAGGCGATCGAGGAGGAGATCAACTTCAGGAACATGATCCTGAAAACACAGCAGGAGACCTCGCTGGATGCCATCCTGATCGTCGGCGAGGATGGCAGGATACTCTCCTACAACCATCAATTCCTCGATTTATGGGGTCTTCCGGGGTCCATGGTCGATGCAGGTCCGGATGAGGTTGTTCTGCATGCCGTGCTCGAGCTGGTCGAGGATGCCGAGGCATTCCTTGACCGGATCAAGCACCTCTACGCTCACCCTGAAGAGAAAAGCTATGAGGAAACCCAGCTAAAGGATGGCCGGATTGTCGATCGCTATTCCGCCCCGATCATTGACGCGAATGGCAAATACTACGGGCGCGTCTGGTACTTCCGCGATATTACCAAACGCAGAAGATACGAACATCAGCTTCGTGAGCAGGACAGTCTGCTGACTGAGATGAGTGCCATGGCGCGTATTGGAGGTTGGGGATTTGATCCTCGAACCGGGGAGGGTACATGGACGGAAGAGACAGCGCGTATCCACGAGGTTGATCCCTTGCTTCCCACCAGTGCGCCGTTTGGTTTGAGCTTCTTTCAGGGTGCGGATCGAAAAAGGATCGAGACCGCACTGCATGATGCTGTCGAGCATGGGAAACCCTATGACCTTGAGCTGGAACTAGTCACCGCTTCGGGAAACAGGAAATGGGTGCGCACGATATGCACCCCCGACGTGCAGGATGGGCAGGTGATACGGGTGCGCGGCGCTATGCAGGATATTACGGAGCACAAGGTGACCGAGAACCGGATCAAGGGCCTGAACCGGGTTCTTCTGGTACTCAGCCAGATCAATATGTTGATCGTGCGTGTACAGGATCGTAACAAGCTGTTTCGGGAGGCTTGCAAGATTGCCACCGAAGCGGGCGGATTCCCGATGGCGATGATCGCCATGGTGGAACCTGAGCAGAAGCATATCGTCCCTGTGGCTTCGTCCGGTAAGGACTCCGAGCTGATGGATGCCATTCACGATATTCTCTCTACGAATGAGGGGGCGTTGACGACCATGTGCGGCAGGGCTGTTCAGGAGCGTCATGCCGTGGTGGCCAACGATTCTCAAAATGACCCCAGAGTCGTATTCGGCGACAGGTATGGCGAGGCCGGTATCAAGTCGATGGCGGTGATTCCCATCATGCTTGCCGATGAGGCAGTGGGCGTACTTGCCCTTTACTCCGACGTGGAGAACTTCTTCCACACCGAGGAGATGCAGCTGTTGAAGGAGTTGGCTGATGATATCGCCTTTGCGGTCGATCATATCGACAAGCAGGAGAGGCTCGACTACCTCTCCTTTTATGATGAACTCACCGGTTTGGCAAAACGTTCCCTGTTCTTGGAGCGAGTCTCACAACATATCCGAAGAAAAGAAAAAAACGATCACAAAATGGCTGTTTGTGTCATTGACCTGGAACGCTTCAAGAACTTCAGTGACAGCTTCGGTTGGCTGGCCGGAGATGATCTTCTGAGACAGGTAGCCGGTTGGCTGACGGATGCGCTGGAGGATGTAGCCCTGCTGGCCCGGCTGGATGCTGATCACTTTGCGATTCTGGTTCCCGATGTCAAAACAGACTCAGGTATGGCGAGATGGATATCGTATTTGATGAACGGTTTTCTGGAACATCAGTTCCGGGTGTCTACCGACAATACACCCTTCCGTGTGGCTGCAAAGGCGGGGTTGGCCGTATTCCCGCATGATGGTGAGGATGCCGATACTATGCTGAAGAATGCCGAGGCGGCGCTCAAAACGGCCAAAAAGAGGGGAGATCGCTATCTTTTCCATACGAAACGGATGACCGAGTCGGTCGCGGATAAACTGCTTCTCGAGAATCAATTGCGTGAGGCGCTTGAGAAGGAGGAATTTGTACTTTACTACCAGCCCAAGTTCGAACTTGCCAGCGAGAGTATCAGTAGTGCTGAGGCATTGATCAGATGGAACAGCCCGCGCATGGGGCTGGTGCCCCCGGACCAGTTCATACCGGTGCTGGAGGAGACCGGACTGATTCATGAGGTGGGACGTTGGGCGCTTCGCAAGGCGGTTGAGGATTACCTCCGCTGGCGCTCCGAGGGCCTGAAAGCGGTCCGTATCGCGGTGAATGTCTCACCAATGCAGCTCAGGGATTCGGATTTTATCAATGTGATCAAAAACAAGCTCAACCTTGACCGGACAGTGGCGGATGGGCTGGAGCTGGAGATCACCGAAACGGTCCTGATGGAGAACATCGAGCGAACCATTGACAGGATACATGCGTTACGTGAGATGGGCGTGCATGTCACAATCGATGATTTTGGTACCGGTTTCTCATCGCTCAGTTACATCGCTAGGCTGCCGGCTGATACGGTGAAGATTGATCGTGCCTTTGTGGCGGGTATGACTGGCGGACCGGAGGGGCTGGCTCTTGTCTCGACTATCATCAATCTTGCGCACTCCCAAAGATTGAATGTGGTGGCCGAGGGGGTAGAGACGGAGGAGCAAGCACGACTTCTCCATATGCTGGGGTGTGATGAGGTTCAGGGATTTTTGTATGGGAAGCCGTTATCTTCCGATCTGTTTGAAACGAGCTTCCTGAAACCGGCCAGTTCGACATAAGGCGTGATATCGAGAGGAGATGTATGAGCGGTCAGTATATGGAGTCGGCCGACTCCGACGTGTTCGTCTATCGCATCGACCGGAATGACCGGATCACCTATGTGAACAGGTCATGGGAGGCGTTCGCTGCCGAAAACGGCGGCTTTCCCGACTGCACCTTTGCCAATATCCAAGGCAAACCGATCTGGCCCTACCTCTCTGACAGTGAATCGCGGATCATCTACACCCGTATCTTCGAGAGGGCGCGCACCACCGGGAAGACCCTATCATTCAGGCTGCACTGCGATTCGATCCAGACGATCCGCGTCCTTGATGCCAGCGTGATCCCGCTTCCCGAAGGTGCTTTGGAGGCGCGTTTCAGCCTCGTCGAGGAGAAAGAGCGCGATCCCGCCGCAGCACAGACGATTGCCGGCATGGATCAGGGCATCATCTCGATGTGCAGCTATTGCGGCAATCTGCAGGACAGGCATGGCGAATGGCGCCCCGTTGAGGTGGGGGTGAGCGCCATGGATCTGTTCGGCTTCGATGAACTGCCCAAAATCAGCCACGGCATTTGTCCGGCTTGCAGGGAGGGCTTCCTCGATTCCCTTCGTGAAGAACTCGGCTGAGCGAGTACGTTCCTCTGAGAAACAGTGGAGAATGGTCTACACTTTTGCCAGACCCGGACGGGAACGTGGTTTTTCGTGTTACTGGTGACGACGGACGGCGTGTGTCGATGCGGCGCCATCGAACGGGAGACGCTTCTGTAAGCATCTGACACCGGCAGTGATATCTACAAGGCAGCGGTACAAGGGCAGGGAGCCCGGCATCGGCCGGACGGGCGAGTCCGTGTCCGTATGCAGCGATGACAGACAAGGAGGCTCAAGATGCATCTGGGTATGATCGGATTGGGGCGCATGGGTGCCAACCTGGTGCGGCGGCTGACGCGCGACGGACACGAGTGTGTCGTCTACGACGTCAATCCCGACGCGGTGGAAGAGATTAGCGGCGAGCATGTGACGGGTGCGGATTCGATCGAGGAGTTGGTATCGAAGCTGCCCAAACCGCGTGCCGTCTGGGTGATGGTACCGGCTGCCGTTACCGGCAAGACGGTGATGGCGCTGGCTGACTGCATGGAGGCGGGCGATATCATCATAGATGGCGGCAATAGTTACTACCATGATGACCTCAAGCGGGCCGAGGAATTGAAGGCCAGGGGGATCCACTATGTCGATTGCGGTACCAGCGGCGGCATATTCGGGCTGGAGCGCGGCTACTGCCTGATGATCGGTGGTGAAGCGGAGATCGTCGGGCATCTCGAGCCGCTCTTCAAAAGCATCGCGCCCGGTGTCGAGGCCGCATCCCGTACGCCCGGAAAGAAGGGAGAACCCTCTCCGGCCGAGCACGGCTACCTGCATTGCGGACCGGCTGGCGCCGGTCACTTCGTCAAGATGGTGCACAACGGTATCGAATACGGCCTGATGGCGGCCTATGCTGAGGGGATGAACATCCTGAAGCACGCCAATGTCGGAAAACAGGTCCAGGAGGACGATGCCGAAACCGCACCGATGCGTCATCCGGAGCATTACAGCTACGACCTGAACGTTTCGGAGATCGCCGAGGTATGGCGGCGTGGTAGTGTCATCGCCTCGTGGCTGCTGGATCTGACCGCAGCGGCACTGGGCGACGATGACGGCCTCGATGGCTTCTCCGGCCGTGTCTCCGATTCAGGCGAGGGTCGCTGGACGGCACTGGCCGCCATTGATGAGGGTGTGCCGGCACCGGTGATCAGTACGGCGCTGTTCGAGCGTTTCGCTTCGCGCGATCAGGACAACTACGCCAACCGCCTGCTCTCCGCCATGCGCAAGGAGTTCGGTGGCCACGACGAAAAGAAGGAGTCGTAACGTATGCTCGAAGCTGGCAGACACAGCACGCCCGCCGATGCACTCGTGGTCTTCGGTGTCACGGGTGATCTGGCCTACAAGAAAATCTTTCCGGCGCTCTATGCCATGTCCAAGGATCACATGCTCAACGTGCCAGTCGTTGGAATCGCGGCACCCGACTGGAGTCGCGAAGAGCTCTGCCGGCATGCTACCGAGAGCATCGAGCAGTCCGGCGGTGTCGACGACCGCAATGCACTGAATCACCTGCTCTCCCTGCTCAGCTATGTCGGCGGCGACTACAACGATGCGGAGACCTTTACGAAGTTGAAACAGGCCTTGGGAGAGGCGAGGGCGCCGGCCCATTATCTGGCCATTCCTCCATCGCTCTTCGGCACGGTGATCAAGCGGCTGGATGCCGCTGGCCTGACCGCAGAGGCGCGTGTGATCGTCGAGAAGCCATTCGGGCATGATCTGGCCTCGGCCCGCGCGCTCAATCGTATCGCGCTCTCCGTCTTTCCCGAGGATTCGATCTTCCGTATCGACCACTACCTCGGGAAAGAGGCGATCATGAACATCCTCTATTTCCGCTTCGCCAACTCCTTTCTCGAACCGATTTGGAACCGCAATCATGTGGCCAGTGTGCAGATCACCCTCTCCGAGGATTTCGGGGTCGGCAGCCGTGGTTCGTTCTACGAAGGTGCCGGCTGTTTGCGCGATGTGATCCAGAATCATCTGTTTCAGGTCGTCGCGCTGCTGGCGATGGAGCCGCCCGCCTATCAGGGCTACGGAGCGGTTCACAGCGAGAAGGCCAAGGTGTTCCAGGCGATGCGACCGCTGCATCGGGACGATCTGGTGCGCGGCCAGTACAGGGGATACCGGAATGAACCGGGCGTGGCACCGGATTCGGATGTCGAGACCTTCTGCGCCCTGCGCCTGTTCATCGATTCATGGCGCTGGGACGGCGTGCCGTGGTACCTGCGTGCCGGCAAGTGTCTGGCGGAGCGGGCCGCCGAGGTGCTGGTGGAGCTCAAGCCCCCTCCGCAGCAGCTTTTCGACGATTCTACAGCGGGGGCAGGGCGCTCCAACTATCTGCGCTTCAGGCTTTCGCCTGACTCTGCCGTGGCGCTCGCCGCTCGCGTCAAGCGACCCGGTCAGGAGTTCATCGGTGACCAGCGCGAGCTCTACCTGCTCGAGGAGCAACCGGAGGAGGAGATGCCCTACGAGCGTTTGCTCAGCGACGCCATGGATGGCAACGGCGCGCTCTTCACCCGCGAAGATGCGGTGGAGGCGGCCTGGGCGGTGGTTGATCCGGTGTTGGAATCACACCACCGTTCCCAACCCTATGCGCCTGGCAGCTGGGGGCCGGAGCAGGCCGATGCGCTGATCGCCACCGACGGCCACTACTGGCACAACCCGGTGGTCGGGCCGTAGACCTGACTGGGTAACTTGCGGCATGACCTGAAGGGGCGATTTGACAGCCGACGGGTGCAGGCTGGTAGAGTGATGCCTCCGATTCTTTAAATCCTGCCGGCATGGTCGGCACGTATTTCCCCTAGGAGGCTTGATCCCTTATGCAATCATTGATGATCCGTACCCTGCTGTACGCCGCATCCGCAGCGCTCGTTGCCGTCGGCATCGCGAGCGTGCCGGCCATGGCGCAGTCGAACCAGATGCCGGCCAAGATGGAGAAGCAGTCGGGTTCTTCGCCGCTGAAGCTTCAAATGGAGGCTCGGAAGATATCCCGGCAACTGGATGAGATCGAGAAGAAGACCATTCAGTCAAATCCTGATCTGCAGAAGCAGCGTAAACAGTTGACCGATCACATGGTGAAGGTGATGAAAGAGAAGGGGTATACCCCGGAGGCCGACCGGCAGAATCTGATAGATCTGAAGAAGAGCATCCTGAGCGGCAAGCTGAAGAAGGACGAACGCAAGGCCAAAGTCCAGAAGTTCCGGACCATCCGTTCACGGCTGCAGAAGGCGCAGTCGGAGGCAATGAAGGACAAATCGCTACGGCAGGAGAGCCAGAAGCTCGGTAAGTCCACGCTGGTTGCGATGAAGAAACAGAACCCGCAAACCGAGGATCTGCTCAAACGTTTCGACGAGGTCAAGCAGAAGCTCCGCGCCCTCTATCAGGCGCAGCAGCAGTCAAGGAAGCATTAAGCGGAAGGCGATGGCCGGCTCTGACCGATCATCGCCTCTTTTTCCGCTCTGGAGAGCTTCTTGACGGCGGCCTCGGCGGCCAGCGCCTCGGAGCGTGAGCCGATCTTCTGTTGATGAACTAGGGTAAGAGGGCCTTTGCCGCGCAGGTATTTGGCCCCCTTCCCGGATTCGTGTTCGGCAATACGGCGCGCCACATCTGTGGTGATGCCGGTATAGAGCGAACCGTCCCGGCAGCGAATTAGGTAGAGAAACCATGTGGACAGGCCGGATGGCATGGTTAATCCCGTAACTGGCGCGTCAGGAAGCGGTCGAGCTGGTTGGCAAAGGCGGTGCGGTCGCTGTGGCTGAAAGCGGGAGGGCCGCCGGTCAGGGTGCCGGTTCCGCGCAGTTCATCCATGAAATTACGCATGGACAGCGCACTTTTTACATTCTCCCGTGTATAGAACGTTCCTCTCGGATTCAGTGCAAATCCATCTTGTTCGATGGCGTCGGCAGCGAGCGGGATGTCGGCGGTGACGACCAGGTCTCCGGGTTGCATGAGCCGTGCAATCTCCTTATCGGCCACGTCGAAGCCTGATCCGACCCGGATGAAGTGCAGCCAAGGAGAGTGTGGGAGAAAGAGATTGGTGTTGGCCACGAAGGTCGTGTTGATCCGTACGCGATCGGCGGCACGATAGATAATCTCTTTGACCACCTTCGGGCAGGCGTCAGCATCCACCCATATTCGCATGGGTTCATTTCCTGTCTGGTTTTTGTTCATGATGTTGCCGATGCTAGCACTGTAGGCGTTGGCATAGCGAACCTGTACGCCTGCTGCTAATGTGGCACAGGTGATTTTGTTTTTACCCATGCAGAATAGACCTTCGCTCAACCATGAACTGGAGCAGCCAGTATGGCGCTTCAGGGGCTGAAATTATCGGAACTGATCGGTTCGTTGAGCCATGCACTCGATATCACCGAAGGTCAGCCTGAAGGGCATTGTGTACGCTGTTGCTGGATCGGCATGCATGTCGGTCACGAAATCGGCCTTTCTGACCGGGCATTATGGGAACTTTACTATACGCTGTTACTCAAGGATCTGGGATGCAGCAGCAATGCCGCGCGTATCTGCGAACTCTATCTCACCGACGATCTCTCTTTTAAACGTGATTTCAAATGGGTTGATGGCAGCTTGAATCAGGCGTTGCGATTCGTGCTGAACCATACCGGTCTTCAGGCTGGACTAGCCGACCGTTTCAAAAGAGTGGTGAATGTATTCCGTCATAGCGATGACTTTGCACAGGAGCTGATTCAGACTCGTTGTCAGCGTGGAGCGGATATTGCCCGGAAACTGAGGTTTGGCGAAGGGGTCGCGGAGGCTGTTCATGCCCTAGACGAACATTGGGATGGGAGCGGCCGTCCGGACGGCCGCCAAGGTGAATCGATCCCGCTTAATGCCCGGATCGCGCTGTTGGCGCAAGTTGTCGATGTATTCCATACCGTGGGTGAAATAGACGCTGCCATGCAAGAGGTGCGAAAGCGCAGTGGTTCTTGGTTCGATCCTGAGTTGGTCCGAGCAATCGAATCCATCGTCAAGCGTTCTGATTTTTTGTCGATGTTGAATTCTGAAGCCTTGGATTCAGCCGTGTTTGCGCTTGAGCCGGCGCAGTTCGAAATTCCGCTTGATGACGACTATCTTGATGAAATTGCAGCAGCTTTCGGTCAGATTGTCGATGCCAAAAGTCCCTATACTCAGGGGCATAGTGTCCGGGTCGCAGATTACGCCGATGGTGTGGCCTTGGAGCTTAGCCTGACTAATACAAGACGTCGTTGGCTCAAGCGCGGTGCACTCCTCCATGATGTTGGCAAGTTGGGAGTGAGTAACGCCATTCTGGATAAGCCTGACCGGCTCGAAGCGGATGAATGGACTGCGGTAAAACGTCATGCGGATTATACCGGATCGATTCTCGGAAGAATCGGCATCTTCGAAGAGATGGCTAGGGTATCAAGTGCGCATCATGAACGACTGGACGGCGCAGGGTATCCGCTGGGTCTAAAAGCAGAAGCAATCGAACTTGAGACACGCATCATCACTGTTGCTGATATCTTCGATGCAATTACTGCGGAACGTCCCTACCGAGCGGCAATTCCGGTTCCTAGAACGCTGGAAATTATGTCAGAACAGGTCGATATTGCTATTGACCATCATTGTTTTGAGGCATTAAAGCGAGTAGCGCCGCGCATGCATCAATCCGATGAATAAGCTGATGTATAAGACAGTTCATAAGTTGCTGTGGAGGTAAGTTTGAGAGCCATTCTGATCGAAAACGACAAGGCAGGGTACCGGGCTTCACTGCGGGACTTGGACGAAGTGCAGTTGCCCGTAGGCGATGTGCTCGTCCGGGTGGCTTACAGTTCGCTGAACTACAAGGATGCACTGGCGATCACCGGAAAGGGGCCTGTCGTGCGCCGTTTCCCAATGGTGCCCGGTATTGATCTTGCCGGAACCGTGGAGGAGAGCGATTCGGGCCAATTCCGCCCTGGGGACCGGGTGTTGCTGACCGGTTGGGGAGTCGGCGAGGATTACTGGGGTGGTATGGCCGAGAAGGCACGGCCGCAAAGCGAGTGGCTCACCTCGCTGCCGGAGGGACTGACCATGCGTCAGGCCATGGTGGCGGGTACCGCCGGATTGACGGCTATGCTCTGCATCATGGCGCTCGAGCGACATCAGCTGGCCCCGGATCGGGGAAAAGTGCTGGTGACCGGATCTAGCGGTGGCGTGGGTAGTTTTGCCGTGCGGCTTCTTTCAAGGCTCGGCTACCGTGTCATCGCATCAACTCGCCATATCAAGGAAGAAGATGCCTACCTCCGGGAGCTCGGTGCATCGGAGGTGATCGATGCGGCCACGCTTTCCGGACCCGGTAAGCCCTTGGT